>VFQP010005709.1_pt1 | contig 10664 bp, 9 predicted proteins | sample 3512351 | NCBI WGS metagenome assembly VFQP01 (sample SAMN10412372, study PRJNA504923) | tailings metagenome | isolation source: Relicate 1 Philex TSF1 revegetated site | place: Philippines: Tuba, Benguet | collected 2017-08-29
AAGCGAGGAGCGCGCGCGTCGTGTGGGAGAGCTGTCGCCGCGCCGGTGAGGCCGGGCGGGACGCACGCGAGCGTTGCGTGCGGCCGCGGGGGGTGGTCGGAGAGCGCGTGCGCACCCGGAGGAAGAGCGGCGCGAGCGACTCGGACAGGGCGAAGCTGAGCGCCTTGCCGTCGATGACGATGGCGTACTGCCCCTGGTACTGCTGCGCCTTCATCTCCTGCTCGATCTTGGCGAGCGAGTCGGCGATGCGCTCGTGCCCCAGCTTGGCCGCCTCCTCGGCCCGCCCCGCCGCCTCGAGCGCGTCCAGCTCGGGCGTGTACGCCGTCACGATGAACTGGTCCATCTCCTCGGTCAGCAGGCTGCAGGCGAAGCCAATGTTGATGGCCGTCTCCATCTTGTCGCCCGTGAGCACCCAGAGCCGGATGCCGGCCACGGCGAGCTGCTTGATGCACTGCGGCACGCCCTCCTGGAGCTTGTCCTCGATGGCCGTGCAGCCCAGCAGCCGCAGGTTCTTCTCGATCAGCTCGGCGCACGCCGCCAGCTTGGCGTCGCGGTCGTCCAGCGAGGTCTTGGCCTCCACCCACTGGTTCTGCCACGTGGCGTAGAAGGCCGGGTCCACCTCGGCGTAGGACAGGCACAGCGTGCGCAGGCCCGCCGAGCCGTACTCCTCCATGTGCTGCGTGGTGGGCCCCTTGAGCGCATCGTTCTGCGGGTCCTTGTGGTCGAGCCGCTCGTAGATGACGGTGTCCGCGCCCTGCGGCGGCGGGCAGCGGTCGGGGGTGGGGAGCGAAGCGTCGCGCGCGGTACAGGTGCTACCGGGCGCGGCAGCCAATCAGAGCAGAGCACAGCGCGCGCAGGGCTCTCAATTGAGAGCCACGCACCTTGCAAAAGATGACGATCTTGCCCGAGTCGTCCCGCACCACGACGCTCATGCGCTTGCGCGTGCTGTTGAACTCGAGCACGTTGAGCACCTCGTACTGCACGTCGCGCGTGCCGGCGCGCGTGCTCTCGCGCACCGTGATGGCCGTGTTGGTGCGCTTGAAGAAGAAAAAGCCCATGACCTTGGCGCCCACCACCAGCGCCGCCTCGTCCGGCGACTCGGCCTCGTACTTGATCTCCTCGGGCGTCTGCGGCGCACCCCACCATAGCGTGCAGCAGAGCGACGGGTGGAGCGGTGCACCAGAGCGCGCAGGGGCAAAGAGGAGGTGCTCAGCGCGAGTGCGTGCCCGCGCACCGTGGGCCCGTCGGGGATGACGGTGTGGCAGACGGCCAGCAGCCGCCAGAACATCTCGATGATCTGCGGCTCGGCCGCCGTGTGCCAGGCGCCGTTCATCATGCGGGAGTCGTAGAAGTTGTAGAAGCGCTCGCGGTACTTTAGGGCCTCGGGGCTGGGCGTCGTGTCCAGGACCACGCCGCGCCTGCAGGGCAGACAGGGCGCAAAGAGCAGGGCGGGCGACCATGCCTGAGAGCCTGCAGCAGAGCGGGCTAGGTGCGGCGCAACTCACCAAAACACCTCACCTCTCGGCGTTGGACCTCTCAATCTCAGTGACGCCCTGCCCGTAGCTGACGCCGGCGATGGAGCACTTGAAGAACTCCATCACGTTGCGCGTGAGCGTGCCCGTCTTGTCTGCGTGTTGACAGCACGCACCGCCCACTGACAAGCGAGTGGGCCCGAGGCGCAAGTGCACACACAGGTGAACGTCCACGCACCAGCCGCCGCCGCGGCGCACCTGAGAGGATGGTGTTGACCATGCCCAGCTCCTCATTGAGGTTGGACGTGCGCGCCAGCGCCGGCGTGTCCGTCTCAGGGTGGTACATCTCCCTGCACATCGCCAGAGACAGGCCCACAGTGGCGTGCGCCACCCCCAGCGCGCCAACGGCAGCACGCGACAGCGTTCGTCCGTCAGCAACCACTCCACTCACCTGTCGCAGTTGATGAAGAAGGCCTGGCAGACCTTGACGATCTCCACCGTCACGTACAGCGAGATGGGGATCAGGTAGCCTGCGGTACGCGCGCATGAACACGACCACGCCAGGCCTCAGCTCACCGTCACCATGTTGACAGGGAGACCAACCCGGCGTGTGGCGAGTGAGCGCCACACGCGCAGATGCAAGGCGAACGGCGGGCCCCTCACCGTAGAGGATGAAGACGGTGATGAAGTTGGTGAGCGCCACCACGATGGGCTTGGAGCTGTTGTACTGCACGTTGTACGCGCTGGGCTCGAGGTACCACTGGTCGGGGTACTGCCGCGCCGTCCAAAAGGCAAAGTACACGCAGCCGGTGATGCAGAAGCAAAACAGCAGCGCAAACATGCCCAGGATGATCTTGTCGATGATGCGCTCCACGTGGCTGCGCTTGGAGGGCGCCGCCGTGGCGTTCTTGAAGATCTTGCTCTCGTGGCCTGAGCGCACGCGGGGCGGACGGAAACGCGAGGTGTGGGAGCCGCGTCCTGCTCCCTCTGCATCCTGCTCCCCTGCCCTGTTTCCTCTGCTGCCTCTGCGCACCGGTAGGCGCGACCCCCACCCCCCGCCTGCAGCTGCCGCTCCGGCTGCACGCCTTGCTGCTGCTGCCGGTGGGCCACAAACGCCAGCCAATGGCGTGGCCGCGGCTGCACGGCGGCCGGCGCTGCCCCTGTCTGCGGCCGCGCCCACGCCAACCGCCCAGCAGCCCCGCTGCCTGCCACCGCCCCCGCCGCCGCCGCTCACCGGCGTAGATGACGACGCCAAACACGCGCTCGGTGTTGCGCAGCGCGCACCCCCTGAGCAGGATGGCGTTGGGGCTGATGGGGACTGTGCGCTCCTGGGGCACGATGGGCGGCGCCAGCAGCAGGTTGCCGGTGAACTGGTAGAGCCGGCTGTTGGGCGCCTCGCACTCGATGCCGCCCTTGAAGCCCTTGAGCGTGCCGTGCGTGAGCTCCTTGGACTCGTCCAGCGCCTTTTTGATCTTGAGGTTGGTCTCGCCGTCCAGGTTCATCGTCTCCACGTAGCACGTGCCCTCCTCGTTCTCGGCCGTCAGGAAGAGCAGGTCGGCAGGGAAGAAGTGGTTCTTCGTCACCATGATGATCTCCCCCACCCTGACGTCCTGCCACTTGCGCCGCTGGAACTCGCCGCTGGCGTGGTCGAGCACCTCGACGGGCCGGTTGTTCACCTCGACGTCCATCTTGTGCCGCTTGTAGTCCTCGCGCGCCTCCTTGATCATGGACACGCCCAGCACGAACACCAGGGGAAGCCACGTCGTCCATGGCCTGCGAGTTGTGCGCGAATGAGTGCTTGCTGCATCTGTGCACGGCACCTCCTCTGCCGCGCGCCATCAGGCCGCCGTGCGGCCCCCGGATTCGCGAGCGCGACGACGGACGCTGCAGCACGAGCTGAGTGCACATTCGAGCTGCGTGCAATGGCCCTGCGCTGCTCGTGCCCCAGTGGCCGCGGCGGTCCTCCTCCACTGCCACGGACCTGACGGGCGAGAACTCGGTCAGCGAGAGGGCGGCCACCAGCGTGAAGTAGATGTTGGCCACGCGGCGGTACTGCGCGGTCGCGCGGCGTGCCACACGAGCGAATGGGGCGTCCTGTGCGCGCGCCCAGGCGATGCGCCATTCGCGTACCTCCTCCTCCCGCACGGCGCCTGCTCACCTGCTCGTAGAGCGCCTTGGGCAGGAAGGTGAGCAGCGTGTACTTGGTCGTGCGCGTCTGGTTGCCCAGGTAGTCCTTGTGCTCGGCGCCTGCGTTAATCGCCACCTTCCTGACTTGCTCCGCGGACACCGCGGAGGCGCCACAGCTCCAGCTCATTCCTCCTGCTGCAGCTGCTGCGCCCAATCAGCTGCGTGGCGCTGAGCGCCCTCAGTCAGTCAGTGTTTGCCGCCCGGCCGCGTGCCTCCGTGGCAGCAGGGCGACAGCTGCAGCGGGACGAGGACCACTAGCTGCTGCCTCATCTCCAGCGCATCAAGGTGTGCGTTGCAGCGTCAGTGCTTCGTGCGTGTGTGCTTGTGTGGTGTTCAGCGCGGGGTCCTGATGAGCAGTTCGCCATGCGCACGTGCACTTTCGAGTCAAAGCGGTCAAGGCCCCTGAACACTTTTGAGTCACGCCGAGGACGTTTGTCCTGCACCGGGAGACGGCCCGTCCAGGATGGCCGCCATGATGGCCAGCGTGTCGGGGATGAGCGGCCACGACTGGATGAGCACAGTGGCCGCCTGCTCCAGGCCGAGGATCTGGTACTGGAACACCTCTCCCATGAGCATCAGCAGCGCGTGCTCCGACTGCACGTTGCGGTGGAGCCGGCTCAGCAGCTGCGCCTCTGCGGCGCAGGCGGGGCACGCACACACACGGTAGCTGGGCTCCGGCCCCACCGAGGCAGATGCAAATACTCCCCCCCCACACACACACACACTCGAGCAAGCGATTCGCCCGCAAGCCGCAGGCCCCGCTCCCCACCCGCGCAGCCTCGTTCATCGCACCGGTGAAGCTGTTGGCGACCAGGCCCTCCTGGTAGACGCGCCCGTACTTGTTGACGCGCAGCACCTGGTCCAGCATCCCGTTGAGCCGCTGCCGCTCCGTGTGCACGCGCCGCACCCAGCTCCCGTGCAGCTCGCTCAGCGCCGCCGTGTCGGCCCGCTGCTGCGGCGACAGGTTTAGCGCGCGCGCCACGTTGGCCCAGTGCGCGCGCATGGCCTCGGACCCGCTCGCCAGCAGCCGCCCGGCGCCGCCAACGCCAACGCCGCCGCCGCCCGCCTCGCCGCCCAGCGCTCCGTCGCTGCCCAGGGCCTCCAGGTGGCCGCTGCCTTGGAGCCCTCCGCCGCCGCCACCGCCGCCGCCGGACAGGAGACCCAGCAGCGGGCCGCTGTGGTGCGTGCGGCTGCTGCCCGGCTGCGCGCCGGGGCTCTGCAGGTCTGCCGAGCCGCCGCCCTCGTGCGGGCCCAGCAGTGGCAGGCCCGTCTGCGACACGTGGTCGCTGATGCGGCCCGTGGTGCCGCCGGCGGCGCTGCCGGCGATGGCGGGCACAGCCATGGTGGCGGCGACGAGCGCCGCCGCGTCTGGCAGCGGCACGGCGGGCGGCCGGCCCTCGGCCGGCGCGGGCGCCGCCGCAGCGGCGTGGAGGTGCGGCGCGGCAGTGCCGAGGGAGAGGCGGTGCGACGAGGCGGTGCTGTGCACGCTGGCGGCGGGCGGCGGCAGCGGGGCGGCGGCCGCCGGCCCGCCCTGGGCTGCCAGCTCGCTGGGGCTGGGCATGGGCTGCACCGCCGTCACGTCGCGGCTGACCATGAGCTGCAGCTTGTCGCTCATGAGCGCCATGCACCGGGCAAACTCGCGCAGGTTGGCCATCTGCGAGCGCCACGCCCGCAGCGAATGGCGGGTGTCGGGCACATTCTGTCAGGTGGAGCGCATGACGTGGACGATGGCCCAGTCTCTGCAGGCAGGGCGAGCGGCGCTCCGGGGGAGCGCGCCGTCACCTTTTGCGTGAGGCGCGAGGCCTCTGGCGGCTTGACCAGCTCAGACGTGAGCTCGGCGATGACGCCGTGGTAGATGCCCATGAGCTGCTCCACCGGCATGCTGCGCAGCGGCGTTGCAAGGCGGCGTTGGTGGTGTGCGACCTCTTTCCAGATGGGCTCTGGTGCCCACCCTGTGCGCACAACGCTTCACCGCGCTGCTCTATCTCTGTCTCTCTCACTTGGTGTACTCCTGCAGGGCGGCTGCGTCCAAGGATTCGAGTGGCTCCAGCATGCTGCCCGAGGGCGTGCGCTTGGTGCTGGCCTCCCCGCCGCCGCCGCCGAGCGCGCCCCCTCCGGCGCCCCCCCCTGCGCTGTCGCTGCTGCCCGTCGTCACCACAGTCAGCGCCCCGCTGGGCCGCTGCTGCGGGATGGGGTCGCTGCTGCTGTTGCTGAGGGCGTCCGCCAGGGGTGCGTCGTGCTTGGGGAGGAGCGTGGCGGACGTGCGGTCGGCGGTGGGCACGTGGTCGCCAGTGCTTGCGGCCGTGTCGTGGGCTCCGTCGTCGGGCCCTGTGGCCAGCGAGGTTGCCGCGGCAGCAGTGGGGCCCGTGGCGCTGGGGAAGGCCGCTGTGCCCACCGTGGTGGCCGCCTGGTGCTGCTGCTGGTGCTCTTGCTGCTGCCGGAGTTGCTGCAGCTGCTCCCGCAAGCGCTTGAGCCTCTCGACCTGCTCGTCCCGGGCGCGGATGACGAGCTCCAGCATGCGCGCCTTGTCACGCAGCTTGCTGTTCTGCTGTTGTAGCACCGTCAGCTCCTGCATCTTGGCCGCAAGCTGCGACTCGAGCTCGGTGATCTGCGCCACAACGCGCCACACAGGTGCACACGCCACCACTGTCTGGCTCCAGAGCTAGAGGCTGCCAGAGGCTGCTGCTGCTGCTGCTGCTGCCCTGTATGTGGACGCCGCGGATGACAAGGGATTCCGCTTCGCGGCAGGCGGGGCTGCTACGCACTTGCTCTTTGACGCCCCCGTGCCCACCGCCGCCCTGGCCGTGCTTGCGCTTGCTGCTGGAAGGCACGGGCGCAGGCGCGGCCGCCTGGCGCTGCTGCCGCTTGTGCGCTGCGCTTGGCGCTGCGCTTGGGGGGGCGACGATTTGGGGCGCCCATCCCGCGGAGCCCCCCAGGACGGGCTGCTGCAGCACGCCGGAGTGTCGCTCCTCGCCAAGGGCCGCAGTGGGGGCGTCCAGCGTGTGGGGCGGAGCTGTGGTGACTGCCGCCCACCCCAACCCGGCTTGGTGCCCGGCCGCATCGGCTGCGAACACGTCGTCCAGGCCTCCCAGCGCCTGCAAGAGGTTGAGCATGTCCACGTCCTGCAGCGGGAGCGACATTCTTGCAGCGAGAATGGACGCGTTGGATGACACGCATGTTTCTGCCCGGATGAATTGCCCTGCCGTTTTCCCGTTTCATCCTGACGCCACTGGGGCGCCACACAGTCGTCTGGGGCGGTGCCAGAGGCGGTGCCTTAGCGTAGCCTGAGGCCTCGGCGCAGCGCCGTCGCGTGGGCGGGGCGGAGGCTGTCGCTGCGTCATGTGGTCGCCTGGCCTGAGCGGAGGGCGCACCTGGTCCCCGGCACGGCAGCACAGAGGACACAGGACGCGCAGTGCCCTGCACTGCACGCCTCGCCACCGAAGGCTGACAATCTCGGGCCTGGGCGTCAGGCGTGCAGGGGTGCAGGGGTGCACCACATGCCCTAGGGCAACGATGGGTGGGCGTCGCGCGCCCCCAGAGAGCCTCGTTCACCGCGCCAGGAGAGATCGCAGGCGCAGACGCTTACATGATGGCGCCCGCACGGCCGCGCCTGGCGATGGCGGTCGCAGTGGTGATCGCCGCATCGTGCGGCCTGGCGCGCACAGCGGCGTCCTCGGACCTCCCCCACAACTTTCTCCACCTCCTCTTCCCGTGAGCGAGTCGCTGGCGAGAGAGTGAGCGCGCGCACAGGCCTCTTCGTTCTCCCCTCGTGCATCTCGCCTCGCCTGCGCGCCTGGTGGTGCGCCGCCGCACGCAGGGACTTGGACCCAGAGACGGTCGATCCGTCGCCCGGCGCGCTCACGCCCGAGGAGCTGCGCGCGCAGGCACAGACGTGGGCCACAGCTCTTGAGGTGCCGGCGCTCTGCAGGTTCTTCTGGATGCGTGCTTGGCGCCACGCCACTGCGCTGGCGGCTGCAGCATGCGCGCGTGCGCACGCATGCCGTGCGTGCAGGCCAAGCTCTCCAAGGGCCTCGGCAGCAGCAGCAGCAGCAGCGCAGAGGGCATCGCCCTCAGCGTCACCACGCCCGTCCTGCAGGTGGTGAGTTGACTCCGTGAGTCACAGGACGGCCAAGCGCCATGCGGGACGCCAAGCAGCCACACCCACGCCGCACTGGCACGGCGCGCAGGTGGACTCGCTGCTGGACATGAGGCCCGCGCTGCAGCGCATCGTGTTCAACTTCTGGTGCGTTTCCTTGTGTGGCAAAAGGATGGAGGCGCACAAACCACTCTGATGCGCTGCCTGGCCCTCACCCGCGGCCGCCCAACAGGAACGCCACCTTCCAGCGATACGCTGATTACGCCGACCAGGCGCGCCAGCGGTACGGCCTATCTCCCAGCGGTGAGGGCGTACTACCCAACGCAGCAGAGCCGCGCGCTTTTGCGTTGCTGCGCCGCCACGCTTGCCACCCGGCCTTCTTGCGTGGCCCGCAGCGCCCCTGATGGACCAGCTGGTGGCCCGCTTCAGGGAGCTCACTGGCACCACGTGCACGCCCGCCAGCTTCACCCCGCCCAGCCAGGAGGACGCCACAGTCACAGGTGACATGCACAGCGTGGAACGCCCGCTTTTCAGGAGTCTCCATTGCACGCGGGAGTTGAAGAGCCGCCGCGGAGCCCATGCGCACGCAGGCTCGAGCTGGCAGCTGCTGCTCAACAGCGGCAACTGCGTGCTCAGCCGCATCGCGCAGCAGGTGCGGCTACGCCACGCCTTCTTTGCCGTCCGTGGCCCTCCTGCCGCCGACGCTGATGCTGAGCACGCTGCCCACACACACGTGCGCCTTGCAGACGCGCCGGGACTTTGTGGTGCGCTGCGCGCTGCCCCGGATCTCGCTCGCCATCACACAGGCGAGTTATCGGAGCACTGCGGCAGCTGCTGATTTTCACAGGCCTTGAGACGCTGCCCAACACCGCTGTGCCGGTGCGCCGATTGCGGCACGCACGTGCCGGGGCACAGGCCAGGTACAGCAGCGCCTACGTGGCAGGCGCCAACTTCGTGGGCTCGGTGAGCTGCCTCCTGCATTTGGCGCAGCGCGCGCACGCGCACACGCAGTTGGGACAGCGCGAGGCCACGCCCATGCCCCCTGGCACACACGCTGGTCGCCGGCCCGCAGGTGTGCAGGCGCCAGACCACGCTCGGCACCGACTCCACCACGCGCATCCGCCTCTGGGACCCCGCCGCCGTGAGCGCCACGTTGGCCGCGTTGCTCTGCGCGTGCCCAGTCAGGCCCTGCTTGCCAAGCGCGTGCTGCGCGTGCGGTCGCCGGCCGCAGCTGGCCGACCGCGGCAGCGCCGAGTCCCGCCTGCTGCCGCTCTCGGACGTGGACGGCGACGGCATCCCCAACTTCCTCGCCAAGGGCAGCGTGCTGCAGGCCGTCAGGCAGGTCAGGGCAGTCTCCGCCCTTGACGTCACAAGGTTCACGCGAACCAAGGCGGGGAGCGTTCACCGCCCTCTTTTGCCCCCCTGGACGCTTGGTGCGGTCGCAGTCGCTGAGGTCGGTGCGCAGCGAGCTGACCAAGAGCCTGACGCAGACCACCACCACAGTGGAGGCCGTGTCGGCGCGCCTGGTGGAGAGCCTGCAAAAGTCGGGCCTGGTGGCCCAGGTGCAGCAGGGGCCGCTGGCGTCCGTGCTCGAGTCGGAGCGCACCGGCAGGTGCGCTGGCTGGTCGCACAACACGCACGCCCTGCTCTCGTCTCAATGCAGCAGCGCCGCAAGCATGCGGCGGGGTCGCCGCCCGGACCAGGTCACCGCCCGGACCACGCTGCGCGCGCAGGCGGGCGGCGCGGGCGCAAGCCTGGCAGGACCTCTCGCAGCTCTTCCCCTCGCTCTTCTCCAAGTCCTGGCGCGGCGGTGGCGTGCAGGCCATCTACGACAAGGTGCTGCAGCACGGGCTGCTGAGCACGCTGTACCGCGGGGGGCCCGCCGCCGGGCCCTTCTCCACGCTCTTCTCCACCGCGCGGCGAATGGCCCAGAGCAGCGCTGCCGACGACGACGTGGATGGCGGCGAGCAGGAGGAGGAGGAGGGTGCCGAGGACGGCGGCGGCGAGGGGGACGGCGCGGCGCTGCAGGGCTTGTTCCGGCAGCTCACTATGGAGCTGGACCGCCTGCTGGAGGAGCGGACAGTGGCGCAGGAGGCCGCCGCCCACCCGCCCACCGGCCGCAAAGTCGTCATCCCCCGCAGCGCGCGGCGCCCCTCCACCTCCACCAACACCTCGCGGGGCGGCGGCGCGTCGAGCCGCCCCGAGCGTCAGCAGGGCGGCTTGAGCGGCGTCGCGGACGGCGGGGAGCGCGCCGAGGGCGGCGGCGCGGAGCCTGACGTGAGCGCGTCGGTGGCCAGGGCGCTGGACGCTGTGGCGCTTGAGTGGGAGCGGCTGGCCAGGCTGGACGGAGGTGTCGAGCTCAGGCACTGATGTGGGGCCCTTGCAGAGAAATGACGTGGATGTGCAGGGGTGGGCGCACGCGGTGACCGGGCAACGGAGACGAGGGTGGCGTCACGCTCAAAACGGCGACCGAGTCCGGGTGGCAGTCCTGTCCGCTTCCTCAGTCCTCAGGCTGCACACGTCATGGCTATGCTGCGCTCCTGCTGCGCCCTGCTCCTGCTGCTGATGCTGCTCTCACTCCGTTCCGTTCTCTCTCCGACGAGGGCAACACCGTCACTCGTCGTCGTCGTCGTCGTCATCGTCCATGTCCTCGTCCTCCAGACCACCATCCAGCAACGAGTCGTCGTCGTCGTCGCCGCCGCCCCCCTCCCCATCACTCCCGCCCTCCTCCTCCTCCGACCCCCCAAACTCGCTGTCGTCCTCCTCCTCCCCCTCCTCGCCGTCGAACTCGTCGTCGTCCACGTCCTCAAACACCGTCTCTGGCTCCGGCCGCCCCGCCGCCGCCAGCGCCCCTCCGCCACCGCCGCCGCCGCCCTGCTGCTGCTGCGCGCGCACGGCGCGGCTGTGCG
>VFQP010005710.1_pt1 | contig 10663 bp, 11 predicted proteins | sample 3512351 | NCBI WGS metagenome assembly VFQP01 (sample SAMN10412372, study PRJNA504923) | tailings metagenome | isolation source: Relicate 1 Philex TSF1 revegetated site | place: Philippines: Tuba, Benguet | collected 2017-08-29
CGTGCGTGCAGGTGTACGACGTGACGGCGCTGCGCGTGGTGGTGGCCAACAAGCATGACTGCTACGTGGCGCTCCGCTGCATCCAGGTGAGAGACACAGCGAGCCAAAACCTCGCCCCCGAGCCCACCGCGCCGACGTGGCGCGTGCTCTCGCTGTCCTTGACTTTCGCTTTGCATTTTCTTCCCCTTTCCTTCCTTATTGTTACAGGAGGTGTACCGCACCATGCCCGGGCGCTCCAAGGACTACATCCGCGACCAGAAGAAGCCCAACGGCTACCAGAGCCTCCACGAGACCATTTACGGTGCGCCCCTACCCCCTCCAGCACTCAGACAGCCCCTCGCCCTCTCACAAGCTTCGGAAGCACGGTGCAACTCTGTTCCCGCTGTCTCCCCAAGCCCAAAGTCTCTCACCCACCAGCTGGGCGTAGGCGCCCCCCGTCCATGACGTCTGACCAGTGTGAGTGTGTGTGCGCGCGTGTGCAGGCGAGGGCGGCATGCCCGTGGAGGTGCAGATCCGCACGCACAAGATGCACTACATTGCCGAGTACGGCTTCGCCGCGCACTGGAAGTACAAGGAGAAGCTGAGCAACGAGGACGAGTGGCTCGACAAGGTGAGGGGGCGCTCGTGATTCGAATCAGAAGGTTTGGAGAGGGAGGGAGTGAGGAGCAACGAGGATGAGTGGGGTGAGGGGTGTGATTGGAGCTGTCTGGTTGGAGTTGGAAAGGGAGGGCGGTGTGGGGGAGCGACAGGCAGCAACGAGGGCGAGTGGCAGCGGGCGTGGTGGCAAGCGTGCTGTCTGCCCTTCTCCTGTGCCCTCCCCCATGCATCTCGTGATGGTGGAGGAGGGAGGGCGTGGGAGTGGGCCACGCCGCCCTGCGCGGCTCGCTGCCCCTGGCCAGCAGTCGCTGACGTGACCTCTGCACTCGCAAGGGCCGTGTCGGGCCCGCCATGGAGACAGGCTGCTTGTCACCCCCCCAAACTGACCTCTCTTTGACAGTTTCCTTCACCCCGACACTTTCCTTCGCCCTGACACTTTCCTTCGCCCCGATTCCGGGTCCCTTCCCCTTTCCCGTTGCAGGAGGTGCAGTACAAAAAGTGGCTCACCACGTACCAGCTCAACCTCAACGACAAAAAGGTGCGCGCCGCCGGCGCGCCGCCCCGCGAGACGGCGCTCGACGCGCTCGGCATCATGAACCTGCTCCACAGCACCACCGCCACGTCTCCCTCCAACGGCCAGAAGCAGCAGCAGCAGCAGCAACCACCCGCCGCCGCCACCGCCACACGGTCGCCGGCCCGCCGCTCCTTCTCCTTCTCGGCGCCGCCGGCGCACCTCCTCACGCTTCACCCGCCCTCCGACGCCGCCTGGGACGTCGCGCCCGGCGCCGGCGCCGGCCCCACCGCGCGCAGCAGCTGGACGGCGCAGGCGGCCGAGCAGCAGCAGCAGGCGGCGGTGGACCCCTTCCTCCGCCACGCCCGCTTCCGCCTCGAGGCGCCCTCCCGCCGCCGCGTCGACTTTGTGCTCCAGACGCCCGGCGGCGGCGTCGAGCTGCGGCAGCTTCCGGCCGGCTTCCCGACCGCCCGCCTGGCGGCAGAGCTGCAGCTGGACCGCGCCCCCGGCTTCGTGGTGCTGGTGAACCAGCGGCCGCCGGCGCCGGGGCAGGCGCTTCGGTCGGGTGACCTCGTCCGCGTCGTCGCCCGCTCCGCCGCCTTCGCGGCAGTACCAGTGGCGGTGCCGGCGGTGCCGGCGGTGGTGGCAAAGGAGGAGAGGGAGGAGGTGGTGGTGATGGGGTCGTCAGCGCCGGCGGCGGCGCCGGCGTCGTCGTCGATGGCGTGGATGGCGCGGGCGGCGCTGGCGGCGCGGCGGCAGCTCGAGGCGCTGGCGGCGGCGGGCATTGTGGTGGGCGGCGGCGGCGGCGTGGCGGCGGCGGCGCGGAGGCAGCGGCGGCTCAGCACCGGCGCCGGCGTGCCCGTCGCGGCGGCGGCGGCGAGCGTGGAGGTGCCGGCGGCGCAGCGGGTGGTTTCGCTGGCCGAGGGCATCGCGGCGGCCGCCGCTGCGTCGGGGGGGAGCGCGGCGGCGGCGGCGGCGGCGGCGGCCGGCGCGGCTCTGGGCGCGCCGGGCGGCAACCGCGGCGCGACGCTCGTGTGCGTGTGAGAACGCGCGCCGCGCCCGGGCGTCTGCGTTCCGTGTACCATACTCGCCGCGTGCGGCCGCGAGGCGTCGCGTCGCCGTGTACACCAGCTTGGGGAGAGGAGAGAGGCGAGTGGACGACTGCGCTGGCACCGCGTATTCGTTGCCGTGCGGGGTTGAGGCGGCGAGGGCGGCGCGAGTGTGCGCTGCCTCTGCCTCTGGTGTGCGTGGCGTGGGCGCTGCGGGCGAGGCGAGCGAGTGAGCCACGCCTCGTTTCATGGTCCATTTCGTGTCCCTCTCTCTCCACGTCGCTGCGGGCGCGTGAGACGGCGGCCTTGCCCCCCTCGCTCCGAAAGTCGGCGCACACAACGCGGTGCGGCCGTACTGACGCCGCGAGGCGGGGGGAAGGCCGTGGAGCGCCCTCTTCAACAGTGTGCCGTCCGGTGTGCCTCCCCCCCCTTTACTCTTGCGCCCTCTTTGCCTTTCCCGCGCGTGTGCACGCCGTACAAGCGACCCCTGGAAGCAGCGGCGGCGCGACGCCGACGCCGAGACTACACCACGACGCAGCGGCGGCGCCTGAACTTGCCATGCCATGCCCGTCTCTCCTGGGCCCCCTGAATGAATGCGAGAGAGAGCGCCTCCAGAACTCCGTGCGCGCTCTGTGGTGGTGTGTGTGGTGAGCGGTCTAGAACGCCCCCCCGTAAGTATTCGAGCGTTCGCGCGTCGGTCCGGGGCGTCGGGGCGTGCGCGCGGCGCGTGACACCCTGCTCCCGGTGGTGCCTGCCCCTGTTGTTGGCCAGCCCTCTCAAGCGTTAGGGCGCGGCGTCGCTGCCCGCTCGCCCCCCCCTCGTTGTACCACTAGAGCTGCTGTCCTGCCTCTGGTCGTCTGCGTCGAGTGCTTTCGTTCCGGATCTTCTCCTCCTCTCCCCTGCCCTGCCTTTCTCTCCCAAGCGAATCTGCGCTTTCTTCCGCGCGCCAAGTGCCTGGCGTCCGTCAGGCGGCGCTGACTGCTGCTGCTGTCGTGGCGCGTGCGCCCTCCGCCCAGTGGGGGCACGGCCCTCCCTGCTTTGACGCCCGTGCGTTCAAATGGCAATCGCCGCGCTCTGCTTCCTGCCGCGTGAGCGTGCTGCTGCATGGACCCCACCCCCGCCTGCGCCACCACTGCGTGCTGTGCTGCAACGCCGGCCCACAGCAGTGTGCGCTGGTGGTGCGTGCGTGCGCGTGCTCTCGCCTTGCTTCCCCCACCTCCCCGCAACGGTGCATTCGCATCGCCTCGAGGACGTCGATGACTGCTCGGATCTTCACGGCTCTCTCTTGCGCTTCTTAGTCTTGCGCGCCACACCCTCTTGACCTCTCCCGTGGGACGAATGCGTTTGCAACTGTCGTGACGCGAAGAGCACGAAGTCACGCCGAGGGGGGGTGCTGCGGCGGGGCGGCGGCGGGGGTGCCCGCCCTGGCGATGCGCAGCTGGCAGCACCCGTCGTCCCACGCCTTGCACTGGTCCATGGACACCACCACGCCGTGCCGCCTGCAGGACAGAGTCGCGAGCCAGCACCGCTGCGCCTAGCAAGCAAGCGTGTGTGCAGCTGCGCCAAGCCAGGCCACACGAGCGCCGCCACGTGCCACCCACCCACGCCGCACCTGAACTCGTGCAGCCAGATGAGCGCGTGGTGGCAGCAGAACTCGGTCAGCAGGAACGGCGCGTCCTCCTGCGGCGAGAACGCACAGCGCGCCACTCTGGCGCCTTGAATTCACACACCACGCACCATGCCGCAATGTGCCGTCACCACAGCAGCTGCCAAGCTCTCATGATGTGCCGAGCCCCCCTGCGGCCGGCAGCCGCGGCCCGCCCCCCAGTGGCCCGCGTCAGGGCAGCCCTAAAGCGCTTGCCCCATGTCCGCGCGCGCACCTGCGTGAGGATCTCGTGGTACTTGCACTTGTGCACCCGCATCACCGTCTCCTCCATTCCGGCGGCGGCCTGCGGCGGCTGCGGCGGCTGAGGCTGCTGCTGCGCGCCGGGCGGCGCAGGCGTGGCGGCGGGCTGGTGGGTGTGCAGCACCTCGACCTGGCAGAGCTCCCCCATGTCTGCCTGGAGCGCAGGCAGCATCTTGACCGCCTCCTTGTACATGTCCTCACGCAGCAGCCAGCTGCGCTCAGTCGGTCACGGGAGGCAAGGCAAGGCAAGCAGACCAGGCGTGGGTGAGACATCGTCCTCATGCAGCAGCCAGCCTCCGCAGCGACGCGGCGGCAGCACGCAAATGTCGGGGTGCAGACCTGCGCGTCCTCATGCCACGCCGCGTGCGCCCGCCCGACTGCGCACCTGTAGAGCCAGAGCTTGAAGCGGTGCAGCGGCAGCAGCAGCGAGAGCATCACGCTGCCCAGGTTGGTGCGGATCACCTCGCGCACCTGCGCGCCGCGCGGGCGGTGCAAAGCGCAGGGTGAGCACGCTTGAAGGGCATCTGCCTGCATCTGCGTTTCGTCGGGGCGGCAGCTGGGCCCCAGCGGAAACGTGCCCCCTGCGTCTCGTTTCTGCGTTGCCGCCTGAGCGCGTGGCAATTTGCGCTGGGAGCGAGCGCAGGCGTGACGGCAGCCCTGGGCACGCAACCAAATGCGTGCTGTCGGCCTCGCCGCAGAGCTGAAGCAAACACAACGAGACGGCAGCACGAGAGGCATCCCACCCCTCGGCACCGCGACAGGCGTGCGTACCAGCCTCCCCAGGCGCGAGTCCTTGACCTCGTCGTAGAGCCGCCGCGTCAATCGCAACGAGACGGCAGCACGGCAGGCACGCCTCCCGCCCTTCATGCCCCAGGCGACACAAGTACCGGGCTCACGCGCCACGCGCGTGTCGTTGACCTCGCCGCACACACTGTGCGCTGTGCGAACACACACTGCGCGCTTGCCTGGGGCGCTGCCCTCCCTCTCCCCAACCGCGTGACGAGTACCGGGCTCACGCACCAGGCGCGTGTCGTTGACCTCGTCGTACAGCGTGCGGTACGTGGCGACCGACAGGCAGCACATGAGCAGCGCGCGGTGGCTGACCTCGTCCAGCGCGCGGCCGCGGATGTGGCGGTTGTACAGTGACTCAAACTCCTGCTCCACCTGCGCGCGGGACGGGTCGGGGTTGGGAGGAGCATGCCGGCCAGTGCTGAGGAGCAGGGGTGGCAACACGCACACGTGCTCCAGCACATCGAGGTGCCCTCCCTCCCCCCCCTGCCCCCCACCCACCTGCTCAAACACGGCGCACTGCCTGCCCTAGGGCCCTCCCTCCCTTCCTCCACCTCCCCCCACCCACCTGCTCAAACACAGCGCGCTGCCTCCCCTTGAGCCCCGGCACGGCGCCCGTCTTGGCCATGTAGTTGAGCTGCTTGTACAGCGCCGTGAACCAGTTCTTCTGCACGCCAAACTTGTCGTCGCCAGAGCTGGGGAACTGTGCCGACATGAGCGGCGCGTCGCTGCGCGCGTCCATCAGGTGAGGGTTGATCGAGTAGGAGCCGCCCTGCTGCTGCGGCTGCTGCTGCTGCTGCTGCTGCTGCTCGGGGGAGGGGGGCGACAAGGAGGGGGGCGCCGCTTCTGCCGCCGCCGCCGCCGCCGCCACGCCCTGTGGCGATAACGGCTCGGGGCTGCTGCCGGGCTGCTGCTGGCTAGCGACAGCTTGCGCTGTTGCGGCATCTGGCTGTTGGGGCTGCTGCTGCTGTGGGGAGGGCGCGGAGGCCGACGCCAGGCCCCGCAGCGGCGTGAGCGTCACTAGGCTGCCGGCGCGGCGGTGGTGCTGCTGCTGATGGAGGAGCAGAGGACCGGCCGCGTGGTGGTGTTGCTGCTGCGGAAGCGCTGTAGGGGCGGGGGGCGGCGCGCCGGCGGCCGCGAGGTGAGGTATGGACGGCGCTGCTGCCGTGGCGCACCACGCCGTAAGCCCAGCGCTGCCGTGCGCGACGCCACCGCGGCTGCAGAGCAGCGCGAGCAGCTTGGAGCCTGCGCTCCTTCCTCCTGCCGCCATGGTCGTGCCGATCACTGCGGCGCCACTGGCGGAGGCGATTGCTGCGCGGCCGAAGGAGGCTGCTGCTGCTGCTGTTGCTGTCCAGGTGCTGCTGGGCGCACGATGGCCGCGGGCCGGCGCTTGGGCTTGCTGGGCTCGCTGAAGCCTGAGAGGAAGTCGTCCAAGCGCTGCTTCTCCTCACAGACCCACATGCCGGCGAAGCACTTGTTGCACATTCTTCGTGCTCATCGGGCCTCTTGAAGCGGACGCCTCCTCGACGAGAGCGATCAAATGATCGATCTGGGCCCGCAAAGTCTCATGCAGTCACTGCAGAAGTTCGAGTGCGTGGATGCAACGCAGGGCGTCGCGCCGACATGGCCATCGCCACACGCGCAGCGCCGTGCGCCAGGGCTGGACGGCGCCAGGGCTGCACGTTGCCGCGTCGCAGCGCCGGCGCACCGGCGGCACAGCGCCAGCACGCCAGGCAGCACCTCAGCCGCCCAGCAGCACCGATGACGGTGGTGCTGACGATGACCACAGCGCCATCGGTGAGCTGGTGCCGCGTGGTGCGCCGCCGCCGCCGCAGCTGTCGCACCACACGGCCGTTCACGGAGCACTCTCCTCTCGCCCACCACGCGCAGGCACAGCGCCCGCGCTGCGCTACGGCGGCTGGTGCCCGCGCTGCGGCCGCGAGCACGGCATCCAGGCGGACGCGCGCGCGCTGAGCGAGGCCCAGGCGCTGCGCCACCAGCTGGACCTTCACAAGCGATTCGACTTCGAGGTGACGCGTGATCGTTCGTGGACTCAGAACATCACCAAGGAGGAAGCAGGCCTGAGCGCAGCGCTCCGCTAGGGTTGCCCGCCCCGCCTCACGCAGGTGCCGGCAGAGCGTGCCGAGCGCTGCTTCAGCACCGACTACGTGTGGACGCTGGGGCCCGGGCGCATGCTGGGCGTCATGGTCTGCCGCCGCCGCCGCCGCCGCACGGCCAGGGCCTTGGTCACCACCGCCACCGCTCCCACCCCAGCGGACGCTCGTGGCGATGGTGGCGCAGGACAAGGAGAGAGGCAGCGCGTGGGCGAGCAGGAGGAGGATCAGCAGGACGTGGTCGTGCTCAAGGCCTTCAGGTCAGCACCGTTTGGGGGAGGGGGGGGGAGGGCGTAAGCCGTCAGAGGGCCGGGCTTCAGGGTGCGGTGCCGCCGTAAGGCGGGCATGGGGCAGGCGCACGGAAGGTGCTGGGAGTGCTGGTGTTTTCCATCGTCGTGTTGCGGCGCAGCGGTCAGATGACGGAGCGCTGGGACTGCCCGGGCTGGGCGGGCCCCGTCGCCGGCGTCACCAGCCAGAGCGACCCCTACCGCCAGGCCAGGTGCGCTCGCGCAATGGTTGCATGCCAGCGCCGTGACGTGACTGACATTGGAGGAAGGATCAGGAGCGAGGACAATCAGGCACCAGCCCAGGCCAGGTGTCTGCGTGCGATGCGCATGCGCGTGCCGCTCGGTTGGCCCAGACGGCAAGCATCCACAGGCCAGGGCGCACCACACGCCCGTGCAGTGTCATTGCAGCACTGCCCCGGTGCGTGGGGGGCGGCTCCGCTGCTGCAGCAGCAGCCAATGCTCGCCCTCCACGCTGCCTGTGGGAGGATGTCCCAACCTGCTGCCGCCCTCCACGCTGCACGTGGGAGAATGTCTCGCCTGCAGGGCCGAGATCGAGCGCCTCACGGCGGAGCTGCAGGAGCTGGAGGCATCGCAGCGGCAGCCTCTCGCCTCTCCTGACAATGAGTCGCCAGGTCAGAGCCCTGCGGGACGATGCGTCAGAGCCCTGCCGCCGCGTCGCCTCGCGTCGCAACCCTGGCGGTGGCGCCCGCGTGCGCACGCAGGCGGGGGCCTGGCGGCGCCGGGGGAGGCCGGGGCGGCGGCGGCGGCGGCGGCGGCGCACGGCGGCGGCTGGGCGGCGTCCAAGCGGCGGCGCCACGCGCCGCGGGCGGAGGCGGCTCAGCGGGACTGGCCCGAGTGGGCGCGGGGGCAGCACGCGCTGCTGGTGCGGCGGCGCAAGGAGCTGAGCCACGCGCTACTGGCCCAGGTGCGTGAGGGAGTGGGGGGCTGGACCTCTTTGGTGAGGTCGATTTCGTGAGGCCCACATGGCCGAGGCGTGTGAGGGGTGAGGGAAAGGGGGGGGCGAAGGACTTGTTGCTGGAGCTACGTGCACTGCTGCTGCTGACGCGAGTGTGTGAGGCACGCAAGCCTTGCTTTCACCCTTGCCAGCCAGCACCTCGCGCGGCTCTCCCAGAGCCCAATCTGCGACGTTCCCTGCGTTCGCTGCGGCACCGCTCCACATTTTTATGATGCGCAGGTGCAGGACAGCTACGTGACCCAGGACCTGCGGGGGCGCCCCGTCGCGCTGGCAGAGGCTTACGCGCAGAGCCAGCAACCTCCAGGCGCCTCTTCGGCGCCCGCCGTGACTCCTGCGCCAGCGCCGGCGCCAGCATCGCCTCCTCTGCCGCCCGACGCAGCACCCCTGGACGCCGGTGGCGCCTCTGCCAGCGGCGCTGAGGCGGGCGTGGCGCCAAGGCAGCGCGAGCTAGCGCCGCCTTTGCCGCTGCCTGCTTCGTCTGCCAGCGGCAGCGGGGCGGGAGGGGCGTCAGGGCAGCGCCAGCAGCAGCAGGCGGCGGCGCCGCCCGGCCGACCGGGCGCTGCCCGCTTCCCCGCTGGCACGGGCGACTGCTGCGCGCCCAAGCTGCTGCACGCCGCGTCGCGCCTGGGTCTCGAGCCGCTCTCCATGGTGGAGTTTTGGTACGGGTGCGCGCCCAGCAGCAACACGCCGCAGGGCCGGGCGGCGGGCCGGCGACGCCTGAGGGACGGGAGCGGGAGCGGGGGCGAGGGCGCCGCGCCGCCGCCGCCGCCTTCGCGGGTGCACGGGCATGCGTACGGACCCTGCGACAAGTGCCGGGCCATCCTGGGCGCGCTGCTGTGTGCCGCGCCGTGACGAGCTTGGCAGGGCCCAGGGCTGCAAACGTGTGCTTTGGAGCTGTGGAGCTGCGAAAGACACGTGCTCGGCAAGCAGGCTGTTCGCTTCGTGCGCGCCAGGAGTGTTGCAAGTGCCAGCGCAGAGAGCGAGAAGGACCGCCGGGCCTCATGCGCACATGTCACACGATGAAGCAGGTCGGACCGATCAGGGCAGCGCGGCCGTGACGACGATCTCAATCTTCCAGCCGGGGTTGGCCAGCTTGACGCCCGCCACGGTGGCGCGCGCCGGCGACGCGTCCGAGGGCACCCACTTGTCCCACACCTCGTTGACCTGAGCAATGGCAGCGGAGGCGGTGCAAGCGCTTGGGCGTGCTTAATGAGGCAGGCGCCAGACTGGCCCTTGCGTGGCATTTGCAGTTGGCTGAGGATAGCGAGCAAGCACCCAGGGCCGGGTGTTGGTGTCGCACCTTTGGGAACTCGTCAATGTCGACCAGGAAGATTTGGGCGAACCTGCGCGGCGGGGCAAGCAATCCAATGAGGTGCACAGGTCGCCGAGGGCGCACGCTGCGAGCCTGCACGGTGGCTCCCGCCCGTCACACCGCCCCCGTCTTTGCATCGAGAGACATGTGTGCCACGTTGCTGCCCATCCTCCTGTGCGCCCTGCCACGGCCGCGAGGCCACCCCGTTGACGCAAGCGCGGCGCTGCGCTCACAGGATGCGGGACTTGTCGGTGCCGGCGCGGGCCAGCAGCGCGTCGATGCTCTTGAGCACCGACTCGGTCTGGCCCACAATGTCGGTGTTGATGTCCTCGGGCACCTGCCGCGCGTGTGGTGTCGCAGCCAGCAGCCAGCGGCACGTGCGAGGTGTGGGTTGTCGGGCAGGCGCTGGCGGCTACCCGCTTGACGATGATCGCGTGTGCAACCGCATGCGTGCACCCGCACATTGGCAGCCCCGTGAGGCCAGCCGCAGCGCCTGCCATGCTGCAGCTGCTGTGCTGCAGCCTGGTGGCTGCGATGGCCGCGTGGCGCAGTATTGACCGACGTCTGCTGCTGCTGCTTGCGCTGTCTCCGATGGCTGTGATGGCATGCGAAAAGAGAGGAGCTCCTGGAGCTGAGCTGTGCTGCGGCGTGTTGGCGTTGCTGCTGCCGCCCGAGCGAGGCTGATCTGATCGCGAACCCCCCCATCACGGCGGCGGGCGAGAGCGAAGAGAGCGCAGGGCTGGTGCGCACCTGGCCCGCGAGGTACACCGTCTTGCCGCTGGAGTGGATGACGGCCTCGCTGAGCCGAGCGCCAGGGTCGAGGCGCGTGAGGTCGGCCATCGATGCTGCTTCTCTTGCTGCTGCGGTGGAGCTGCTGGCTCTGGGCAGAGGGGAGAGGGCAGAGAGAACGTTGCAGCAGAGGTCAGAGGGAGGCCCACAGCAAAGGCAGAGGTCATGGGTGGGTGGTGCAGGTCCCCGGGCGTTTGAGTTTGCGCTGACGCAGCCGTTGAAGGTAAAAGTGTACACGGAGCGCGCCACGCGAAAGCAAGCAGTCCCCAATCCTGCAGCGGTGCCAGAGGCGGTGCGGTCACGGTGCAAAGGCAGGCGCCCAGCGGCGTGTGT
>VFQP010005711.1_pt1 | contig 10663 bp, 9 predicted proteins | sample 3512351 | NCBI WGS metagenome assembly VFQP01 (sample SAMN10412372, study PRJNA504923) | tailings metagenome | isolation source: Relicate 1 Philex TSF1 revegetated site | place: Philippines: Tuba, Benguet | collected 2017-08-29
TCTTGCGCGCCTGCAGCTCCACCTCCAACGCCCCGATCTGCGCGGGTCGCCACCGCACAGATCAGACGACCTCATCCGCCGCGCCGCCGCCGCTGGAACGATGCGCCAAGGTGTGGCGCAGCTGCACGAGGAGGCCTCACCTTGCGCTGCAGGTCCTCCACGGCGAGGTCCTGGGCCAGCAGGCGCTCCTTGGTGCCGAACAGCTCGTTCTTGCCCTTGACCGACTGCTCGCAAGAGATCGACGCGCGCGACAAGCACGACTGAGGCGTGGCTCTCCTTGGAGCGTCGCCAGCCCCGCCCTCCACCGCAGGCCTTCGGGACGCAGGAGCCCAGGAGGCAGCTGCTCCTCACCTCGTTGCGGTACTCCTCGGCCCTGGCCTGCATGTCGTTGAGCAGCGACTTGAGCGTGCCCGTCTCCCGCGTCATCGCCGACACCTGCGCGGGAGCGACGCGACGAGCAGGGAAGGTCACGGGGCACCGCCCCACAGGCAGGACACTCTCCCCGCGCGCTGTTTGCATGCCGCGGTGGGGCCGAACCCCGCCGACCACACATCCCGCGGCGCAAAGGCAAGCGAGTCAGCCGTGCGCGCAGAGAGCGTGCAGCTCGCACCAGGCCCTGGGAGGCTCTTCCTCCCTCGCGGCGGCCCCGCCACTCGCCTGCGAGAGCGCGGCGTTGCGCTCGCCCGAGATGGAGTCGAGCAGCGCCTTGAGGCGCTCCTGCTCGGCCCGGCTGTCCGCCAGCCGCGCGCGCAGCGCAGCCGCCTGCGGGGCCACGGCACCCGCATCACCACGTCGCGACGCGGACCCTCCCCCGAAACGACGCAACGGTGCGTCTTCCTCGCGCAGCTGGCGCTTGGCACCTTGAATCTCACACAGCGCCGGGCCAGCGCATGCAGAAAAGCCACACGCACTCACGCTGCTGAGCGCCGTGTCCACCTCGGCCGCCGCCAGCGAGTTGGCCTGCGTGTTGGTGGCCTGCAGCATGGACACGTCCGCACGCAGCTGCAGCACCTGCGCGCACGCACGCGCGCACCAAGGCGGCAACGACGCCCCCGCCAGGCTTGCAGCACCACGCGCAGGCTGGTGCACGCAGCGCCAGGACCAACTCCCCGCCACACTGCCAAACGAGGTCCCGCCTTCCGAGCGCTGCCGGCCCTGGGAGACAGCACGGCGACCCCACAGCGGTGCAGTCCGAGCCGCTGGCCCTGCACACGGGTCCCGTCAAACGGCGCAAGCAGCACCTCGTGCTTGATGGACTCGTTCTCCTTGACGGCCCGCCGCAGCTTCTCCTCGGCCTCCTGCCGCGCGCGCTCGGCCGCCGCCACGGCCGCCTCGAGCCGCGGCCGGTCCTTGACGGCGGCCTCCAGCGCGTGCTTCTCCTCCAGCAGCGCGTCCACCTGAGGAAGGAGCACGCAGTCAAGGGAAAGGGCAAAGAGCGGTGGAATGGGGCGTCGGTGGTGTGCTTCTCCTCTTCAGCAACGCGTCCACCTGAGAAAGGACAGTCAAGGGAAAGCTCCAATCCAGGAATGAGGTGCTGGTGGCGCGCTTCCCTGTGCCACCAGTGCTGGTTTGTTGCCGGTGCGCCAGACCCAGCTGTGCACGCTCTCACCGTGCGGTTGATACCCAAAGCCATGCTGAGCAGCTGCCCACCCCAAGCCACGCCCTGAGTCGCTGCATGCCCGCTCACCGTGCGGTTGAGCTGCAGGATCATGTCCTCGTTCGCCTGGTTGCGCGCCTGCAGAGCCACCACGTCGGCGTCGGCGCCTGCCCGCAGGCCCAGCCGGCTGATCTGCGCCTCGCGCTGGACCACCGCCTCCTGCAAGCGACGACGACGACCTCCCAAAGCAACGCCATCGGCGGCGAGCATCGGCGCTGCTGCAGCGGAGGGCAAGGCGCTTGCCGCAGCTGCGCCGCGCCACCTTTGGCGCTGCCTCTCCGTCCACCTGTTCCCAACCCCCCCCCCAGCACGCCACCTCTCTCACCCTGCCCTCTCCAGCCTGCCGCCGCAGCCTGCACCACCCTCGCCGCCCCTCCTTCCTGCCCCACCGCCTCCAGCCCGACACTCACCCTGCCCTCCCCGACCTGCCGACGCAGCTGCGCCAGCTGCGCGTCCCGCTCGTCCAGCTGCCGCTGCAGCGCCTGGATGCGCGCCGCCGCCGCCGCCACCACGTCGACGCCCGGCCCACCCGCCAACGCCGCCGCGCTCGCGCTCGCGCTCGCAGCCGCAGCCGCGCTCGCCTCTCCCACAGCCACCGCGGACGCAGCAGTGCCAGAGGCGCCGCCCAGGATGATGGTGCCTGTCGCCGCATCGCGGCTGGACGCGGAGGCAGAGGCGCCGCCAGGCTGGGCTGCGGTGGTCAGTCGCGCGGGGCTGACGTGGGACGAGGAGGTGGGCAGGGCGGGCAGGCCGGTGCTGAGCATGCCTGTCGAGTGTGGACGGGGGCGGCAGCAAACACACTGGCTAGCAGGGCAAGCGGGGGGGCGTTGAGCGCCTGTCTGCGCGCTGCGCAGGGCGTGGGTTCGCGTAGCGCCTGCCCTCCTGGCCATCCCGCACCGCCCCCCAGGTCATAGCGCAGGGGCTGGGTGAGCGCGGCTGCGCGCCGCGTCATGCAGGCACTTGCCCACACCCTGGCGGCCCCCACCCGCCGCTGCTGCTGCTGCTGCGGGCGCCTCACGTGGCGTGGCGGGGATGGAGATCCTCGACGTGGCCGCCTGCGGGTCCAGCGAGCCTGCGCTGGCAACGGGGCCATGTCAGGCAGCCACCCGCAGCACTGCCGCTCGCACACGGCTAGGCGGCTGCATGGACCGCTCCCGGCGCCACGGGGGGACGTGTCCGTGGCGGGCGCGGCGGTCCCTTTCCAGCCCCGCAGGCGGTGCATGGGGCGTGGCACGTGACGCCCAGCACACCACCAGCAACCGTTGCACTGGGTCGCCGCGTACCTGACGCGAGCTGGTCGGCCATGGCCACCAGCTCCGCCACGCGCTGCCTGAGCGCCGCATTGTCGCGGTCGGCCTGCTGCAGCTGCTGCTGCGCCTGCTGCTTCCAGAAGGCGAGCTCGGCGATGCGCCCCTCGAGCCGCTTGGCCTCCTGGTAAGTGTCCTTGCCGGACGCCGCCTGCTGCTCCTTGGCCTGGATGAGCTGCACGTGCAGCTGGCTGTTGTCGCTCTGCAGCCGGCCAGCGTCCTGGCGCAGCGCCTCCACCTGCAGAGAGAAGCAGCAACGGGCACGCGCTGCGGGTTGCGCCGCACCGCAAGAGCTCTGCTGCACCACAGGTTCGTGACGGTAGATGCACCCCTGCAAATACCTTTTCGTTGAGCGCATGCAGCTCCTGCGCCTGCCGCGCGCACTGCAGCTTGAGCGTGCGGAAGCTGTCTGTCGTGTGCACCAAGTCATCCGTGAGCTTCTGCACCAGCGGCCCGCTGGAGGCGTCGAGCTGCTCCGTGTAGCCAAGCGCCTCCAGCTTGCGCCGCAGCGCGAAGAGCTGCTGCTCGGTCAACATTGTCCTGGCGCAAGGCTCCGCAAGACAGTGGCGATTGAGGTCAGCGGAGCGCGCGCAATGCTGCCATACTCTTTGCCGGGATCGTGCGCGGGCACAGGAGCGCGAGAAACAACCGGGATGTGCGGAGTTTGAATTTTCGAGCTGGTGGACAGCTACTTCATCCTTGGGGCCCCTGGGAGGAGGAGGAACGCCTCGGTTCCGTGCTGTCCAGCCGCGCCGTGTTGCTGTGGTGCATCTGGAGCGAGACGTAGCCGGGGAACGTGCGGATGCCCGCCTCAGACGCGGGCCCTGCACACCGGCGCCCGGAGTCCAGGCCTGCAGGCGCACAAAAGATGAGCAGGGGCCGGTAATGCAAGGTGACCGCACGCACGAGGATGGCAAGCGCACGTGAGGCAGCTGTCCGCATCTCGCCGCGCCCCTCTCCAGGCGACGCCACCAATGGCCCAAGCGGCGCACCGTGATCAACTCCATGCGCTCCATGGGCACTGCGCCTGAGGAGCCCCGCGCCGGGCTTTGCGTGCGGACCACGGTGGTCAAGGTCATCATGTACTGCAAGTAGAGGCAGGCCAGATCCAAAGCGAAGAATGGCGGGGCGACACAGAGCGCAGCAATTGCTCCTCGTCGCGCTGGCGTGCTGCTGCGCGGCGCGGGCGGCGCTGGGCGAGGTGTCCTGCGCGAGCGAAGCAGCGCACCTTGCCGGCCATTGGTGCGAGCAGCTCACGCGCAACATCGTGCTCGGCCACCGCTACAACGCCACGACGGACAGTGAGCGCGCTGGTTCCACTCTTTTTGCGGGCGCTTGCGTGCGGGAGTTGCTGGCGCGCTCAACGACCACACCCGGGAAGTGCACGCCGCGCAGGCATGCACTTCGTCATCGTGGCCAACAACCCGAGCTCGTACTCGGTGCCGCTGGACTGGGTCGGCGTGGGCATCTCTGAGCTCGGTGCGCCGACGCATTGCCGTATTTCTGCAGATCAGCCGGAAAGGAGGGAAGACGCAGGAGAGGAGGAGGCGCAGAAGAAGCAATTCGCACCACGGCTGTCCACCACGCTGCCAGCGCCGGCGTGTGGGGCCTTGCGCCCCACCCCGGCCAAAACCCGACCCACCCGCCGCCGCCGACCCGCACGCCGCGACCCCACCGCGCAGGGAGCATGAAGGGCTCGGCCATCGTGACGCTCACTCAGAGTAGCACGGGCCAGTGGTCGCTACAGGACCGCTTCGCCACCGGCTTCACGCGCCCGGCCGTGACCAACTCGTCGGGCGCGGTGCTGCACAGCGTGCAAGCCACCGGCAACGTGCTGCGCGCCGCCTTCAGCCGCCCGCTCGAGTCGTGCAGCGCGCCCAGCGTGCGCATCAACCTGGGCCAGCGCAACCAGGTGGTGTGGGCGTTCGGGGCGGCGGGCACGCGGCAGTTCAGCTACCACGGCCCCGACCACCGCGGCTACACCAGTGAGTTGAGCAACGATAAGCCTGCTGCCGCCGGACGTGCACGCGCACACAACCTGCGCCTGGTGGCCGGTGGTCTGAGCTCGCCGCCCCGGCTGCTCCGCCCCGTTTCTTGCACCGCAGCAATTGTGTTCCGCGAGGACGCCAGCGCCGCCGCCGTGCCCACCAGCGCCATGTCCTCAGAGGCGGCCAGCGAGCCGGGCGAGACCACGTTTGACGTGCGCATGCCGCCCACGGCCATCCGCATGGTTGACGACCAGTACGACTGCATCGACGTGGAGCTGCCCCAGGACGCGCCGCGGCACATCACGCGCTGGGAGGGCCTGCTGGAGGGCGCGCCCGCAAACGTGCACCACATGGTCATCTTTGCCTGCGCCGGCAAGCCCAGCACGTTCGGGCGCGGCGCCTACAGCTGCCCGGGCATGCCCATGGAGTGCATGGAGTTCGTCACGGTGCGCCGCGGCAGCGGTTGGGTGGGCTTGGCTCTGCAGGGGATGCTCGCCAACGGCATGAGCTCACGCTCGCCAACCTCGTGCGTGTGCTCACCTTGCGTCACCGGCCCCCATTAATCCACGCGCCTGCAGACATGGACGCCGGGCGCGGGCATCCAGGGGACGCCGCCCGAGGCGGGCATCCGCGTCGGCCCCGGCGGCCACCGATACGTCTCGCTGCAGATGCACTACAACAACGTGGCGCGGCTGCAGAACAAGGTCGATTCGTGAGTGAATGTTTGGGGCAATGCAGCACAGGGCAGCACAGGGCTGCTGCGTTCATGTGCTCACTGCGCACCGTGCCGTTGCTCGCTTTGGACGACAGGTCGGGGTTCAGGCTGACCATGACCAGCAAGCTGCGTCAGCACGACGCGGGCAGCCTGCTGCTGGGCAACATCATGTTTTCGCTGCCGCCCAACACGCCCTCGGTCGGCATGGGCGTGTCGTGGTGCCCCAGCTCGTGCACGTCGCGCTTCGCGCACCCCATCAACGTCTTCAGCGTCAACGTGCACATGCACCAAGTCGGTGAGTGCCCTCTCCTTATGCCTGCTGTGCGTGGCGAGCACACATGCATCGCATCTTGCTAGGGTGGAGGCAACGCTGCGGATGAGAGGGTGAGATGGGTGTGTGCGCGCAGGCTCCAAGATTGCCGTGCGGCACCTGCGGGGCAAGCAGGAGCTGCGGCCCTTCAGCGTCGTCAACCACTTTGGTGAGCCTGCATGGCCGGACTTGCGCCGTGCGTGCCCGCACTCTGCGTGCATGGCCACATGATCCCTGATGTGACGCCAACGTTGCACGCCGCGCAGACTTCCAGCACCAGAGCGCTCTGCCGGTGCCACCCGAGACGGCGTTGTTCCTGCCCGGCGACGTGGCCACCACCGAGTGCATCTACGACACCACGGGGCGCGCCAACCGCACGCGCTTTGGCGAGGGCACGCTGAACGAGAGTGAGTCTTGCGACGGTGCTGCATACCCTCGACCTGCTCCCACTGCACACAGCGTCGAATTCACGCACGCCGCTGCTGTTGCAGTGTGCTTTGCCTTCCTCGCATTCTACCCCAAGCTGCCCACCATTGACGTGTGCATCACCGGCGGCAACCAGAGCGTCGTGCCCCTCTTCTCCAGTGAGTGCTGGACTCGTTGCGGCGGGCATGCGGCCTGCCACACGCAAGCGCGCCCTGCTGACGCTGACGCGCCCCTGCTCCGTGATGCCGCCCGCGCAGCGTGCACGGCGCTGAGCAACTTCACCTCGGCCGGGGACCTGGTCAGCTCCACCCTGGTGAGCCCGCGCTCCCACTGCGCGCCCCAAACGGTGAAGCGTGCATGGTGCCCTGCCCCGCCCTCCATCATGCCGCCCCCCTGTCGCGCGTGCTGCGCCAACGCCAACGCAGAGCATGACGCCATCCACCTACAACGTCTCGCTGGCCTCGAGCCAGATCGCGGTCGGCACGCGCTACGCCTACACGCCGTACGCCTTGACTGGAAGCGGGTGCCTGGCCCGGCAGGCGGCCGCCAGGGCGCCGCAGGGCTCCAACGCGACCGCCAGCAACGTGACGGCCACCAGCGCAGCAGGGCGCTTGATGCGGAGACGGCACCACGCTGCGAGGCGGCGGCGGTGGCTGCTCTGAGTTTGCGGTGAAGCGTGAGAGAGGAGTGGACGAGAGTGAGAGCAGGGCCTTCAATACCGCAGGAGAGCGCAGCCGCTCACCGTTGCTTTTGCTCCTGGGACTGGGGCGTCAGGAGCTGGTTTTGTTTGTCGAGCCCTTGAGACACGGGCTTTAAACGCCGCGAACCGCGAGCACCTCCCTCTTGCCAGCACTACGGGCCGCCACGGTCAAGCCTCAATCCTTGAGCTTCCTCCTCTCCAACTGTCAACCTGTGGCACCTGTGTGCGTGTGTGTGTGTGTTTGCTGCTTGCTGCTTGCTGCTTGCTGCTTGCTGCTTGCTGCTTGCTGCTTGCTGCCCGCCCCGCCGGCCCTCGGCGTTCCATCATGCTCGCGTGCGGCCATGCGCCCCCGCCCCCACTCAGTCGTCGTGCACAAACCGTGAAGATGCAACGCTTTGCGCTCTCACACCATCAGACGAGCCCAGCAGCCATTGGCAGCGGCATGCGCGCCTGGCAGGTGCAGCAGTCGGTGCCAGCGCGGCCGCACGCGCCCGCGGGGCGCCAGGCGGTGCCATGGCCTGCAGCGCCCATGCTGTGCTGCCACCTGCTGCACGGGCCGCTGCCGCCAAGGCAAGGCTGCAGAGTTGCAGCGGCCTCATCAGCGCCAGAGGCCGCGCCTGCGCCACCGCCACCCGCCAAGCGCAAGCGCCGCGCCGGCCGCCGCAGCAAGTCCGCACAGCAGCAGGAGGCAGAGCAGCATCATCAGCAGCAGCAGCAGCAGCAGCAGCAGCAGGCGCTGGCGCAGCAAGCTGTCGTGGAGGCCGCTGCTGCTCCCCCTGACGCCGGCACTGCCGAGGCCGACGATCTGGCCGCGCTGCAGCAGGAGCTGGAGCTGCAGGAGCGCGAGGCGGACCTCAGCGTCGAGGACCTGATGCAGATGCAGTACGAGGTGCCGCTGGACGACGACGAGGACGACGCGCTGTTGCTCGGCGAGGAGCAGCAGGGCTCTGGGGACCCCGGCCAAGAGCAGCAGCAGCAGCAGCAAGCACAAGAAGGGGGTGACCAAGATGCCCCAGCGGGGCTGAGCCGCCAGGCGGCCATCCTGCTGGAGCTCATGGCGGCGGCGGCGTCCGGCGGCTCGCAGCTGGACGCCAAGATTGCCCAGTTCGCCGAGGACGTTGACGACGAGGTGCTGGAGCTGCTGCAGGCGCGCATCGAGGTGGTGGCCAAGGTGGGTGTCTCCTGTGTGCAGGTCACGACACGCAGGTGTGGCAGCGTCACCACGTGCCGCGCCCAGGCGCGCCCCACCAAGCCACGCGCCGTGGCACCTCGCAGGTGGACAAGCGCGCGGCGGAGCAGCTGCAGGAGCTGCACTCCATCCTGCGAGTGGTGCAGCAGCGCACGTCGGCCAGCCCCGCCGCCCGCCTGCTGGACGACGTGCTCGACATCCTCGGCGACGACTTTGCCCCCTCAGCAGCTGGAGCGCCCGACTCGATGTTTGGGGACGCCTCCTCCTCGTACGCGCAGCGGCGCCTGCAGGCCATGGCGCGGCTGCGCGAGGCCTTTGCCGGCGGCATCTCGCAGGGCGTGGACATCTTTGCGGCGGCGGCGGCGCTGGTGAGACCGCGAACGAGCTCTGGGAGCGAGTGGCCGCAGCGCTGGCAGTGGTGGTTGCTTGTGTGGGCGAAGAGCCGCTGCTCTGCGGCTGTGGAGCTACGCCGATGTGTTTGCGCTGGCGTGGCGTGGTGGCGCTGGCGCAGGCGGAGGCGGGGCCCTTGGCGGCAGCGGAGCTGGCGAGCGAGGCCGTGTCTGCCGAGGACTTTGTCTCCGAGACCACGCGCACGCTGGTGGAGGCCAAGCAGGCGCAGGCCGCCCTGGGCGCCGACATCGAGCGGGCCGACAAGGAGCTCCGCTACGTGCAGGTGATTTCACCTTGCGGCCACCGGCGCGCTCAGTACGCTCGAGTGCGGCCGTCTGCGTGCGGGCAGGCGGCAAGGAGGGTGCATCGCGTGCGTTGGCGCTGCGGCGCGTGCGCGCAGAAGCACCAGCCCGAGGTGCTCAGCAAGCCCGAGGCGCAGCAGCACCTGGCGCAGCTGGCGCACGCCAGGCGCGTGCACGCGCAGCGCGCCGTGGCGCTGAGCCAGCTGCAGGACGTGCTGCTCATGGCGCGGCAGGCCATGGCGGTGCAGGGCTCGTCGCCCCTGGCTGAGGACGAGGACGAGGACGAGGAGGCGGCTGAGGAAATTGAGGGGGGCGAGGAGGTGGAGGCCGGGGGCGCGCGTGCTGGTGCTCCGGCGTGATGATCATCTGTCTGTGCACACAGTTTTCGAACTTTGTTTGACAAGCGTGCTGCGGCGAGAAGAAGAACTCACGTTCGCCCGGCTTGAGCAAGTCGATGAAGGCGCGCGCGAGCAGTGCAGAGCGTCGCTCGCGAGCTCTGAGATGGCGGACGCGCTGGCCCCCCCGACCAGCGGCGCCTCGGCGTTCCTGCTTCGCCTTCAGCAGCGCGTGCAGCAGCAGCGTGCAGAGGCGGCAGCTGGTGACGGAGGTCCATCTGGCGTGCGCGACGGCCCTGATGACAGCCCAGATGTGGGCGGGCAGCCACGCAGCGCGCCCACGCCACACGCGCCGCTCAGCGGCGGCATCACGAGCCCAGGTTGGTCACCTGCGGCAGCGCACGCCAAGCTCCTGGCAGCCACTCCGGGCACGCAGCGGCAGAAGCACCAGCAGCAGGGACAGCCGAGCGACGCTGCCGCGCCCAGCGCCGCAGCCTCACCCACGGGCACGCCAGGGCAGAAACAGCAGCAGCAGCAGCAGCAGCGCAGCTGGGCGCACCTGTCCAAGCCGCTCCGCACGCACCGCCGTGGCGGCGGCGAGGCGCGCACGCAGGCGCTGCTCTTTCCCGGCAGCAGTGTGCCGCCCGAGCCCGACGGGTACACCCACAGCAGCAGCGACGATGGCGGCGGCAGCGGCCACACCCCGCAACGCGCCCGGGCCGCCCGCCCCAGCACTGCCCCCGCACCGGCCACCGCGCTGACGCCGCCACCACGCGCCGCGCTGCAGGCAGCTCTCCCAGAGGAGCCGGGTGTCTCTGCCGGGGCAGGCACGACGCCTGGCAGCACGCCAACTCTGGGCCCGGCAGCGGCGGCGGTCGCAGGCAACGTGGGGGCAAGGAGCCGCGGGGCGCTGGGGGTGCACGTCGCGGCGGCAGACACACCCGGCAGCACGCCTGGCGCGCTGCCCCTGCTGGGCGCAGGCGGCCAGCGGCGGGGCGCTGGCAGGGGCCGGGGCCGCGAGAGCAGGGCTGTGCCGGCGGGGGACGCCGAGGACGGCAGCGGCGGCGGCGGGGGCGGCGGGGCGGAGGCGACGTGGGTGTCTCCGCCGGGGTCGGCAGCCCTGCTGCTCCTCCCGGACACGCCTGGCAGCAGCCCTGCCGGTGCGCATATCCCGGCAGCAATCGCAGCGGCGGCAGGCGCCCTGACGCTGGGGCCGCGGGACGAGGGCGGCGAGGTGGCAGCGCCACCGGGCGGGTCGGAGGGGCTGGCGGAGGTGGAGTGTGGGAGCGGGCAGCGCGGGAGGGCGGGGCGGCGGCGGCGAGGCAGCGGCGGCAGTGGCGGCGG
>VFQP010005712.1_pt1 | contig 10663 bp, 14 predicted proteins | sample 3512351 | NCBI WGS metagenome assembly VFQP01 (sample SAMN10412372, study PRJNA504923) | tailings metagenome | isolation source: Relicate 1 Philex TSF1 revegetated site | place: Philippines: Tuba, Benguet | collected 2017-08-29
ATCACGGCCAGGTTGTACAGCGCGTCTGACTGGTTGACCGCCTCCGCCTTGCGGAACGCCTCGACGGCCGCCGTCATGTTGACCTCGCCGCCGTTGCCGTTCCAGTGCATCACGCCCAGGCCTGCGCGACCACGAATGCGCCTGAGTGTCAGCCCCATTTCCCCCCTCGCGCGCGTGTGTGTGCCACCTCCACCGCGCCCGTAGGGACGGGACGAGACTGACGCGGCGCGGCGCGGTTCTCTGGCCCCATGAGCCGCGCGGCGCAGGCTGGCAGGCAGGCGCGCTCCCCCTCCTGGCCGCGCCGCGCACCGTTCCAGGCGGGCGCGAACCCTTTGGCGGCGGCCTTTTCAAACAGCTTCTTGGCCTCGGTGTGGTTCTGGGGCGCCACGGGCGGAAAGCCGCGCACGTACATGTAGCCCAGGTTGAAGATGGCGTACGGGTCGCCCTGCGGCGGGACACACGCACTCAACCAGGGCGAGGCTCAATATGCGGCCGGGGCGAGCATGCTGGCGGCGAGCCGTGCACGCGGCGTGCGTGGGGAGATGAGGGCAGCGGACCTGCGCGGCGCCGGCCACAAAGTCGTGGAAGGCGCCGTCGGGGTCCACCTCGATGCCGCGCCCCGTCAGCCGGCGGTAGGCCATGCGGCGCTGCGCGTCCGTGTTGCCCCTGCGCGCAGCGAGCATGGACGCACGCACGCACGCACGCACGCACACAAGCAACCGTGACACGCGCGCCCGTCACAGGTGCCTGCGCCCTCTGCCCCCTCGCTTCCCCTTCCGCAGCAAACGCATCCCCACCTGAGCGCCATGCCCGCCTCCATCCAGCCCCCTTCCCTCCCCCGCCCCCTCCGCTGTTTCCTGCCTGACAATGCTCCACCCCTCCCCCTCCCAACCCACCGCACCTGAGCGCCATGTCCTCCTCCATCTGTACCACGTGCGCGGCGTCCTCCAGGTCCTCGGCGCTGCGGTACTGCGCGTTGACGTGACGCTCACGCAGGTCCGCCGGGGCCAGCACAGGGCTGAAACGCGCCTCCTGAGCACACACGCGAATTGGGCGGCAAACAGTTGCGCCGCAGCGCAGCACGCTCAGGCCTGGCGTGGGCTTGCCAAAGCGGGCAGGAGGAGGTGCGGGGCCCGAGGGCGGCGCGCGCTCACCCTCTCCACCTCTGCCGTGAGCTGCTCGGCCGCCAGCCGGGCAAACTCCAGCCCGCGGCTGCAGCTCCGCGGCACGCCAAAGCCGGAAAAGTACCTGCGCAGCAGGCACCCGCCACGCCCGCCGCCACACCCCTCTTTGCACGGGCCTGGCTTGCCCTCCCGTGGGACTGAGGCCCCGGGTAGCGTCCACGGGCGCGAGGCGAGGGGCGCGGGGCCTGGCTGCCCCACCACTCACCTGTCGCTGACGGCCATTGCCGCCTCGGTGCTCCCGGCCAGCGCCTGGCGGTGCAGGTCCACCAGGGTCAGAGCCACGCCCACCTGGGGCAGGGACACGGGCAGCACGCCCGCCGCGCGCAGCGCCGTCAGCGTGAAGGCGGAGCTGGCCGCCACGCGCAGGCCTGCGGGTGCGCGCAAGAGCGAGCGACAGCGGGGCGGTGAGCGTGGGGTGCCCGGGCGTGTGTGCGAGCGAGCCATTGGGCTTGGGGGCCGGGTGAGCCACGTGGGCATGACGCAGGGAGGGATGGGGGCCCGTGCGCACCTGTCTTGTGCCAGCGCATGGCTTGCGCGTGCATGGTCTCGGGGGGCGGTGGCTGCGAGGCCAGCGCCTGCTGCTGCTGCTGCTCCTGCACCTCGCCCTCGCCAGCAGCGGCGGCGGCGGCAGCGGCGCTGTCCTGGCTGTCGGTGGCAGCGGCGGCTGCACCTGCCGTGTCAGCAAAGGCGGAGGAGGCTGCCAATTCCTCCCCACCAGCGACGGTGGCTGCCTCCTCGCTGCTGGCAGCGACGGTGGACGTGCCCTCCTCCGCAGCGACGATGACTGCCTCCTCACCGCTGACCACTGCAGTGGCTGCGTCCTCGCCGCTGACAGCGGCAGTGGCTGCGTCCACCCCGCTGGCAGCGACGACATCGGCCTCCTCACTGCTGGCAGCGATGACGGGCTCCTCCTCCACAGCCACCGCGGCGCCCTCCCCGCTGTCGGCCTCCGCACTGCCCGTGGCGCCTGCCGCCTCAGCAGCACCACCAAGCCCCGCCTCCCCGCCTGCCGCTGCCGCCCCTGCCTGCCACGCCGCCTTGCTCTCTGGAGGGGGGTCCGACGGCGGCGGGGCCAGCCTGGCCTTTGCCTGCACATGATTGAGTTGAGGAGGCACCGCCAGCCTTCCCTTCCTGCCTTGAGCCCAACGTGCGCAAACGAGGAGCGTGCCGTGGTGCAGCACGGCCCCGGTGGTTCAGCAGTGGAGGGCAAGCAAGCACCTGGTGCGTGGAGGGCGGCATGACGGCGTCCAGCACGCCCGCCAGGTCCTTGAGCAGCACCAGGGCGCGCGGCACGTTGCGCTTGGTCTCGTTCAGGAACAGCCAGGTGCGGGCCGCCGCCATCCTGCGCAGAGAGAGCCACGGCACGTGCGCGTCGTCTGGCTGCTGCTTTGGCGCCTGTGATCGGTGCCTGAGGCGCCACGCACACTCGGGTGAAGTGGGTCGTGTTGAAAGGGTCCGGCACGACCTCCACAGGCGGCTCAGTGGCCGGTGGTGGCTGCTCCTCCTCGACCACCTCCACGCCTGCTGGTGGCGAGCTGCTGTCGCCGGCATCCGCCGCGGGGACGAGCGCCTGCTCGTCCGCGCCACCGGCATCCGGCCCGCCGCCCACGCCACTGGCATCGTCATCACCGGCATCAGCTGCTGCATCCGCTAGTGGCTGTGATGGTGCGCCAGCTGCTGTGCTCTCCACTGGCGCCGAGTTGCTGTTGGCGTCCTGCGCCGAGCCGGCCTCTTGCCCCTGCACGACGACGCCACGCGACGAGCGCGCAGGCGCGCTTCGTGACAGTGCGAGCGCGCAATCAGCTGGGGCTTGAGGCCAATTGGCCCCTCGCGCGTGCTGCGCTCACCTGCTCCGACCCCGAGCCCTGCGCCTGGCTACAGCTCAGCAGGCCCAGGAGCAGCAGCAGAGCCAGCAGAGCCACCGCCTTGAGTTGCCGCTGCCTGCCCATCGCCATTGCTGCTCGGCTGCGAGGGCGACGCTTCTCTCGCAAGGGCAGGCGAGTCTCCACTGGTCAGCGCCTCGCGACGACTGCACGCTGGCGCGCAGCAGCAGCAGCAGGCATCGCCTGCACCACGTCGTCCGTGGCAAGGCAGGAGGAGCGTGTTGCATGTTTAGGGCGGGGGCTGCTCTGGTCCTCGCTCCAGGCGATCCTGCGGGCCTCCCAGAGCACCCATGGTCCAGTAGGAGCACCCAATGCAGCACGGGAGGCGCTCGGGAGGCCTGTCCACGATGGATGGAGCCCAACGCGTGCGCGGCGCTGCAGCGCTCGCGCTGGTGTCGTGCCTCTGCTGGGCGCCCATGGCCACATTGGCGCTGGACAATGGAGTGGGCAAGACGCCAGCCATGGGGTGAGGCGGGGGAGTGCTCTGCGCCTCTGCGCCCACGCCCAGGGTACGAATCGCGCTCAGCTGCAGATCGCGCCTGGCGCGACTCCTGGACGCAGGTGGAACAGCTGGAACTTCTTCCGCTGCGCCATCAACGAGACCATCATCAAGTGAGCGCACCTATGCAGCACATGGGGCCTTGCGGCGCGTTCGTCTGTCCTGCCGCAGAGCCCGACCCCGCCCCTGGTGTGCGCGCAGGCAAGTGGCGGATGCCATCGTCGCATCCGGGCTCAGGGACGCGGGCTACAAATACGTGAACAGTGAGAGCAGCCCCCCCCTCAGCGACCTAGCGCGCTGCGCGTCTGCCGCGCCTGCCGTGAGACGGCGCCCTGACGACGCCTGTGTGAGGGGTGCGGTGGCGGGTGTGGCGCGGTGCGCGGCCGCAGTTGACGACTGCTGGATGGAGCGGCGGGGCGTGGGCGGGCGCATCGAGCCCTTCAGGGACAAGTTCCCCAGCGGCATGAAGGTGCGTGCGACGCCCCCATGGCCAGGTGGGCGCCTCCCCTGGCGTGCACACCACACCTGTGCGCGTGGCCTGCTGGCGCGCCCTCTCCAGGCGCTGGGCGACTACATCCACAGCAAGGGGCTGCTGTTCGGCGTCTACAGCGACGCCGGCAACAGCACGTGCGAGGGGTACCCCGGCAGCTGGGGTTACGAGCGCCTGGTGAGCACCCGTGTGGGGCGAAGGGTGGTGGCTTGAGGCACCTGGCCGCGCGCCCCTCAAGTGCCACTGGTGGTGGCGCGCTTGTGTGTGTGTGTTCGTGGCGCAGGACGCAGAGACGTACGCCGAGTGGGGCGTCGACTACCTCAAGTGCGTGCAGCCCCACACTGCCATGACTGCAGCAGCAGACCGCTGGCGGCTGGCCGCCACACCGCCACCCGCTTGCTCTTGCGTGTGCGTGTGTGTGTGTGTCGCAGGTTCGACTACTGCAACATGCAGGACGCGCACGAGACCGTGCAGGTGAGGGGAACGGCAACAGAGGAAGGGGGGGCGAGTGCGCTCACCTGGGTGGGCATGACAAGAATGAGGTCGCTGCCGTTGCGCGCCTGCTGCCGCCCCGTCACCCCAGGCGTCGTACGAGCGCATGCGGGACGCGCTGCTGGCCACCAAGCGGCCTATCCTCTTTTCGCTGTGCAGCTGGGGCTCGGGCGCGCCCTGGGAGTGGGGCAGCAAGGTGCGCGTGGGGAGCACACCCGGGCGGCGTGACGAGGTGCCCTTGGGGGGTGAAAGGGTGGGGGCGGACCGGCCCTGCCGGCTGCGTTGTCTTGATGCGCCCCGCTGCGTTGGTGTGGAGTGCGGTGTGGTCCACATGTGTGCAGGTGGGCAACAGCTGGCGCGCCGGCATCGACACGTTTGCCGTGTGGGACGCGGCGACGGCCGCCAAGCTGCAGCTGCCCAGCTTCCTGCAGCCCATCCTGGGCGCGCTCAAGGCAGTCGAGGGGCTGGCGCAGTACGCAGGGCCAGGTGCGCGACAGGGAAGGGGGTTAGCCATCGAGGTGGCTGCTCGCCCGGCAGGCCCCAACCACACCGTCGCTTTGCTATGTGCGTGTGTTGGTTCTCAGGCGGGTTCAATGACCCCGACATGCTGGTGGTGGGCCTGGACGGCATGTACCCGTACGGCGTGGTGCAGACGTGCCCCGAGCACGTCAAGGGGTGCAAGCCAGGCGACTACATCAGCCGCGAGCGCTGGGGCAAGGTGCGCGTGTTGCGCGCGGGGGGCGGCGGAGGCTGGACGCCATTCACGCATGGAGGCAGGTGGACAGGGGTTCTGTCGTCACGGAGTGGCCGCATTGCACCCGCGTGCACGGTGGGCGCGCCATCGTGGCAGGTGGGCGGGCTGACGGTGACGGAGCAGCGCACGCACTTTGCGCTGTGGTGCATGGTGGCGGCGCCGCTCATCCTGGGCAACGACCCGCGGCGCATGAGCAAGACCACGCTGTCCATCCTGACGGCGCCCGAGGTGCTGGCCATCAGCCAGGACCCCCTGGGCAAGCAGGCAACAAAGGTGCGGCACCCGCGCGAGCAGCCACGCCCCGGCGCGGCACACGCCTGCCTGCTGGCGTGCATCTGAAGAGCAGCTCAGCAGCCACGTGCGGAGTGGCGGCCCTGATCCTCACCCCTCGCCTGTGCGTTCCACAGGTTTGGAGCGACAAGGACCTGAGCATCTGGGTCAAGCCCCTGTCTGGGGGCCGGTGGGCGGCGCTGCTGTTCAACGCGGGCGAGCGCGCCGCCGACCTGACGCTCTCGTTCAAGCGTGACCTGGCCGAGGGCAGCAAGCCCTGGGAGCGCGAGGTGACGGGCCTGGAGCCGGCCTGCGAGGACAGCCTGCCCGGCTGCAAGGGGTGGGCGCAGTCCGGAGAGTGCCTCAAGAACCCAGGTGTGCGTGTGCGGCGCCTGCCAGTCTCCCAGGGCTTCCCGGCGGCACCTGAGCAGGGGAGGGTGCGTGCGCGTGTTGTGCACGTCAGGTGCGCGTGACTGCGTGCGAGATCGGTACACCTGCAGGCTTCATGCTCAACAAGTGCATGGCCTCGTGCCCCAACGCCTGCCCCAAGGCGGCGGGGCCGCCGGGCCCCAAGGCCACGGCCATGGTGCGGGACGCCTGGGCCGAGGACGACCTGGGCCCTCACGCCGCCGAGTACACGGCGCACCTGGTGGAGCCGCACGAGGCGCGCCTGCTGGTGCTGCGGTTCGTGGAGCCGGCAGAGGCGGCGGCGTGGAGGCACCGCATCACGCCCCTGCTCAGGGTGCAGGCGGCGGCGGAAGGGGCCGGCGGCAGCGGCGGCGGCGCGGGCGACGCCGCGTGAGCGCACGCGCTGGAGGGCAGCCTGCGCTGGCGGGGCGCGGGGGGCGGTTGATCGCGGCGCACACGAGGATGCGCACGCTGTTCACCGCCTGCTGCAGGGCTGCCGTGATGCGCCAGCTGTCCGAGGCCAACAGCAAGGCGGCGCACCTGGAGGAGGTGGCGCTGCGCAGCGCCCAGCGGGTGAGCCACCCACCGCGCGGGTGCACCGCCCGCCGTTTGCACAGGGCGCGCACGCAGGCCCGCAGCACACGGCCATGGATCACGGTGCGCCACGTGCTGGTGTGCGTGCTGGTGCAACGCAGGTGGACGCGTGCCGCAAGGAGGTGTCGGTGCTTGAGGCGCAGTACAGCACGTGCCAGGACGACCTGGTGGACCTGCAGCTAAAGCAGCGCGCCGGCGCCGACGCCGAGGAGGCGGCCGAGGCCGCCGCGCTCAGCCGCCAGCGCCTGCTGCAGTCCTCCAGCTCGGCGGCGCGCGGCGGCAAGCCGCTGCTGCTGCTGGGTGGCGCGGGGCGGGCGCTCGCGGCGTCGGGGGGCGCCGCCGGCAGCCCGATCGCCATGCTGCTGGCGGCCAACGCCATGCTGCTGCTGGGGCTGGGCGTGCTGCTGGTGCGGAGGTCCATGGCCGGGGCGGGCAGGAAGGCGCCGGGCCTGCACACCAGTTGAGCCTTCGTGACACCTCCTCTCGTGATGGTCGTGCAACAGTCTGCTGTCTGCTGTCGGGGTGTTGCAGCAGCCAGAGCGCAAAGCGGGCGAGAAGCACATGATGACCCAATCGCAGCCATGTGCCTGACAGCCGGTACGCTCGCCGCGGCAGGAAGCAGAAAAGGACGGGGGCGAGTCGCACGGGCGTTCCTGCCATCTTGTGTCAGGAGGAACTCTCAGGGGGAGTCAGGGGAGCATGCAAGTTCGTGGGCGGGGTCGCATTTGGATGAGGCCCCGTGTCGCGTGTCCACCACACGGGGGCGCGCTGTGTGTAGAGACGGAGACGACGATTCAGGAGCAGGTACAACATAAGGTGTGGCGGCGAGGGCAGCATCACTGCTTGCTGCTGAAGATGTCGAGGAAGCCCTTGTACTGCACGTTGCCGCTGTCGTCGTGCGTGAGCAGTGGCATGAGCGTCTGCAGCTCCTTGTCGTTGAGCACCACGCCCAGCGACGCGCACGCGGCCAGCAGCTCCTTGGTGGACAGGTAGCCCGTCTGCTTGGTGTCAAACGCCGCCATGACCTGCTCCATCTCGTGGCTCACCGGCGACACCTTCTTGTGCACGCTGGCCAGCAGAGAATTGGTCCGCGCCATGTCGGCGGCGCCCTGGCTGTTGTCCGTGTACCTGCGCCGCGAACGTCATGCCGGCAGGCGTGCACCGCAGCCTGAGCCTTCGCCATCGTACCGCCTGACGGCGTTGCTGACCCGTCCGTGGGAACCCGCCCTGGCCACCACAGCGCAGCCCGCTCACCCGACAAAGTAGCAAAAGGTGTCTGGGTGCATGAGGTGCTTGACCAGGTCCATGTAGGCCAGGTACCCGGTGCCCTCGGGGTCGTAGACGTGGAAGAGCGCCAGAAGCGAGTCGTCGTCCAGCTGCATGCCGAACGACTCGCACATCTGGCGCAGGTCCTCAAAGTGCACCAGGCCAGTGCGCTTGGCGTCGTGCGCCAGGAAGAGCTTGCGCAGGCGGAACGCATTGTCGTTGCTGTTGCCGCACTTGGCGTCCATGCGCTCGCGCATGGTGGCAATCATCTTTTGGAGCCGCTTGCTGCGCACGCAAGAGGGGCAAGGGCACGGCCAGGAGCGCGGTCAGTCTAGCGGCCGCATGAGGCGTCACGTGTGGTGCTGGCACGCGCCGGGCCCGCTGGCCCCACTCACTCTCCGACGCGGTTGAACGAGCTGCGGTAAATGTCCTTGAGCGAGGCGGTGGTCTTGGAGAGGTCCTCGTTGCGGTTGGGGCTGCGCAGGCGCGCCGTGTCGGCGAAGGGCGCGGTGAAGTCCATGCCATACGACGTCTTGAAGGGGTCCACGCGCGTGTCGCCCAGCGCGATGTTGCTGACGGGCGGCTTGGCCGACGGCAGCTTGGCCTCGGTCAGCAGGCACGGCCACAGCACGGCAGGCTCCTCCTTGCGGAAGTTCTCCGGGTAGTTGCAGGGGTCCTTCTTGACCGTGGCGTACGTGCTCTTGTAGGGCAGCTGCGTGCGCGTGTGGATGAAGCTCGACGGGTCCGGGTCCTTGGTCTCCAGCTGGCTCATGATGGGCGTCTTCTTGTACGTCTCCGACAGCCCGGAGATGAAGCCCGTGTACTGCGCGAGCGTGGGGCGTGCAGATCAGCGGCTCCGCCGAGGTGGTGGGCCGCGGTACGGCCGCGGAGACCGCGCTCGAGAAAGGAGGAGCAAGACCCGCACGTAGCTGCGAGCTGCACGCAGAGAGGAAGAGCCCTGTGACGCAACGCTGCTGGCTGCGCGTGCAGCCCGCTGGTTCTGCGCTGCCGCGGTCAAGGCCGCGGCATCACAGATGAGCGCCAGCAGATCGAGCGCCCGCGCCCGTCTCCCGCCGCGCAGAGCTGCGCCCATGGACTCACGCCGGGGATCTTCCATTCCGTGGAGGCGAACGGCTGCTCCTTCATCTTGCGGACTGGGATGGGATGCGCGGAAGGCCGCGTGAGGCTGCAGCAGTGAACAGCAGCGCCTGCCCTGTGAGCAGTGGTCGAGCTCCGAGTGAGTGTGCGCTGCGGTGCGACGAGCTGCCTTTTGCTCCTGTCCTGCGCGCGTGCTTCTTCCCTGCGGCCGGCCCTCCGCGGCCCCACCACCAGGGCTTTGATGCAAGCGTGCAGCAAGCATCTAAGACAAGTCGATGAGGTCCGCCTCCTGAGCCACAGGTGGACTAGCAGTAACTGTCTGCTGAGGCGGCGGGGCAGCCACGTGCGCGCCGTCGTCGTCCCCGGCGGCCCCCACCACGGGCTGCACGGGCGGCAGCCGCAAGCGCGCGTTGAGCTGCTCCAGGCTGGCGGGCCGTGCTTTGAGCGCCGCGCCCAGCTCCGCCATGGTGTCCTTGAGCACCGCGTTGAACTGCATGTAGGACGCCCCCGCCTGCAGCCACCGCGCGTCCAGCAGGCGGTAGGCCGCCACGTACAGCTCCTCAAAGGCGCCGGGCTCTGACGCCAGCAGGTGCGCAAAGCCAGCGAACGCCGGCTTCGTCCGCATCTTGTCCACAGGCAGCGGCCCCCTGCAGGCACGGGGCACCCAGTTCGCGAGGTCGCTCTCATCAACCCCCCCCCCCCCCCCCCCCCCCCCCCCCCCCCCCCCCCCCCAGCGTCCCCCCTGCCCACAAGCAGCCCTCGTGCCCTGGGCGCGCACTGACCTGGGTGCGCCGGGGGGGCCCGCGTGCCCCAGCCCCAGCAGGTCTGCCAGCGCAAAGGTCAGGTTCATGCCGGCGGCGGCAAAGGGGTACTCCCAGTCGGCCCGCTGGCCCGTGCGCTTGTGCAGCAGCCGGTCAAACTCCGAGGGGTAGCGCCGCGCCAGGTGCAGCAAGTTCTGCACCCCAAACAGCCCGGCGCCGCGCATGTCGGTGGACGGGTCGTCGCCCTGCGTGCGGCGTCGCACACGCCACACCACACGGTGGGCACCACGTCACCGACACGCGCACGCGACCTCCTCGGGTCCCCTGCGATGCGCCGCCAGCCAGAGGGCGCGCGCACCTGCCACCCCATGTCCTTCCACCTCTCGTTCTTTTTGAGCGACGTGCACGGCTCGCCCGGGAAGGCCACGCCCCACAGCTCCCTGAGCTCCTGCTGGTGCTCTGGCGCCTCGGGCTGGAAGGACTGGCCCAGGCGCGCCCACAAGTGCTCCAGCCGCTCCTCCTGCGTGGTGTAGGTGTTGGTGTGGTCTCACCAGGAAGCAGGCTCCACAGGCAGGCCTCTCATCACCCCGGTGCCGCCGGAGCGCGCCCACGGAGGGGGGGAAACCCTGGTCGCAGGCGCGCACAGGGCCTCACCTGGATCAGGCTGAGGGTGAGCTTGCCGCCGCTCTGCGCCGCTCTGGGCTGCACTGGCACGCCCAGCGTCGCGAGGCAGAAGAGGCAGGAGGACTCGACCGCCTTGAAGGCCGACACCAGGGCAATGCTGCACCTGGAGAGGATGCTGAAGATGAACTGGGTCACGTTGAAGGGCCCTGTGTATGGAATGAGCTGCTGCTGGCGCCGGCTCGCCTCGTGCTGCTCCTCCACCTCGTCCCGACTCCGCTGCAGCAGAGCCTCCTGCAGCTCGGACTGCTGCGACGACTCGTCTGCGTCTCGCGCTCGTGGC
>VFQP010005713.1_pt1 | contig 10658 bp, 13 predicted proteins | sample 3512351 | NCBI WGS metagenome assembly VFQP01 (sample SAMN10412372, study PRJNA504923) | tailings metagenome | isolation source: Relicate 1 Philex TSF1 revegetated site | place: Philippines: Tuba, Benguet | collected 2017-08-29
GGCAACGGAGCCCTCGAGATCCGCAACTTCATCTGCATGATGGGGGCGATGCCCGGCGCAACGGGCACGTTGATCGCCTACGAAAACGGCCCCGAATGGGTGACGGGCCTGGGCTTTGCCGAAGTCGGGGAGGTGGCATGACGGACAAGCGGGTCATTGCCATCCGGGATGTGGGCGCGTTCGCCGACAACAGCATGTGCAAGGTCGATCTGCCAGGGCAGGCGTCCATGGCGGTCTACCGCGTCGACGGGCAGTTTTTCGCAACCCAGGACGTGTGCAGCCACGCCAAGGCTTCGCTGACCGAGGGCTGGCTGGAAGGGCATGAGGTGTTCTGCCCGGTCCACGAGGCACGGTTCGACGTCCGCGACGGCCGGCCACTGTGTTTTCCCGCCACCGAGGCGATACGGACCTTTGCGACGGAGGTCGTGGAAGGGCAATTGTGGGTCGATCTTTCCTCGGAACGAACGATCGGCTGAACGCAGGAAACCCCGATGAACAGCATTTCAACAGAACCTGGCGTGGTGGCGCGCCGGATGGACTTCGACCCCCGGTCGTTCGTTGACGACAAGACAGGGCAGGTGGATCGCCGCATCTTCTGGGACGATGCCATCTACCAGCTGGAGCTGGAGCGCATATTCGCCCGTTGCTGGGTGTTCGTGGCCCACGAAAGCCAGGTGGCCAACAACGGCGACTTTCTCACCACCACCATCGGTGAGGACTCGGTCATCGTGACCCGCGACCTGTCTGGGTACGTCCATGTGGTGTTGAACGCCTGTCCGCACCGGGGCAACCGCGTGTGTTTTGCCGAGCGCGGCAACCGGCGCCGTTTCACCTGCAACTACCACGGCTGGTCGTTCGCACCGGATGGCGGGCTGGTCGGCATGCCGGCCGAGGATGTCTACGAGGCCACCTGCCCGGACTTCGACAAGAAGCAACTGGGTTTGCACAAGGCCAGGACGGCCACCTACAAAGGCCTGGTGTTCGCCACCTTTGCCGAAGATGCGCCGTCGCTGGACGAATACCTGGGCGATTTCCGCTGGTACCTCGACATCCTGCTCGACAACGACGAGGGCGGCACCGAGTTCCTGGACGGCAACATCAAATCCCGCATGCGCTGCAACTGGAAGCTGCCGGCCGAGAACTTCGCGGGGGATTCCTACCACGCGGGCTGGACGCACAACTCCGGCGCCGTGGCCATGCTGGGGCAGGGGGTGGGGCGTTCCGACCAGTCACGCAGCTACCAGGCCAACATGAACGGCCATGGTTGGCAGTTTGCCTTTGACATGGTGGGCAACGCGATGACCCTGGGTTACCAGGAGATCATCGACTACCTGCGCGAGCGCGAGGCGGTGGTGGCCGAGCGCCTGGGCAAGCTGCGCTCGCGCATGGTGGGCTCCATGGGTTCGGCCAACCTGTTTCCCAACTTTGCTTTCCTGCCGGGCCACAACGCCTTCAGGACGTGGCAGCCCCGGGGCCCCACCAGCACCGAACTCCACACCTGGGTGCTGGTGAACCGCAACGCGCCCCAGTCCGTCAAGGACTTCTACCGCAAGGGCGTCATGTTGACCTTCTCCCCTTCGGGAACCCTGGAGATGGATGACGGGGAAAACTGGGAACACGCCACCCAGGCCAACGCGGGGGTGGTCACTCGGCGCCAGCGCCTGCACTACGGCCTGGGCCTGAACAGCCAGGTGGAACACGAGGAGCTCAAGGGCAATCTGCACCTGCGCAAATACAACGATGCCAACCAGCGGGCGTTCTATCGCCGCTGGCGGGATCTGATGTCGGCACCCCGCTGGGCCGATGTGCCCCAGGAGCGTTGAGATGGCCGTACTGCTTGGAGAACAGCCCGCGCTGGTCAAACCCCGCCAGCCGGTCTTTGCGCCCGACGCACCGGTCGAGGTGGTGCACGAGGCCCAGCGGTTCCTCTACCGCGAGGCACGCCTGCTGGACGACGAACGCTACGACGAATGGCTGGGCCTGCTGACGCCCGACATCCACTACTGGATGCCCGGTGTTCAGGCGCTGTACCGCAAGGACAAGCTGCCCCGATACAGCGAACAGCGCATGGCCTTTTTCGACGACGACCTGCTGGCCCTGCGCCGCCGCGTCACCCGGTTCATGCACGAGACCGCCTGGGCCGAGGACCCACCGACCCGGCATTGCCACGTGGTGTCGGCGGTGGAGGTGGAACTGACTGCGAATCGTGACGAGTACCTGGTGCATTCGACCTTCGTGAACTGCCGGGGGCGCAACGAGGCCGAGCAGGACGTGATTCACGGACGCCGCCAGGACATCCTGCGGCGCGGCGCCGACGGGACGCTGCTGCTGGCGCGGCGCGTGATCTATGTGACCCAGGCCGTGCTGCTGGCCAAGAACCTCAACACCTTCCTATGAACGGCTGGCTGCAGGATCAGGTGGCCTATGTCACGGGCGGGGCCAGTGGCATAGGCCTGGCGGTGGTGCGCCGGTACCTGGAGGAGGGCGCGCGTGGCGTGGTGGTGGTCGACCGGGACATCGGGCCGATGGCACCCCTGCTGAGCGAGGCGCCGGGTCGCCTGCGAGCGATACAGGGTGACGTCCGGACCTTTGACGTGCACCAGCAGGCCGTGGAGGCCGCGCACACCAGCTTCGGCCAGCTGGACATCCTGGTGGGCAATGCCGGCGTCTACGATTTCCGTCGCCCGTTGCATGGGTACGACCCTGCCACCCTGGCCACCACCATGGACGAGCTGTTTGCTGTCAACCTGCGGGGCTACCTGTACGCCGCGCTGGCAAGCCAGGCGCTGTTGCGCGAGAGCGGCGGTTGCATGATCTTTACCGGCTCCGTCGCCAGCCAGCATGCGGGCGGTGGCGGCATCCTCTACACCATGGCCAAACACGCCGTGCTCGGCCTGGTGCGTCAGCTGGCGCTGGAGATGGCACCCCAGGTCCGCGTGAACGCGGTGGGTCCGGGTGGTACCTTGACCGCGCTCGGCGGGACGCAGGCGCTGGGACATGCGGCCCGCTCGCTGCGGGATGGCACCGACCAGCTGGCCGAGCGCCTGGCGGTGGCCCTGCCCCTGAGGTTCGCGCAGCAGCCCGAAGACCACGCCGGGCTCTACGTCCTGCTGGGCAGCCGGCGCAACGCCCGGGCCATCACCGGCGAGATTTTCATGAGCGATGGCGGCATCGCCATCCGCCCCCTGTGACCCCTGCGACCACGAGGCACAAAACATGACCACCCTTTCGACACACCCGGCCATGGGCCTGACGGTCCAGGCCGCTGGCCTGAGCACGAACTACCACGAGATGGGCACCGGCTTCCCCATGATCCTGTTGCATGGCTCCGGTGCCGGCGTTTCGGGCTGGGAGAACTGGCGCCCCGTCATGCCCGCGCTGGCCAGGCATTTCCGCGTCCTGGCGCCCGACATTGTCGGTTTCGGCTTCACCGAGCGTCCGCCAGGCCAGGCCTACACGCTCAAGCTCTGGGTCCAGCACCTGCTGGGTTTCATGGACGCGCTGGGCATAGACCGGGCCGTGCTGGTGGGCAATTCGTTCGGTGGCGCGCTGGCCCTGGCCACCGCCATGCGCAACGCGCACCGTGTCGAGCGCATCGTCCTGATGGGCACGCCCGCTGGCGAGTTCGAGAAGGAGATTTCCCCCAACGCGTGGTTCTATGAACCGTCGCTGGAGAACATGGACAAGCTGCTGCGGCAGTTTCCGTACGACAAGTCCATCGTCACGGCCGACATGGTGCGGCTGCGCCACGAGACCACCGTCCATGCGGGCGGTGTGGAGGCTTACCGGCGGCTGTTTCCCGAGCCGGGCCAGCCGGGCGAGAAGCGGGTGGTCAAAGGTTTTCCCGAAGAGAGCCTGCGCGGGATCGAGGTACCCATCCTGGCCCTGCACGGGCGCGAGGACCAGATGGTCCCTGCCGAGTGCAGCGCCCGTATCTCGGCCTGGTGCCCCAACGCCGACATGCATGTTTTTGCCAAATGCGGGCATTGGGTGCAACTGGAGCGGCCTGATGAATTCGTGGCACTCACCACGCGGTTCGCGTCATCGGACCTCGCATGACCGGACGCATCGTCATCGTGGGGGCGGGGCTGGCAGGTGTCTGCTGTGCCGAGGCGCTGCGGGCCGCTGGATATGGCGGTCGGGTCGGCCTGATTGGCGAAGAGCCCGGCCTGCCGTATGACCGGCCGCCACTCTCCAAGGAGTGGCTGGAGCTGGGCAGCGAGCCCATGCCCATCGAGTTGAGACCCTCGTCCTGGTTTCAGGACCAGTCCATAGACCCTATTCACGGGCGCGTGGTGTCCATCGACCGCGCCGCCGGCGTTGTCCGGCTCGCCGACGGCGCCGAGCTGCCATGGGACCAGCTCGTGCTGGCGCTGGGCGTGCAACCACGGACGATTGTGCTCGCAGAGGGCCACGGGCCACAACCCCTCACGCTGCGCACGCCGGCGGACAGCCGGGCACTGCGTCAGCGGCTGCAGGCACGTGAGCGGATCTGCGTGGTGGGCGGCGGCCTGATCGGCATGGAAATCGCTGCGGCGGCCCGCCAGGCCGGCTGCGAGGTGACCGTGGTCGAGCGTTCGCGGCGGCTGATGGAGCGTGTCATGCCCGCGTCGCTGTCCGCCTTCTGTGAAGACCTGCACCGGGCCCGGGGTGTGGACCTGCGCCTCGGTGCCCAGCTTCACCACATGGCCTGGGCGGATGGGGTTTTCCGGCTGCAGGTGGATGACACCGAAGCCGAGGCCGATGCCGTGGTGGTCGCCATTGGCGCGGACCCCCGGGTGGCGTTGGCCGAAGCGGCCGGCCTGGCGGTGGGCAATGGCATCCACGTGGATGCGTTTGGTCGCACGTCCGACCCCAGGATCTGGGCCACAGGGGATTGCGCGGCGATGCACCCCCCGGTGCTGGATACCCGTGTGCGGTTCGAGCAGTGGCACCACGCCAGAAGCCACGCCATGCGCGTGGGGCGCAACATGGCGGGCGCGCCGCAGCCGTATGGCGAATGGCCGCTGGGCTGGTCCACCCAGTTTGGCCACCACATGCAGATGGTGGGCTCACCCCAGGCCGGCGACCAGGAAGTCTGGCGTGGTGACCCCCGCATGGGCCGCGCATTGCTGTTCTGCCTGCGTGGCGACCGGATCGTGGGCGCCTACGGCATCGATGCCGCGCGCGACATGCGCCAGGCCAAGGCCTTTCTGACGGAAGGCACGGCGGTGAGCGTGCAGCGGCTGGCCGACCCCGCCGTGCCCCTGGATCAAGCCCGTACATAGACACGAAAGTGACCCCACCATGACCTCGCCCACGCTGGATACCACACAGATACGCTCTGCCGCCGAAACGCTGGATGCGGCCGAACGCAGCCGCCAGCCCACCCGGCAGCTGTCGCAGGTGTTCCCTGGTCTCACCATACCGGACGCCTATGCGATACAGACTGAATGGGTGCGCCAGAAGGTGGCCCAGGGGCGCACCGTGCGTGGGCACAAGATCGGCCTCACCTCCCGCGCCATGCAACTGGTGGCCGGTATCGACGAACCCGACTACGGCGTCCTGCTGGACGACATGTTTTACGAAAGCGGCGACCGCCTGCCGTCGGATCGGTTCATCGTCCCGAGAGTGGAGGTGGAGCTGGGTTTCGTGCTGAAGAAGCCTCTGCGTGGTCCCGGTGTCACCCTCTTCGATGTCTACGACGCCGTGGCCTACGTCGTGCCTGCCATGGAAATCGTGGACTCGCGCCAGCAGCTCGTGGACCCGCAGACCCAGAGCCGACGCAAGGTGGTGGACACCATATCGGACAACGCCGCCAACGCGGCCGTGGTCATCGGTGGCCGACCGATGGGCATCGGCGAGATCGATCTGCGCTGGGTGGGTGTCATCCTGTCGCGCAACGGCGCCATCGAGGAAACCGGCGTGGGCGCCGGTGTGCTCAACCACCCGGCCAACGGCATTGTGTGGCTGGCCAACCGCCTGGGTGCCTACGGCGTGGGGCTGGAGGCCGGCCAGTTCGTCATGTCCGGGTCCTTCACGCGCGTGGTCGATGCCAGACCCAACGATGTTTTCCACGCCGACTTCGGCGCCATGGGTTCCATTGCCTGCCAGTTCACATGACGGTCGTGTTCAACAACAACCCCTTCAAGCGTCAGCTCCAAGCCCCCGGTTGCCTGACCGGCCTGTGGATGACCCTGGCCAACCCCTGCGCGGCCGAAATCTGTGCCGGTGCCGGATTCGACTGGCTGCTCATCGACGGCGAGCACGGGCCCAACACCCTTACCACGGTGCTGGCGCAGCTGCAGGCCGTGGCGCCTTACCCGGTGGCTGCGGTGGTGAGGCCGCCGGTCAACGACCCCGTGATCGTGAAGCAGTACCTGGACCTGGGCATTCAGAACCTGCTGTTCCCCATGATCCAGAACGCCCGGCAGGCCGAAGCTGCGGTGGCCTCGGTGCGCTACCCGCCGCGCGGCGTGCGCGGCGTGGGCAGTGGCCTGGCACGTGCCTCACGCTGGGGTTTCAATGCGGACTACCTGCGCCACGCCGATGACAACCAGTGTGTGCTGGTCCAGGTGGAATCGGCCGAGGCCCTGGAGGCGCTGGACGGCATCCTGGCGGTTGAAGGCGTGGACGGCGTGTTCATCGGCCCGGCCGATCTGGCAGCTTCCATGGGCCATCTGGGGCAATCGGCCCACCCGGACGTGTGGGCTGCGGTGGAAGAGGCCCTGGGCCGTGTGGTCTCGGCGGGCAAGGCGGCAGGCATACTGACCTTCGATCCCGTCCTGATCCAACGCGTCAGGCAACTGGGCGCGCGTTTTGTTGCCGTGGGTGCGGACAGCCACCTGCTGGCCCGTGGGGCGGCGCAACTGGCGGCCTCGAACCGATCGTGAAGTCGGCCTTGCCCTGCGTCGCCCCAAGGAGCGCCCACTCCCTTGTGTCACCGGGTTTTGGTCCGCGCGCCGGGTTGTTCGATGGGGTGGTCGGAGAAGAAGATGCCCTCGATCACCTGGTCCCGGATGGCGCTCTTCTCTTCATCGGAAAACGAGAAGATGAGCCGCAGGCCGGCCGAGAAGGCGTAGTGCAGGCAGGCCACCAGATCGGCCTGGCCATCGCTCCGTATCTCGGCGTACTGCTGGGCCAGGAAGGCCATGCGGCTTTTGTCCACTTCGGCCACCACGGTCCGCACCTTGCGGTTGGATTTCGCCCAGGTCCGCATGGTCAGCTCGAGCGCACCGCCGAGCTCGTGAACGGACGAGCGGCTGCTGATCGAGGTGACACGGAGGATTTTTTCGCGGGCCGACGAGGCTTCCTCGTCCACGATCTGGATGACGCGTCGGGTGGCGTGCAGCCGCCACTCTTCGATCAGGCAGTCCAGCAACTCCTCGCGCGACTGGAAGTGCCAATAGAAGCTGCCTTTGGTGACCCCCAGCTTGGTGGCGATGGAGGCCACCGTCACGGCCGCAGGGCCCAGGTCCGCGAGCACTTCGAGTGCGGTCTTGATCCAGTCTTCGCGACCCAGCAGCGTGCGGCGTTCCGATCCCTGTCGTTGTGGTGTTTTTTCTTTGGAGGTCTTCATAGAACTGGTTGTGATCAATCTCGACTTCGTCCTGCCCACCCTGAGCCGTGCGCTCCGCTGAACAACGTCATGAATTATGCAATTGCCATCTTCTCTAAGTAAACAACTCCGCCTGCCGCTGATTGCTGCTCCGATGTTCCTCGCATCGTCGAAAGAGCTGGTGGCAGCGCAGTGCAGGGCGGGGGTGGTGGGGTCGTTCCCTTCGTTGAATGCCCGCCCGCAGGAATCGTTTGACGAGTGGTTGACCTGTATCGAAAGCAGCCTGGCGGACTGGAATGCCGAGCACCCGGAGCGGCCCGCAGCGCCCTATGCCGTCAACCTGATCGTGCACCCTACCAACCCCCGGCTGGAACCGGACCTCGACACCGTCGTTGCACACCGTGTCCCGGTGGTGATCACCAGCCTCAACGAGCCGAGCCGTGTGGTGGAGCGGGTGCATGCCTACGGGGGCATGGTCTTGCACGACGCGGCCAGCGTGCGCCATGCGCGCAAGGCGGTCGATGCGGGTGTCGATGGGCTGGTGCTGGTGTGTGCAGGAGCCGGCGGTCACACCGGCACCTTGAACCCGTTTGCCTTCATCGAAGAGGTCCGGCGATGGTTCGACGGGCTTGTCGCCGTCTCCGGGGCCATTTCCACCGGCCGGCAGGTCCTCGCGGCCCAGGTGATGGGGGCCGACTTCGCCTACGTGGGCACCCGTTTCCTGGCCACCACGGAAGCCGCGGCCACCCCGTTGCACAAACAGCTGGTGGTGGACGCCCAGGCGGCCGACATCGTCTGTTCGACCGCGGTCACCGGTTTGCCGGCCAACTACCTGCGGGCGAGTTTCGAGCGCCTGGGCCTGGACCCCGACGCGTTGCAGCCACGCGAAAGGGGCACTTTTTCCCTGGGCAGGCAGGGCGGCGTCACCGAGGCCAAGGCCTGGCGGGACATCTGGGGGGCGGGACAAGGCGTGGCAGCCGTGGAAGGCATAGAGCCGACGGCGGCGGTGGTTGAGCGGCTGCTGGCTGAGTACCGGACCGCCCGCAGCGCCTGGGGGCTGGCGTAGGCCGTTGCCTGGTGCCCAGGGTCGGACTCGAACCGACACTCCTTTCGGAACCGGATTTTGAATCCGGCGCGTCTACCAATTTCACCACCCGGGCGGATGTAGGGAGACGGAAATTATGGCACAGTGGGAGGCTTGTCCCGACCGATCATCCCTGTGAATCCATGAGCCTGCCTGCCTATCCCACCCTTGAAGACGCCGTTGGCAACACGCCGCTGGTGGCCCTGCAGCGCATAGGCGCCGACATCTGCCGCGCGCGCAACAACGTCATCCTGGGCAAGCTCGAAGGCAACAACCCGGCGGGTTCGGTGAAAGACCGGCCCGCGCTCTCCATGATCAGGCGCGCTGAAGAGCGCGGCGACATCAAGCCGGGTGACACGCTGATCGAGGCCACCTCGGGCAACACCGGCATTGCCCTGGCCATGGCCGCTGCCATCAAGGGCTACCACATGGTGCTGATCATGCCGGAGGACCTGTCCATCGAACGCGCCCAGACCATGAAGGCCTTTGGCGCCGAACTCATACTCACGCCCAAGAGCGGTGGCATGGAGTACGCCCGCGACCTGGCCGACAAGCTGGAGAAGGACGGCAAGGGCCGGGTCTTGGACCAGTTCGCCAATCCGGACAACCCACGCATCCATTTCGAGACCACCGGCCCCGAGCTGTGGGCGCAGACCAGCGGCCGCATCACCCATTTCGTGAGTGCCATGGGCACCACCGGCACCATCACCGGTGTCTCGCGTTTTCTCAAGTCCAAGAACCCGAACGTGCGCGTCATCGGCGCCCAGCCCAGCGAGGGCTCGCGCATCCCGGGCATCCGCAAGTGGCCGCAGGAGTACCTGCCCAAGATCTACGACCCCACCGTGGTCGACGAACTGGTGTACGTGAGCCAGAGCGATGCCGAAGACATGTGCCGCCGCCTCGCGCGCGAGGAAGGCATCTTCGGCGGCATTTCGGCCGCCGGTGCCTGCCATGTGGCGCTGCAGATCGCGCAGCAGGTGGAGAACGCGACGATTGCCTTCGTCGTTTGTGACCGGGGCGACCGCTACCTGTCCACCGGGGTGTTCCCCGCATGAGCGCAGCGCAGGACCGCTCCAAGCCAGCTCGCGCCCCCTCGGGGGGCAGCGCCGTCCACGAAGTGACCAGCGTGGGGGCCTCATGATGACGGACCTGCCGCGCTACTGCCCGCAGTGCGCCACCGCACTGGCCGAGATCAGCCAGCCGGAGGATGGTGGCCCCAAGACGCGGCTGCGTTGCCCGGCCTGTGGCTGGACCCACTGGAACAACCCCACGCCGGTGCTCGCGGCCATCATCGAACTGCCGGATGGACAGGTGCTGCTCGCGCGCAACGCCGCGTGGACACACCGCATGTTCGCGCTGATCACCGGTTTCATGGAAGCCGGCGAGTCGCCCGAGGCGGGCATTGCGCGCGAAATTGCCGAAGAAACCGGCCTGGTGGCTGATGAACTGCACCTCGTGGGCGTGCACGAGTTCCTGCGCATGAACCAGGTCATCATCACCTACCACGCGCGCTGCCACGGCGAGGTGGTGCTGTCGCCCGAGCTGGCCGAGTACAAGCTGTTCCGCCCCGAAGACATCCTCTGCTGGCGCGCGGGCACCGGTCTGGCGCTGGCCGACTGGCTGCGCTCGCGCGGCATCGAACCGCGCTTCGCGGAGCTCGCCCGCTAAAATCGGCCCGTTTTTCAGGAATACCCCATGACCGCAGACAAAGAACTCGACGCGCGCGGGCTGAACTGCCCGCTGCCCATCCTCAAGGCCAAGAAGGCGCTGGCCGAGATGACCAGCGGCCAGACGCTCAAGGTGATTGCCACCGATTCCGGCTCGGTGCGTGACTTCCAGGCCTTTGCCAAGCAGACCGGCAACGAGCTGGTGGAGCAGAGCACCGCCGGCCCCGAGTACGTCTCGGTGCTCAAGCGGCGCTGACCGTTTTCAGCCGAGGCGCAGCAACTGCGCCTTGACTTTCTCCAGCGTGGCCGTGAAGTCGGCCACACGTTTGTTCTCCTGCTCGATCACCGCCGGCGGCGCCTTGGCCACAAA
>VFQP010005715.1_pt1 | contig 10656 bp, 16 predicted proteins | sample 3512351 | NCBI WGS metagenome assembly VFQP01 (sample SAMN10412372, study PRJNA504923) | tailings metagenome | isolation source: Relicate 1 Philex TSF1 revegetated site | place: Philippines: Tuba, Benguet | collected 2017-08-29
TCCGCTCGGCGCCCGTGGTGGACACGGCGCTGCCGCCGCTGCCCAGGCTGTCCCGGGGCCCGCCGCCAGAGTTCCGCCGGCTGGGCGCCATCCAGGGCGGCTACAAGCTGGAGCTGCAGCCGGCCTTCGCCGTGGTGGAGCTCAGGGGCAAGCAGTTCAAGGTGCGGTGCGGCTGCTGCTTTGGGTGCCGTGCGCTGAGGGCCCGGGGGGTCGGGGGCGGGAGGGCTGGGGGGCGCAGGGGAGGGCCGGGACGACGTCAGTGAGAGCGGGGCAGCCAGTGTGCACGCCAGGCAGGGTCGCTAGGCAGAGGGACGGAGCAGGGACGCGGGCAGGCGCGGCTTGATTGCCGCGACCACCGCGTCTGCAACGCCCGCCATGGGGTGCGCGGCGACCCACCAAACCCTAGTCGCCCATGCATACCCAACCCTTGCAGGTGACGGCGGACGACGTGCTGTTTGTGGGGCACGTGGCCGAGGCGCGCGTGAACGAGGTGCTTGCGCTGGACCGCGTGCTGCTGCTGGGCACGCGCACGAGCACCAGCATCGGGCGCCCGCACCTGCCAGGCGCCTGCGTGCTCGCCGCCGTGGAGGAGCACTTTGTGGACGGCGAGGTGGGTGGTGCTGCGCTGCGCTGTGCCGGGGGCCCGCGCGGAAGGGTGCTGCGTGGCCACTCGCTGGGCGCGCGGCCACCCCTGCTGCACACGCGTTCGCTGAGCACCGCGCCATGCGCCTGCCTGTCGCCACGCTGCGCTGCGCTGCAGGTGCACGTGTTCAAGTTCAAGAAGCGCAAGCGGTACAAGAAGTACCACGTCTCGCGCGAGAAGCTCACCACGCTGCGCGTGCTGACGGTGGCAGAGAGCGCCGACGAGGCGCTGGCGCAGGTGGGAACCCTCACCCGCCATGCTGCTCGGTCACGTCGCTCGGTTTTGCACGCGGCGCCTTGGGGCGAGGAGAAAAAGCTCGCGCAAAGTGTGCCGCACTAAGAGCGGCATTCGTGTGTGTGCCAGAAGGGGCCAGGAGGCTTGTGGCTGGTCTGTGAGGGAGGAAGATTCCTTCCAGGGGTTCCCCAGGCTGCGGGATGATAGACGCGCCCAGGGGGGGCCAAGCTGGCGCGAATGAGCAGAGGTGGTGCGCGCTGCAGCGCACGATACGGGTAGGGAAGGAGCACGCTGCTGCGCGGCGTGCGGGAAGCCAGCGTTCTGGCGTGGGCCGGCGGCAGCACCCGCCCATACATCTCGAGCGGCGGGCCAGACTCACGCACGCAAGTTTACTTCCAGGCAGAGCAACGCGTCTTTCTTATTTTCGTGCGCGACCCGTGCACGAGCACCCTGCATTTGGGTCGAGAGCGGCTCCAAGCCGTGCGCCCGTGCGCATGCTGTCAGATCGTCTGGGGCGAGATGCTGCCGTGCCCCCCATGTGCACGCGTGCAGCTGACCAAGACGGTGCCCGTGAAGCTCTACGACGCGGCACAGGCGGGCACCGCGAGTGAAGAGGAGGAGGCGGAGCAGGGCCAGGCGGCCGCGGCGGCGCACGCCTGAGCGCTCGCTCACGTGCTGGCGTGCAGAGTCTGATCACCGTTGTGGTGGCGCGCGCGCCCGTGCAAATGCATGCAAGTACTTGAGGGACTGCACTGGCCACAGCCATGAGCCGCAGCGCTGCAACGCAGCGCAGCGGCACGGGCACAAGTGGGTTGCTCGCGCTCGCTGCCGCTACTGCAGCCCCGCTCAAACCAGCTCTAGGAAAAGGAGCCCTGAGGAGAAAGAGATGCGTCGGAGAGCCACACCAAAGAGAGAGTCTAATAGGGCTTTCGCGCTGGGGAGCAAAGGGGAAAGAAATCGGCGCTCAAGGCGCGCGCCCCTCGTCGTCGTCGTCAGTCGCGGCGGCAGCGCCCTCCAACGCGTCGGCCTCCTCCACCTCCTGCAGCAGCCTCTCCATGTCGTCCTCGGCGTCCGCCTGCAGCCCCTCCTCCACAGGCGTCACCTCAGCGACCACAGGCGGCGGCGGCGGCGGCGGCGGCGGGAGCGCTGCGAGCGCGCTGGCGAGAACGGGCTTGGGCGCCGACGGGGGCCGCGGCGACAGCCCCTGGGAGGTCGCAGGCTGCTGCGCTGGTGGCGGAGGCATTTCCTGGACATCGGACAGGAGCAGGTCAGTGGCTGCGGCCAGGTCCGTCGGGGTGGCCGCTGCGGCAGGAGGCAGCGGCGGCGGCGAGGGGCGCAGCGGCGCAGCGGGCGCCTGCGACGCGTCGCCGGCTCGGGACTCTGCGGACATCGCGCGGCTGGGCGCGGCGCTGGCGCCTGCGCCTGCGTTGACGAGGGCCGACGACGAGACGGACTTGACGGTCATGGGGCGGCTGTTGGCCTCGTCGTCCGCTTCGGCGGCCACAGTGGGCACGGCTTCGTTGCTGAGGAGAGGGGCGGACGTGATGGAGGCGGAGGAACCGCCCACGACCACCCTGCGAGTGCACAAGCCAGAGCAGTGGAGAGAGGGGGCGGCAGCTTGAGACGCAGAGCTCGGGCATGGAACACTGTGGACCGCGCGCGGGCTGTCACGCACCGCTTGACGGGTGCGGGCGAGGTGGGCACGGTGGGCGGCAGGTCACCCACGTACGCAAACGTGCTGATCAGCGTGTCGTCCTTGACCTGCGGCTGGCTGCCCGTGGCGCGGAGAGCCACGGCAAAGTTCCTGCGGGCAGCGCATGACCAGTGCAGCGCAGCGTGGCTCTTGGGCCCTGAGCCTGTTGTTGGTGTGGAATGAAGCCTGTGACCGGGAGTGCACGGCCCGCACCTGACTTGTCAGGGCGGGAGGTGCACGGCCCCACCCTTTCTCAACCACGCTCTCCCCTGTCTCCTTTCTTTCTGTCCCGAGCCTGCCGGAGCGCAGTACACACGTGGCCACACACCGCGGTGCCCCCCGGCCGCACCCAAACTCACTTGCCACCGGACTTGGCGCCGGCCAGCGCGGGGCTCAGGGGCTCGGAGGCGCCGCCAGTGCTCTGCATGGCGCTGCCCAGGGCCTTCATGCTCGGCCACGTGTTGGGCGCGTCGTCGCCGTCGTCGCTGCCCCCGGCGAGCGTCGAGCCGGCCCGGCTGAAGTGCTTGCTGGAGGCCATGCTCTGCTGGCTGATGACGATGCTGCGGGAGAGCGCGCGGTTCATCTCGCGCTGCGCCTCCTCGCCGCGCGCCTTGCCGAACGCGATGCTGATGATGTTGCGCAGGTGCACGATCTCCGCCTCGTCGGCGGACGACAGCCACTGAGCGAACGCCGCCTTGTGCTTGTCCGTGATGACGTGGTTGAGCTGCATGGGCATCTCGTCCTGCGAGTCGAAAAAGTGCTCGTACCTGTGTGCAGGCGGCAGAGGGGCAGCGGCTAGGGTTGGCGGCGGCGGCGGCGCGCTCCGCTGAAAGCCCACACGCAGCGTGAGTGCACAGCAAGCGCCCTGACCTACTCACATGACCTCGATGAAGGTGGCAAAGTTGTCCCGGTGGTCGGCGTCGCAGGTGGCCAAAAAGTCGATGACCTGCGCGCATAGCACGCGCAGCGCGATGACCACCACGGCCCCCTACCAGGCCCCAGAAACCCACGCAAACAGCAGCGCCATCACCGTACCTCGGGGAAGCACTGCAGGAGGAACCGCCAGAACTTGCCGACCTAGAAAGGCACGTGGACGGGCCACAAAGAGCGAGCGGATGGGTTGCGCACGCCAGAGGGGCGCCGCTCACTTGAGCCGTGTCAGCTCGTGGTCCGTGGCCACCCACTTCGCGCGCAGAATGGTGGAGGGCTGCTGGGGTTGCGCGCGCCATGGCAAGCAGGGCTGCTCAGGGATGGTGAGCGGGCGCCTCACCTTTTTTAGGCTGAGGTAGCTCGTCTCGCCCGTGGCGTGCATGCTATCGAACATCATGAGGCAGAGCTTGTGCCACATCTGCCAGTCGGACGTCTCTGCCTTGAACAGCCACCTGGGAGCCCACGGCGCAGCCACAGGTTGCTCGGGTACCGCGATGACGGGCGTCAGCGTGTGGACTTGTGCTGGCAAGCCCCCTGCAGCACCCAGCTGCACTCGCTCACCTGACCATGAACGATGGCCTGAAGACGTGGAACATGTGCGCGAAACGCTGCACCTTGTGGCCCCACTTCTTGGCGATGCGCGAGTGCCGCGCCATCAGGATCTGGATCATGGTGTGCAGCACCGCCTCGTACATGACGTAGAGCCCCAGGATGCTCAGCATGCCCACCACGCAAATCATGGCCAGGACCTGCAGCACGCGCGCACCAACGCAGTCCGCAGCAAGCCAGCGTTCAGCGCCCATGGACTCCTGCGAGGCCGCTGCTGCGTGGCGGCGATGGCAGCGAGCAAGCTGCGCTGTCTCTCACGTAGCTGAGGTCCCAGGTGCGCTGCAGCACCACGTTGTTGAAGAAGACGAGGCCCAGGATGAGCAGCATGGCCAGCGCCGCGTCGGCCGCCGTCTGCAGCGTGTGCGCCTCCTCGTTGATCATGGCGCTCGTGCGGATGTCCAGCATGGCCAGGCCGATGGCCAGCGCCAGGCAAATCAGCACCTGGGGAGCGTCAAGCACGCACACGCAGAGCTGAGGGCGCTGTTGCCCGTGGTCTGCGTGCTCGCGCCGGGCCGGGCACAGCGCAATAGGCAGCAGACGCACCTGGAGGACGGGGTCGGGCAGCAGGAACACCGCGACCACGACGTAGATCGTCTTTTGGGCGAGCTGGGTGATCTCGTACCAGTGGTACTCGGCGCGGTACCTGCACGCGGGCGTTGGTGTGTGAGTGGTGCGGCCGCCAAGCCCAGCCGCTTGTCAGAGGCGGCTTTCCACACGGCCGGGGAGCACATCGGCACTCGCAGCTGCCGCCCCAGCCCAGCGCCGTGGCTGGCTTCTGCGTCACCAGGCCTGCAGCGCCAAGGCAGCAGCTGCGCACCGTTCGTACAGCCACCCAAACATGAGCAGCGAGCGCTTGCTGCCAAAGTCGCGGGTGCGCCGCAGGTGCTTGAGCACGTGCGCAATCATGAACCTGCACACTCGTGCGGGCAGCACACATGGGCACATGGGGTCACGCATGGGTGACGCGTTTGCGCAACTTGCTCAATCGCCGTCAAGGTCGCGTCCCGCAGGCCATCTGCTTTGCACGTACCACAGCCCGACGACGTAGAAGAGGAGCGCTGCCACCGCCACCATCATCATGCGGTAGTGCTTGGGCTGCGGCTCGCAACAAGAGGGAGAGGCAGACGTTGATGAGCGGCGGCGCGTTCAGACGGCGTATGGCACTGCCACACTGCGCGCCACGGCCGCTCCGCTGGCGCACTGTGCCCACGGCTGCTCACCGTGTAGCACATGTCGTTGGGCGAGTAGTAAATGTACTTGACGCCCACAAAGTCAAAGCAGTAGAATGTGGCCAGCAGGTACTGCGCGGGCCGCACAGTCCCCGCCAAGGCGTCGTCAGCAGCAAGCGCAGCAAGAGCAGCAGCAGGTGAGGTGAGGCAAGCGCCAGGTGAGGCAAGCAGGCCGCCGCACCTTGAGGAGCGCCAGGTAGCCAATGTTGAGGAACATGAGCGGGATGGACAGGCGGTCGAGCACCAGCTCGTGCATCTCCCGCGGCTCGCCCGGGATGTGCACCACCATCTGCGGCCAAAGGTGGCAAAGCACAACGTCGCACCAACTGATACTCGTGAGCTTCAGCTGCCCAAGGGGCCGAACGCCAGGCCTCTGCGGCCGGCGGTGCGAAGCGGGCGAGGGCAGCGCACGGCAAGGGCCCCCGGTGCAAAGCGTTGCGGCGCCGCGTGTGAATTGAGGCACCTGCAGGAAGAGCCACCAGGACGAGGTGGCCGTCGCCTCCATGGTGACGGAGCCCGTGACGCTGAGGGAGCCGACCGCCGGCCCGCCGAACGACGAGCCCGACTTGCTGGCCGTCAGGCTCTCGGCCGTTGGGTCACGCCCCATGATGCGCATCTTGATCCTGAGAGGGCGTAAGCAGGCAGTGCAATGCAAGCGTCATGTTGCCGTGCCTGCGCCAACATATCAGCTGGATTGCGGCAGAAACAGGGGGCGCGTGGGCGTGAACCCCCTCACCGGTAGCAGCAGTAGGTGAACCCGATCCAGAGCAGCACAAAGACGGTGACGCCCACGGGCGCCAGGACCTGGACGATGAGGTTCTCCTCAAAGAACCAGCTGGGGTCGATGCACTGCAGGGACACGCGCACACGGAGGAGGGTGGGCGACTGCGGAAAGCAGGGCGCCAAGCGCTGCAGACCCCTGCTAGTGTGCGCATGCTCCGTGCAAGTTGCGGGAGCCAGGCTTCCCTCTGCCAGAGGGGAGCACCCTCAGCACGGCGGGCTCTGCCTGCATGCTATGCTGGCTCACCTGCGGCTGGATGATGTCCATCTCGAACGACAGCACGGAGACGTAGTTCATCAGCAGGTTCAGCGCGGTGGGCCAGTTGACGTTGAACGTGTTGATTACTGCGAGGTATCGTCACGCGGCGTCAGCAGGGGGGCTGCTTGTGGGATCGTGCCCGCATGGCGCCCCGGCGTCATGTGAGAACGTGCAGGTAAGTGCGTCGTACCCGACAGGTACTGGCAAAAGTTCATGACGACGTGGAAGCTTTCGAACTGCCGGGACACACTGATGTTGATGAGGATGAAGAGCGCGTACATGCCCAGCATCGCAAGGAGATTGAGGGACGGAGATGGGCCCGCCCAGCACCTGCCGTGCGGCGAGATGCGAAGATCAAAGGGCAGGTAGCGGATCTAGTGCAGCCTGCGCGTGGCATGTTTGCTCTACCGTTGGGCGTAGCGGCAGTGCTCAGTCCTGCCCTTGGTGAAGGCCAACATCCACGCACAGAACGCACTTGTCGCCGGGCCCTCACCCTAGCCCTCGCCCTCTCGCACCTGGTGAAGGCCATGAAGTAGCCCTCGGCACACTGTGTACACATGCGGCCCGTGTAGCCGGGCGCACACGTGTAGTTGCCTTGGCAAATCTGCGGCAAGGCAGCGCGACGAGGCACAGCGTGGGAGGGCAGGTGTGATGCATGTGGGGGGCAGCGGCGCTCCGCACCAACTCTGCGGCTGCGCAAAAAGAGCTGCTGGACGCAACGCACGAAGTTGGGGTTGCAGTTAAACACGATGGAGGGGTCGTGGCGCTCGGCGTACCAACCCTCCTGCGGCCTGGGCGGGTCCAGGCCGCCGGCGCAGTTGGCGTTCTCCGGGCACGGCTGGCAGGGCGTGCCCGACTTGCCTGCGCCACGCGCGCCAGGAGTTGGAAAAGTGCGTGATCCAGTGCACAGACAGAGCTCCGCTGCGCCCATCTGGTGTCATTGCCCTTCCTGCGCCCCATGCTGAACGCACGTGTGGGCGCCCAGTACAGCGCCTGGCACAGGCACTCGGTGATGTTGCTGGTGCCACGCAGGTACGTCTCAGAGTTGGGGGGGCAGGCGTAGCAGTAGGACTGGCCCGTGGAGTTCTGGAAGAAGCTGCGCGGGCAAAGCTCGCAGCTCGTCTTGCCGGCAAACTCCTGCGCGGGCGCGCAGGCGGTGGGTGACTGCGGTGTTGGCGCTCGAGCACGGCTTCTGCTGCCAGCTGCCGTAGCGGCGTCAGCACATCGTTGCGCCGCTGGTGAGGGGCCGCAGTGAGCGCCATCCCTTTTGCCTGAAATGAGCCGGCGGGGCAGGATCTTGTGCTCGTGGCTCATCCGATCCCCTCTCTCTGCCTCACCTGGAAGGAGCCGGCGGGGCAGGGGATGCAGGGCAGGAACTCGTCGGGGCCGGCGTACGTGCCCGGCTGGCACACGGGCGCGTAGCGGTTGCTTTGCGGGATGACGGCGCCGGTGGCAGCGTCCGAGAGCGGCAGCACCACCAGGGGCAGGTCCACGGCCTGCAGGTTGGACACGGTCCTGAACACCTGCGTGTCGGTGGCAGCAACAACGCGCAACGGCAGATAAGCGTCCGAGCCCGTATCGTCGTCGTCGTCGTTGCATGGCATTCATGACACACGTGGTGTCACGGTGCTGCAGCCCGCTAACAAGGATCGCCTGTCAAATCGGTTCAGGCAAATGTCTAGCCAGGACTTGCGTCGCTGGGGGGGGCGCGCGCGCGAATGCTGCCGCCAGGTCTGAGCCTGTAAGTGCCTGCGGGGCGCGCTCCTGCCCTGCCTCGAAGAGGCAGAGCGTGCATGACCTTACCCTTCACCACGACGGCGACAACACGCCTGGGGCCAAATAGGCCTAAGCTCTTCCCGGTCACCACGCGCGGCCCCAGCAGCAGCACGCACCTGCAGCATCTTGATGCTTCCGGCGTAGTTCTGCCGGACCTTGTTGAAGGTGACGGGCCCAAAGAACGTGTCGACGCTCAGCGCCGACAGCGCGGCCAACACGCGCAGCCGCCCGTTGTTCTGGTTGTCGCTGCAGTTGAGCACGCCGCTCGAGGTGTAGAGCAGCTTCTTGACGTCGCCCTGCGCCAGCGAGATGTTGCACCGGTCGAACGCCGCCTGCAGCGCCTGCTGCACCAGGTAGCCCGCTGCCGTGGAGCCCGCCGCCACGTAGGTGGGCGTGCGCCCGTACAGCGTCTGGAACCTGCGAGTGCAGCAGTAAGAGACCACGGCAGCTGGAACACGCAGCAGAGAGGGGTGTGGCTGGGTGTCTGTGCGGCAGCCACGACGTGGCTCACCTGACGGCGTAGTCGCTGGCCTTGCCAAAGACGGCGTCCGTGAAGGAGAGCGTCTGGAACCTGCGGAGGAGTGGGCGGGCAGTGTTGTCTTGATGCACTGCCTGGGGGCAAGCCGCGAGAACGGGCGTGGGCGCCACCCCGCCACCCGCACTCACTCACCAGGGCACAGGCGAGAGGAGGGACTGCGACAGGTTGCCCAGCCTGGAGGAAAAGGCCTGCGTTGCACGACCGACGTGCGCACAGGCCAGCGTGGGGACAAGTGCATGCGCCACAGCGCCAGGGCAAGCGCGGGACGCGCCCCCGCACAGCGCGCAATACATCGTGTCTGCTGTTCACCATTCCCTCACCAGTGCCAAGAGCCCTCTAGGCTACGGCCCAATCTGCAACAACAGCGCACATGCGGGGCTCACCGGGGTGGGCGGCCCGTTGGTGAAGAGGATGCTCTTGAGCGGCTTGCGGAACGTGTCGATGAGCCGCGCAATCTGCAGCGCCTCGGAGGTGAGCGTGCAGCCAAACAGCGCCTCGACGCTGCCGCTGGCGTTGACCTGCAGCGTCACGTTGCGCAGCACGCTGGCGTCCGACGACTGGTACTTGACGGTACCGGCGATCTGCACGCTCAAGTAAGGTGCGCTCAAGTAAGGTGCACTGACGTTGTACAGGACAAGTGGCTTCCTGGCAGCGCCCGGTGCGGGCAGCACCGGACGTGGGCGCTCATACCACCCGGCCGCACCTTGAGCAGCTGCTTGCCGGCGGCGGTGATGGCGGCCTCGCACGCCGACCTGAGCTCCGGCACGTCGTCGCGGTACACAAACATGACCTGCGGGGACGCCGCGGCCAGCGCCAGCCGGCGGTCGACGCGTCGACGCGCGCGCCCTGGCCCTTGGCCGACACTGCAGGTCGCACCACCAACAAAACACACGCAAGAGAAGAGAGGAGAGAGCTTTTCCCTACTCATCTAACTCACCGAAAAGATGTTTGTGGCGCGGTACTGCGTGAAGATCTCGCTGGTGAACCGTGTGTTGGACTGGCTGACGCCAAAGACGCCCTTGAGGTCGCGCGTGAACACTTCGTCGTTGGCGGTGAAGCCGTGCACGTTGATGCGCTGCGCCGTGTCCACCTGCAGCGGGCCCGAGGTGGGCGCGGCACCACACGGCTCTTGAAGTGGCACGGGATGCCGTAGTCTTTCACAATCAATGCTACCCAAGGGTAGCCAGTGTCCTCTTTCTTCCTTCCGTTCTCGCACCTGCTGCGACTCGTTGACGGCAAAGGCGGGCTGCCCGTTGAAGATGAAGTCGGCGCCGCCGCTGATGAGGCTCTGCACCTGCAGGGCGAGCGAGGCGGTGCACACGCCGAGGGCGGGAAGGGGTTGATGATGATGTCCAGGATGCGCCACGTGGTGCACCACGTGCTACTCCTGCATGCGTGCGGGCACCTCTGGGCCGGCCAGCGCACCTGGTTGAAGTGCGTGTCGGCGTCGCTCTGGTCGTCCAGGATGGTCACGTTGAACCCGAAGGTGAGGGTGTTGCCGGCGCCGTCGTTGATCTTGACACCCTGGGAGCCGAGCTGGTTGAACCACATGAGCGTGCCTGCGGCCGCGTGGTCCCACAAAAGCAGGGCCCCTGGTGATCATCACGCGCCACCCGGATGTGTGCGCGCGCGTGCGGCTGCCATGCCGAGGCGCAGCTCACCGTTGGCTGACTCCTGCCACATCTCGTCATTCAGCGCGCCCGTGGCAGAGTAGACGAGGCCCACGCTGAAGCTGCCGACCGGGGACTGCGCAAAGGCAGCCGGCGGCGCGGCCAGAGCCAGCAGCGCCAGTGGCAGCAAGAGGAGAGGCCAAGCGGCCCTCTTGCTCCTCGAAGGATGCGCCATTGCTAAGGCCGTGCGGCCGAAGCTCTGCGTGTGTGTGGTGCCGCCGCGAGGTTCGCGGGTACGGCGGGAGCGGCACTGTCTCAACCTGCGTGGAGAACCCAAGGCCACCTGCAAGACGTC
>VFQP010005716.1_pt1 | contig 10655 bp, 11 predicted proteins | sample 3512351 | NCBI WGS metagenome assembly VFQP01 (sample SAMN10412372, study PRJNA504923) | tailings metagenome | isolation source: Relicate 1 Philex TSF1 revegetated site | place: Philippines: Tuba, Benguet | collected 2017-08-29
CGGATCAGCCAGGTGGCGCCCAGCAGACCGTAGCCGACCACCAGCGCCGTGCCGCAGAACACGCTGAACGGGGTCAGGAACGACAGGGCGTTGCCGACGAACTGGCCGTTCTCGATCGGCAGCCCCTGCACGAAACTGCCGAGGACCAGCCCCTGCGCGAAGGCGGCGAGCACCGAGCCGCCGGCGAAGGAGATGTTCCAGGCGCCGCGGCTGGTCTCGGCACGGTGGCGGAACTCGAAGGCGATGCCGCGGAACACCAGCGCCACCAAGAACAGGATCAACGGCACGTAGAGCGCCGGCAACACCGTCGCATAGGCCAGCGGAAAGGCCCCGAACAGTCCGGCGCCGCCCAATACCAGCCAGGTTTCGTTGCCGTCCCACACCGGCGCGATGCTGTCCATCATCACGTCGCGGTGCTCCTCGCCCCGCGCGAAGGGAAAGAGGATACCGACACCCAGGTCGAAGCCGTCCATGATGATGTACATGGCGACGCCGAAGGCGATGACGGCGGCCCAGACGATGGGAAGGCTGAACGGCAGGTCCATCAGACGTCTCCCGTAGCGGTGGGCGCGAGCGCCGGCTGCGGCGGCGGGCTGTCGTCGGGCTTGGGTCCGACCTTGACCGCGCGCACGGCGAAGTAGAGGAACGCGGCCAGCACCAGATTGTAGACGATGGCGAACAGCATCAGCGAGGTCATCACCTCGGGCCCCTGCAAATGGGGCGAAACGCTGTCGGCGGTGCGCAGCAGGCCGTAGACCGTGAACGGCTGGCGGCCCACCTCGGTCACCGTCCAGCCGGCGAGGGTGGCGACGAAGCCGGACGGCGCCATGGCCGCGAGACCCCACAGGTAGGGACGCGGCAACCGCTTGCGCAGCAGCACGCCCAGCCACGCCATGCCGATCATCAGAAAGCCCAGGCCAACCATGATCCGGAACGCCCAGAACACCACCGCGACCGGCGGCCGGTCGTGCGCGGGAACGTCGGTGAGGCCGGGCACCACACCATCGGCGCTGTGCCGCAGGATGAGGCTGGCGCCGTTGGGGATGGCCAATTCGAGGTGATTGGTCTCGGCCTCCTGGTCGGGCAGGGCGAACAGCAGCAGCGGCACGTGGGACCCTGACATCCAGTTGCCCTCCATCGCGGCGACCTTGATCGGCTGGTGCTCCAGCGTGTTGAGGCCATGCATGTCGCCGATCAGCAGCTGCAGCGGCGCGAGGACCGCGGCGGCGCCGAGCGCGAGCCTGAGCGCCTTGCGCGCCGTGTCCGCGTACCGGTCGTTCAGCACCTGCCAGGCCGAGACGCCGGCGAGCACGAACGAGGTGGTGAGCAAGGTCGCGACCACCATATGGGCGAGGCGATAGGGGAAGGAGGGATTGAAGATCACCTGCCACCAGTCGTCGACCCGGAAGATACCGTCGGCGCCGAGGATGTGGCCCTGCGGCGTCTGCATCCAGGAATTGGCCGACAGGATCCAAAACGCCGACAGGGTGGTGCCGAAGGCCACCATCAGCGTGGCGAAGAAATGCAGACCCGGACCGACCCGCTTCCAGCCGAACAGCATGATCCCGAGGAAGCTGGCCTCGAGGAAAAAGGCGGTCAGCACCTCGTAGCCCAGGAGCGGACCGATGACGTTGCCCGTCGCGGTCGAGAAAGCGCTGAAATTGGTGCCGAACTGGAACGACATGGGAATGCCGCTGACCACGCCCATGCCGAAGGACAGGGCGAAAACCTTGACCCAGAAGCGATAGAGATCGCGCCAGCGGGTGTCTTTCGTGCGCAGCCAAAGCCCTTCGATCAGGGCGAGATAGCAGGCGAGGCCGATGGTCAGGGTGGGAAAGAGGATGTGGAACGCGATGGTGAACGCGAACTGGATGCGGCTGAGCAGGATCGGATCGACGTCCATGCGGCTTCTCCGGCAATCGGCCTCCCAACCTGGAAGCCGTGGCTCAGATAACGCTCGCGCGCCCGGTTTGGTACTGCGAAAGCGCGATATCAACCCTGCTGGCGCAGCGACCCGCAACTCGCGGGCCGGCCCGTAAAAAGACGAAAGCCGGCCACCAGGGGTGACCGGCTTCGCCGCATCAATAATGGCAGGGACTTAGGCGGGCTCGGCCGAGTAGTCCTCGAACGACCATTCCTCGTCGCTGTCCATCTGTTCCTCGAACAGTGCCTCGGCGGCTTCGGCGGCGGCGTCCTCGCTGTCCGCCTCGACCTCGGCGATCCAGTAGAAGCTGCCGCGTTTCAGGTTCGCTCTCAGTGTGACTTCGTACTTCACCGGCTGCCTCAATGGTTCGAGTAGGGGCGGAGCTCCAGCTTCGCCACGGTTTCGGTGTGCACCTCGTCCGGACCGTCGGCCATCTGCGTCGTACGGGCATAGGCCCAGGCCTTGGCGAGGAAGAAGTCGTTGGTGAAGCCGCCGGCGCCGTGGCTCTGGATGGCGCGGTCAATGATCTTGGCGACGGTCTGCGGCACCACCACCTTGATCATGGCGATTTCCTTGCGCGCGCCCTTGGCGCCGACCTGGTCCATCATGTAGGCGGTCTTCAGCACCAGCAGGCGCAGCTGCTCCAGCTCGATGCGCGACCAAGCGATGTTGGCGCGGATGGTGTCGAAATCGGCGAGCTTCTTGCCGAACGCCTCGCGGGTGCTGGTGCGGCGGCACATCTGGTCGATGGCGCGGTCGGCGGCGCCGATCAGTCGCATGCAGTGGTGAATGCGGCCCGGACCGAGGCGGCCCTGGGCGATCTCGAAGCCGCGGCCCTCGCCGAGCAGCACGTTCGAGACCGGCACGCGGACGTTGTCGAACAGCACCTCGGCCTCGCCGAACGGCGCATGATCGTCGTTATAGACCTGCAGGTGACGCACGATCTTCACGCCGGGCGTGTCCTTGGGCACCAGGATCTGCGACTGCTGCTGGTGCTTCGGCGCCGAGGTGTCGGTCTTGCCCATGACGATGAAGATGGCGCTGGTCTCGCGCATGCCGCCGGTGGTGTACCACTTGCGGCCGTTGATGACGTATTCGTCGCCCTCGCGGCGCATCGACGTCGCGACGTTGGTGGCGTCGGACGAGGCGACCTGCGGCTCGGTCATGCAGAAGCACGAGCGGATCTTGCCTTCGAGCAGCGGGATCAGCCACTTGTCCTGCTGCTCCGGCGTCGCGTACTTCACGAACACTTCCATGTTGCCGGTATCGGGCGCGTTGCAGTTGAACGCTTCCGAGGCCCAGTCGACGCGGCCCATGATCTCGGCCAGCGGCGCGTATTCCAGGTTGGTCAGGCCGATGCCGTACTTGTCGCGGAAGGGATGCGGCAGGAACAGGTTCCACAGGCCCTCGGCCTTGGCCTTGGCCTTGATGTCCTCGAGGATCTGCGGGGTGCGGAAGCGATTGCCCTGGGTGTCGAGCTGTTCGTAGAACAGGTCCTCGTTCGGGTAGACATGGGCATCCATGAAATCCGTCAGGCGCTTCTGCAGGTCCTTGACGCGATCGCTGTAGTCGAAATCCATGGAATCCTCCCGAAAGATGGTCAGCCCGCGCGGTGGCGGCGCCGCGCGCCGCGCGGACGCGCCTCTTATACCGAGGATTCCGGCGTTGCCAAGCGGCAGCTTTGACCGGGCTGACGGTTTAAGGCGGTTTCGGTAAGAGGCGGCGCGCCTTGCCGTACCAAAGCCGCGCCGTGACTAGTTGCCGGGACTAGTTGGTCCCGCCATCAGCCGGCGTGGGGCTCGCCATTTCGGCGGCCTGGAGCGGACGGCTGTCGAGGTCGGGCATGTAGATCGAGGCGAGATCCGGGATTCGGCCATTCAGCGTGGGCATGTCCTTGCTGGCCATGGTGCGGCCGGCCGGATCGTTGCACATCGGGGCGGTGGTGTTCGGCAGCAGGGCGGTCTCGAACTGGCCGCGCTGCACCGCGCCATCGGGCTTTTCCATGATCGCGTTGGCGGCCGCGGCCATGTCCTCGCAGAACGTCTTGTTGCCGAAGGTATTCAGCGAATAGTAGTTCGCCATGCTGGTCATGTACTTGTTGAGCGCGTCCTTGTAGCCCTGGCCATAGGCGCGCTTGAAGTAGGCCTGCATGATGTTCGACTGGCCGGTCAGCTCGCCGTTGAAGCGGGTGACGAACGCGTTGTAACTCTCGTGCAGCTTCAGGTCCGGCTTGTGAACGCATTTCAGCGCCGCCACCATCAGACCGGCCTGGAGGCCGCGCGCCTGTTCGGCGGTCACCTCGGCCTTGGTCATGCAGGGAAGGGCGAGAGCCTGGCCGGAGACGAAGGAGAGAGCCGCCAGCGCAACCATGGCGTGCGCGCTGCGGCGCATGAATGCGCGGAAAGCGCCGGATTCTCGATGCGTGCTAATGTGACCTCTCCTCGACTTCGTCATGCGCGCTCGTCTTGCGGCGCACGGTAGCCCCCGGCGGTCACTATACGCGCGCCGTGGCTAAATCTCAAAATCCGAATTGTTCGCGGGCAGCGCATCCTCGCCGTAACGGATCGACGGACCCTCGGCGCGGATGCGCTCACGGGCGGTCAGCGGCTGGTGGTCGCCGGTGATCTCGATGGCGTAGACGCCCACGACCAGGTTGGATTTCGCGTCCTTCTCGGCGACGGCGACCAGCGCGTCGGCGTCCTCGCCGGCGGCGACGGTGGCCGCGTGGATGTCGGCCGTCCAGCCGCTATCCCGGTTGAAATAGACGATGATGCCGTCGCGCAGGCGGTTGGCCGTCACCACCTTGTAGATGCCGTTGTCGTCCGCCATGGGGTGTCCTTTCCGTGCCGCGCCCGTTTCCGGCGCCCGTGTCCAGCCTCTTTGACAACACCGGCCCGCTCGGGCAAGCATTTTCTGGCGAGGGCGGCGCCTTCGGGCGCTTCTTGCCGCGCCCGCGGGCCGCGACTATACAGGTTGCAACGCAACCCGCCCATGGCAACGCAAGCTGCTCACGCGCGACCCGAGGAACACACCTTGCCCGAACAGATCGGTTACTATTTCGAAGACCTGGCCGAAGGCATGACCGCCTCCTATGCCAAGACCGTGACCGACGCCGACATCGTGCTGTTCGCGGGCGTCAGCGGCGACACCAACCCGGTGCACCTCAACGACGAGTTCGCCAGGGACAGCATGTTCAAGGGCCGTATCGCCCACGGCATGCTGTCGGCGAGCCTGATCTCGACCGTGTTCGGCACCAAGATGCCGGGGCCGGGCTGCATCTACATGAACCAGTCGCTTCGCTTCAAGGCGCCGGTGCGGCCGGGCGACACCGTGACCGCCACGGTCACCGTCGTCGAGCTGAAACCGGAGAAGAAGCAGGCCCGCTTCGAGACCGTCTGCCTGGTGGGCGGCAAGCCGGTGCTGGACGGCGAGGCGCTGATCCTGGTTCCCGCCCGTCCCGCGTAAGCCCATCGATGAAGCTCTACAGGCATCTGGAGAACCTGCCGCGCGGCGTGACCGGGTCGGTCGTCGCCTGGGGCAATTTCGACGGATTCCACAAGGGTCACCAGGCTGTCGTCGGCCGCGCGGCCGAGATCGCCGACGCATTGGGCGCGCCGCTCGCGGTGATGACCACCGAGCCGCATCCCTCGCAGTTCTTCAGGCCGGAGACGCCGTCGTTCCGGCTGATGAGCCTGCGCTCGAAGGCCCAGGCGCTCGAGGCGTTCGGTGCCGACGTGGTGTTCGTGCTGGCCTTCGACGCGGCGCTGGCCGGCATGGAGGCCGAGGATTTCATCCGCGACGTGCTGGTGGGCAAGCTCAAGGCACGCCATGTCGTGACCGGCTATGACCAGCGCTTCGGCAAGGGGCGCGGCGGCGACGCGGACCTACTGCGCCGCGTCGGCGACGAGGCCGGCTTCGGCGTCACCGTGGTCGAGCCGCTGGAGATCGGCGGCCAGGTCTATTCCTCCTCGCGGGTTCGCGAGCACCTGAAGAATGGCGACCCCGAACAGGCGGCGCTGCTGATGGGCCATTGGTGGCGCATCGAGGGCCGGATCGAACAGGGCGACCAGCGCGGACGCACCATCGGCTTTCCGACCGCGAATGTCGGCTGGGGCGACTATCTGGAACCGCGCCTCGGCGTCTACGCGGTGCGCATGCATGTCGAGGACGGCCCGCACAAGGGCGTTCATGACGGCGTCGCCAACCTGGGCAGGCGTCCCACCTTCGGCAAGACCGACATCAGCTTCGAGGTACACCTCTTCGACTTTTCTGGCGATCTCTACGGCGCCCATGTCGGCGTCGACATGATCGGATTCATCCGCCCCGAGCAGAAATTCGACGGCCTCGACGCGCTGAAGGCGCAGATCGCGGCCGACGCCGCATCAGCACGCGCGGTCCTCGCCTCGCCCGCCGCGGCGCCGAACCGATTCCCCGCGGCGACGCGGCGCACCTCGACAGAACCCGGCCTGTCCTGATACACACACGGTCCGGATTCGAACCGCCGGACGCAAACGACTGGACCGAATGAGCCTTCCGCTTCACGCCCATCGCCCGACGAGCCCTGCCGAGGTAACGGCATGAGCCGCCGTTCCAACATCGGCTGGGCCGTCGCCGGCGGCACCATCGCGCTCGACCAAGCGGTCAAGTGGTGGCTGCTGACGTCCTACGACATCGCGTCGCGCCACCCGGTCGAGGTCACCCCGTTCTTCAACCTGGTGATGACCTGGAACCGCGGCGTCAGCTTCGGCCTGTTCAGCGATTACGGCGACCTGATGCGCTGGCTGCTGTTCGGCTTCGCGGTCGCCGTGTCGATCGCCCTGGCCGTCTGGATGATCCGCGCCACGAGCCTATTTCTTACGGTGGCGATCGCCCTGATCATGGGCGGCGCGCTGGGGAACGCGGTCGACCGGATCGCCCATGGAGCGGTGGCGGATTTCTTTGATTTTCATCTGGCGGGATGGCACTTTTGGGCCTTCAACGTCGCCGATAGCGCGATTTCGGTCGGTGTCGTCCTGCTGTTGTGGGACGCGTTCTTCGGTTCCGGCCGGCGGCAAGGCGAGTAAGGAAACAGGACAGGATCATGGTGGCACGCAACTCGGTCGGCCTCTCCCTGGCGTTGGCGCTGCTGGCCACCAGCTCGCTCAGCGGCTGCGGCGGCCTCAAGGATGCCTTGGGCGCCAACAAGTATCCGCCGGACGAGTTCGCGGTGGTGTCGAAGCGCGCGCTAGTGATCCCGCCCGACTACAATCTGCGCCCGCCGGGGCCGAATTCGCCCAAGCCGAAGGACGCGGACCCGTCCGAGATGGCGCTTCTGGCGCTGTTCCCCGAGTCCAAGCGCCAGGTGGCGATCAGCTCGCCGGCCGAGCAGCAGCTGATGAAGGCGACCGGCGGCAACACCGCCGATTCCAACGTTCGTTCCGATCTGTCGCCCGAGGACAACGTGGTCAACAAGGGCAACATGACCGAGCAGCTGCTCTACGACAACAAGGTGGAGGGCACGCCCCAGACCACCATCCAGCGCGAGCAGCCCACCCAGTCGTCGCCGGACTATATCGGCCCGCTCCAGTAAAGAGGTGCCACCTGAGACAGGACGTACGGTTTCCCCGTCACCTGCTCGGATTTGTCGTCGCCCTGCTGATCGCCTTTTCCGGGGCCGGTCACGTGCGCGCCGCCGAGCCGCTCGACAGCCATGAATACACCCTCGCCAATGGCCTGAAACTCCTCGTCATCGAGGATCACCGGGCGCCCATCGTTACCCACATGGCGTGGTACAAGGTGGGCGCGACCGAGGAGTTCGCCGGCAAGACCGGCCTCGCGCACTTCCTCGAGCACCTGATGTTCAAGGGCACCGACAAGGTGCCCTCCGGCGAGTTCTCCAAGATCGTCAGCCGCAATGGCGGACAGGACAACGCCTTCACCTCATCGGACTACACCGCCTATTTCCAGCAGGTTTCGGCCGACAAGCTGCCGCTGGTGATGGAAATGGAAGCGGACCGCATGGTGAACCTGAAGATCGCCGAGGACGAGGTGAACTCGGAGCGCGACGTGGTCATCGAGGAGCGCCGTACGCGCACCGAGAACTCGCCGCCCGCGCTGTTCCGCGAGCAGATGGACGCGGTGCAGTTCCTGTCGCACCCCTACCGCATTCCGGTGATCGGCTGGATGCGCGACATCCAGACGCTGACCCGCGCTGACGCGCTGGGCTTCTATAAATTGCATTACGCGCCCAATAACGCGGTCGTCGTTGTCGTCGGCGACGTGAAGGCCGACGCGGTGAAGGCGCTGGCCGACAAGACCTACGGGGTCATCCCGCGCAAGACCGTGCCGCCGCGCGCCGTCAGCGTCGAGGCGCCGCAGCTCGCCGCCCGCGAAATGACCATGCGCGATGCCCGCGTCAGCCAGGTGTCGTGGGTGCGCACCTGGATGGCGCCGACCGAGATCTATGGCGAAACCAAATACGCCCCCGCCCTCGAAGTGCTCAGCGAGATCGTCGGCGGTGGCACCACGAGCCGGCTCTATCAGGCTCTGGTCGTCCAGAAGAAGCTGGCCGTCGAGGCCGGCTCCAGCTATGGCGCCGACGGCATCGGACCGTCCACCTTCGGCATCTCGGTCCGGCCGCAGAACGACGACCCCGCGCCGATCCCGGCGGCGGTCGAGGCCGTGCTGGCCGACGTACTGAAGAACGGCGTCACCGACGAGGAGCTGAAACGGGCCAAGAAGTCGCTGAAGGCCGCGGCGGTCTACGCCCGCGACAGCGGCGAGGGCCTCGCCAACATCTTTGGCGCGGCACTGGTCTCGGGCCGTACCGTCGCGGACGTGCTGGGCTGGCCCGACCGGATCGAGGCGGTCACCAACGCCGACATCATCGCCGCCGCGCGCCATGTGTTCGTTCCCGAACAGTCGGTGACCGGCGTGCTGCTGCCCGATGGCGACGGCCCGCCCGCCGGCCCGCCTGCGCCGCCGCCCGGACCGGAGCACCCGTAATGACCCGGATTCTCGCCGTCCTGCTCTTCGTCCTCGCCGTCGCCACGGGCGCGCCCGGCCGCGCCGACGCCATGGAGATCAAGGAGGTCACCAGCCCCGGCGGCATCAAGGCCTGGCTGGTCGAGCAACACGCCATTCCGCTGATCGCGATTAGCTACGAGTTCGAGGGCGGCGTCGCGGCCGATCCGGCAGGCAAGAACGGCCTTGCCTACCTGACTTCGGGCCTGATGAACGAGGGCGCCGGCGATCTGGACTCGCTGGCGTTCCAGAAGGCGCTCGACGAGCGGGCCATCCGCATGAGCTTCGACGCGGATCGCGACCAGTTCAGCGGGGCCATGGTCACCTTGGCCGAGGAGAAGGCCGAGGCCTTCCGGCTGCTGGGCCTGGCCCTGTCGAAGCCGCGCTTCGACGCCGATGCCGTCGAGCGCGTGCGCGACCAGGTGCGCTCGATCCAGCGCTCGGAAGACGACCAGCCCCGGTCTATCGCCGCCAAGGCCTGGATGAAGGCCGCGTTTCCGGGCCATCCCTATGCCAACAACGCCACCGGCACGCCGGAAAGCCTCGCGGGGCTGACCGCCGCCGACCTGCGCGGCTATGTGAAGGACAATTTCGCCCGCGACCGGTTGATCATCGGCGTGGTCGGCGACATCACGCCGGCGGAACTGGGCCCGCTGCTCGACAAGACCTTCGGGGCGCTGCCCGCCAAGGGCGCCGAGCTGAAGGTGCCGGACGTCACCATGACCACCGCGCCGACGCAGGTCGTCGCACGCAAGGTGCCCCAGAGCGTCGCCATCTTCGGCATGCCCGGGATCAAGCGCGACGATCCGGACTGGTTCGCCGGGCTGGTGATGAACCAGATCTTCGGCTCCGGCGGCTTCTCGTCGCGGCTGATGGAAGAGGTGCGGCGCAAGCGCGGCCTGACCTATGGCGTCTACACCTACCTGCAGCCGCTCGATCACGCCGGTCTCTATATGGGCTCGATCGCCACCGTGAACGCGCGCATGGGCGAATCCCGCCAGGTGATCGAGGCCGAGATCGCGCGCATGGCCGAGGGCGGCGCGACACAGGCCGAGGTCGACGACGCCAAGACCTTCCTGACCGGCTCCTATGCCCTGACCTTCGATACCAGCGGCGCCATCGCCGGGCAGCTGGTCGGCATGCAGCGCTACGGCTTCGACACCGATTACGTCAACAAGCGCAACGGCTTTATCGACGCGGTCACGCTCGCCGACGTGAACCGCGTCGCGAAACGGCTGCTGGATCCCGGCAAGCTGTTCTGGGTTATCGTCGGCGAACCAGAAGGACTCGCACCGACGCCGGAGGCCGCCCGCCGATGATGCCGTTCACCCAGGACCTGGACGCCTGCTTCGAGACCGCCGTCCGGGGTGGCGCCAGCAAGGCCGCGTTCGAGCGCGCCCTCGCGAAGGCCGCGACCGGCGTCGCCCGGATCCGTGCCGCTTACAAGGACCGGACCCTGCCGCTGCTCCGGCTCCCGGAAGATACCGCCGACCTCCTCAGCCTGACCGACATCGCCGGGCTGCTGTCGCGCCAGAGCAGCCACGTGGTGGTGCTGGGTATCGGCGGATCGAGCCTGGGCGGCCAGACCCTGACGACGCTGGCGCCGCGCGGCCGCAAGCCGGTCGTCGAATTCGCCGACAACCTCGACCCGGTGGCGCTGGGCGAGATGCTGACCAGCATCGACTTTCTCGACACCAGCTTCATCGTCGTCTCGAAATCGGGCGGGACG
>VFQP010005717.1_pt1 | contig 10654 bp, 12 predicted proteins | sample 3512351 | NCBI WGS metagenome assembly VFQP01 (sample SAMN10412372, study PRJNA504923) | tailings metagenome | isolation source: Relicate 1 Philex TSF1 revegetated site | place: Philippines: Tuba, Benguet | collected 2017-08-29
GTTTCAGAGGTTCCAGAGGTTTCAGAGGTTCCAGAGGTTTAAAAGGTTTTAGAGGTTTCATAGGTTCTGCGAATGGTTTTTGCCGCCGTAGTGAAAGCTGTAATGTATTGCACACTCATGAATTAAGCAGTTGAATTAATGCCCCGGAACTTATGGAACCTCTTGAACATCTTGAACTTTTTAAACCTCTTGAACTTTTTAAACCGCTGAAACCTTTTAAACCTTTAAACTATTTTCCCGCATGCAGGCTTTGCCTGATCAGCGAATCTTTCTGCGCCGGCGTCCAGTCGCGTCTGTTCAGGTAGATAGCATCTTCCCATCCGCCATAATTTGTATTGGGAAGAATGATAAAGCGGCTGCCGAATTCAGCAGCAAGTTGCTTTACATTGTCGCTTCTTTCGCCGGTGGATTTTTTATCAAAAAGAGCACTGAAATCGGCGAGGTTGTCGCCCAACAGCAATACAATATTATATCCTTCAGCGATCTTCTGACGACGGGTTTCTTTGCTTGATTCGGTCATGCGCATGATCAGGTGACGGTCATCGGCGAAAGGGAAGTTGAATCGCTTCAGGTTGGCCATCGTACCCGGGCGTTCTCTTTCATCGCGGTTAGTAACGTAGAACACTTCTATTCCCTGTGATGTTGCGTAATTAAAAAAGCTCAATCCGCCAGATAGCGTATCGGCTATTCCTTTGGAGGTCCATTCATTCCAGGGTTCTGCTTCGTAGTCTTTGCCTTTTAAGGCCTGACTAACAGCAAACGGACTGTTATCCAGAAACGTTTCGTCAATGTCGGTGATTATGGCCCGGGGCTTTGCGGAAGGACGTTGCAATGCCTGATCAACACGTAAACGGGCAATATTAAATGCCTGCAGGCATAAAGCCTGGTATTCGGCTGCTTTCTGTTGAAAGAGGGAAGACCAAAGCTTGCCGTCTACAACAAGCCCGTCCGAAGACTCGGGAGACTTACCCGTTTGCTGCGGCCCTTTACAGGCGAATAATACCGGAACAAATAATAGAATGGATAAATGCTTCTTCATGATCATTGCAGAGAATAGACCTGCAATATAGCAAATGCCGGAAGAAGCCTATTGGAAATGCTGGAGTTCATCTTCAATCTCTTCAGCTAGCTTCGATTCGTTCTCAGTGATCCAGGTTGGCAATACCTGTTGATTAATAGCCCAGTGTGCGTTATTGCTTTTATGCATATAAAACAAGATCCGGTTCCCACGGTCATCCACTGTATCCACCGAAAACACTTCTTCTTCTCCCTGCCTCAGTTTCCGGAAATTGAATTCGCGGAGACGGCCACCAGCTTTGATCAGCCTGGTGAAATGTACCACTTTAGTGAAATGTATCTGCATAATCTATCATTAAGGACAAGGGTAGCATCAATTATTATGCTAGTGTTGAGGAAAGATGAGGTTGGCGGAACTAAAAAGTTGTTAACAAAGCAGAGAGTGGATCCTTCTTCGCTAAAGCTCCGGCGGACTTCGTTAAAGCTCGGCAGACGGGGAAGAGAATGAGGGATTAGTTTGGAAGGAGGTAATAGAGGATGGAGGACAGGCACATGAGGCCGTCGAGAATGAAATAGTACAGAATGTCTGAATTGCTCTTTTTTGAGTGGGTGTATAGAAGGGATGTGATGAGACCGGGGATGAGAAGGGAGATGACTGACGTTATTGATTGATTGTATTGGTACAACCAGATAGAGGAAATAAGGAATATGATGATGGAGGCAAGGAAAAGCCGGTCGATGCTTTTTTCGTTTAGCCAGGTGACAAGGCTACGAATGCCGAGGGTTATATCATGTTCGCGGTCGCGGTAATCAAAGAGAATGCAGATCGCATAAATGAGAAAAAAGCGGCTGATGCTGAAAAGGGTAAATACGGGCTGCCATTCCTGTGCTGATATTCCGAGGGGTAGAATGGTGGTGACAAACATCCAAACGCCGGCCAGAAAGATGGTTTTTCCGATGGCGATGCGGCGCAGTAGCGTAAACCAGGGATGCGGGATCTTGGGAGCTGAATATAAAAAGGTGATGAGAGCTGCGAAGACAAGCCAGCGCCAGTGTTCCAGCAGTTGGAAGCCATAATAAGCGAAACCTGCGGTTCCCAGAATGAATAACCATACGTGTACGATCCGGTTGCGGGCCAGCCACTGAGCCCGGTCGGTGTTATCTGCTGGTAAAACCGGTGTCAGATACCAGTGAAAACTATAGCTGCTGATAGTCGCAAATCCAACAAAAGCCAGCAGCGTAAAGGACGCGGGAGAGCCCAGCAGCATACTGTTGGTTTGTGCCAGCATCAGTACGGCACAACACGCAATAAAAAGGTTGCTGTAAATAAAAAAACGGAAAATATTCCGGAAGAATATCATCACTGCGGCTGACGGATAATGATCGGCTCCGTATCGATAGTATCACTGTGATTGCCAGCTCTGTCAGTTACAGCGAAGCGGAAGATCAGCGAGTCATTGATTAAAGGGCTGATACTTTCGCGAAGAAAATCATAGGAAAGACGGAAGGTGATCTCGCCATTATCCTTATCAGGAAATTCTGGCAGGGAATAACGGAACGTATCAGCTTTTTCCTGCGCCGGCGGCAATTGTAGTGCATTTGTTCTTACGCGGATAGCTGTAAATGGAGCCTGACCGAGATCGCCTTCCTTGTCGAAGTAGTTCAGTCTGACCACAAGCTCTCCTCCCAGAGTAATATCGCGGGAATTCAGATCTTTTATTTCGATACGGGGTTTCGTTTCAAACTTATCTTTGCTGCACGCAAACAATACCACTATTGCAGAAGAAACGAGTAGAGCTGGGACGGCTTTCATTTACAATTGATTTAAACAAATATAAACATTTTTTAGAGGACGCAATTGCCCATGAAAAGCGAATGGAACGATAAAATTTTTGGCACAGACGATAACAGTCGTGGGGAATTGGCCCTGGAAGTATTTCGTTTTCAGTATGCCAACACCGGTATCTACCGGGATTATGTGGATGCGCTGAAGATAAAACCTGACAATGTGCGTTCTGTAGACCAGATACCTTTCTTACCCATCCGCTTTTTTAAATCACATGAAATAAAAGCCGGCGATTTTGAACCGGCGCTGTTTTTTGAAAGCAGTGGTACTACCGGCAGCATCAACAGCCGTCATCTTGTAAAAGATGCGGGGGTTTATGTGGAAAGCTTCACCAAAGGCTTCGAATTGTTTTATGGCCCGGCGGCAGAATGGTGTGTAATTGGCTTATTGCCTTCTTATCTCGAACGCCAGCATTCTTCTCTTGTTTATATGGTCAATGACCTGGTAAGGCAAAGCGGTCATCCTGACAGCGGATTTTACCTGAACGAATATGACCGGCTGGCAGAAGTACTGCTGAGGCTGGAGAAAGCCGGCCAGCGGACACTGCTGATCGGGGTAACTTTTGGCCTGCTTGATTTTGCAGAAAGCGTGCAATTGCCGCCATTAAGGAATGCCATAGTAATGGAAACCGGTGGCATGAAAGGCCGCCGCAAAGAAATGGTGCGTCAGGAAGTGCATGATATCCTGTCCGCGGCTTTTCATCTGGGTGAGATCCATTCCGAGTATGGCATGACCGAGCTGCTTTCACAAGCTTATTCTCCCGGTGACGGCATCTTTAACTGTCCTCCATGGATGGAGATCCGTCTCCGCGATGAGTCTGATCCACTGAGTTCTTATGGCCCTTCTCCCGAAGGTGCCTATACCGGAGCTGTCAATATCATCGATCTTGCAAATATCTATTCCTGCAGTTTTATCGCGACCGACGATGCCGCCCGTCTCCATCCTGACGGAAGTTTTGAGATTCTGGGGAGGCTGGATAATAGTGATGTAAGGGGGTGTAGTTTGATGGCGGTGTGAGGGAGGACCGCAGACCACGGTGCCAGTCTTTAAAGCAGGAATCTAATATAAAAAGGTTGAGCCGGAATTCATTAACAATGAAATTCCGGCTCAACCTTTTTGTTGATTCTTGAGACTTTAAGAGAATAAATGCCTACCATTAATTTTTCGTCTTCTTAATAATACTGGTACCGCGGTCTGCGGTCCATCGTCCGCGGTCTCCCTCAGGCGTTATGCATCCAATCTCTGAACTGCGGGGCCATTTCCTGGCTTACGATGATATAGTGATTGAGTTCGGGAATTGTCAGGTCGATCTGTACTTTTACTTTTTCATATGTTTTAAAACTGCGGATATAGTTGATGTTTACTATGTACTGCCGGTTGGCACGGAAAAAACTGGCAGTGTCCAGTCTCACTTCAAGTTCGGCAAGATTATGATCGGCGAGATATTTTTTCCCATCGGCGTCGAGTGCATATACAACCTTGTTTTCGGTATAGAACAGAACTACGTCTTCGAGGCGCAGTGCAATATGTTCAGAACCTTTGCGAACGATCAGTCTTTTCTTTTTCTGATCGCGCACCAAACGGCTAATATTGGAATAGGATTGCTCGCCTGAAAAATGACGTTCAAGCATGCGGTATTTTGACAGGGACTTATTGAGCTCTGTTTTGTCGACAGGTTTCAACAGATAATCAATTCCGTTATGTTCAAATGCATTCATCAAAAAATCTTCATAACAGGTAATAAAAATTACTGGAGTATGAACGGCAACATGATTAAAGATCTCAAAAGACAGACCGTCACCCAGTTGAACATCGCAGAATATAAGATCAATTGCAGGATTTGCAGAAAGATAGTTGATGCTTTCTTTTACAGTAGCAAGCCGCGTTACGACCTGTACATCAGTTGCGATGTCGGCAAGTGAACTGACAAGGTTCTCATAAGCGGGTTTTTCGTCTTCGATGATAACAGTGTTCAACATGGTAAGTGGTTTTATCCAATGCTGGTTCCTGGGGGCAGAACAGCTCAGGTGATTAAGGGTAATTTGACAGTGAAGTTTTCCCGGGTACGTTCAATACGGATGTCTTTCTGAAATAGGATACGGTATCTTGAATTCAGATTTTTTAGCCCGATGCCGGTAGAGTTTACCGCATAAGGCTTGGGTTTGAAATTGTTGCTGACATAGAGGAATTTTTCATTGGCTGCTACTTTGATATGTAATGGATTCTCTTCCGTGAATTCATTATGCTTGATGGCATTCTCCACCAGGATCTGTAAAGAACAGGGCGGGATCATCACCTGTTGTTCATCAGTGTTCAACACGGTGTGCAGGTGCAATTTATCATCATGCCGGATCCGCAACAGGTACACATAGCTTTCAATGAACTCAAGTTCATCGCGCAGCGGGATCAGTTCTTTATTCCGGTTGATCAAAAAGTATTTGTACACCTGTGCGAGCCTGTTATTGAATGTGTGTGCCAGTGCAGGTTCATGTACGATCAGGTGATTCAGCGCATTCAGCGAATTAAAAAGAAAATGAGGATCCATTTCGTTGGTAAGCGCCTGCAATTCTGCCTGTGATCTTTCCTTATCAAGCTGGTCAACGATCTTGGTATCAAGTTCTCTTTCTTTGCTCAGAAATAGTATTTCATACATCAAAGTAAAAAGAATGGCGGCAGCGATACAAGCTGCAACAAAGCGATAAAGGCCTTTTTCAGGGAAGTTTTCATTGGATATTTTCTGCCATGTCAGTACAGACAGGCTTCCGGCACAGGCGGCATATATAGCCGATACAATGCATACCGTGAGAATCTTCGATAATGGATTGGATATAGGTCTGTATAACGGGCGGAGTTTCCGATGGATCCAGGTGCATCCCATCCAGATAAAAAAAGACGTAAGGATGAAGAAGGCAGCTATCAGTACTATCTGTACCGATGTCTGCCGTTCATAGGAAACTATACCTGCAATAAGCGGCAGGCTAATCCCAAGCACGGGAATAAATATTGCTTTTAACAGCAGGTCCTTGATCATAAAAGCGACGGTTGTGGTTTCGGCGATTTGGTTTTAGCCGCGCTTCTCATGTGTGTGGTAATAACGTACGCAGGTATAAAACTATCTGTAGGAAATGTTAAGTAAGTACGAAAATATTCGGTTTGGAGAATTTTGGTGACAAGAGGTAAAAGGAGGGATGGAAAGGTTTCAAAAGGTTTCAGAGGTTCCAGAGGTTTGAGAGGTTCCAGAGGTTTGAGAGGTTTGAGAGGTTCAGTAGGTTTCGTAGGTTCAGAGGTTTTTTATGTTTGGAAAGTTAGTATAGGTGATAGAAATATTATTTCAGGTTGTCGGATTGATTATACAGAAACAGTATCGGAATATCTTCTGTTGAATATTTTCTGTTGAAGAAATGAATATAATTTAATGATGACTTAATAATAGAATAAGTGATGATAAGAAGATGCGATTGGATAAAATAGAATTGCAAATGATAGAGGGAACTGTGTTAGGTCGAGGTGCTCTGAAACCTATGAAACCTCATAAACTTCTCAAACCTCTTAAACCTTTTGAACCTCTTAAACCTCTCAAACTTTATCTCCCCAAACCCTCTATCTGGCTATTGAACCCTTCATCCGGTCATATTCACGGTTCGGTATAAATGATAAATAGTAAATAGCGGACAAGTGTAACTTGTGGGCAAATGAAGAGGGCCCCTGGAGGCCCTATCATAAATTTTTTCTCATGTGAACGGTCGAAAGACCAACCGCAGGTGGTTGTCTAGCCGGCCTGCTTTTTTTTTACCCTGTCAAGATACGCTTTTACCATATCCAAAATCTTGTGGTGCGTTTGCAGGGTGTTATTTCAGGGATTTTTTTTATTAAATTAATAGGAATCAATTTTATTTTGGCAGGTATTCAATATTTTTAAAGCCTTTTTTGATATTGGATAGCGTTGGACGCTATTTTTTCGAATCTCTCTAATGTGATTCTAATCTCAAACGCCGGCGAGGAATTGTGATTGAATATATTGTACAACTGAAGCCAGGTTTTTATGCTGATCAAAAACGGCCAGTTGGCGGTCCGCGCCTGTTCCTCCTTCTAGAATCTTGTGTACGTGTGCGAGCCGGTGACGGCTTCCGAGATGATCCAGTACCGGATCAACAAAATCGAGCAGTTCATAGATCAGTGCCCGCGTATTCACTTCCTGTTCTTTTCCGAAATCGATCAGCTGTCCGTCCACACCATAGCGGCTGGCTCTCCATTTATTTTCATTCAGCAAAGCTCTTGAGTACTGAATAAAATTCAGGTTTTTTGAACGCAGGTTATAGATCCTTGCGCAGATAGCCTGGAACAGTGCAGCGATGGTGATCGTTTCATCCACTGTCATCGGCACATCGCAGATACGGAACTCCACTGTATTAAAGAATGGATGCACGCGAAGATCCCACCAGATCTTTTTAGCATTATCGATGCAATTGGTTTTGATCAGCAGCTTTACATAATTATCGTAAGCTTCAATGCTTTCAAATGCTTCGGGTATACCTGTGCGGGGAAATTTGTCAAACACTTTTGTGCGGAAAGACTTATATCCCGTCATTCTTCCTTCCCAGAAAGGAGAGTTGGTACTCAATGCATAGATATGTGGAAGAAAATAGCGTGTTGAGTTGGCGATATGATTCGCCATTTCACGGCTTTCCATTCCAACGTGCACATGCAGGCCGAAAATAAGATTGCTTCTTGCAGCCTCCTGCAATTCGTTTACGATCTCGTTATAACGGACATGGTCGGTGATCAGCTGGCTTTCCCAGTGACTGAACGGATGGGTGCCTGCTGCCCCCATGGCAAAACCGAGATCCTGTGCGATGCCGGAGATGGTTTTGCGTAATGTAGATACATCATTGTAAGCCTCATCCACATCCGCGCAGATGTCGGTGCCCACTTCCACTACCGCCTGATGCATTTCGGCCTTCACTTTGTCTTTGATCACTTTCTGCCCTTCATGCACGATCTTTTGTTCATGGCTTTTCAATTCATGCGTAACCGGATCAAGCACCATATACTCCTCTTCAACGCCGAGGGTAAAGCTTTTGTAGTTTAATGTCATAAGCAAGTCTGGGGTGTGTAATTGTTAGTTAGATGCAGAGAGTTGTTGACCGTTGTCCGTTGACCGTTGTCCGGTTCTATCGCGATATATAGATTTTCGGTCAACGGTGAACGGTGAACGGATAACGAGTTACGCGAGTTGCATTTTCGTACTACTCCTCTTCACATACTCACCCCATGTCAGATGATCACCATGGCCATCATTTTCCAGTGCGCGTTCGATAGCGTAGCTGGCGGCGGTTTCTACAACCCATTCAAAATTTTCTTCGCCAACGCTGGTGCGTTCGGCATCGGGAGCGGGGTTGCAGAAATCGATGGCGTAAGGGATATTGTTTCTCACAGCGAGTTCTACTGTATTGAAGTCGTAGCCAAGATATTTATTGATGCGAAGTACGATATCGGTCATTTCCTGCAGACGTTGTGGCGATGGTGAAAAATCGGCCACATAACGCAGGTGATGCGAGTTGCGTGGTTCATAGGGCATAATACGAACATGTTTGCCGCCAATGCAATAACAGCGATAGTATTCTTCAAAAACGATCTCTTCCTGAAGCAGCATTACAAGCTGACCGGTTTCATTATGTTTCTGGAAAAATTCTTCAGCGCTTCCAAGCCGGTAAACGTGTTTCCAGCCACCGCCTGCAAAGGGTTTCATATATGCAGGAAAACCTACATATTGAAAGATCGATTCCCAGTCGAGCGGAAACGCCAGGTTCGCAAATGATTCATCGCTTGTATCATCCGGCAGATCTCGTGAAGGAAGGATCGCTGTTTTCGGCACAGGTACTCCTACCTGCGTCATCAAACAATTATTGAAGTATTTATCATCAGCGCTCCACCAGAATGGATTATTGATCACCGCGGTACCCATCACGGCTGCATTTTTCAACCAGGTGCGGTAGAAAGGCACATCCTGTGAGATACGGTCGATGATCACGGAATAGCCGCTGGGTACTCCCTGCATGGCTTTATCGATGCGTACGGGTTCCGCGACGATACCGGAGATATTCTTGCTGTTTACCCTTGCCACAAAGGCTTCGGGGAAAGATCTTTCTTTACCGTGCAGTATTCCGATTTTCTTCATAACGTATTTTTCTGATTAATGGTTAACTAGCTCTTTCCAAATCTATTTTTTTAAAGCCAAATGGCCAAATCGGAGTTCGATGGTGGATGGTGGATGTTCGATGGTCGTAATTCGATGGCCGAATGGCCAATGGCTGATGGCCGGGTAGAACATTCAATGTTCAGCACAATGATTCTGTATAAGACCAACTGCAAGTTCGCCATTGGGCGTTCGCCACCAGCCATCGAACATCGCGCATCGACCATCGAAAATGTGCTACATTTGACCCCTATGCAACTGCTTAATGTACCCGGAATTATTATAGAGAGCCAGACGATATCATCCGTTTATCTGGAGAGAGAGGTAAAGATTGATTTTTTTCTGCCGGCGAATGTGCCGGATCCATCGTTGATGCATTTGTTGATTTTGAATGATGGACAGAATATGGAAGAGATGAGGTTTGCTGAGATAGTGAGTGAACTGACTGTTGAAGGGGAGATCAGACCGCTGTTATGTGCGGCGGTGCATGCGGGGGAGGATCGCAAGATGGAATATGGGATTGCATCCACACCTGATTATCTCGGACGCGGAGCGAAAGCCGGAGCGTATACTTCGTTTGTGCTTGAAGAGTTGCTTCCGTTTATCCATTCGACCTATGCGGTGCGCACGTTTGCTGGAAAGGCGATCGCCGGTTTTTCCCTGGGAGGTTTGATGGCGCTGGATCTGGCATGGAATCATCCGGCGACATTTCCGACGGTGGGCGTTTTTTCGGGATCGCTCTGGTGGAGAAGCGTTGACCAGGATGATGAAAGTTATAATGATGACCAGCACAGGTTGATGCACCAGGAGATCCGGAAAGGGAAGTTTCATGCAGGCATGAGATTCTTTTTCCAGAGTGGTAATATGGACGAAACAAATGACAGGAATAACAACGGTATCATCGATTCAATAGATGATACGCTCGATCTGATGAAAGAACTTTGTGAGAAAGGATATGACGGCGAAAAGGATCTCCGTTATTTTGAAATGCCTGAGGGAAGGCATGATATTGCTACGTGGGGGAAGGCGATGCCGGAGTTTTTGAAGTGGGGCTGGTCCCGGGTCTCCGTCGAATAAGTTTGTTATTGTTTAAAAGTTGGCGCCTGGGATAACAGCGAGAACTCGTTTGATTTCCGATAACAAATCAATGAATAAAGATTTGCAGAAGTAATGAACTGATCATGTCTCTATCCTCGTAAAATAAAAGAAGGTCTTCAGCTTAGAGTTTCCTCTACCCCAAAGACCATACACATAGACGGCGGTATATATCGGTAATAAGTTGATTAATGTTTTAAAATGTATCAACGGCGGTACCTGTGTTCCATCGCTCCATTCATCCATCACTTACAGATACCGCATTGATACGACACAACCAAAAACCAAAACCAAAACATCAAACATTAAGCATCAAAATCTTTTTATAACTACAGCTTCTCTCACAGCCATTCTTGCCGACTGAAAAGCCATTGGAATGTATACGGTATAAACAACGTATAAAAAAGGTAAGAGCACGGCAAACATAGGATAGGGTTTTATTGGTAAGTAAAAAGTAAAAAGTAAAAAGTAAAAAGTAAAAAGTAAAAAGTAAAAAGTAA
>VFQP010005718.1_pt1 | contig 10654 bp, 9 predicted proteins | sample 3512351 | NCBI WGS metagenome assembly VFQP01 (sample SAMN10412372, study PRJNA504923) | tailings metagenome | isolation source: Relicate 1 Philex TSF1 revegetated site | place: Philippines: Tuba, Benguet | collected 2017-08-29
CATCCACGAACTACGGACTCGTGATGGCGGGCGCGGCGGTGTCGTTCCTCGGGCCCTTCCTGGCGTACGTGATTCTGCAGCGCCGTTTTGTGGAGGGCATCGCCTTCAGTGGGATCAAGGGATGACCGCGGTCCTTCTGTCGGGAGGTGTTGTTGTCAACGGCGCCGAGGGTGGGCCTGCGAGCGAGCGTCGAGCGGATGTCCTGGTCGACAACGGAGTGATCGTTGCCGTGGGCTCAGACCTGGCGGCCGACAACGCGCGTGTTATCGACTGCACGAGTCGGTTGGTCATCCCCGGTCTCGTTGACGGGCACTCGCATGGTGACGGCACGGTCTTCGATCCCGACGTCGCGCTCGCCCTGCTGAGGCAGGGGGTCACGACGATTGTGGTGGGGCAGGATGGCGTCTCGTTCGCCCCGGGAAGTGGCGCGTACGGGCGGTCCTACTTTGGGCCGCTCAACGGCGACAACGTGAACTACCGCGGCGGTGGTGTCGGCGAACTGCTCGGAACCTACGACGGCACCACCCCCGTCAACGTCGGATACCTCATCCCCGCCGGAACCGTTCGGGCGGAGGTGGTCGGTGACTCGCCGCGCGCGGCGTCGGATGACGAGGTGCGCGCCATGACGGAGCTCGTGAGGCAGGGCATGGCCGAGGGCGCGCTGGGCCTGTCGACGGGCCTCGACTATGTCCCCGGCCTGTTTGCGGACACCGCGGAGCTCTCGGCGATCTGTCGCCCGGTTGCCGAGACCAACGGGGTGCACGTCTCGCATATGCGCGGCGGTTACGAGGACAACGCTCCCGCGGGCATCAACGAACTCATCGCCATCCACCGCGCGTCGGGGGTGCGCACCCATGTGTCGCACTTCCACGGCCCGCCACCCGTGGTGCTGGAACTGGCGGATGACTGGGCGCGCGAGTCGCTCCCGTTTACGTTCGACGCCTACCCCTACCGGCGCGGATGCACGCTGCTGGCGATGCTGTTGCTGGAGCCCGACTTCCTGGCCCTCGGCACGGCCCACGTTGTCGCGGAGCTCAAGGATCCTGCCGCTCGAGGTCGCATCGTCGCCGAGACCCTCGACCGCGCGGCCCACCGACCCGACCTCGGGTCTGGCTGGCCGGCCACGGTGACGATTGCGCACGCGACCCACCCGGACTGGGCCTGGATCGTGGGGATGACCATCGCCGATGCCGCGGCGAACCGGGAGGTCGACGCGACGGCACTCGCGTTTGAGCTGCTCGCCGAGTGTGGTCTTCAGGTCACCGCCGTGGTCGCTAACCCCCGCCAGCGGTCGATCGACGAGCTCTCGAGCATCCTCGCGCATCCCGCTCACCTGGCCGGGTCCGACGGCATTTACGTGGGTGGGCATCCTCACCCGCGAGGCTGGGGCACGTTTGCGCGGATGATGGGCCTCCACACGCGCGAGCGTGGCGACTACGACTGGCCCACCGCCGTCGATCACCTCTCGGCTCGCGCCGCCCGGGTGTACGGTCTCGGCAAGCGGGGCCGGGTCGAGGCCGGCTTTGTGGCCGACCTCGCGGTTGTTGATCCCACGACCGTGGCAGCCACGGCGAGCTACGACGACCCACGATCGCTCGCGGTGGGTGTCGACGACGTGCTTGTGGGTGGTCGGCTGGTGTTGTCCGGCGGAGCGTTGACCGGGGAGCAGTCCGGCGTGGGTATACGGAGGGCACCGCATGTGGGGTAGCCGAGTTGAGGCATACTCTTTTGGGGCCAGACCATCCGAATTGGGGAACCATGGACGAGCGTGAAGCGGGATTCATCGCCATCGACCGGGCGGTGACAGTCATCGACGTGGTGCGGGAGGGTGGGGCCTCGAGCCTCGCCCAGATCGCGCGTGCGACGGGCCTGAGCGAGCCCACGGCACTGCGTTACCTGGGTGCCCTTCGTCACCACCGCATCGTTCGCCGTGACCCCGAGACCGGCGCGTACAGCCTCGGCATGCGTCTGTTCGAGTGGGGCGAGTCCGCCCGCGGTGCCTACGACCCGCGCGAGCTGGCCGCCCCCGTGCTTGATGCGATCTCCAAGGCTCACGGTGAGACGGTCGAGCTGGCCAGTGTCGAGTCGGGTGCGTCGCTGATTGTCCTCGACGCGCGGCCGGGAACCCACGGCGTCAGCAAGGTCGCACACATTGGGGATGTCGAGGAGTGGCATTCGACGTCCGTCGGGAAGGCGCTGCTCGCCGCCATGGACACCGACCGTTCCACCGGGATCCTCTCGCGCAGGATGCTCACGCGCTTCACGGACAAGTCCCTCACCACCCTCGAGGATCTCCAGGCTGACTTTGCCCGGATTCGTGAGCGTGGGTATGCGATCGACGACGAGGAGAGCGAACCCGGCCTGAGGTGTGTGGGGGTCGCCGTGCGTGATCTCAACGGCGTGCCGTCGTTTGCGATCAGTGTGAGTGGCCCCACCTACCGGATCACGGAGGAGGAGGTGCCGCGGATCGCGCGTACTCTCGCCGATGCTGCGGCGCACCTTGAGCGCGCCTGGGGCCAAGCCGGAGCGGGCGATGTATACTCAGCGGAAGACACTTTCTCTGAACGAAAGGCCTGACGTGAAGCGCGCACTCGCTGGATCACAGCCCACGGGGTCGTATTCCCCCGGAATCTCCGCCGAGGGTCGGTTTGTGTTTGTGTCGGGTCAGGGGCCCATTACCAACGGCGAGATCGTCCCCGGCACCGTGCGCGAGCAGACACTCCTCACCCTGTCCAACGTGGCTGCCGTCCTCGCGCAGGACGGCCTCGGCCCCGCCGACGTCGTTCGGTGTGGCGTCTTCCTGTCGTCCATCGAAGACTTCGACGAGATGGATGCTGCCTACCGCGAGTTCTTCGCCGGAACTGTCCTGCCCGCCCGCACGACAGTCGGGGCAGGGCTTTTGGGTATCTCCGTGGAGATCGACTGCATCGCGGTCGCCCCGTCATGATCAACGAGGTCGACGCCATCCTGCCGCCGTGGAGCAAAACGCGGGGCACGGCTGGAGCCGGCCAGACTGTTGCCGAGTTCTGCAACGGTTCGCGTTCGCTCGGTGACCTGCCCACGCCATCCCTCTCGTTGTCGCGTGATGCGTACCGCACGAACATCCGGCTGATGCAGGACTGGGTCGAGTCGTTGGGCATGCTGCTCGCCCCCCACGGCAAGACCACCATGGCTCCGACGCTGTGGAACGAGCAGCTCGCAGCGGGGTGCTGGGGGATCACCGTTGCGACCGAGGCCCAACTTCTCTTCGCGATCGACTGCGGCGTGCCGAACATCCAGCTCGCCAACCCGCTCGTGCGGCCCGCGGGAATCGCCCGGGTGGGTGAGCTGCTCGCACGCGACCCCAACCTGACGATCGTCACGTGGGTGGACTCGGTCGACGCCGTAGCCGCGCTCGATGCCGCGCTACCCGAGGCGTCGGGCCTGCAGGTGCTTGTTGATGTTGGGAGCCCCGGGGGCCGCACGGGGGTCCGATCGCCCGACGAGTTCGAGCGGGTCGTGGACGCCGCGCGCCGCTCGACGCGGGTTCGACTGGTGGGCACGTCGGGTTACGAGGGTGCGATCACGGGCACCGAGGGGGGCGAATCGCGAGCGGCGATCGAGGACTACATTCGCACCGTTGCCGAGTTGCATCGCAGCATCGTCCCCGTCCTGCCCGCGGGAGAGGCCATCCTCAGCGTCGGCGGGACCGCTCAGGTCGATGCCGTCGCGTCGGCCCTGATCGGCGCGGGATTCCCGGACGCCAGCACTCGTGTCATCCTGCGATCCGGCGTCTACATCGTGCACGACGACGGCTACTACGCCGAGCGCCTCGAGGCGGCGGACTCCTCATTCCCTCGATTCGAGAGTGCACTCCACGCCTGGGCGAGGGTGCTCAGTGTGCCCGAGGAGGGCCTCGCGCTCATCGACGCCGGCAGGCGTGACCTTCCGTATGACCAGGACTTGCCCGTGGTGCTGTCCGTGTACCGGGGCAACGAGGAGCTCACGACACCCCCGATGGCCGTGCGGGGCCTCAACGACCAACACGGATTTGTCGAGGTCCCCGCTGGAGTCGAGCTGCGTGTCGGCGACGTCGTTCGGCTGGGGCTGTCTCATCCGTGCTCGGCGTTTGACCGCTGGGCAGAGATTCCCGTGGTTGACGGCCAGGCTCGGCCGTCTGCTCCCCTCGTCGACCTCGTAGGCACGTATTTCTGATCACGGCGAGGTGGGTCCGTGTGACCCGACGTGGCCAGTACCGTAGTCGGCATGGGATTCCGGGCATGGCTGAGCGCACGGTTCGTAACGGTCGACGCGATCTATGGCCTCATCCTTTACGCGGCGCTGATCGCGGCCGTCTCCGACGAGGAGTCACACTCGCTTGAGGTGCTCTTTGTCTCCGTGTTGTCGCTTGTGATCTTCTGGGGCGCCCACGTCTACGCGGGCACCATCGTCAACCACGTCTCCAACACGCCGCTGCACCGGGCGATCTGGCACGCGATGCGGCATTCCGGCGGGATGCTCTGGGCCGCCGTGATTCCGTCGATACCCCTGGTCCTCGGCGCATTCAAGGTGCTCGCGGACGACGACGCGGTTGACCTCGCCCTGATGATCGCGACCATCGTGCTCGGCGTGCTGGGGTACGTCGCGCTCACCAAACGTGGCGCGCGAGTGGTCGTGCGGATTTTTGGCGCGATTGGCTCGGCGCTGTTCGGAACCCTGATCATCGCGCTCAACGCGGCAGTCCACTGACCTCGTGATCTCCCGCCCGCTTACCGCAGTTTTTGCCGCCCTCGAGGCCCTCCTTGTGCTGGGGGTGGGCATCGCGATCCCGCTCCTTCCCTTGAGCATCCTCTGGGCGGTGCAGTTTGGTTTTGGCCTCGACTGGGCTGCGTTCTGGCGGGCATCCGTCGACATCTGGCTCATTGGGCACGGCGTGGAGGTTACCTTCACTCTTGACCCGACCCTGGCGGCGACACTGGGACTGCCCGGCGCCGAGGTGCCGTTTGTGGTGACGGTTGCCGCGCTCGGGATGGCTCTTCTCACCACGCTTCTGGGGGTGCGCGCGGGTCGGCGGATCGCGGAGACGCGCTACACGACCCTGGGTCTGATCGTGGCCGCGGCGACCTTCGCCGTGGGGTCCGTGGGCATCACGGCGACGGCGCTGCATCCGCTCGCGCGGCCGTCCCTGGTGCAGGCCGGAATCCTGCCCGTCCTGTTTTTTGCCGTGGGGCTCGTGGTGGGGATGCAGCTGACTCGCCGTGATCTGGGCAGCCCTCCTCGGCGTGGACCGTGGGATGCGCTGCCCGACTCGGTCGTGGCGGTCGCCGGAACCGCTCTCCGTGGGGGTGCCGCCGCCGCGAGCCTGCTGATGGTGATCTCCTCGATCGTGACGGCCGGCGCCATAGTCTTTTCGTACGCCCGCATCATCACTCTCTACGAGAGCCTGCACGCGGAGGTCCTCGGTGGGGTGGTGATCACTCTCGCGCAGCTGCTGTTCCTGCCCACCCTCGTGATCTGGACGGCGAGCTGGCTGGTTGGCCCCGGGTTCGCCCTCGGCACCGGCTCGCTCGTGAGCCCACTCGGCACGCAGCTTGGGCCTCTGCCTGCGATCCCGGTGCTGGGGGCGCTCCCCACAGGGGAGTCCGCATTGGGGTTCGTGGGTCTGCTCGCACCCGTCGTCGCGGGGTTCCTCGTCGGAGCGATCTTGGGCCCCGGTGTGCGACGTCGGCTCGAGGGCCCGCGCGTGGTGGTTGCCGCACTGCTGATGGGTGGTGTGGCCGGCGTCATCCTTGGCGTGCTGTCGTGGTTTGCCTCGGGCGGGCTGGGGCCGGGCCGGCTGGCCGACGTGGGTCCGAACCCGTGGGCGGTCGGCCTGTGGGTGGCGCTCGAGATTGGTGTCGCCGCGACCATTGGTGTGCTCGCGTCGGGCAAGTTGCCCACCCGTCGGCGGTAACCGCGCCACGAACGACCCGCGAGCGAAACGGTAGGCTGTGCGGGTGCTGTCACTCGTGGTCCTGATCTCGGGCGGCGGGTCGAACCTCCGCGCACTTCTTGAGGCATCCGAGGATGCGGAGTTCCCCGCGCGTGTTGTTGCGGTGGGTGCCGACCGGCCCGCCGACGGATTCGAGCACGCCGAGCACTACGGCATCCCCACCTTCTCGGTCGCTCTCGGAGCGTTCGAGGATCGTGAGGCCTGGGGAGGCGAGCTGCTCGCACAGATCCAGCAGTGGACACCCGATCTTGTGGTGCTGAGCGGTTTTATGAAGCTTCTGCCACCCCGGGTGATCGCGGCGCTCGCGCCCAACCTCATCAACACCCATCCGGCTTACCTCCCCGAGTTTCCGGGTGCCCATGGCGTTCGGGATGCACTCGCCGCCGGGGTCACCCAGACCGGGGCCAGCGTCATCGTCGTCGACAACGGGGTCGACAGCGGACCGATCATCTCGCAGGAGCGCGTGGCGATCCTGCCGGACGACACGGAGGCTAGCCTCCACGACCGCATCAAGCCCGTCGAGCGGCGCCTGCTCATCCAGGCGATCCTCGACATCGCCAATTCTCGAGTGGACCTGAAGAACCTATGAGTGGACCCGCACACGACCCCGCCGCCTACCGTGAGCGCGACGTCATCCCGATCACCCGCGCGCTCGTGTCGGTCAGCGACAAGACCGGGCTGATCGAGCTCGCCACCGCCCTCGTGGGCGCCGGCGTCGAGATCGTCTCGACCGGCTCGACGGCGGCAACAATCCGGGATGCCGGACTCGCCGTCACCGAGGTCGCCGAGGTCACCGGCTACCCCGAGTCGCTCGACGGTCGAGTGCGCACCCTGCACCCGGCAATCCACGCGGGCCTGCTCGCGGACCTTCGTCTCGAGTCGCACGAGAAGGAGCTCGCGGAGTCGGGCATCCGTGCCTTTGAGCTTGTGGTCTCCAACCTCTACCCGTTTGTGCAGACGGTCGCCTCGGGGGCGGCCCCCAACGACGTCATCGAGCAGATCGACATCGGCGGGCCGGCCATGGTGCGGGCATCCGCGAAAAACCACACGAACGTCGCGATCGTGACGTCGCCCGAGAGCTACCCACAGGTGCTCAAGGCGCTCACCCTCGGCGGCACCACCCTCGCGCAGCGCCAGCGGCTCGCGGGCGAGGCGTTCGCCCACACCGCCGCGTATGACGCGGCAGTGGCCGAGTACTTCGCGAAGAACATCGGCATCAAGCCGCCCGCGTCGCAAGACGCGCCCGCCTCCGTCACGTACACCTTTGACCTCAAGCAGACCCTCCGCTACGGCGAGAACTCGCACCAAGAGGCCGCGCTCTATGTCGAGCCCCACGGTCGGGGCATCGCCCAGTCAACGCAGCTGGGGGGCAAGGAGATGTCGTACAACAACTACGTCGACGCGGATGCCGCCCTGCGTGCCGCCTACGACTTCGACGAGCCGGCCGTGGCCATCATCAAACACGCCAACCCGTGTGGCATCGCCGTGGGGGAGACCATCGCGGATGCCCACGCACGCGCCCACGCCTGCGACCCGGTCTCGGCGTACGGCGGAGTCATCGCCGCGAACCGCACGATCACGCGCGAGGCCGCCGAATCCATCAAGGACATCTTCACCGAGGTGATTGTCGCGCCCGGGTTCGACGACGACGCGCTCGAGGTGCTGCAGGCAAAAAAGAACCTCCGCCTGCTCCAGCTCCCCCCGGGGTACCGCAGGGCCGACAGCGAGCTGCGGCCCATCTCCGGCGGGGCGCTCGTGCAGACGCCCGACACCTACGAGGACTTCTCGTCGTCGACCTGGCAGCTCGTTGCCGGAGATGACGCGGATGCGGCGACACGCGCCGACCTCGAGTTCGCGTGGCGTGCGGTGCGCGCCGTGAAGTCGAATGCGATCCTGCTCGCGCACGACGGAGCATCCGTGGGTGTGGGCATGGGCCAGGTGAATCGGGTGGACTCGTGCCAGCTGGCGGTCACGCGGGCGGGGGACCGGGCATCCGGTTCGGTCGCCGCCTCGGATGCCTTCTTCCCGTTTGCCGACGGCCTGCAGATCCTGCTCGATGCGGGCGTGCGCGCGGTCGTTCAGCCGGGTGGGTCGATCCGCGACGAGGAGGTTATCGCCGCGGCGCAGGCCGCGGGAGTCACGATGTACTTCACGGGCGAGCGACACTTCTTCCACTAGGGCCTGCTCGCCAAATACAGGAGAAATGGCGTCGCGCGTGTGCGGTTACGCGTCAGCGGTGCCCGTCGCGTCGATTTCTCCTGCATTTGGGCAGGGCACGTGAGGTTGTCAGCGCGTTCATAGGGTCGAGCCGATAGGTTGGCGGGATGCATCCGCGCCCCCTTCACCCCGTTCGTCGTCTCGTCAGCTCGCTGCTCACCGCCCTGGGCGGTGCCCTCGTGGTCCACCTCGCCGTTGTGCTCGTCTACTTCGCGACCAACGGTGCTGCCGCCGAAAACCTGGTGCCGCTGAGCAGCTACTTCCTGCCCTCGAGCATTGCCCTGTTTGTGTTGTGGGCTATCGCCGCGGCGCTGGGCGCCTTCCGCACGTGGCTGGGCGCGCTTGTTGCCGGTCTGGTGGGTGGCGTTATCGCGTCGATTGTGGGCACGGCGTTCACGATTGTCTCGAGTGGTGCCGCGTGGAGCTCCGAGGTGACGACGTACCTCTTCACGAGCCTCATCGGCACCAACCTGATCTTCGAGATTACCGCCACGATCGTGGCCGTGACGCTCGGGCGCTGGTTGTGGACAAAGACCTCAACGTGGACGCGGTCGCTGGGCCGGATGGTTGCCCTCGTGCGTCCCCCGTCGTCGCGCCTTCAGGAGGGCGAACTGACCCACCTCGAGCGCAACCCGGTTGACGCCGATCTCGCCGAGGACCAGTGGGACGCCTACGTGACGGCCCTCACCGAGGAGGGTTTTGACGTCATCGACGTTCCCGCCGCCGACGACCACCCCGACTCGGTGTTCATCGAGGACGCCGTCGTGATGTTTGACCAGGTGGCCGTGATCACCAGTCCCGGAGCGCAGTCGCGCCGGGGTGAGATCGAGGCCGTGCGCGACACCGTGCGCAAGCTGGGGCTGCGCACGGAAGAGGTGCAACTGCCCGGTACCCTCGACGGCGGCGACGTTCTTAAGGTGGGCTCGACCGTCTACGTGGGTCGCGGTGGGCGCACCAACGCGGAGGGCATCCGCCAGCTTCGCGCGATCGTTGCGCCCCTCGGCTATACGGTCATTGCGGTGCCCATCAAGAAGGCCCTCCACCTGAAGAGCGCCGTGACCGCCCTGCCGGATGGCACCGTTATTGGCTACGCGAAGCTTCTCGAGAGCCCGGCCGTGTTCGAGCGCTTCCTTCCCGTGCCCGAGGCTCACGGCGCGGCCGTTGTGGTGCTCGCACCCGATGCCGTGCTTATGTCGTCCGCCGCGCCCAAGACCGCCGCGCTCATCGCCGATCTTGGGTACCGCGTGGTGACAGTGGATATCAGCGAGTTCGAGAAGCTCGAGGGCTGCGTGACCTGCCTCTCGGTTCGTATCCGCTGACAGTTGCAGGTCACCTGAAACGGGTCTAGCCTGAAAGGCTGCTCACGCAGCTCCACAGCCACAAACCCGTCGCTTCCGCGACTAATCGGGGACCCATTCATGTCTGCACCATCGACCACACCCGGTCGTGACGCCCGCCTGAGTACCTTCGCCGCGATCCGGCGCCTGTACCCGTACGCGAAGCCTGCCCTGCCGCGCATTGCTCTGGGCATGATCGCCGCGCTCGCCGCGGCGCTCGTCGCGCTGCTGATTCCCGTTGTGCTGCGGGGGCTCGTGGACGGGCCCCTGCAGACCGGCGACTCCGCCCAGATCTGGCCGGCGTTCGCGGTTGTGCTGGGGCTCGGCATCCTCGAGGCCATCATGATCGCGCTGCGGCGCTGGTTTGTGCTGACCCCGGGCACCCACATCGAGGCACGGATGCGCAACGGCCTGTACGCGCAACTGCAGGACCTGCCGGTGAGCTTCCACGATCGCTGGCCGAGTGGGCAGCTGCTCTCGCGCGCGGTGAGTGACCTCAACCTGATTCGTCGCTGGATCTCGTTTGGCCTTGTTCTTCTGGTCGTGAACGTGCTGACGATCGTGATCGGCTTTGTGTTCCTCGTGAACATCTCGTGGGTGCTGGGCGTGCTGTTTATGGTGTGCTCGATTCCCCTCTGGATTTACGGCTACCTGTTCGAGAAGAAGTACTCCGTGGTTGCGCGCCGCAGCCAGGACCAGGCCGGTGACCTCGCGACGGCCGTCGAGGAGTCGGTGCACGGCATCCGGGTCTTGAAGGCGTTCGGCCGAGGCAAGCACGCCCTCGAGAACTTCGCGAACCAGGCGGAGGAGCTGCGCGGCACCGAGATCGAGAAGGCCCGTGCGATCGCGGGCATCTGGCTCTGGCTCCTGTTGGTGCCCGACGTGACGTTTGCGCTGAGCCTGCTGGGCGGCGTGTGGTTGACCGTCAACGGGCAGATCACGCAGGGCGAGCTGGTGCAGTTCTTTGCCACGGCGACCGTGCTGCGGTTCCCGGTCGAGTCGATTGGCTTCCTGCTCTCGATGACCTTCGACACCCGCACCGCGGCCGACCGGTTCTTCGAGGTGATGGACACCACAAACACCATCACCGACCCGGCCGACCCCACAACGATCCCCGACCCGCACGGTC
>VFQP010005719.1_pt1 | contig 10649 bp, 9 predicted proteins | sample 3512351 | NCBI WGS metagenome assembly VFQP01 (sample SAMN10412372, study PRJNA504923) | tailings metagenome | isolation source: Relicate 1 Philex TSF1 revegetated site | place: Philippines: Tuba, Benguet | collected 2017-08-29
AAGTCCCGGAGCACCATCGCCGGCCTGCCCACGCTCCCCCACGGTGCATTGGACCTGGCAAGTTGTTCGGGAGGCGGATACGACACCTAGAGCGCACCCGTCAAGTCTCAGGGCCTAAGGTGGTCTGGATGCTGAGAACGGAGCGTCGCCGACAGGGCGACCTCTGGGGAGCCGCCCCAGCGCACCGAAACGCAGGCCGGCAAGCGCAACGTGCAGCAGCGCACCTTGGAAAGCGTCGTACATGGTCACCGGGAGCAAATCGTCAACCTGGCCCTGGTCCTTGGAGAACCTGCGCGCAAAGCACGCACGGGCGGGTGCGTGTTTGGGGCCGGGGGGCGGGGAAACGCCCCGCCACAGGGGAGCCAATCAAAGAGGAATGCCCCTCCGATCGCCAGCGCTGTGATGGGCAGTTCCACAGGGACGGCGTGTTGGTGCGTGGAGGGCGGCGGGGACGGCGGCAGCAGCGCGCGCACCTGTTGAGGATGCGGCCGGCGGGGTTGGTGTGGAAGAAGCTGAGCGGCGCGCGGAACACCCTGAACACCATCTGGTCGTGGATGCGCGTGGCCGCCGAGACCGTCACTTCGAAGAAGAGCCCCGACCGGGTCAGGCTCAGCACCAGCACCACGCCCGTGAGCATGCCGTACACCCACAGCCACCTGCGGCGCGGCGGCAGCATGCGCATCGCAGCGACCACAGGGGCAGGCGCTCGCTTCACAAGGCGCAAGGCAAGGTGGGCGGCACCCAGGGACCCGGAGGTGTGCCACTGATTCGAGCGCCAAAGCCCGCCACGACACCGTCCCACCCCAGGGCCCCCAGCCAGCTGAACCAGCGCACGTGGCGTTTTGCTGACCGAGCGCCAAAAGCCCGGGACCACAGCGCCCGCCCAGCAAAGCCATCGCCAAGCAGAGCCAACCCAGCCCCCCACCCCCCCTCGCTCACGTGGCGTCTTGCTGGTCCTCGGCCGAGGCCCTCGACCACAGCGCCAGCCACCACTCGCTGGCCAGGAAGGCCGCCTGGCCCGCCACCAGCCCCACGAAGATGAGCCAGCACGACACGGTGCCCACCTGCCTCATGTACTGCGCGTGGCCAAGGGAGAGCAGCAGCAGCGCGGGCACGCACACAAGACACTTGGCACCTCGCGCCGGCGACGCCACCGCCGTCCCCGCCAACACAGGGGCGAGCGGGCCTCTTTCGCGCTTGTGCCACTGACACCTCGTGAGCAGGGGGTGAGGTGGGTGAGGAGGAGGCGTGCGCAGCTCACCCTCGCGTAGACGGAGAGCGGCACGCTGCCCAGCACACGGTCCTCCTCCTTGACCAGCTGGCCTGCACGCCAAGGTTAGAGGGTTTGGAGGTCAGGGTTTGAGATTTGCGGTCAACGGCGACCACCCGCGCGTGCTGCCCCTCGCCCCTCGCCCCTCGTCCCCCGTCCGCACGAGTGCGGATCCCCAGCGCCGCGAGCTGCCGGGCGCCTTAGCGCACCTGCCGTCTCCGGCGATCGCCCGCTCGTGGCCGTCCGCACCGGGCCCTGGCTCATCATCCGGCTGAGCGCCCGCGACAGCGTGGCGCTGCCCTGCCGCCACGCGCTGTTTGTCCTCGCCAGCCCCGGCGGGGGCGCCTCGCGCCGCACCCACGGCAGCCACGACGCCGGCACCATGGACCCGCCGCTGTTCTCCAAGCCCTCGCCGGGGGCGTAGGCCGCGCCGCTGCCGCCCGCGCCCTCCAGCCCGCCGCGGCTGCGAGCGCGCCCGCCGCCGACCGCCGCCGCACCGCCGCCGTCGCCGCCGCGCGGCGCAAACATGCGGCTGAGCGCGCGGCGCATCGCCGACGGCGCCGGCTGCAGCAGCTGCGACTTGCTGGCGCGCAGCGCTGATGCGCTGGGCCCCGCGCCGCCCAGCGCGCCGCCCTCCCCCTCCCCAGGGGCAGCCGCCTGCCGCGCCTCTGCCTCCACCAGCCGCGCCGCCGCCACGTCCGCGCTGAACGCCGACGGCGGCGCGGCGCCGCCACCCGCCGCCGCCTGCGGCGCCACGCTTAGCGCCACCGTCCCCGCCACAGCGCCACCGCCCTCGCCGCCGCCGGCGCCGTCCGACACCAGCTTGGGCAGCGGCGCGGCGGACGAGGTGGCGGACGAGGAGGACGCCGCGACGGGGTTGTCCTGCAGGCGCACGGGAAAGCTCTGCAGCGGCTGCAGGACGGCGCGGCCGCCGTCAGCCGCCTCCTGCGCGGGCTGGGCGGGCGCCGGCACCGCCTGCTGCTGCTGCTGCTGCTGCTGCTGCTCGCGGGCCTCCACCAGCTCGTCGACGGTGACTTCGTGCTCCTCGACGGCGCTGCCGTCGGCGCCCACGGCGCCAGCGCCGGCGGTGAGCTCCGGCAGGTTGAGCGCGGCCACGTCGGGCCAGGCGCCCAGCGCGGCGACGCGGCCGGCGCGCAGCACCAGCACGCGGTCGCAGCGGGGCAGAAACTGCCGCTGGTGCGTGACCAGCACGCGCGTGGAGCGCTGCGGGCAAGCCAGCAACAAGGGCAGCCCGGCCAGTGAGCGAGGTGCAGGTTGTGCGCTGCAACGCATATGCCGCCCCGGCATGCCTTGTGGCAGCAGTGTGGCCTGCGCACCTTCATGAGGCCGGTGGGGCCGACGCACTCGCCAAACAGCGTGCGCGCCACGCGGGGGTCCACCGCGCTGAGTGGGTCGTCTAGCAGCACCACGTCGGCGCCGGCGTACGCCGCCCGCGCAAGCGCCACGCGCGCCTTTTGCCCGCCGCTCAGCTGCGCGACGCGGCAACACGTGACCCAGGCACGCGCATATGCACACGGCTGTGGCCACAGCCCATTCCGGCCACTTGCGGCCCGCAGGCAAGCGCAGCAGAGAGGGCAGCAGCGCGCGTGCTGCTGCCGCTGTCCACAGCGCGTCCCGGCTGTGGCCCAGCAGGCGAGTGAAGCAGAGAGGGCACGCCCACGTGAGCGGCGCCCCGACCAAACGCGCCCCCCAGGCCCCGCACGAGGGGCAAGCACCCACGCATGCGCGTGCACGCTCTCACGTTGATGCCGCGCTCGCCCAGCTCCGTCTCGTCGCCGGCGGGCAGCAGCTTGATGTCGTCCCGCAGCGCGCACGCCGTGAGCACCGCCTCGTAGCGGTCCGGGTCCAGCGGCCGGCCGAACAAAATGTTCTCGCGCACGCTGCCCGCCACGATCCACGGCACCTGCGCGCGCAAAGGTGGCGCCGCCGACACCCATGCCCCGTGTTGGTCAGGGCCCCACGCCGCGTCCGCCCGTCCTGCCACGACGGCAAAGCGTGGATGCGGCCCAGCCTCTGGGCTCTGCTTTGTGTGTGTGATTGGATTTGCATCTGTTTGGATGCACGTCGACGGGGCCTGAGCCCCCCAGCTAGCGGGTGGATCAGATGTTGTGGTGTTGTGGCCCGCGCGCACCTGGGCGCAGTAGGCCACAGAGCCCACCACGAGCGGCCCGTCGCCGCCCAGCCCCGCCACCTGCGCCTCGCCCGCCGGCCGCAGCAGCGCCGCCGCCGTCGGCAGCGGCGCCGCAGCACCCCCCGCGCCCGCCCGCGCAGCCGCAGCCGCCGTCTGATCCGGCGCGTCGCCGTCGGGCAGGGGCTGCAGCTCGCCCAGCAGCGCCGCCAGAAGCGACGACTTGCCCGCGCCCACCTGCAGCACCGTTTCGCGCCAACACCATGATCATCGCGCGGTCCTCGACCCAACCTGCGCTTGCACGACGCGTCTTGCAGGCGCCGCACGAAGCGGCACAACGCGCGCAGGGCACGCCTCACCTCGCCGCAGACGCCGAGCAGCTCTCCCGGCCGCAGCGAGAACTCCACGCCGTCCAGCGTGAGGAAGCTGGCGGGAAGCTGCTGCCCGCTGCCGGACCCGGACTCGCTGCCCGACGCCGAGAGCGGGCTGCCAGGCGCCGCCGCCTTGCCGTCGCCGCTCGGCTGCGCCCTGAGCAGCGACTTGAGCGGCTTGAGCGGGGAGCTCGAGCTGTGCTGCTGCTGCTTGGCGTCGGGCCCCTCCGCCGCCGCCGCCGCCTTCTTGCCGGTGGGGGCGGCGGCAAAGGCGCCGGCGCCGTGCGGCTGCTGCTGCTGGGACAGGATGACGGTGTGGCCGAGCGGGCGCGACCAGTCGTAGTCGGCGCCGCGCAGAGCCACCATGCCGTGCGCCAGGGACGTGGGGGCGCCCGGCGCCGCCGCCGGCTGCGCGGCGGCAGTGGCCGTTGTTGCTCCCGCTGGTGCGGCCGCGGTGGTGGTGGTGGTGGCGGCGGCGTTGGAGTCTGGGAGGGAGTGCACGGGCACGGGCGGCTCCTCGGTGGCCAGGAACGTGTCGAGGCGCACCATGCTGACGCGGCCCTCGCTGAGGGTCTGCAGGCCCATGACGAAGAACTGCACCATGAGCAGCCTGCGCGCACGCACGGGGTCGGCGAGCGGGCGGGCCGTGGAGCGGCACGGATACGGTGGGTGGGGTCACGGCGGGGCCGCAGCACGCTGGCGAGGGCGGCAGGCGGAAGCAGCGGGCCGCACTTGGGGAGGTGCAGCAGGGAGAGCGAGTAGAAGACCGACGCCACGGTGAGCTGCCCGTTGAGCGCCCTGCACACACACACACGCAAACGCAGCGCGGCGCCAAGGCATGCTCACGGCGCCGCGAGCGCCGCTGCTCTCGCGTCGCGCTGCGGAGGAGGCGGAGCGCAAGGGTCGAGCGGCGACGGCACAACCACGCGCCCACGAGACGGACCTGTACACGGCAAAGGTCGCAAAGGACACGATGGGCGTGATGGCGAACATGAGCGCTTGGTTGACCGCCTTGATGCGTGCCATTTGTCGGATCCAGTGCGCCTCGCGCTGCCGGATGCTGAACACCTCGCGGCTGAAGGGAAGCTCCCAGCTCAGCATCTTCATCGCCAGCACGCCCTGCATGCACATACGCACGCGCCCAGGGCCACCCAGCACCCAGCCCTCAGCGGCACGCGCTGCTTGCGGGGTGGCGCCAGAAGGAAGGTAAAGCGGAGGGGAACTGGAGCTGGCGGCGTGGACGAGAGCAGGTGACAGCAACGCACCGAGATGGCCTCGCCCGTGAGCCTCACGCGCTCGTCGGTGAGCTGCGCCGTGTTACGCCGGATGCCCGCCACGGGGCGCACCAGCGCCGCCTGCGGTTCCACGGCCACGCCACCATGCACGGCACACGCCAGCCTTATGACAGCACGCTGGCGGCGTCCTCCCGGAGGACAATGCGCATGCGACCGCAGGCGCCAGAGCGTGCAGCGGCGGAGCCTGCGCCCACCTGGAGCGGGATGAGCAGGAGCGTGGCGCTGACGCCGGCAAGCGCCGGAAGGAAGCCCAGCTCCAGCGACACCATGAGCAGCACCATGCCCAGCTCCAGCGGCCCGCCCCACACAAACACCCTGCGCCGCGCACATCGGCGGCCACGCATTGTGCAGCCGGAAACGTCGAGAGCGCGCTGGCCGTGCCCGTGTGTCTCAGAGAGCAAGCAGGCGAGGGAGGCCAGGCGAGGCTGAGCACACCAGAAGGGCGAGGCGTCGTCGAAGCGCCGTACGTCGTTGGACACTAGGTTGACCACGTGCCCCTGGCTGATGTGCGACACGGCGGCGGCGTTGAGCCGCAGCGCCTTCGCGTGGATGGCCGCCACGGTCTGCTGGCGCATGATGAAGCCCATCCGCATGCCCACCCTGCGCGGCGGCGGCGGCGGCGGCGTGATGCAGCCCTCTGCCACGCTGCAGAGGTGCTCGGCGGCTGGCGGCAACGGGCGTTTGTCTCCTCGTCGCCCCCTCTCTCACCAGAAGAGCCGGTGGTGGGTGAGCGTCATGCCAAAGCCGCCCGCGCCCAGCGCCACCGCCAGCATCCAGCCCCGCCACACGGGCGGGTTGAGCCCGGCGTTGTAGTCTTGGAGCCACATGAGGAAGGCACGCAGCGCCAGCGGCGACGTCAGCCTGCACGGCACGCAGGCGCACTCAAGGAGCGTGTGCACCTCACCCACAGCACCTGCGCTGGCTGTGGGCACGCCCAAGTGAGCAGCACGGCGTGTGCGGGGGCGGCACCTGACGCCAATCTCGACGAGCGTCCAGATGCTGCCCATGACGAGCGACACGCGGTGCAGCCACAGCAGCGTGAGCGTGGTCCTGTTGAGCAGGTGAGTGGGCGGGATGTCGCCGTGCCGCGCCTGCGGCGGGCAGCGCGTGGGCCGCGCGGCCCGAGGAAAAGCGCACGGAACGTCGGGCTCCTGGGGGGCGCGGTGCATTGCGTGCACGTCCGCCGCCATTGGCGCTGGCCCTACGAGTGGCCGCACGCTCCGGCTCCTCTCTCCACGTCTCCAAATACCCCCACCGCCACAAGATTGCGTAAGTAAAGGCTGCGCTGGCGCCGACCGCGGTGACGCCCCAGGCTGGCCTGCTGCAGCACCGCCGCCACTGTCGTCGCTCGCTCACCTGCACCTCCGCGTATACCTTCTCAAAGTCCTCGGCCTGCGGGGTCGCGTCGTCTCGGGGAGCGAGTATTGAGAAGCCGTCCTCCGCCTGCAGCCCCTCCTTGGCACGGTTGGCGTGCCGGATGAACGGGGACACCCAGCTGAAGGTGATGATGTCGAACAGGGGCCCTGGCAGCCACCATTTGGACGGGGGGCCGCGCTCCGCCTTTGCGTGGGGCGCCATCGCCCGCCCCCAGGCTGCGCCAGACGGGTGTGGCTGGTGTGGAAGGCCTCTCTGACTGCTGCTACGGGTGATGTGTGCTGGGCACTTGAGCCTCTGCCACGCATGAGCGGTTCGCCCGCCATGAGGGTTCTCTGACCTGGGCGGGGAGAGGGTGCTGCAGCAAGAGAAGGCCTCAGGACAGGCCACATCATGCACGGTAACGAAGGTGCTGCCATCACCGCGCGCTCCCCTGGCGTAGTCCCGCGCGGCGTGCGATGCTGTGCGGCCCATTCAGGCGATTGCAGAGAAGCAGCCGGACCGAGAACAAGCAGCAGTACAACACCTTCAATGCACCTTCAATGCAAGCACCCCGCAGCCCAATGCTGGCGGCAGGGTCCGCACTGCAAAAAAGCAATGGAAACCAAATCACGTGCCTCTCTGGCATGCTCACGCGGCGGCCGGCAGGGCGGGCGTGAAGGTGAGGCCGTCCACGCTCACGGTCAGCGGGCCCTTGTACGACGCCACCTGCGACCAGCAGCAATCAGCAATGCGGCAGGTTCTCAATCGCACACACTTCAGCACAGGGCGAGCTCCCCGCAACCAGAGGAGCTCAGGTCTGCGAGTGCACAAACGCACCTTGGAGCCGGTGGTCATGACGTAGTCGACGTTGTAGATGCCAAAGCCGTTGCCGCTGGCAATCATGCTGACGGTGGACACGGTGCCGTTGGCGTTGCGCGCGCCGATACAGTTGGTGGCGAGGAAGGTGCCCTCGCACTGCACCGGCACGCCGTTGATGGTCCACGTGTTGACCAGCGTGCGGATGTCGGTGGTCCTGCGACAATACAGCCACAAAGCGCACGGTGTCAGCAGAGGCGCACCATTGGGTGGGCGAGACATCACGCTTTTGGCTCTCCCACAGCAGCTCTCTCAACGTGCTCTGGTTCCTTGCTGCGGATCTTCCTTGCTGCTTGACGCGGGCCGCTCCGTCGACGCACGGGACTGGCAAAGGCTCTCTCTCTCACCTGTAGCCTACGGCCACCACCTGCGGCACGCCGGGGAAGAACTGCAGCTTGGCCGTGCCGGCGGCGTCGCTCCAGCGCGACGTGAAGAAGCCCAGGCTGGTGAGCTGCTCGGTGGTGAGGCCCGAGGGCTGCTGCACCTCCACCACGTTGAACACCACCATGGGCCGCCCGGGCAGGCTGCTCGAGCCCACGCACAGCGCGGCGGCGCGCGCGCTGGCGGGCGTGCCGCACACCATGAACTGCGCCGAGGGGTTGGAGCGGAAGACGCCGGCGAGCGGCGGCGCCGAGCGCTCGAGCGGCAGCGCCTTGCGGGTGAGCGAGGCCACCGGCGTGGCCCGGCTGCCGTTGACGGGGACCGTCGCCACGGCCAGCGTGGCGCGGCTGGGGGCGCTCAGCGTGTAGCTGCGCAGGAGGGGCGTGGGGCAGGCAGGCAAACCGTCAGCTTGGCGACTCCACACGACGTCGTCGTCGCCCCTGCCCACGCGCGGCTCCTCATGCTCACGTTTGGTCGCCAGTGTTCGTGAAGGCATCGGCCACCCACAGCTGGGTCTTGCGCTGCACCAGCAGCGCCCACGTGCTGACCACCGTGCCGTTGGCCAGCGCCCGGTTGCGAACGCACGCGTAGGCGCCGTTGGCGTGCAGCGAGCGCAGGCACGTCTGGCGGGAGCCGTCCGCCGCGGTGAAGTAGCCGTCAAACGACGGCGCGGTGAACGGCACCTTGCCGTCGAGGCGCGTGAGGTTGGCAAAGGGCGCCGTCAGGTTGTCGTACCGCAGCACGGCGGCGACCGCGCCGGTGGCCAGGCTGTTGGCTGGGAGCTGGACCGTGAAGTTGCCGAACACTGAGAACACGTCGATGATGTCCGGGTTGCCGTCGCGCGCAAAGGCGATGCTGTGCACGCAGTGTGTCAGGGGCAGGCAGCAGGGCGGTGTGTGTGTGCGCACGGCCGCACCACAGCTCAACGGGATGGGCGACGGACGCGTCAGCAGCAGGGATCCGCTCAGTCAAGCAGACCGTGTTAATCAACACGGCCCCAGAGCAGCACCCATGACAGCTACTCACGCGTACTGGGAGGCGACCTGCTGCCTCGGCGGCGCGGAGGAGGAGGCGCCCGTCTGCGGTTGCGGCGCGGGACGACGCTTGAACGTCGGGCCTCCCCACCCGCACCCATCCCAAGGAAGTCAGTACAGCCAGACACCCAGTGCAGTGCAACAAGGACTCACGACGAGCACGTAGCGCCCAGGAGACGTGCCGATGACCGCCACAGTGCCGATCTGTGGGCCGAGGGTGAGGCGCCACAATCCGTCGAAAGCGCTGCCAGTGGCTGCCTGTGCCGACGCGTGCTGCAAGCACAGGGCTGCAACCACGAGCGCCGCGAGCGCTGCTGCTGTGCGGCGTGCTGCTGCCATCCGGTGCGGTTGAGGAGCTAGAAGGGAGATCACGGCTGCTGCTGCTGCTGGGATGTGTGCGCTCGCGGCTTTGTGAAGTGCGTGTCCTGCGTGCGTGCCTCGCGCCTTCACTTGTGTGCTGCGGGCGTTTGCCGGGTCCGGGAGCTGAGCACGCCTCCGCGCGGGCAAACCGTTCCGCAGCACCCCTGAAAAAGAGGAGCAGGCCAGCCCCCCAGGGGATCCGTCGTTTCTTGCTGAGGGCCCAGCCCAACGCCTCTTCTCTTCGCAGAGGCCTGCCGTGCTCGTGGCGGACAGCCCTGTGCGCCGTGCTGCCAGTGAGGTCCGCCTGTCGCTTGAGCGCTTGAGGGGCCAAAGGCCACTGCAAGCGCGTGCCCTGGGCCCTGGTGCGCTCTCGTGCCCCCTGCCAGCCCTGGCGGGCGCCGCCCGCCTCGGCCAAGGCAGCGACACCGGCTGGCTCGACGCCACTCGCGTCCTGCAGCACGCGCAGTCGCGCCGTCGCGGCCTCTCTTCGAGAAATCTACCGGTTCACTGAGTGCGAATCGGGGGGATGTGACCGCGCGCCCTCATGGCCGATGGTTGGCCACATCAAAGCCGCGCAGCTCGATGAGCGCAGCGTGGAAGCAAAGCTAAAATGCAGCGGGTCGCAGTCGGGCTGCTCGCCCAGAGCCCGGCTCAAAGTGGCTCTGCGACATGATCATCGTCTGGGCGACGCACGGAGATGTCAGGACGCAGCCCGAGGCTCCCTGGAGGCTCCAGCAGCTCTCCAAGTCCACCGGCTGCGCTGCTGCTGGTGCTGCTGGTCCTGCTGCCGCTAGCAGCAGTCTCCCGCGCCCAGCTCCCGCCCTACGCGCCGCCTCCCAAACCAGCCCAAGAATCCTACCGTGGCGAGCTCTGGATCGCCCTACACGGCTACACGCTCACGCAGTTCCGCTTCCTCCTTTCCCAAGACTTTGCCAGCGTCTTCACCACCAACGCCACAGCACCAGCGGGCTGCGACTGCGCCGGCGCGCCCCCCCAGGTGCCACCGCCCTCCCAGGCGCAGTTCGTGCAGGACACGCTGCGCCAGCTGCAGGCCTACCTGGGCCTGCTCCCGCGCCGCTTCGCCGTGCTCAGCTTTGGGCAGAGCCCGTTCGTCACGCCGGCGGGACGCAGGGACCCGCGCTCGCAGCTGGTGCTGCGCGTGCAGTACCCCAGCAACGCGCCGCCGGGAGCGAGCAGGAGGAGGGCACAGCAGCAACAGCAGCAGCAGCAAGCGGGCACGACGCCGTTTGAGCCCGACCTGGTGGCTCTGCAGCCCGCCTGGCAGCTCTTTGGCGAGGGGGACGACGGCCCCAGCTTCGCCTACATCGCCACCTGGAGGCTCCAGGCCACAGCGTGCCCGCCGGGCCAGCCGCTCAACGACCCCTTCATCGGCGCTGCCACGCTCTGCGACGCGCTCGTCGCTTCCCCCGTGCCCCGCCCACCTCCTCCCGCACCTCTGCCGCCAGCCCCTCCGCCGCCGCCACGCCCGCCCTCTCCGCCCCCGCGGCCCCCATCGCCATCGCCGCCTTTGCCGCCGCCGCCGCCGTCCCCGGGCCC
>VFQP010005720.1_pt1 | contig 10649 bp, 13 predicted proteins | sample 3512351 | NCBI WGS metagenome assembly VFQP01 (sample SAMN10412372, study PRJNA504923) | tailings metagenome | isolation source: Relicate 1 Philex TSF1 revegetated site | place: Philippines: Tuba, Benguet | collected 2017-08-29
GCGGGGGGGGGGGGGGACAGCGGGCCAGAGGGGCGGCCTGGGTGAGAGGGTGGAGGAGCTGGGCAGGTTGCTTGGGGGGCCCTGTGAAGGGTCTAGGGCGGGGCGCAGGGAGCATTTGGCTGGGAGCCGTCGGGCCACGGGAGCAGTGCGGTGGGTGGCTGGGCACGCGCGGGCATGTGCACGCGGGCTGGGTGGCTGCTTGGTGGCGCGTGGCATGCCAAGGGCCTGCTTGAGGTGCCGCCAGCAAAGTGACGCACCGCGGCTCGCTCTCCTTGCGTCGCGGCGCCCTCGTCTGGCGCCGCCTTTGAGGGACACGTGTGTGCGTGTGTCTGCGTGTGCGCGCGTGCAGAGCGGGCGGTGGCGCTGCTGGCGTTCAGCGAGCCGGGCAGCAGCCCGCTGGGTGACCTGCTGGGCCTGGCGCAGCGGCACAAGACGGCCAGCGAGCTCAACTCTGCCATCCTGCAGTCCCAGGTGAGCGAGGGGGAAAGGAACGGGACGACAGAGCTTGCCTTCGCCCACACTGCTGTCCCCGCCAAGAGGGATGAGGTTAAACGCCAAACCTTTCAGCGCCGAGGCTGCACAACGCACGGCGGGGAGGGAATGTGAGGTAAAGAACGCCGTTGCGCCTGCATGTCGTGGCGGCCGCAGGCGCAAGACCACGAAGCGCGGCTGCCGCAGCTGCTGCGGCTGCTGCTGTGGGCGCAAGGGCAGCTGGCCGAGCGCGCCTCCTTCCCCCGCATCAGCAACCTCGCGACGGCAGAGCTCGACCCGCCGAGGCCAGAGTGACGCGTGCCGTGCGCGCTTTGTGAGCCTCTCCTCTCCCCCCTCCCCCCGACGCCTCTGCACGTCCCTCCCCATGAACCATGAACCGCCCAGTGCCACCGCCTGCTCTTTTTCCCTTTGAAGAGCGCAATGCAATCGCAACGCAGCACGCTGAGGTCGCAACTCGCGCGCAGCGCAATGGGGACGCGCCTAGCCGGTCCTGGCGGCCGGGCCCGCCGCGGCGTTGCGGGACATGACCTTGGCGCTCTTGGCGCCGGCACTCATGTGCACCGTGTAGATGTCGTTGGCGCCCAGCACCTGCGCAGCAACACACCTGCTTGCCAGAGATGGCTCCATTCATCTGCTTGGTAGAGATGGCTCCACCAGATGTAAAGCTCAACACACACCAGACCGATTGGCAGAGGAAGCATGCCGCAACCTGCGTCGCGCGCGGGGCTTTCGTGCAGCGCCAGCAACAGGGAAGAGCCCTCTCCCTCTTTCGCACCTGCAGCCCGGTCGCGGCTGGCGGCACTGGGGCCATGGTGAGCGGCGGCGGTGGAGGCGGTTGCGGCGGGCCGGCCGGCGTGGCCGCGGCGGTCCTGTGGCCCTCCCGGCGGCCCTGCTGCCCTTGCTGCTGCTGCGCCGGCGGGGGAGGCTGCGGCGGGCCGTCCGGCAGAGCGGCGGCGGTGGGCCGTTGCCGGGCCTGGTGGTCGCGCCCCGGAGGCTGCGGTGGGCCAGTCGCCGCCCCCTTGCGTCGCTGCTGCGGCGGCGGTGGCTGCGGCGGCCGCGTGGCCCGTTGCGGCGGTGGGGGCTGCGGCGGGCCGTCCGCCAGCGCCGCAGCCGGCCGCTTCCTCGTCTGGCGGCCCTGCTCCCTCCTCTCCTCCTGCTGCTGCTCCTGCGCCTCCTCCTCCTCCTCCGAGTCGCCACCTTCCGCAATCGAGGGCAGCGCCGGCCCCTGGCCCTCGGACGGGCGGAGCCCAGCAAGGCGGGCGGAGGTCCGGCGGGGCCCTGAGGGCGCCGCCGCCCGCCCCTTCCACCGCTGCTGGTCCGCGGCCACCAGCGCGTGCGCGCCGGCCTCTGGCAGCTCAACGGCCGCCGCCGCCGCCGCCGCCGCACCCGCGCCTGAAGCCGGCACGCGAGGAAGGAGCACGCTTCTCCGCACGTGGATCGCAGTGACAGGAACTCTGGCTTGGGCTCGTGCGCCCTGCTGCTGGAGCCGGCTGCATGGCGCAGGGTCCGGCCCGTCCCGCTGGCACAGGCAGCACACGCACACGCAGAAACAGGCAACGCACCCTCACCTGCCAGCGCAGCGGCGGCGGCGCCGCCACCGCCGCCGCCGAAACTCGCGTACGCGGCCGCCTCCCGCTGCGGCTGTGGCGGCTGCGGCGGCGCGCATGGGAACCAGCCCTTGCCCACGCCTCCGCCCCACGGCACCTGCGCCACGGCCCCCGCACCCGCCGGCGGATGCGGCGCCACCGCCGCCGTCGGCGCCACCGCCGCAGCGTTGGGCTGAGGCGCGGGCGGCGCCAGAAGCGGCGGCGCGTGCTGCGCGTGCTGCGCGTGCTGCGTGTGCTGCGCGTGCTGCGTGTGCTGCGCGTGCTGCGCGTGCTGCGCGTGCTGCGCGTGCTGCGCGTCCCTCGTGGGCGCCACGGGCGGCGGGTCGGCCGGCCGCACATCCACCAGCTCTGGCAGCAGCAGCGGGTCCAGGGCCGTGGGCGCGCCCTCGTCGTCGAACTGCTCGCTGAGCTGGCCCCACGCGTCCCACGTGGCCCTGCAAGCGGAGCGGAGCGCCGCGCGCCAAACAGCCCGCGCGTGTGTGCGCAGCCGCCGCCTGCCGCAACCCACCTCCGCCGCAGCGGACCAGCTTGTTGGTCCATGCAATCTCCCCCTCGGACAGCAGGAGCCTGGCAGCGCAGCGGTGTACGGACCATGCCCTGCTGTTCCGCCGCTCGCGGCTTGCGGTCGGGTGACGCTTGCTCTGGCCTGGGCTGGTGCCTAGTCTGCGTCGCTGCTGATCCTTGCTGCGTGCCGCGGGCGGTGGCCCGTCCGGTTGGTGCAAGCCGCACACACGCACCTGTGCGCGGCGGTGATGGCCAGCTCGGCCTCTGGCGGCACCATGTGCTTGGTCAGCACCTTCTCGGCCAGCACCAGCGCCCGCAGCGCCTGCGTGGCCGGCTGCTGAAGCGAGTACTGCGCGCACGCGCGCACGCGCACGCAACGGGACGAGTCGCGCGGCCGCGAGAGAGCAGCTCCGTTGCCGCACGTTGCTGCTTTCCGTTGATGTATGTCTTGGCGGCGCGCGCTGGCCGCTCCCCGACACAAACAGCGCATGCACGCCGTCAAGAGACGGCGGAAGCTTCGCCTGTGGGCGGGCGGGAGCGCTCACCACCAGGCCCAGGTCCGCCTGCGCCTGCTCCCTCAGCGCTCCCAGCTGCCCCTCCAGCCGCTCGCGCTGCGCCTTCAGCTCCAGCACGGAGCCCGACAGGGCCTCCACGTCGTCGTGGCGCTCGGCCTGCAGCGCGCACGCATGCACGCAGGCGGTAAACCACAGCACGTGGCAACCACGGCGCCGCCGCGTTTTTACAGGAGAGCGGCGCGGCATTGGTGGAAGAGGGCAGCGCCCTGCCATGCCAAGGCGTGCGTGAGGCGGGCACACCTGCGTCGCCTGGTTCATGCGGCGCAAGACGTCCTTGCGCTGCTGCTCCAGGCCTCGTTGGTCGTCGAGCAGCTGGTGCAGGCACCGGGCGCGCGCCGTGGCCCGGCGCAGCAGCTCCGTGGCCTGCGGTGCACGTGCATGCACGCGGTGCTGCAGCGCAGGGGCGTGGTGGCGTGCGCTTGGGAGCGCACATGCCACCACTCAGGTGCTGCTGCTGCTCTGCGTGCAGGGGGTGGGGGGCAAAGACAGCTGGCGTCGAAGCGAAAGTGGCGGGCGCGGCGCACCTGCGTGGTGGCTTGCTGCAGCAGCGAGGCCAGAGAGGGCGCTGGCGCTGCGGGCGGTGGCGCTGCAGGCGCTGGCGCTGCAGGCGGCGCGGCGACGTGGCTGCTCTTGGCCTTCTTGGCCTTGTGCTGGCCGCCCATGGTGTGCGCTACGGCCGCAAGGAGCGCGCGGAGGCGGAGCGCATTACCGTGCGCGAGGCGGAGCGCATTACCTGGCGAATGCGCGACGCGCGTCGCGAGCGCGGTGCGATGCCCACGACGCGCGCGGCGCCAGCGCCCGCACGAGCGAAGCGAGTGCTCCTCAGCCTCGGCGTGCAGTCGGGCTCTTCGGAGGCTCCTTTCGCCCGAGCGCGCTGCTGGCCCAATGGTGGAACGCCCGCAGCACCGGTCCGTTTTGAACAGTTCTTCGCGACAGGTGCGCTCTGGCATGGCAATCAACAGCAACCCACCGCTCTTCACGTCCTTCACGCCGCCGCCGCTCTCATCCGCGCAGAAGCCAAGTGCACGCGCGCCCCCAGCTCAGCTTCAGTGCGCCCGGGCTGCCACCCCTGCAATCATCACGGCCGTCCCCGCACACATGCCACCCGAGAGATGCACGCTCGTAAAGGCCAACGCCAGACAACCCTGCCGCGCCCCTCGCCACCCGCCCCAACGCCATCCACCGCCCCCAGCCGAGGTCACCGCCCCAGGTGGTAGTCCCTCCGGCGCAGGTCCGCCTCATACCGCCGCCGGTCCGTCTGCGCCGCCCGCTCGTACCGCTGCCGCGTGCCCGCCGGCGCCGCTTGCCACTCTGTCGCCAGCGCGCGCGTCAGCTCCGAGGCGCTCGCCAGCGGCAGCGCCGAACGCAGCGTCTCGCGCCGCTCCTGGCAAAACATCGAGTAGGCAGAAAGGCTCCGGCGCACCTGCAGCCGACGCGTTGCACCGCCATGGCGTTCACGCTCACACAAGCGAGCGGGCGTGGCAACTCTACTACTGCTCCCTCAACCGCCTGCACAGGAGCCGCACAGCGTTTGCCCAAAATCGCGCTTTGCCTCACCATGCCGAGCTCCTCCAGTGAGGGCTGCTGATGGCCCGCCGCCGCCGAGGACGCGTGCGCCGACATCTTGCGGTTGGCGCCGCCGCCGCCGCCCTCGGCCGCCCTGCCGCCGACGCCCGCGTCCGCGCCGCCGACGCCGCGAGAGAGCGACGGCGAGAAGCGCATCACCACGGCAGAGCTGGAGGGCGGCGCCGGCGCCGCCGCCGTCGCGGCGGCGTGCGCGTGGAGGTGTCGCGGCGCGTGCGGCGCGCCGGGCGGCGAGCGCGCGCGGGCGGCGGGCGAGGGGCCGCGGGCGCCGACCGGCGTGGGCTGCCGGTGCGCCTGGTAGGTGTAAATGCCGTCGGCCTCGCGGACGCGACCCTCAAGGGACAGCGCGTGCAGCAGGCGGACCGTGTCCTGCGGGATGGGAGGAGCAGGAGGAGAACAGCGAGTGAGCTTCAGGCGATTGTGCCGCTCTAGGCGTGCAGCAGGCGGACCGTGTCCTGCGAGGCAGGGAAGGAGTGGGAGGGAGGCAGCGGGAGAGCTTCAGGAGCACTCCGCCACGGCTGCTGCGGACCGCTCACGTGGGCACCGCTCACCGGGCACCGACGATTGCGGTAGAATGCATCAGCCCCTTACTCGCACCCCACCAGGCCCCCGCCCGCCCAGCAACGCGCCACAATGTGTGCGTCATCCTCCTCTGCCCCCTCACCTGCACCGTGCCGGGGAAGTCGGACGTGCCCCGCAGCTGCGCGTGCACGCGCTCGGCCGTGCACGCCGCGTAGTTGCTCAGCAGTGCCAGCGCCCGCTGCTCAAACGCCGCCAGCTGCTCCAGCGTCATGGTGGTGCCGGGGGCCTGGGAGGGCAGCGCCGCCACGCCTGAAGCAGAGGAGGAGGAGGAGGTGGCGGGAGGGGCGCGAGGGTGCGGGTGGCCGTGGAGGGCGGCGGCGCTGGGGCCGGGCGACGGGCTGCCTGCGCGCGCGGGGTTGGGCGGCGCACACACACACCTTCGCTGGCTTCGTGAGCGTGAGAAGGGCAGGCACGCGGCAGGCGGGCTGCCGGCTTTGGGCTAGAAACGCATTTCGTGCGCAGGAAGCCGTGGGCTCCGGCGCTGGCCGCAGCGGTCGGGAAACGCCCTCGGTGGCGCTCACCTGCGTGCATCCCTTTTCCTCCGGTCCTTCTTCTCCGTTCAACCTCCCCGCTCACCGTATCCCTGGGGTCGCCGGCTCGCCGACGGCGTGGCGGCGCGCCGGCTGGCCGCCGCCGCCGCCGCGCCCTTGCGGAACTGCCCGTCCCCGCCGAGCAGCACCTGCCGCAGACGCACGCACGCAGGTTGACGCCGCGCAGGGAGTCTCAGTGCAAGCTCTTTCGCCCACGAGGCAGCGAGCGAAGAGGCGGAAAGAGTTGCGCTGTTGGAGGCGCTCTCAGGCCTGTGCGTGCCTCCTTCTGGGAGGCGTGGGTGTTGCGCTGCTGGGGCGGGTGGGAGGCGCGGGCATGCGGGCGAGGCGCACCTTGCCCTCCTGCTGAAGCGTGGTGAGCACCTGCGCCAGCTGCCGCTCCGTCACGCCTTGCACCTGCGGCGGCGGCGACGGCGACGGCAGCGGGGAACCGTCGTGTCGTCTTTGTGCGCGCTGCGGCGCGCCCTGCCCTGCTGCAAGCGCAGCTGATGGCGGCGCCCTTCCCCAGAAAGCACGGCGGCCGCTGGCTGGCCGCCCGCCTCCCCCAAACCGCGCCATGCCGGCCTCACCTCGTTGCCGGGGGCGGCCTGGCTCAGCGCGCGCAGCATGCGGTCGAGCGACATGGAGGCGTAGGCCTCGAGCAGACGCATCACCGCCGGCACCAGCAGCGCCTCGCTCACGCCCTCGCCTCCTGGCCCTGCAGAACAACAAGGCAGGTTGAGGGTGGTCTGCATCATCGCCAGGGCACCGGCACTGTATCGCCCACGCGCTCGCGTCCGGGCGAGCTTGCGCGTAGCCGCGGCGCGAGTGATCGGTCACCGCGCCAAGTTGCACGCAACACCGCTGCGCACGGGCTGAACGAGACCCGCAAGCAAAGGCTTGCTGCCCGCCCCTTCCGTCGATCCACGCACCGGCTGCCGCGGCGGCGGCTCCGCCGCTGGCCGCGGTTGGCGACGCGCCGGCCGCCGGCACCGGCGCCGGCGCCCGCTTGCCGCCGGCCGGCGCGTAGCGGTGCGCGGCGTGCAGCCGGTACCTGCGGACGACGCACGCCGTGGCCACCAGCAACATGGTGTAGTGCACGATGTCGCCCGCAACGAGGCCGCGTTGCGCATTGCACCGGCGGGGACAGGTGGCAGCCAGGGAGAGCCTGGCGTTGAAGAAAGGGCAGGTGGGCAAGGCCGCACCTTCCGCCCAGGTCCACCAGCACCTCCTCCTTGACCATTCGCGCCAGCAGGGCCTGCAGCTGCTCCAGCGCCATGTCCGGCCTGCAGAGCCGCAGCGACATGCCACGCACGGACGCGGGCCCAGCGCACGGCGTGAGACGACGCATGCGAGAGCGCGCCTGGCTGGGCAGCCAGGCAGCGGGTGTCCGACCTGGAGCAGAAACACGAGCAGCGGGTGGGCGAGCGCGGAGCGCCGACGGGTCGATCAAAGAGGATCAAAGAGGTCGCGCACCTCTTTGGCTTGAGCACCTGCACGGCTCGGTGGATGCGGTCGGCGGGCATGAGGGGGTACTGCGCCAGCAGGCCCACCACCGCCGCCTCCCACGCGGCCTCCGCCTCGTTGCTGGCGCCGCCGCCCGCCGCAACCTGCGTCCCAAAGAGGGGTGAGCGCACACAGTGCGCAGCCACCGTTCTGCTTCGCCCGTGCCTTCCCTCACGCCGACCACGCGATCACGGAGCGCAGTCTCGAGTAAGCGCCCCTCGCAAGCCAACATGGCAGAGAGGAGCGTCCACAGGGCGGCGCGGGCGGTGCTCACGTCTGCTGCGGCGGGCCCGGGCGGCGTGCCGCCGCCGGCTGGGTCGGGCTCGGTGATGCTGACGGTGCGGGGGCCCTGGTGCGCCCAGCCCTCGCGCACTTCGACCGTGCCGCCGGGCGCCTCGCAGTGAGGCAGCTCCTGTTTTGCGCACAACCATCGCAAGAGGCGTGCATGGCGCTGCTCCTGTTTCAATCTCCCCAGCGCCTGCGGCCGCCGCGTGTTTTGTCCTTTGAGGGACGGCCAGGCGCCCTGCGCGGGGCCATCGTTGAGCATCCATCGCCCACCAGCCCTGCTGCTGTGTTTGCGCTGCGGGGATGTGCCGGTGCCAGCGAGGTCAACCGAGCCCACGAGCCCTGCTGCTGCGTTCGCTGTGGATGGAGTGCCGGGCGCCCTGTGTGGGGCCATGACACTGAGTGTCGGTCGCCTCACCAGCTTGTAGTTGTGGCCGGGCGACCACTCGACGGCGCCGCCGCGGCGCACCACGATGTACTTGTACTCGAGCGTGGCCCTGCAAAAACGTAAGTGTGTGGAATGGGTGGGCGTTGGGAGGAGCACGGGAGGGCGGCGGGCGGCGCCGCCGCTGCGTGGAGCGCACGCTTACCCCGCCGGCGCCTCCACGTCGCCGGACCAGTCGTCGCCCTCGTGCCACGTGAGCTTGACCTGCTGCGGCACCTGTGTAGGCCAGCCGCGTGCAGGCGGCGCGCAGCAGCGCGCGTTTGGATTCGGATGTGCCCCCCCGTGGGGCGGCGAGCATCCTGCAAGCTGGGACGCAAGCGTCACCTGCCAGTTGCCCAGCACGTCACTGCCGACGACCGCCAGGTGATCCCCAAGGTTGGCGCGGTAGTGCACGTGGAACGTCACACGCCAGCTGGGCGCCTGCACCGCTCCGCCCTGCGGCCTGCCAGCCGCTGCTGCGGCCACTGCTGCTGCTGTCACTGCAGCAGTGCGTGCACACGCCCACAGGCAAAAGAGGAGCTCTGCTTGCCGTGCGAGCTGACCTGGCGCCATCAGGCGCTCGAATCTCCGGCGCACTCGCGTGCACGCGGCAAACACCTGCACCAGCGCTGCACGACGATACGGCTTTTGCTGCGGCCTCCGCGCTGCTTCGCGAGCGTGCGCCGTGGCGCCCCCCCTGCGCGCTCACCACGAGCGCCTCGCCGGCCGCGCCGGACGAGAGGAGCGCCCCGACACGCTGTTGGAAGCTGCACGGCCACGGAGGAGGCGCGCATGATGCTCGGAACGCGTCGCTGCTGCACCGCCCGTCCCCCCGGCAGTGTGCGGCACCCAAGCGGCCCGCCGGGGCTCCTGGCCACCGAGCGGCGCAGGATGCTGCTCTGCGTTGTTGTCTTCATCAACATCTTGTTGCTGTGTGTGTGCAAGCCAGCAGCATTGTCCCTACGGCATGCGGCTCACGCGATCCATCTGTCGCGCGCACGAAATCATCAGGCGCACACACGCCATCAGGCGTTCGTGCTGGCGAGCCACCGGACCACGCTGGGCAGCCCATACACCACGGGCGCGGCGCCAATGAGGCTGGGCAGCCGGCACTGCCCCCGGCTGCTCGCCACCGCCCCGCTCACGCACACCCCCTCATCCTGCTCGCTGCCCCCCGCAGCCCCCACCTCCCGCGGCGCCCTCGCGGCCGGCTCGACCTCCCCCGCCCTCGCCGCACCGCGCCCGCCGCGCCGCGCCGCCGCCGCCCCCGCCCGCGCCAAGGGCGGCTCCTCCGCGCCCGCCTCTGCGCCGTCCAGTGGCGGCGCGGCGCTCCCGTGCATCCAGCGCTGCAGCAGCGCCAAGCTGAAGCGGTCAATGTCCTTGTCCGTCACGTCCCAAAGGTTGGCCACCACAGACGGGCACCCTGCATCCGTCACACAGCGCCCGCCAGTACGCCTTGCGCAACCCTTGCGCAGAGATTTGCGCAACAACTGACTGCGAGGAGACCAGCAGGGCGCTCACCCGCCATGAGGTACGTGAGAAGCGCGCCGGACGGCGGGTACGCGCCGTGCGTCCGCACCCGCCCGCTGCTGCAGCCCATGAGCAGGCCCGCTGCCCGCCACCGCCCGCCGCCGCCCTCGCCCGCGTCGCCGCAAGGCAGCGCAGGCGGCGAGGGCGGCGGCAGCAGGTGCTCCCCGCTGCCGTGCCCCATGTAAACCAGCAGGTCCTGGTGGCGCAGCGCGCACAGCATGTCGCCGGCGGCGGGAGCCCGCCCCGCCACGCCCTGCGCCACACGTACCACACGCCATCCCAGCAAGCAAGCACGAGCAGCAAGTGAGGTCAAGGAGAATGACGCCGCTGGCTATTGCCCAAGGCACGCGCGAGAAAGGAAACGCACCGTCCAGCGGAGGCGGTCGGCGAACCAGCGCTCAAAGCACGCCTGCGTGTCACGGAGGTCGCCGGCGGGGTTGAGAACATAGTAGCTCCTCGACAGCTCCACCAAAGCTGCCGCCGGCGCCGCCGCCTCTGGCCTCACGCCCTCCTCGCCGCCCCCCTCGGCCCCCGCTGCCGCCGCCGCTGCCGCCGCGAACGCCAGGCTGGGCACGCGAAACACGCGTGGCACCCCTCCTTCTGCCAGTTGCTGCTGCTGCTGCTGCTGCGAGGGCCCCGTGGGCGATGCGGAAGGCCCGTCGGGGGCGGGCGGCTGCCGCAGGCAGGGAATGGACTCCCAGGGCAGTGCGTGGAGGTGGTCCGAGAGCACCAGCAGCAGCGGCTCCGCCGCCTCCGCTTGGCGAGGCTGTGGCGGCTCCGACGCGGCAGGAGGATCACTTGGCAGGGCAGCCTGCGTGCTGCCGCCACCACCGCGGTGCAAAGGCGCCGCTGCCGCGGCCTTCGAAGAGGTGGCGGTCGGTGCGGCTGCCGCTGCCGCTGCGGCCGCAGCGGCGCCTGCACGCCCCGCGGGCCGCCTCCCGGCCCGCCCTGCCAGCGCTGGCGGTGGCGGCAAGAGCTACACTTGCGACGCCGCTGCGGCCGCCCCACTGATGGCCTTGAGGCGTGACGTCGG
>VFQP010005721.1_pt1 | contig 10649 bp, 18 predicted proteins | sample 3512351 | NCBI WGS metagenome assembly VFQP01 (sample SAMN10412372, study PRJNA504923) | tailings metagenome | isolation source: Relicate 1 Philex TSF1 revegetated site | place: Philippines: Tuba, Benguet | collected 2017-08-29
GAGGTGGCGGTCGGAGGGGGCAGGCTGTCATTCATTTTTTTGTGCGCTCGCGGTGGCGGCACGGCATGCAAAGTGGCTGAGGCAGGACAACCAGGGAAGGAGAGGAGTCGTGTGTCAGAGCTCAACGCAGAGCGCCACAGGATGCACAGCGCGGCGCTCAAGCGCAGGGCTGCGGAGGCGCAGGTGGCGCAGGTGCTCGCTTCTGGCGCGGAGGAGTCGTTCGTGGAGATCACGCCGCTCGGCGCAGGGCAGGAAGTCGGCCGATCATGCATCATCATGCGCTACCAGTGAGCCGCGCGCCTCTCGCGAGAGAGCTTGCTCGACCTGACGCCTGGGTCGGCAACGCAGCGGCGTGGGGGCCGGAACGCCACGCTCCTGCAGGCAGACAGCAGCGCAGCAGTCGTGCGTGCGTGCAGCGTGCCGTGGCTGAGGCACCGTGATGAGGGCCACCTGGAGCAGGGAGCACTCGCACGAGTGGCGATCTACGGCCGCGTGCACGCACACCATGCCTCGTGCCGCAGGGGCAGGAGCATCATGTTCGACTGCGGCATCCACCCTGGCTACTCGGGCGTCAACAGCCTGCCTTACCTGGACGGCGACGAGGACATTGACATCTCCAAGGTGGACGTGGCGCTCATCACGCACTTCCACCTCGACCACTGCGCCGCCGTGCCCTACCTGCTCAGCAAGACGCGCTTCAAGGTCAGCGCCGGTCGCAGCATCGTAGGGCCAAGCTTCTTGGCAGCGAACGGGGAGGGAGGACCCTTGGGGGGCGCTGTTGACGTGCGGGTCGCCGTGGCCGCTTCCCCTTGCAGGGCCGCATCTTCATGACGCACCCCACCAAGGCCATCTACCACAGCCTCATCAAGGACTTTGCCAGGGCCGCCAAGGGCTCCTCCGACCAGGCGCTGTGCGTGCCCTTCGCAGTGAAAGCTGCCCGCAAGGGGCAGCGGGGACGACGATTGAGGGAGGGCGGAGGAGCGAAGCAGCAGGGCATGCTCTCTCTTGCTTGTGGGGTGTGTGCTGCACATCTTGTCGGCAGCAACACGACCGTGCGGCTGGACGGTGTGGCGCGGCGGTGGTGGATGCCACCGCAGGTACAGCGAGGAGGAGGTGGACGCCAGCATGGAGCGCATCGAGGTGGTGGACTTCATGCAGACCCTAGAGGTGGCCGGGGGCATCCAGGTGCGACGCGCCAACTCCTCCGCGCTGCTCCTTAGCACTCCGCACGGCATCAGCCCCTTCCTCCCCGCCAACACCGCGCCGCTGGCGGCCACATTGCAAAGAGCAAAGCGCCCGTGCGGTGTGCGCCCCCGCCGTGTACACGTGTGCGTTGCGCGCAGTTCACGCCGCTGCGCGCCGGCCACGTGCTGGGCGCCGCCATGTTCCTGGTCGAGGTGGCGGGCGCCCGCGTGCTCTACACGGGAGACTACTCGCGCGTGCCCGACCGCCACCTGCCCGCCGCCGACATCCCGCCAATCACGCCGCACATCGGTGAGCCCACGCACAGCCGCCCACCCGCCCTCGCCCCCGCCGGCGCCTGGGGACCTTGGTAGTGTGTGCGCCCACGCACGCTGCGGGTGGGGCGACGGCAGGGGTGCATGCGCGTGGGAGCGCGCTGCAGAGGAGGTGGTGCGCCTGGATGTGAAGGACGGCGGCTGCGTTTGTGCGCGCTTGCGTGCGCGCAGTGGTTGTGGAGAGCACGTACGGCGTGTCGCGGCACCTGCCGCGCGACCAGCGGGAGGCGCTCTTCCTGCAGCGCGTGACGGACACGCTGCGGGCGGGAGGCAAGGTGCTGCTGCCCGTGGTGGCGCTGGGCCGCGCGCAGGTGAGGCCCCAGGGCGGGGAGGAGGGAAGGGGGCACGCGAGCCGCACGCGTCCCACCGGCTGCGTCTGAGCAGGGTTTGGTTTGTCTCGGTCAGGTGCCTGCCACACGTGTTTTTGAGGCCCGCTCAGCTTCACTTGACTCCGTGCGCTGTCCTTTCGGCCCGCAAAAGGAGCCGCTTCCTCGTCCCGTGCTGCTGCTCCAGCAAAGCCTAACGTGTGCCACTGTGCCCTGGCCCCCGCGCCCGCTGCGCAGGAGCTGCTGCTGATGCTGGACGAGTACTGGCAGGCGCACCCCGAGCTGCAGCACGTGCCCATCTACCAGGCCAGCGGGCAGATGCGCAAGAGCATGCGCGTGTTTGAGACGTACGTGGAGATGATGAACGACGACATCAAGGCGGCCTTCCAGGTGTGTGGGTGTGTGCGTGTGTGTGTGTGAGAGAGAGAACAAGGTTGCCGGCATGCAGCACTCCCCACAGAGCCTCCACTCACCTTGACGCACACGCACTCGCACTCGCTCCTCGCCACCAACAGCTGCTTTGCCCAGCCCTCTCAGCGCCAGCGTACCCATGCCGCTGCAGCCGCACCTCCCTGAGCTCTGCCTCGTGGCAACAAGGGCTCCCTGCGGCGGCAGCGACGGCTAGGCGACGACGTGTGCCTGCGCGGTGGCCCGCTGCGGTGCTCGTTGCGTGCGCTGCGCGCAGCACCACAACCCGTTTGCGTTCCGCCACGTGACTCACCTCAAGAGCACCAGCCAGTTTGACGACATGGGTCCCTGCGTGCTCATGGCCACGCCCAGCGGCCTCCAGTCGGGTGCCTCGCGCGAGGCCTTCGAGGCCTGGTGCGACGACCGGCGCAACACCGTCATCATCTGCGACTTTGCCGTGCAGGTGTGTTCGTGCAGCCGCGTTGCTTTGTTTCCCTTGCCCTCCGCTTGACGGGCTTGGCGGGCAACTGCGCCAGGGGTGTTTGGGTGCGAGGGACGCGTGGGCGGCGCCTGCTTCTGCAGAGCGCGGGGGTGGCGGGCGGCACGCGCACGTCGTGGTGGCAGCAGAGTCGCTGTCCTTGTGCGTCTGCGCCGGTACGTGCGCCCGTGCCCCAGGGAACGCTGGCGCGGGAGATCCTGGGCGGGCCCAAGGACATCCTCACAAAGACGGGCTATCGGGTGAGCGGCTTGGGCCGGAATGGAGGGCTGTGCACTTCCCGCCGGCGCTGCAGCAGCACAGTGCGCGCTGCGGGTCCAACGCCTGCTCCGAGTCACGCGCAAGTGTGTGGGGCACGTGCGTGTGCGCGCGCAGAAGCCGCTGCGCTGCGGCGTGGCGCACATCAGCTTTTCCGCGCACGCCGACTACGAGCAGACGTCGGGCTTCCTGGACGCGGTGCGGCCGCCGCACGTGGTGCTGGTGCACGGCGAGAAGACCGAGATGATGCGCCTCAAGAGCGCGCTGGAGAAGGGCGCGGGGGACCTGGGCGCGCAGCGCAGCGTCTACACGCCCGCCGTCATGCAGACGGTGAAGGTGAGGTGGGGGGGGGAAGGGGGGGAGGCCGGCGGGGTCAGGGGCCCTCAATAGGCGCGCAGCCTGCTGTCACAAGGTGACGGTTTGGGGTGCCCACACAGCGGCAACCCAGTCTGGCCGCACGGCGCAGCGCGGCGACAGGGCTCTTGCACGACTGGCGCGAGCAACGGAGCGCTGACGCCGGCACGTCGTGCGCCTGCCCACCCGGCGTTGCTCCTTCCTTCCCCACAGATCCAGCAGCAGCCGCTTCGCGTGGCGCACGTGGTGGGCCGGCTGGCGCACAAGCCCCCGCGGCCGGGCCAGCACGTGTCGGGCGTGCTGGTGGCGCCGGCGGTGGCGGCGAGCGCGGGCGCGGCGGGCGGCGTGGCGGCGCAGCCGCTGCTGCTTCACCCCGACGACCTGCCCGCCTTCACCAAGATGCACCGGGGACGCGTCACGCAGCGGCAGGTGCGTGCGCAGCGCGCCGCTCGCTCTGGTTCGGGCCACCTGTGAGCCCGTGGCGTGGCTTTCTTTTTGGCATGGCGGCGACGAAGAGCTGCTGACTCGCTGTGGGTTGCTTGTCCGGCCGCTGGTGGGTGGGTGTGTCGCGTGTGGAGTGCAGGCGCTTGCGACCGGGCAGGTGCCTTGGTCGGAGCTGCGCCTGGCGCTGGAGCTGGTCTTTGAGGGCGTGGACGGGTGCGGCGCCTGGCAGGTCAACGCGCACCGCCCGGCCAAGCGCACCAAGGCGGCGGCGGCGGGCGACGGCGCGGCAACGGCGGCGCAGGAGGAGGAGGAGGAGGGCGGGGAGGAGGAGGTGTACGAGGACGCCGTGTCGGTGGGCGACCTGGTGAACGTCACGTTCAAGCCCGCCAACCCTAGGTGAGGCGCCGGCGCCTTTCTCGGTTCTTTCCCGCCTGACCACGACGCAGCTCTTGCCCCCAAATGGGGGCAGCCTCGGAGACGTGAGCCTGCGAGGCAGCTACCTGTGCCCGGCAGCTGCCTGTTCACCTGCGTGTGTGCTACACTGCTGCCGCTGCGCGTGTTTTCGGTCGCTCGCTCGCTCGCTCCGTGCGCGCGGCGTTGATTCCCGCGGCGCGCGACGTGCCACGCTGCCTCCTCCACCCGTGTCGTTGGTTGCTGCTGCTGCTGCTGCGTGTGCTCGCGCGCTGCGCTGCGCAGGGCTGGCTACGAGGCGCACGTCATGGTGGAGTGGGAGGGCGGCAAGCTGAGCGACCTGCTGGCAGACGCCGTGGTGGCGGCGCTGCTGCAGGCGGCGGCGCAGGCGGCGGGCACGCCGGCGGGCATGAGCGCCGCCGAGGAGGAGCTGCGCGCCGCGCGGGCGGCCGGAGACGAGGCGCGCGCCGCCGAGGCCGAGTGTGGCGCCGTGGCGGCCATGCTGGCCACGCAGTTTGGGCCCGTGAAGGTGGACCGAGGGTCAGGGGAGGTGCACGTGCAGGTGAGGCTTTGCTTGGGCGGCGCCGCGGCGCAGCAGCGCGGCCGCGAGGGGGCGGCTGCGGCGTGCATTTTGGGGGGGCGCGAGTGCGGGCCAGACGGATGTGGGTCGCTCGTCCGGAGCACGTTGGACAACCACAGATCTGGGGGCGTGTTGTGCCGCTGTGTTTCGCGTGTGCGGCAGGTGGGCGGCAGCGCGGGCGCGCCGGCGTCGGGGCTGCAGCTGGTGGTGCGGCCCTCGGACGGCAAGGTGATTTGCGCCGACGCCGGCATGCGCGCGCGCGTGGAGAAGGCGGTGCACCGGCTGCTGGCGCTGCTGCGGCCGCTGCCGCTGCCCACCTCTGGGTGACTTCTGACGGCGGCGGCGCGACACTGTGTACATAGCGCTAGAGCACGCGTGCTCTCGTGGAGCCTGCCCCTTCTTCCATTCATGCCATTCACTGCTGACGAGTGCAAGCCGCACAGCGTTTGCACGTGCGCGGGAGAGAGTGGGAACGAGAAAGCCGCTGCAGAGCTGCTGAGTCAGCAGGACAAGCCCAGCCCATAGGGGGAATGTTCAGGTGGAGTGCAGAGGAAGCGTTCAGTGCCTTGGTTGGCAGTGCCGTTCACGCGCCGTCTCAGAGCCAGGGAAAAACTTCGGTGCGCGTGGTGGCCACACTCTTCATGAAAGGTGGGCTTCTTGGGGAGGAAGCTGAGTAGAGAGAGAGCCAGATTCACCGCCGCCGTGGGATCCATCGCTCGTGAATGGTGGGCGCTCCGTTATGCAAGTTCGCGTTGAGCAGGGCGTGCGCACAGCACTCCGTTCACAGCGCCACGCCGTGCGCGACGGGCGCGTGTGTGATGAGCACGGCGCCCTTGCACTCCTTGAGCACCTTCTGCACCCAGGGCGCCACCGTGTGCCCTGCCACCTGTATCGCCATGACGTTGATGCCGGCCGCTTCCACCGTGTCGAGCACCGCCGCCTCAACCGCTCCCTCCACCAGGATCGTGCGAAGCACCGTCAGGTTGTGAGCTGCGAGGAGGCGTGGCAAGCACAGCGGGCAAAGCAGCATGCATCTTGGGCCCTCGGGCTCTTCCGTCCTGTTGGGCGAAAAGCTCTCAAGGGGGGGGGCGCAACTGCTCACCTCGGGTGGCAATCTGGAGGCTGTCCAGCAGGCGTCGCTGCGACAGCGCCTGCGGGCCGTTGGGCGGGCCGGTGCCCTTGGGCTGGATGAGCACCAGCGCGTCGCCGCGCCCGGCGTCCGCCAGCCCGGCACACAAGAACTCGTGCGTGGGCCGGCACGTGCTGTCCACCACCATGCCCACACGCAGCCTCGGCCCTGCGTCACGTGTGCAGAGCACCGCAGCCGCAACCATGGCAAAGTGCGCTCTAGGGTTGGCGCGGTTGGCACCGCAGTCCGGCGTCGGTCAATGCCCACCAGGGCTGCACTCACGGAGGCCGTCGCCGGCAAACTTGACCGAGTTGGGCGTCACCACCAGCAGCGGCACGGCGACGCGCCTCAGCAGCGACATGACCACGCTGCCAATGGTGGCGTTGCCCGCCGCCTGGCCCAGCCGCACGCTGCCCATGACGGCCAGGTGCGCGCCGCAGCCCTGGAGGTAGCCCTCCATGCAGTCCAGCAGCCCGGCCTCGCCGCGCACCTGCAGGCGATGGATTCCACGGGCAGGTGCGCCGTCCCTCCTCCTTGAACACCCTCACTCGGGCTGATGCAACGCGCCAGACGGCAGAGACCCCAGGGAGCGAGTGATCAAGCAACCCCGAGCACCAGCATCCACGCGGCGCGGCGCGCTCACCACCACGTCGGTGCTGACGGCCAGGCCCTGCTTGTCGCACGTGCGGAAGAACTTGATGAGCAGCTCCTGCGCCTCGTCCCGGCCCGCCTCTGTCGACACGCACGTCACGAGCCGCACGCAGTCGCGCCCCGGCCGCGCCGCCGTGCACGCAATGTCGACGGCGATCTGGCTCACGCGGTTGTTGGCCACAAACACCACCACGTTGCGCTGCTGCCGCTGCCGCTGGTCGAGCACGGCGTCGGCCGCGGGCGGCGGCGGCGGCGGCGGCGCGCGCGGCAGGAAGCGGCCCACGTTGCACGTCAGCTTGCGGAAGTCTGCACACGAGGGAGGCGCACACAGCAGCAAACCTCAGAGGAGAGAACGCCGAGGACAGGAAGAGCTCTGCGTGCAGCACCTGCGCAGGTCGCACAGGGCTGGCAGCGCCTCATGCACGCGTTCGCACGCACCGGGCGAGTTGTCCTGCTGCTGCAGCAGCGCCAGCAGCGCGTCCAGCTGCTCCTGACCCAGCAGCGCCCCCTGGTAGGACGCGCCGTGAGGCACCAGCATGCCCAGGCAGCGCATGTCGGGCAGCGCCGTGAGGTCCGAGGCGCGCACCGACACGTGCACCCGCGCGCCCGCCGCCAGCTGCAGCTTGGGCCGGAACAGGTTGGGCACGGTCAGCGCCTCTGCGTCCAGGGCACGCGCAGGGGCCACGGCGCAGCAACCTTCAGCGCGACGGGCGCGCGGCGGCGGCGCGAGCAACTGTGGGAGTCTCGGCTGCCGCGGCTCACTCTTGAGGGAGGGCAGATGGAGCAGGTAGCGTCCGCACGAGACGGCGAGCTTGCCGCCCATGGCGGCTCGGACGCGGGTGAGCTCGGCGACGCCCTCGGCGCTCTGTGCAGGCAAGGCGAGTGCACCCACGACCGGTCAGCGTGGTGAGTGCGCGTGAGGAAGGCGGCGCGCGCACAATGCAGCAGACAGGCGCAGGAGGATGGTTGCTGCCTAATGGGCGCACCTGCAGCTCCAGGTGGCTGAGCTCGACCACCGAGTGCGTGCTGGCCAGCGTGAGGCGCTGCAGCGCGTCGGGCGACAGTCGGAGCCGCCAGGCGCTGTAGATGCTCTTGCAGCCCACCACCACGCTGCGGACAGCATCACGCGCCACACGCGCCACCGCACAAGCCCCACGTCAAGAGCCCGCGCAGAGCTCAACTCAGCAGCTGTCAGACACGGTGACACAAGGTGGTGCGTGCTTGGCTTGAAGCACGGCTTGCCTGTCCATGGCCCTTGACTCGATGACCGAGTCCACCAGCGCCACGTCGGCCACCATGCCGGCCCGAGCGCGCTCGTTGAGGAAGGCGGCGTAGGCCAGGCCGGCGGTGCTGTAGGTGCCGGTGCGGCTGATGAGCCCCAGGTCGCGCGCCCGCCGGGCCATCAGCCACCTGCGCGCGGGCCGTGGGCGACCGTGCTGGTGCGCTGCTCGCCTGGGGCATGGGTGGGCGTGGATGGGCGGAGGTGTGGGGCGCGCCACACTCACTGCACTCCGTTGCGTTGCAGCAGCTCCAGGGCCGTGTCCTCCAAGGGCTGGGGCGCGCCCTCCTCGTCCAGGATGAAGGCCTCGCCAGCCCACGAGAGCTGCGTAGTGAGGGCGAACGGGGCGCTTGCAGGCGCAACGTCACGTGTCTTGCGCGGGGGACATGCAGGGCCTGACGCAGCACCTGTTGGAGGCAAGCTGCTGGACCTGCACAGGCCGCACCTGCAGCAGCGACACGCCAAAGCCTGTGGGGAACGCCTCGCTCTGCGGGTCCTCCGCAAACATGCCGCTGCCGGCGTCCCACCGGTGCGCCGCCCGCCGCGCTTGCATGACAAACAGCACGTTCTCGCGCCTGAGCCTGCACGGCGCGCCGGGCATGAGGACACAGCGCGTTGCAGGCGGGCCAACCCTGGCTGCGCTGCGCGTGTGCCAAAGATGCGCACGCCAGTTGCACGTGCGAGCCACCAATTACACAACTGACCCGTAGAACTTGGCGCCCCACATGTCCTTGACGACGGCGTGCTGCATCTCGTCGTCGATAGCCAGCACCACGCGCAGGTTGGTCAGCGCGGACGCCGCGTCCAGGCCGCTCTGGCCCGCCGCCGCCTCCACCCCCGCCATGAGCTGCGCCAGCACGCGCCCGCCCCACGTCATGCCGTTCGCCGAGTAGTGCGTGGCCTGCACGCAGCGTGTTTCGGCCACCAGGTAGCGACCTCGGCGGGCGTCAGGCGACCGCTGGGATGAGTAAGACACATGCTCAGCGCGCTCAGCGCGAGCCGCTCACCAGGCCTGGGCGGCAGGCGCCCAGCAGCAGGTACGGGTCAGAGGTCCAGAGGTTGTGCCTGGCGCCGTTGGGCAGCTCCAGAAAGTCCTCAAACGCATTGTACAGCACGGCAACCTGCCCCGAGCGCACGGCCGTCGCCGCGCTCTGGCGGTAGGGCTGGCTGGCGGGGCTGGCGAGCCAGTTCTCCACCTCAGCCTCGGCCCACAGGTCGGGCGCCTGGAATGCTTGCGCCGAGGCCCAGAGGCAGTTGGAGCGGTTGAGGTGCATGAGCAGCCGCGCCTCGGCCGCCAGGAGCGTCTCGGCCTGCGGGCGGACGCAGGCGCCAGCGAGAGGGCCGTGGATGCATGCATGTGGTGCATCAGGAGAAGGCACACACTGCTGGGACCTGGCGAGCGCGGCGGGGCACGCTCACGTCGGCGGTGATTTGCTTGCTGATGGCCAGGATCTTGTCGGCGTTGCGCTGGGCCGCGCTCGCCCCCGCCGGCGCCGCGGCCGCCGCCGCTGCGGCTGCTGCCGCCTGCCGCTCGGCGTCCTCGCGCGCCTTGAGCGCCGCCTGCCGGATGCGCTCCAGCGCCATCTGGTCTTCCGCGTCGCCCGTCGTGGAGAGGCGGGCCAGCTCCGCCTCCTCGCGTGCTCGGGCCAGGACGTCTGGACGCGTCAGGCTGCGCTTCATGTCCATGGTCTGCGCGGCACACGCGCGCGCATGCGGGGCTCTCTCAGTGGCAGTGTGCCTTCACCCCACCTGCACTTGACACGGCGCGGTGTGCGTCTTCCACCGCGCCGAGCGCACCTCGATCTCCTCCTTGAGCTGCGCCCTCCACGCCGTGCCGGTGCTGGCGAAGAGCATCTCCTGCATGTCGTCCAGCTCGAACGGCGTGCGGTCCTCTCCGTCGCCGTCGCCGTCCGCGGCGAAACCTCCGTACCGCACCGTCGCCAACGGCAGGGAGTTGTCCAGCTGGGAAGCGGCGGCGGCGGTGTCGGGTTCGTCCCCCTCGCCCGCGTCGTCGCCCTCGTCGTCGCCGTAGTTGAACTTGGTGAAGAAGGAGGGTGATGAGGGGTTAGCGTTTGATGGAGAGGGGGATGGCGCGGCGGCGTTTGTGGCGTTCGCGGCGGGAGGAGTGGCAGCGGTGTGCGATGGCGGCGACAGCGTCGAGCCCAGAACGGACGGCACGACGGTGTCGGGCGTGGGCGGGTCGCTCGAGGCCATGAGGATGGACAAGGGCTGGATTGGCTCGCCGCGGCGCAGCTTGCTCAGCTTCCGCTGCCAGCTGCGGCGAGGCTGCGGCGACTCGTCGCCGGGCTCGTCGGCGGCAGAGGCGGCGGAGGCCGCGAGCTTGATGAGCGAGTCCCTGTCCGCCGTGGTCTGCCGCTGCAGCATCCCGGCACCCGCCACCGTGCGGGGCAGCAGCGTGGGCGGCTGCGGCGAGACGAGGGCTGCCAGCGGCTGCGACGGGGAGAAGGAGGCGGGACGGCGCGGTGGAGGCTTGCCCGGCGGTGGGGAAGGCATGAGCGAGGGGCCGGAGGTGGCGTCGGTGAGCGGCTGGTTGCTCAAGCGCGAGAGCCTTGTGGTGGGGCCGGCGGGAGAGTCGGGGGCTGCGTCCTGATGCTGTGGAGGAGGAGGAGGAGGAGGCTGATGCTGCGGCTGCTGGCGCCTGGCAGGGTCGGACTCCTGCGGGATGGCACAGCATGCAAATGCCACGTGTGGTTTTGCTTGGCCCCAGAGCACAAGGTGCCCAGGTCAGAGCCTCAGCTGCTGGTCCTTGTCACACACCCGCGGCTTGATAGGCGA
>VFQP010005722.1_pt1 | contig 10648 bp, 13 predicted proteins | sample 3512351 | NCBI WGS metagenome assembly VFQP01 (sample SAMN10412372, study PRJNA504923) | tailings metagenome | isolation source: Relicate 1 Philex TSF1 revegetated site | place: Philippines: Tuba, Benguet | collected 2017-08-29
TCGCTGGCATCGTTCCCCGCGATTATTCTTGCCCAATCTGAAATCTCTGGAGAAATCACGATGGCATATGCGATTTCGGCGCTCGATCATGGTCTGTGGAAACCTTCGTCTGGGGCTCGTCCCTCCTCTCGGTCCCGGATCGACGACCGCTTCTGCGCCGAAATCGAGGGCGTTCTTCCTGCCCTACGAGCCTATGCCCATTCGCTTTGCGGCTCTCGGGACACGGCGGATGACGCCGTCCAGGATGCATTGCTGAAGGCGTGGGGCGCGCGCGAAAGCTATCTTCCCGGCACCAATTTCAAGGCCTGGATGTTCACGATCCTGCGCAACGCTTTCCTGTCCCGCGTGCGGCGGCGGAAATTCGAGGGCACCTATCACGAGGGGGCCGAGGAGGGACTGACCTGCCCCGCCAACCAGCTCGACCATCTATCCGTGCTCGAGCTCAAGGCCGCCCTGCGCAAATTGCCCGACAACCAGCGTGACGCGTTGATGCTGGTGGTTCTCGGGGGCTTTTCCTACATCGAGGTTTCGGAGATTTGCGGTTGCATGGTCGGCACCGTCAAAAGCCGGATTGGCCGCGCCCGCGCCACGCTCCAGCGGATGCTCGATGGCGAGGCCGAACCCGCCTGACAAGAACGGCTTCGCCGATGGTGTCGCCCCGCGCGCGCAGCCCTGTGCCGGCCGACGGCGGGGCATTCAGGTTAGTGGATCGGGCGGACGAAGGCGGTCCAGAGACAATGGGCGAGTTGAACCGTGAGGCCGAGGGCACCGGCGAGGGCCATTGGCGGCCCCAGTGGCGACGACAGCCCGGCCAGCATCAGGCCGCCGACGAGAACGACGAGCGCGGTCAGCCGGATTTTTGCTGCCACTGCCGCCTCATCAGCCACAGTTTCGAGGCTTCGCCCGCGTCGATCACGGCCTTGTCGCCGACCGACGGCGTAACTTTCCTGATTGTCGCGCGCGCGGTGTCGCGCATCTTCGGATCGGGGCCGACGGCGGCGATCATCAGCCATTTCAGACCCTCGGGCGAATTCGTGTCCAGGCCGTTGCCGGTCGTCAGCCGCACGCCAAGGTCGTACTGCGCCCGCTGATCGCCCGCCTCCGCGGCCTTTACGAACCATTGCATGGCCCTGCCCACGTCCTGTGCCACGCCGTCCCCGGTAACGTAGACGGTCGCCAGCTTGTATTGCGCACCCGAGAGCCCGCTTTCCGCGGCCCGGTTGAGCAGCGCGAGCCCGGCCGAGGCATCCTTCGGCACGCCGTCTCCGCGAAGATACATCTGGCCGAGATTGGCCTGGGCGGTCGCCGCGCCCTTGTCCGCGGCCTTCTGGAACCACTGCGCCGCAGCCGCCTTGTCCTGCGCCACGCCGGTTCCGGCATAGAGCAGGTTCGCCAGCGCGATCTGCGACCTGATGTGGCCAGCCTCGGCGCTGCGCCGGAACAGGTCCGCCGCCTTGGCGGCGTCCTGCGGCATGTGCCACCCCTTCAGGTTCAGCGCGCCGAGCGCGAACGTAGCCTCGCGATGCCCCTTCGCCGAGGCGGAGGCGAGCAGGGCGATGACATTCTTCGGCTCCTGCTTGCCCAGCCTGTTCGAGAGCGCGAGCGCGGCGAGGCGGTATTGCGCATCCGGTTCGCCCCGTTCGGCGCGGGCCAGGAGCTCGGCGGCCGTCGGTGACTGCTGTGGTCCACTGGAAGCCGGTTCCCGACTTGGTTTGGGGGTCTGTGCCAGGCCGGCTTCCAGTGGTATGGCTGCCAGAGGGGAGGCAACCAAGATCAGGCAGAGAATGCTGTGGGGGACGAGCGCCGGAACGCGCATGCTGATGGTCCTCGTGTCTTCGGGCCTTCCGGCCGCTTGTCCTAGTTGCCCTGACCGGGCGTGGTGACGACCGCGTTACGGTCACCCTTGCCCTTGCCGGCAGCGCTCACATTCGTGTTGCTGGTCTGGTTGTCATGGGCGTCGGACGTGGAGTTCTGCGTGCCGGAGCTGTCCTGGGTCGCCGACTGGCTGACCGTGCCCGTCGCGCCGTCGCCCAGGTTCTGGACGGCCTCGGTGTAGTTGCCGATCGACGTGGACGAGGAATTGTAATTGGTGACGTACTGGGTCAGCGCGTCCATGCCGCCGCTGCCGCCGGCGCCGTTCTTTTTCTGGAACTGGAACTGCGAGGCAAGGCTGGTGGAGCGCGCCTGCGGCTCCCAGCCAGCCCGGCCGATCTGCTGTGCGCCGGCGGGTGCCGCGGCGGCGAGAAGGGCGCAGGCCATCGAGGCAGCGCCGATACGAACGAGAGTGTGCATCTTTTCATTCCCTCTTCAGGTTCCCGGTACGGGGTGCGGCCGAAGCCGCACCCCGCCAGGATGGTTCGGAGACGATTATTCGCCGCCGCCATTGCCGGGATTGACGCTGACGCTCGGCGCGTTGACCGAGATCGACTTGTTGTTGCCAACCGCGGTGGCGACCGAGTTGACGATCGGACGATCGAGTGCGCCGAGGTTGGTGTAGTTGTAGAGATCCACGTCGCTCACCGACGACGTCGCGCTGACATCGGCGACCGAGACCTGGACCACATCGGCCATCATCAGGCGATCCGGACCCTCGGCCTCGATGGAGACGCTCAGGTTGTTGCCCACCGCCGTGGCGCTGCTGTCGACCGAGGCGTTGAGGATGTCATAGACCGTCGAGGTCGCCGACACCGTCGCCGGGGTCACGCCAAGGCCGAGCACCGCGACGCCGCCGAGGTCGCTATCCTCGCCCTGGGCGGGGTAGTCGATGCTGCCGACCAGCATCTGGGCTTCGTGCAGCTGTACGGCCGTGTCCGCCTGGATGCTGGTGTTGTTGCCGACGGCGGTCGCCTGGCTGATCACCTCGGGCAGCTCGGTCAGGGCGTCGTACATGGCGCCTTCGGTCGGGTCCTGCTCGATCGTGACCGTGCCGAGGTCGATGGTGCCGACCACGGTGCCGTTGTTGCCGTTGCCGGTGTTGGCCTCGTTGACCGTGCCGCCGACGATGTCGGCATTGATCTGGACGTCACCGCCCGAGCTGGTCACGCTCTGCGGATCGACGAACTGGTCGGGGGCACCCGCGCCGCCGCCGGTGACCGGATTGTATTCGGTGCTGAATTCGATCGAGCCCAGGTCGATCTCGGTCATGCCGCCTTCGGTGCCGGCCATCGGCTGGTTGTTGTAGATCCCGTGCACGGTCGAGGACGAGGTCACGTCGCCGATCTGGATCTGCAGGTCTTCCAGCATCACCATGCCGGTCGGCTCGATGTCGATGTCGATGTCGACGTCCTTGGTGACGACTTCCTTGACCTTGGCGTCCCAGGTCCAGTTCACTTCGTCGAACGCATTGGCCGGCGCGAATGCGAACATCCCCAGAGCCACGGTGGAGGCGCCCACCATCAGGCCCAGTTTCTTGATATACCCGCTCATCTTAGAGTCCCTTTCGTTTGTCTAGGTAGTCGGTCATGAAATCGACCCGCTCGAGCGAGCACTCCGGCTTGCTCGGGAGGCCGAGGTATTCCGTCATGAATTGGTATACGGCCATCTCCACGACGGATCGGACGCCGAGCTGGAGCGGTTCGTTCTTGATGCGACCCGCTTCGAACTCGACGAGTTGAGAGCCGAAGAAACGAAACACGTTCGCCTCGACCTCAAATCCATAAATCTGCTTCTGAAGGGAGCTGACGTAGACGACGTCGAAGGTCTGCGCGTTCACCATGCGCAGATCGAGCCCCACATTGATGATGACGGTGCGTCCCTTCACACCCGCGCCCTGGACGAACAGTCCGGCGCCCTCGCTGAGAATGTTGTAGTTCAGCTCGGTCAGCGCGCCGAGAACGACGAAATCGCTGGCGCGAACGGGCCCAACCCGCTGCGTCGCCTCGGTGATCATCTTGTTCTCGGTCATCTTGTTCTCGGCCAGCGGGATCCGCAGGTCGAAGCGCTCGACCATCCGGGTCTTGCCGCTCTTGTAGAAGGCGCTCATCACCATCTCGCTGATGCCCTGGCTGATCACCGAGCTCTCGGCCAGGCCTTCGCGCTGGCCGGTCTTGTCGGCCACCTCGCCTACGGAAACCACCGGCAGGTGGTTTCCGGGCAACGCGGCGAGGTCGCTCAGGCAGCGCGTGTAGGGCGTATCGTTGTTGGTGACAGGGAACGAGAAGGTCGGCTTGACGCCCTTGCTGCCGTAGATGTCCTGGGCGCCGCATGCCGCGAGCGCTCCCGACAACAAAAACACCGAAAGTAGTCGTGTAGTTGACATGAGGACCCCTCTACTCAGTCAGCCCCGGGCCGCTCTTGAGAAAAGGACGGTCGTGGCGTTAGTCGCGTTGTGGAGCTGATCGAGCCCCGATTTGACGGGGATAAATCGCCGCCCGTTTGTGAAGTGAACGATAGGCGATGCGGTGACTATTATAATAGACGGGCATAAGGAGTAGGCCGTTTATGGCCAATTCGCCTGATTTAAGTCGGCCTTTGGCCCATTTCGTCACATTTACTGGCGCATGAGGGGTAGTGTCGCGGCCCAACCCTGCCGCGGCACACCCCATTCGGGGCATTTCGGCGCGGCGACGGCGCCCGCGCACCCAAATCGGGCAGGCGCGGAAATTAGGAGGTAGAGGCGTTGCAAGTCGCTCTGGACGGGCTGACATGAGGCCAAACGGGCCGCATGCTGCCTGAAATCATGTGAGGTGTTCGATGAGATATCCCTGGCAATCCGGAGCGGTACTCTGTCTGGCTGTTGCCCTTCATGCCGGCACGGCCAGTCGCGCGGACATGGTCGACCCAGCGCTTCCGTCTCAGAGCTCGGTTCAGGCGCCGCCGGACATCGCCATCGCCATCGGGCAAGGTGCAGACCCGGCCACCGGCGCGATCGGAATAAGGCCTTTCCCGAGGCTGACGCCGGAGCCGTCGGCTGGGCCCAACGCTGCGATCGGGGAGGGGCTGTCGGCTACCCGCGATATCGTCGTTCCTGGTGTCGCGGAAGCCGTCTCGCTGCCGGAGGTCGTCGCCGCCGCTCGAAATGATCCGGCGCAGGCGCCCGCGGACGAGAATAGCGGCGCGGTCAATGAATGGACCGGCCAACTGGATGCGCAAGAGCCTCCGGCGCTCGCCCCGCCGCCCGTACGGCAGGCGCCGCGCGACGCGCCTGGCCGTGCGCCGAGCGGCATGGGATCAGAGAGCGTCCAGTAGGCTTCCAAGGCGCGGTGGATCGGCGCTGGGCGGCTCGGGGCCGCTCGCGGGCTCAGGCATCGGTATCGAAACCGTGGCTGAGCGCCCAGATTGCGGCTTCCGTCCGGTTGCGGGCGTTGATCTTCTTGAACACCGCCTTGATATGAACCTTCACGGTGCCTTCGGTGATGTTCAGTTCATTGGCGATGACCTTGTTCGGGCGACCGTTCGCGAGGCAGCGGAGAATCCGCTTCTCGCGCGGCGAGAGGTCTATGGCGAGCGTCTCCCCGCTACCGGGTAGCTGGGCCTCGCATCCGTCCACCAGGATTTTGACCAGATCGGTGGGCAACACCTTTTCTCCCAGCATCACCAGCATCAGCGACTGCTTCAGCGCATCCGGCGTGATGTCGCGGAGCAGGTAGCCGCTGGCGCCCGCCCGCATTGCCGCTTTCAACTGGTTGACCGACATTGCGTCCGACAGGACGACGATCGGCGTGTCGCCGAATTCGCCGCAAATTCGGAGCAGGCTGATTCCCTCCTCGCTTGAGGGCACAAGCGGCGAGTGCACGGCGATCAGGATGAGCGCGGGCCTTTCCGCGTCGTCATGTTCGTCATCGCGAATAAAATCCAGGTGCGACACCTCTCGAGTGACCTCGAAAGGCGAATCCTGGAGCAGCATCTTCAAGCCCTCCCGGAAGAGCTTGCTCTTGTCGACCACCCAGAGCCGGTGGTTCTCCATAACCCTTGTCCTTCCCAGTTTGTCGCGAATTCGTATTAAAATCGACGCTTGCGGCCGGCCCGGTCCCGAAAGCGCGTGGTGAATATGAGGATGTGCGGAAATAGGTCAGTTCGTATGACGAAACGACGTATGTGGGCGGTTTGTGCCCCGAATATGTTCTAATTAAGCATAAATTCAGTCCGAGGATATAATCTGAATTTATGAGGTATTAAGATATTCAATCAAGATACCTGCGACGAAGGTTGTTATCTATAAAGAGGTATCTCTTTTGAGAATATTGTTTGATATACTGATCGAGGTTAATGAATTTCATGGGCCGAAGTTAAACAATTTATCTGGACTGTTTTTTGGTTACCCAATTTAGGCGACGGGTCACCAGCCGGTCGCCAGAGATCGCGTACAAGATTTCGACTCGTGTGATGGGGCCTTCTATGACGTACACGTCACTTTCGTCCGGGCAGATCGAGTGCCTCCAGTTGCTGGTCGCCTGCGGTGATTGCAGGCAGATCGCCGAACGCCTCGGGGTTTCTCCCGGCTATGTCGAGGAGCAGCTCGACGGCGCCTGCCTGCGTCTCGGCGTCGATACCCGCCTGAAGGCCGCCATCATCGCTTCGCGGCTCGGGCTCATCGAGGAGCGGGCGGCGCAGGCGACCAACTCTATCGCCTGAGCGGCCTTCATCGCCCGGTCTCCGGCGTGCTATAGCTGGTCCTGGAACCATTCACGGGGAGGATTACACCATGGCGAAGATCGGCTACTGCACCGTCGGCTCGAACCGTCTCGAGGACGCCAAGGCGTTCTACGATGCGCTGCTCGGCACCATTGGCATGAAGCCGCGTTTCGAGCATCCGTCGGGCGGCCGGCTTTATGCGGGCGAAGCGGGCATGTTCGGTGTGCTCGGCCCTTACGACAAGCAGCCGGCGACTGTCGGCAACGGCTCCATGGTTGGCTTCACCTTCGATAGCACGGCCGAGGTCGACGCCTTCCACGCCAAGGCGCTTGCGCTCGGCGGCGCCGACGACGGCGCGCCGGGCGAGCGCGCCCCGGGCGCGTATTTCGCCTATTTCCGGGATCTCGACGGCAACAAGTTCTGCGCTTTCAAGTTCGGCTGACCAAAAGCCCGGGAGAACGGACATGAAGCGCGCGGATTTCGATCTGGTCGCGGAGAAGCTCCGCAACTGGGGCCGCTGGGGCGAGCAAGACCAGCGCGGCACGCTCAATCACATCGGGCCGGAGACGCTGAAGAAGGCGGCGGCGACGGTCCAGTCGGGCAAGCTCTTCAATCTGGGCCTCAACTTCGACAAGGACGGCCCGCAACTCAACATGAAGCGCTTCAATCCGAAGCTCTATCCAACCGACCTGTTCTCGCCGCTCAATCCGGCGGTGCCGAACGTGGTCTATTCCGACGACGTCATCCACATGCCGCTGCAGGCGGCGACCCAGTGGGATGCGCTCGCCCATGTCCATTATGACGGCGTGCTCTACAACAACTGCAAGGCGTGCGACACGCTGAGCGAGAAGGGCGCGGCCCGCCTCGGCATCGAGAACCTGGCCCAGCCGGGAATCATGTCGCGCGGCGTGCTGCTCGACATCTTGCGGCTCAAGAAGACCGATCGGCTGCCTGACGATTACGCCATCACCGTCGACGATCTCAATGCCGCATGCCAGGCGCAGGGCGTGACCATGGAGACCGGCGATATCGTGCTTATTCGCACCGGCCATATCCAGCGCTTCACCCTGGAGCAGGATCGCGCGGCCTTCAACGGCGCGCAGCCCGGGCTCGATCCCAGCTGCGCCGAATGGGTCCACGAGCATTCGTTGGCGGCGGTCTGCGCCGACAATCTGGGCGTCGAGATCCTTGGGCCGCAGATCATGCGGACCGAAGTGCCGCTGGCGTTCCACATGTACTGCCTGCGCGACATGGGATGCCCGCTGGGCGAGATGTTCAATCTCGATGCGCTGGCCGCCGACTGCGCGCAGGACGGGCGGTATACCTTCCTGCTCTCGGCCCCGCCGATCCCGTTCACCAATGCGGTGGGCTCGCCGGTCAATCCGCTGGCGCTGAAGTAGGCCCTGGGCGCAACTGGACATCTTTTGGAAAACTCATATCAACTTGAGGGACGCCGGGCGGGTGAATAGCTTCGAGGAAAATAGTCCGGCGCGCCCGTAACTTACGCCAGCGCCGGTTCGGCTCCTGTAAGGACTTCCCATGGCCTCCGGTCTCGCTGCCCTGCTTGACGACATCGCCGGCATCGCCAAGCTCGCCGCCGCTTCGATAGACGATGTGGGCGCCGCGGCCGGCAAGGCGGGCAGCAAGGCCGTCGGCGTGGTGGTCGACGACACGGCGGTGACACCCGGCTACGCCATGGGGTTCACGCCGGACCGCGAGCTGCCGATCATCTGGAAGATCGCGCTCGGCTCGTTCCGCAACAAGCTGCTGTTCCTGCTGCCGGGCGCGGTCGCGCTCAGCGCGTTCGCGCCCTGGGCGATCGTGCCGATCCTGATGCTGGGCGGTTCCTATCTGTGCTTCGAGGCCGCCGAGAAGATCGTCGAGGCTTTCACCGGGCATCATGATGATGACGGCGAAGACCTGGCGCTCAGTTCGGCCGAGTTGGAGAAGCAGAAGGTGGCGGGAGCCATCCGCACCGACTTCATCCTGTCGGCCGAGATCATGGCGATTGCCTTGGGCGATCTTGCCGACAGGCCGCTCGCCATCCAGGCGGCCGCCCTCGCCGTCGTCGGAATCATGCTGACCGTGGTCGTCTACGGCGTCGTCGGGTTCATCGTGAAGATGGACGATATCGGCCTGCACCTGTCACGGCAGGGGCAACCCATGCTGCGCAAGCTGGGCCGCGGCCTGCTGCATGCCATGCCGCCTTTGCTGTCGGGACTGTCGGTGGTCGGCACCGCGGCGATGCTGTGGGTCGGTGGCGGGATCATTGTCCATGGCCTGCACCACTTCCATCTCGACACGATTCCGGATCTGGTCGATGCGGGTTCGCATCTGGCGAGCCGTGTGCCCGCCATCGGCGCGGTCACCGAATGGATGGCCTTCGCGCTGGGGTCGGCGGTGGTGGGCTTCGTGGTCGGCGGCGTGATTCTCGCGGCGGTGCATTTCATCCCGCGCAAGGACAAGGCCGAGCCCAAGGCCCACTGACTACCTGCCCAGAGTGTAGGCGACCGGAACGATCGGGGTCGGCGGACCGCTTTCCGTGGCGGGCGCGGGTTCCGCGTCATCGCTATCCGTCGCGGCCGAGGCCTCGAGCGCGCTTGGCCAGCGCGCGTCGGACGGGACCGCGGCCTGTGCAGTCTGCACGGCAGTGCCAGTGTCGGCATTGGCCGGCGCGAGGTCTTCGGCGGCGGCGGGGCCTGCGGCGGCAAGAAGTGCGATCAGGGCGAGAGCGGCGTTTTTCATGGGGTTCTCCAGGCTTTTCCCGACAACGCGGCCGAGGGCGTTTCATTCCCGGCCCGGGAAAATTCAGTCCGCATGCGTGGCTTGCGTGCTCAGTTGATGACCGCCCGGCGCCGCGGCGCGCCGCTGATGTATTCATGCAGCGGGTTCAGTGACGGGATGTGGCTGAAGATCACGTTCATCACCACTGTCATCGGCACCGCCATCAGCGCGCCCGGGATGCCCCAGAGCCAGGTCCAGATCACCACCGAGAAGAACATGATGATCGGGTTGATGGTGAAGCGGCGCCCCAGCAGGCTCGGCGTGATGAAGCTGCCTTCGAGGATGTGGAACACGAAGTAGACCAGCGGCACCAGCAATGCGCGCTCGGCCTCGGGAAACTGGAGCAGCGCCGCGACGGTGGTGAGGGCGATGCCGACGACGGCGCCCACATAGGGAATGAAGTTCAGGACCGCCACCACCATGCCCCAGAACAGCGCGTTCTCGAGCCCCAGCAGATACAGGCTGGCGCCCACCAGCGCGCCCAGCGCGAGGTTGATGCCAGCGATGGTGAGCAGGTACGACGAAACTTCCCGCTCGATCGTGCTGACGATGCTGACCACCGCGCGCTTGTCGTGGAAGGTGGGCATCAGCCGGACGGTCTTCTCCTTGAACATGTCGCCCGCCGCCAGGAGGAAGTAGAGCAGCACCATCATGAGGAACAGGCTGACGCCGATCTGCTGGATACCGGTCAGCAGCCGGCCCATGACAGGCGGGGTGGAGTCGGCCATCACCGTGGTGCGCGGACGCTTCTCCAGCGTGGCGACCTTGGCCAGTTCGTTCGACGCCTTCTCGAGGCTGGCATAGGAGTCGATCACGGGCCTGAACTTGTCGCGCAGCTGGCTGCTGATGTTGGGCGCGCGGTCGACCCATTCCAGCGCGGGTGTGCTGACCGCCACCACCGTCAAGGTGCCGACGATCACCAGGGTCGCCACGATGAACGCCGCGAGCAGCGGCGCCGGAAATCCCTGGCGTACCAGCGGCCGTTGCAGCGGCGCCAGGGCGAAGCTGGTCAGCAGCGCAGCGGCCAACGGGATCAGAACGGTCGAGGCCAAGTACAGGCAGACCACGACCAGGATGACGAACATCCCGATCATGCTGACGTGCGCCCAACGCCTCAACTTCGCCGCGCGCGGCGGCTCGAGCTCGTGGAGTGGCGGAATCGGAAACATGGGCGACCTCGACGCGACGCTGCGCTAACGGCGCCGAAATCAACCGGTTCCGGGAGGAGTGGCCCACCATTCGGATATCGCGCCGGGTGTGTCGGGCGTGCGACGGATGGTGGAGGCGGGTT
>VFQP010005723.1_pt1 | contig 10645 bp, 6 predicted proteins | sample 3512351 | NCBI WGS metagenome assembly VFQP01 (sample SAMN10412372, study PRJNA504923) | tailings metagenome | isolation source: Relicate 1 Philex TSF1 revegetated site | place: Philippines: Tuba, Benguet | collected 2017-08-29
ACGGCGAAGAATACATTCTGCAACTGAACGATGAAGATATGCCCGTGATCCGCTTGAATGCCGGGTATCGCCGCATGTTGGAGAACAAGGAAGAAACACCGGAAAAGGACGTTCGCAATTACATTCGCGAACGCTACTCTAGCGCCCTCATGCTCATGAAAAACATCGAGCAACGGCGGCAGACGATCCTGAAAGTTTGCCAGTGTGTCGTGGACCGGCAAAAGGACTTTTTGGAATCCGGTCTCGACTCCCTGCAGCCGATGATGATCAAGGATCTGGCCGAGGAAATCGGCGTGCATCCCTCGACGGTGAGCCGCGCGGTGGCGGGCAAATACGTCCACACGCCCCAAGGAGTTTTTGAACTGCGATTCTTCTTCAGCGAAGCCGTCCAAGGCCCCGCCGGAGCGGGCACCGCGCTCTTGGTGCTCAAGCGCAAAGTGAAGAAGATGATCGACGAAGAAGATCCCGCCCACCCGTTGACGGACGACCAAATTACCGCCCGACTCAACGAAGAGGGCATTCAAGTTACCCGCCGCACCGTGGCGAAGTACCGCGAGGATATGAAAATACCCTCCACCCACCAGCGGCGCGTCAAGCCACAATAACTGCGCCGCATCAGCGGTTCGGCTAGAAAGCGATTCCCATGAAAATTTCGTATACAGGGAAGCTCGAAGAGCTTACAAAAGAGCAGAAGAAGAATCTCGATGCCCACTACGCCAAGCTCGGCAAATTAGTGGACCGCAAGGGTGAGAAGGAGGCACATGTCGTGCTTACCTCCGTGAGGCACCTGAAGAAGGCGGAAGTCACCATGAACTACTACGGCCATGCCGTGGTGGGCACGGGCTCGCACAAGGACTCCTTCGTGGCCCTGCTGGCCGCTATCGTCAAGCTCGAGAAGCAACTCCACAAGGTTCGTGACAAGTGGACGGATTCCAAACGCCACGGCGACAACATCAACGGCAAGAAGGGCGGCGCGGCCAAGGTGAGCGTCATTGTTCCCTCCGAGAAGCAAAAGCCCAGCGTACTGCTCGCTAAGGTGCAACGCAGCGCCAAGCCTCTTACCGTGGAAGAAGCAGTGCTCACCATCCGCGGCAAGAGTAAGTATCTTGTTTTCGAAGACGCCGAGACGGGCGGCATGAGCGTACTGGCTCGCACGGAAGACGGCTCGCTCGAAGTGATCGAAACCCGATAAGATCGATCCATGAACACGGGACAGGCTGAGCTTGTCATAATTACCGGACTCAGTGGTTCCGGTAAAGGCACGGTGCTCAAATGCTTTGAGGATTTGGGTTATTATGCCGTCGACAACTTACCGCTGGAGCTCTTCCCGAAATTCGCCGAACTCACCAAGGACAGTCCCAACATCCGGCGCGCCGCGCTGGTAGTCGATATTCGCGAAGGGGAAGCGCTGAAGCGCTTCCCTCGGCTTTTGGGAGAGGTCTCCGCGAAGATATCCACCAAACTGCTTTTTTTAGATGCAGCAAATGAATCGTTGCAGCGCCGCTTCAGCGAAACGCGCCGCCCCCATCCGCTCGGCCAAGGGCGCAATGTCCTTAAGAACATCCAGGCCGAGCGCGAAATGCTCAAGGACATTCGCTCGCTCGCCAGCTTGCTGGTCGACACCAGTAAGCTGAACGTCCATGAACTGCGCGCCTTCATCGAAAAAACCTTCTCTCAAGTGCAGCGCGATGGCAAGACGTCGATCTTCGTCACCAGCTTCGGCTTCCGACATGGCGTACCGCACGACGCCGACCTCGTCTTCGACGTTCGCTTCCTGCCGAATCCCAATTACATCCCCGAGTTCAAACCCCTCACCGGCAAACACCCCAGCGTCGCCCGTTACATTCGGTCCTTCCCGCAAACCAAGGAATTCCTCTCCCGCACCGAGGACCTGCTTACTTTCCTCCTCCCTCACTATGCGAAGGAAGGCAAGAGCTATCTCACCATCGCCTTCGGCTGTACCGGCGGCCAGCATCGCAGCGTTATGATTGCCGAAGACATGGGCAAGGCACTGAAGAAACACGGCTACCCCAACAAAGTGACCCACCGCGACGCCAACTCTAAAAAGAGCCCGCACTGAAATGCGTGACACCGGGATGCGGCGTTGGGAGTATCTAGCTCTTTTCGCCTTTATCCTCTTCTGGCGTCTCTGTCAGCGCAACGTCCTCTGGATCGAAGAGGCCTACCCGATGGTCGGCTCGATTGAGTTCCTCCACGGGCGCCTTCCTTACAGCGATTTTTGGTTCGACAAACCGCCCGGCTCAATCGTCTTTTACACTCTCTTCGGCGCCGTCCCAGGTTGGACTCTCCGCATCGCTGGATCCCTCTATGTGCTGCTGTGTTGCTTCTTATCGGCAAAGCTAGGCGGCCGCTGGTCAGCTTGGCTGCTTGCGGCCTATCTCAGTTGGGGCATCCCTTCGGCAGTCTTCGCCCTTGCGCCCGATCTTCTTCTGGTCGCCCCACATCTGGCTGCGGTTTACCTAGCCCAACAGGGCCGCGTGTGGCTAGCGGGTTTTTCCAGCGCCGCTGCGTTTCTGGTTCACGCGAAGGGCGCATTGGTCCTCTTAGCCGCCTTGGTTTGGAATCCCAACTGGCGCATCCTCGCCGCTTTTCTCGCCATACTCCCATTGCACATCGCCGGTGGCGCCGCATACTGGCAGCAAGTTTGGGAATGGGGCCGAACCTACTCCACCAACACTTTCGTATCCAATCCGCTCGCTGAATTCGCCAGGCGCACACTCAACTGGGCGGGCTTCCATTCTGCCGCCTTACTAGCCGTTCAGCTGAGAGCGAGCTTCTGGTCCTGGCGCCACTGGACATGGCTCGCCATCTCCCTTTCCAGCGTCGTTCTCGGCTATCGTTTCTTCCCGCGTTACTACTTTTTCTTGCTCGCGCCAGTCTGCGTCATGGCTGGCCTCGCTCTCGACCAATTGCGCCCACGCACCCGAGCACTCGTACTAGTCTTGCTCTTAATTCCCGCCATTCGCTTCGCTCCACAAAACCTGAAGCTCCTCGCCGGCGACGATTCCTGGGACGACCTCGCCCTCTTCCGCGACAGCCGCCAAATCGCCGCGACCATTCGCGCCCAAGCCAAACCGGGCGACACGCTCTTTGTCTGGGGCTACCGCCCCGACATCCAAGCCTTGGCGCGCATGTCGAGCGGCACGCCGTACATCGAAAGCCAACCCCTCGATTGCGTCTTCGCGGATCGCCACCTGCGGCCCAGCGTTCCCATGCGCAACCAAGGCTGCGAAGAACGCTTTCGCGATTTCCAGCGCTACACGCCCACTTGGTTTGTCGACGGTCTCGGGCCGCTCAACCCCCAACTGCGCTATGAGCCTCCCGGCTACGAAGTAGTGGAACGAACGAACACCGCCGTGCTCTATCGCTTAATCAATCCGAAGCAGCGCCCGCAGGACGCCGCTATTCCTCTTCCTCGCCCACCGGCACTGCATCCAGCCAATCCGGACGCTTCAGGACTTCACGCGGCCTTGAACCATCCGGCGGCCCGATAATCCCTTCCTTCTGCATCCGGTCGAGAATGCGCGCTGCCCGGCCATAGCCCAGCCGCAGCCGCCGCTGCAGGATCGAAGTCGATCCCTTGCCCATCTCGCAGATTACGCGCACTGCCTCGCCGTACATCGGGTCGGCGTCGCCTTCGAGATCCTCTTCTTCCACCGGATCCTCGCCATCCTCGCTCGGCGGCGCCACCAGGAAGCTTTGGTCGTACTCCGGCTGCGCTTGCTTCTTCCAGAATTCGACTACGGAATTGATCTCGCCCTCGCCCACATAAGCGCCGTGCACGCGATGCAATCGCGAGGACGCCGGCGGCAGGAACAACATATCGCCCTTGCCCAGCAAGTGTTCCGCCCCCATCGTGTCCAGAATCGTCCGCGAGTCGACGCGCGTGGCCACCCGGAAGCTGATACGCGCGGGGAAGTTTGCTTTGATGACACCGGTGATGACGTCCACCGACGGCCGCTGCGTCGCCAGCACCAGATGCATGCCGACCGCGCGCGCCATCTGCGCCAACCGCGCCACTGAAGTCTCCACGTTGTTGCGCTCCAGCATCATCAAGTCCGCCAACTCGTCGATGATGATCAGGATGTACGGCAGCGGGCGCAGATCCTCTTCGAGCATCCCGTCGTTGTTGGGTTCGTCGAAAAGGCCGCGCGGCTCACTGGCGATTTGGCGCATCTTGCGGTTGAACTGGTCGATGTTGCGAACGCCTCGCGAGGCCAATAGCTTGTAGCGCCGCTCCATCTCCAGCACCGCGTTGCGCAGCGCGTTTGAAGCCTTGCGCGGATCGGTGATCACCGGAGTGAGCAAGTGCGGAATGTCTTCATAGATGCCGAGTTCCACGCGCTTCGGATCGATCATGATCATACGCACTTCATCGGGCGTCGATTTGTACAGCACGCTCATGATCATCGAATTCAACATGACGGATTTGCCCGATCCCGTCGAACCCGCCACCAGCAAGTGCGGCATCGAATCGAGGGTAAAGATCTTGATCCGTCCGTTGATGTCCTTACCGAGCGACATCGTCAGGCGCGAGGGATTGTTCTGGAAGTCGTCGCCCTCCAACACTTCGCGTAACGCGATCAACTCGCTGTTGCGGTTTGGCACTTCGATGCCGATCGTCGGTTTGCCCGGAATGCGTTCTATGAGAATCGACTCCGCTTGCAAGCCAAGGCACAAGTCCTCCGTAAGGTTTGTAATCTTCGAATACTTGATGCCAGCCTCGGGCTTGAACTCAAAAGTCGTGACCACCGGACCGGGATTGATCTGCACGACGTTACCAAGCACGCCGAACTCCTCGAAGCGTTCTTTGATTCGCGACGCCGTATCGCGCAATTCTTGCGAATCGAAAGCCGTCCGCCCCGGCGGCTCGATCAGCATGCCTGTTGGTGGCAGTTTATAGGTCGCGTGGACGGCAGGCTCTTTGGTCTTCGCTTTGGCCGCAGATGGAGGTGGCGCTGGGGCTGTTGAGGGCGAGGCTGTGGAGGGCGAAGCCGTGGAGGCAGGCGCCATCTCATCCAACGTTTTGATGGGAATGTAGCCGTCGTTTTCCGCTTCCGGGGCTTCCTCGTCTTCCAAACCGCCCTCGCCCACCGGCACGGCGGGCATTGTTGCTGCCACCGTCTTCGTTTCCCAAGGCGGCAAATTCGCCGACTCATCCTCCGCCGGCTTCGGTGGCGCACGCCGCCGCGAAACGGGCAGAGGAACTTCTTCCTTCTTCGCGGAACTTGCCAGCCGGAACTTCGGCAGCTTGACGCTCGGCAGTTTGATCTTGCTCACCCACCCAAGGGCCGCTTTCGGAATTTCCCACCAGGCCAATAGCGTTGCCACCGAGAACGTCGAAATCAAATACAGCGACAAGACAAGCGACATCGCCGTGAACAACGCTGCACCCGTGAAGTTAAAGTAATGCTCCAGCAAGCTGGCGCACAGGGTCCCCAAGAGTCCACCTGCCGGAATCGAGCCAGAAAACGCTCGTGCACCTGGCGCCAGCGAAAAACTCGTCGAAGCTCCCAGCAGGAACAGCACCGCGCCGCCCACTTTTACACCCGCTGCCTCGATCTGTTCGGATTGCATCCACTTCCAAGCCAGCAGCAAAATCAGAACAGGCAATACGAAGCCGCTTAGCCCGAAGACCTGAAACAACAAATCGGAAAGGTAAGAACCAAAGGGGCCGATCAAATTGGTCGGTTTGGTGACGCCGCTCGCCGTGTTCCAGCTGGGATCGCTAGACGAGTAAGAGATCAGGCTCAGCATGATCGCGATTCCTGCGAACAGAAACACGAATGCGAGCGCCTCGTTCAGACGTTTATGGGGAGTTGGACCTAAAAGCTTCATCCGCTAGACGCGAACGATTGCTAGAGCGATCACCATTATGCCAAAAACGATGCGGTACCAGACGAAGACGTTTAAGGAACTCTTCCGCAGGTAGTTCAAAAAGAAAGCGATCACGACCAACCCTGTCACCGCGCTCACTGAGATCCCGATTACAAAAGGCGTCAACATCCCTTCGCTCACTCCGCTCTTGCGCAGATCCAGGAGCGCCTTCAAACCGGATGCCGTGATGATCGGCGTCGACAGCAAAAACGAAAATCGCGCCGCCGCGCCCCGCGTCAGTCCACGAAACAGCCCCGTCGTAATCGTAATCCCACTCCTCGATGTCCCGGGCACCAGCGCCAGCGCCTGCGAGGCCCCGATCAACAAACTATCCCCCAGTGTCACCTGCCCGATATGCCGTGTTCGCGACCCCGCGCGCTCGCCTAGGTACAACAACACGCCAATTACTATCATCATCGTCCCCATCACGAACGGATTCCGCAACTTCGTCTCGATCGCATCCTTGAACAACAAACCCACTACTCCGGCCGGCACGCTCGCCGCCACCAGATACCAAAGCAACTTCGGCGCCTGCGCCAGTTCCTCATTATCGCCCCACTTTTGGCCCACCGCATGCCCAAGTACCTGTACCCAGTCCTTGAAGAAATAGATTAGTACCGCAATCAGCGTTCCCAGGTGCAAAGCGATGTCGAAGTCCAGGCCCTGATCCGGCCAACCCAGGAGCCAGGGCACCAAGAAAAGATGCGCGGAGGAACTAATTGGCAAAAACTCGGTGAATCCTTGGACGATCGCGAGTACGATCGCCTGGGTGACGGGCATAATGGGTATTGTAAAGCTCTGTGTGCTTTGCGCCTTGTCTTCTCCTCCACACAACGCATGCCCAGCACCAAAATCGTAGCTACACTCGGTCCCGCCACGGACTCCCAAGAAACCCTCAAGAGCCTCCTCGAAGCCGGCGTCGACGTATTTCGTCTCAACGCATCCCACGGCCAGAAGGAAGACCATATCCGCCGTATCCACGCCGTCCGCGCCATGGCGAAAGAAATGGGCGTTCATACGGGCATCCTCTTGGACCTCCAGGGCCCCAAGATTCGCCTCGGTGAATTTGAGAACGGCGGCTGCGAACTCAAGAACGGCTCCATCTTCACGCTCACTACAGAGCAGGTACTAGGTAACGAAAAGATCGCCTCGACCACTTACGCCGAATTTGCCCGCGATGTGAAGCCCGGCAACTCCGTCTTGATTGCCGACGGCAGCGTTCGCCTGCGCGTCATTTCCACCGATGGCGTCGCCGCTCGTTGTGAAGTCGAGAGCGGTGGCATGGTCTCCAATCGCAAAGGCATCAATCTTCCCGGCGTCGCCGTCAGCACTGCTTCGCTCACTCGCAAAGACAAAGCCGACCTCCAATTCGGCCTCGAAGAAGGCGTGGACTTCATCGCCCTCAGCTTCGTCCGCCAACCCAGCGACGTTCTGCGCCTCAAGCTCTACCTCGACGAGCGGGAATCGAAGATCCAGGTCGTCGCCAAGATCGAGAAGCCCGAGGCCGTTGAAAACCTGAATGCCATCCTCGCCGAAACCGACGGTGTCATGGTCGCTCGCGGCGACCTCGGCGTCGAGATGGCCATCGAAAAAGTTCCAGCGATTCAGAAAACGATCATCACGCGCGCTCGCAGCATGGGTAAGTTCGTGATCACTGCGACGCAGATGCTCGAAAGCATGATCGAGAACTCCTACCCCACGCGCGCCGAAGTCAGCGACATCGCCAACGCCATCTACGACGGTACAGACGCCGTTATGCTTTCTGCGGAAACCTCCACCGGCAAGTTCCCCGCCGTGGCCGCCGGCGTCATGGACCGTATCGCCATCGAGACGGAGGCGAACCTGCGATATCGCGGCTACCAGGAACTGCCTCCCCTGGCCAACCCCTCCCATTCCGAGATCATCGCGGACGCCGCCTACCGTGCCGGCCGCTACCTCGGCGTCAGCGCTATCGTCGTCTTCACCGCCTCCGGCAGCACCGCGCGCCTCATCAGCCGCTTCCGCCCGCCCACGCCGATTTACGCCTTTACTCCCAACGAAGAAGTCGCCCGCCAGCTCTCCTTGATCTACGGCGTCGTCCCCATCGTTGCCCCTACGGCCACTTCAACCGACAAAATGCTCAAGCTGATGAACGACGAACTCCAGCGTCGCGGCTACATCAAGCCAAACGATCAGGTGGTTTTCGTCAGCGGCCAACCCATCGGCCAACCGGGCAGCACAAATATGTTGAGCCTCCACCGTGTGGTGGAGGCCCAGTGACGATCCAGTGATGATCCAGTGCTGACGGAAACCGCGGCTTAGAACACGTAAAGCGGCGTGCCCTCACGCGGCGTCCGGGTTTCTGAACCCGTACCCGCAGCGGCGCCCACCAGCGCTTCTTCTTCCGTACCCTCGCCGGCGACTTCGCCTACTGGCCGCACAAAGAGGCCCGTGTCGCTCAAGTAGACTTCCAATTCGCTCGGCCTCGGCAAAGAGCCTTGGATGAGCGCTTCCGACAGCGGATCCTCGATGTACTTCTGCAGCGCTCTGCGCAACGGACGCGCACCGTAGCTTCGATCCACCAGCGTCTTCTCCAAGATGTACTTCGCCGCGTCTTCCGACAAGCGAATCTTGATCTGTTTGGCCACCAGATTGACATTGACCTGCTCCACCAGCAGATGCACGATGCGCAACAAGTCTTCGTCGCCCAGCGAGGTGAACAGAATGATCTCGTCCAAACGGTTCAGGAATTCGGGATTGAAGGCCCGCTTCACTTCCTGCATCACTTGGTCTTCGACCTTCGGCTGCATACCCTTATCCACCGGCGCGTCGAAGCCGATGCCCTTCTTCTTATCGAGGAAGCGCGCGCCGAGGTTCGACGTCATGATGATGATCGTGTTCTTGAAGTCGACCGTGTTGCCCAGACCATCGCTCAGCTGGCCGTCTTCAAAGACCTGCAACAGGATGTTGTAAACGTCCGGGTGCGCCTTCTCGATTTCGTCCAGCAGGATGATCGAATACGGGTTGCGCTTCACGCGCTCGGTCAACTGGCCGCCTTCCTCGTATCCCACGTATCCGGGAGGGGAACCAATCAACTTCGACACGGAATGCTTCTCCATGAATTCGCTCATGTCGAAACGCACCAGCGACTTCTCGCTGCCAAACAAAAACTCCGCCAAGGCCCGCGCCACTTCCGTCTTGCCGACGCCCGTCGGCCCGAGGAATAGGAAGCTGCCGGAAGGCCGCTTCGGCGACTTCAATCCCGCGCGCGAACGCCGGATCGCCCGTGCCAATGCGCTGATGGCCTTCTCCTGGCTGATAACGCGCTTGTGAAGTTCTTCCTCAATACGGATCAGCTTCGAAACTTCTTCTTCCTTGATCGAGGTCATTGGTACGCCAGTCCAACGAGCCACCACATCCTCAATGTCGTCCTTGTTCACCACGCCCGTCGACGTATCGTCCAGGTTGTACTTCTCGCGCAATTGCCGCAGGTTCTCGCGTTCCTTGCGTTCCTCATCGGAATAAAAGCGCGCCTTCTCAAACTCGTGATTGGCGATCGCATTCTCCATGCGGTGCACGATGAACTTGATGCGCTTCTGAATGTCGGCGATATCCGGCGGCAAAGTCGTCTGCCGCAGCTTTACGCGCGCGCCCGCCTCGTCGATCAAGTCGATCGCCTTATCCGGCAGGAAACGATCGGGAATAAAGCGGTTCGAAGCGTAGACCGAAGTCTCAATCGCCTCATCCGTATAAGCCACGGCGTGGAACTTCTCGTAGCGTTCCTTCACGCCCATCAGAATCTTGATGGCGTCGGACTCGCTCGGCGGCGGCACCTTCACGGCCTGGAAGCGCCGCTCCAAAGAGCGGTCCTTTTCGATCGACTTCCGGTACTCGCTCGGCGTCGTAGCGCCAATGCACTGAATTTCGCCCCGGCTCAGCGCCGGCTTCAAAATATTCGCGGCGTCCAAGGACCCTTCCGCCGAACCCGCGCCCACCAACGTATGCAACTCATCGATGAAGATGATGGCGTTCTGGTTCTCCATCAACTCTTTCATGATGGTCTTTAGGCGCTCTTCAAACTGGCCGCGGTACTTAGTGCCCGCGACAATCAACGAGAGATCCAAAGCCAGAATGCGCTTCTCAGCAAGGAAGCTAGGCACTTCGCCATCGGCGATTCGCTGCGCCAAGCCTTCCACGATCGCTGTTTTACCCACACCCGGCTCGCCGATCAACACAGGATTGTTCTTCGTCCGGCGGCAGAGAATCTGGATTACGCGGTCAAGCTCATGGTCGCGGCCGATCAGCGGATCGAGAGACCCGTCCATAGCGGCCTGCGTCAAATCTCGCGAGAACTCCGTCAATAAGCTCGATTCCTTGCTGCGGCTTGGGTTCACCTTCTCGCTGGAGCTCCGCGCAATTTCTTCACGCACCTGGGACAAACGTAATCCGCGCTCATGCAACAATTCCGCGGCGTAGCACTTCTCTTCGCGCAAAATACCCAGTAGCAAATGCTCCGTGCCAATATGCTTGTGGTTCAGCCTCTCCGCTTCTTCCGCCCCATAAGCCAGCACTCGCTTGCATTCGTGGCTCAACGGCAAATCGACGGACGTCGAAACTTTCTCACGAATCGTGGTGTGCGCCTCGATCTGCTTGCGGATCGATTCAATCGCCGCCTGCGATCGCAAAAAGCGATTCGCCAGCGCCTTGTCTTCCCGCAACAAGCCCAGCAGCAAGTGCTCCGTTTCAATGTACGGACTCCCGAACTGGC
>VFQP010005724.1_pt1 | contig 10643 bp, 7 predicted proteins | sample 3512351 | NCBI WGS metagenome assembly VFQP01 (sample SAMN10412372, study PRJNA504923) | tailings metagenome | isolation source: Relicate 1 Philex TSF1 revegetated site | place: Philippines: Tuba, Benguet | collected 2017-08-29
ACTGGTAATTTCGGTCTTGGGTGCATTGGCCTGAAAAGATGCGTCACCCGCCAAACGAGTTGTACTAATAATCATAAAACCTATTTTCTCTTCAAGGGTCATCTGAGCAATAAGGTTTTTGATACGTACCTCAGCAGGCAGTCGCCAGTCTTCGTAGGGGTCTAATTTTTTGTTTTTATTGAGGTCCTTAAATACCAATCCTTTCACCTTGAGTAGCTCTACACTGCGGTGTCCGAGTTGGGGCTGGGCAATTTTCTGAGCCAATAAATGCCCTGATGTTACCAAAGAAACCCATAACATGAGTAAAATACTTTTGGGGTTGTACAACCGTTTTAGAAAATAGTTCATAGTTAAGAAGGTATAAGTTGAAAAAGATTGTTTTTCCATAAAACCTATTTATGGAGATACTCGCTGACCATTATAAATTGAAGGAAGTGAGGTTTGAGAGGGAAACTTTCATCGAAATAAGCTAGGTGTACTTACAACTCTATAAAGCATCAAGCATAGGTTTTCTACTCTAACCTACTGAAGTACAAGTATATTTATACTTTTGGGGAAAATATGGCTTCAATTATCCTATTTTATTGGCCATCCTAGCCTGATACCATTCTTACGGGTAGAGTTCCATTCTTCCAATCTTTATTGGTGCAATCTCCCAATCACCCTAATATTGTATCAGTTATCACGGTATTATTGCCAAAAAATGAGTAAATTTCAATCAATCCTAAAACACTTGTAAAGCCATGTCAACAGAAGAAAAAAGTCTAGGACGAAAAATACTGAGTTTTTTTATTCAGGAAGAAAGCTCTGGCACTCCTACCAAACCTGTCGAAAATGTACCTGTGAGTAGGGTTGAAAATACCCCTATTGCTGAACGAAAAGCCGATACTACAGTAGGAACAGACAAAAAGTTTGTCGACCACTTTGTTCAACTCATCGAAAAATCAAACCTCAAAGGCCCCGACTACTTTGAGTTTATGCAAACCATGAAAAGCTTGGCAGGTTTGGGCTTGTCTGAAGAAAAGCAATTTCAGGCTGCTTGGGCAAGTTTTCGTACTATGGGTGGTGTTTCGGACATCACAATTCTGACATCGACAGCCAACGAATATATTGGTATATTGGAGCAAGACAAAACAGCATTTTTGAAAAATGCCGATGCTGCCATTGCCGAAAGGGTGGGCAGCTTGCAGGCTAATCTCAAGCAAATGCAAGACGACAATAAAGCCATGACAGAACAAATATTGGCTCTTCAAAAGAAAATAGAAGTCAACAACGAGGCTATCAAAAAAATATCGGTAGAAATAGAAGAGCAAAGCGAGAAAATCACCAACAACAAAGCTAGTTATTTAGTAACCTTTGATTTTTTTGTAGAGCAAATCAAGGGTGATATTTACAAAATACAACAACATTTGCTTGGAAAGGCTTAATGTCGAGTAGTAACGTATTATCACAAAGTCGTTTTTAGAACAGCGTATGATATGTTTTTGCAATACCCTTTTATCATTATTCAAGAATTTAACCAAAACCCACATAAAATGGCAGATTTATCACAAATTGGCGGTGGTGAGCAATCACAAAAATCGTTCTGGAGCAAGCCAGAAGGTATCACGTCTCTCCTTTTTCTAGGAGCAGTAGGTGCATTAGGTTTGTACTACTTCAATCAAATTGTTGTATTTCTTATTAAAGTAACTGAAAACACCTTGTATTTGGCGGGGCTATTGGCGGTGTTAGGGCTATTTGTATTTTTGATTACTAGCAAAGATGTACGTACAGCCGCTTTCTTTTTGTTCAAAACATTTATGCGAAAAATCGCAGGTTTGGTTATTCAGCTCGACCCTATCGCTATCATGAAAATCTATGTTCAAGATTTGAAGGAAAAACGTCAAAAAATGTCAGGACAAATAGATATTCTTGCTGGACAATTAACCAAGCTCAACAAGAAAATAACTGAAAATAATGAACTTATCAAACAAAAATTTGCCGAAGCCAACAAGGCAAATACCATGATTGATAAACCCGGCATGAAAGAAGCCGCTTCTTTGGCAACAATCGAAGGGGCAGGCTTACAAGAAATGAATGAAAAGCTTTTGCCTTTACAAAAAAATATGAAAACGGTATTGGGCTTTATGGAAAAGGTACAATCTTCGGCCGATTATATTATCAAAGAAACCGAGATAAAAGTGAAGCTCAAAGAAGCCGAATACGAAATCGTAAAAAGTAGCTCAAATGCCCTCAAAACAGCCGTGAGTATCTTTAAGGGTAACCCCGACAAGAAGTTTTATTTTGACGAATCAATGGAATATATCCAAGATGATATGAGCAAAAAACTAGGCGAAATGAAACGAGCTATGGATTTGTCGATGGACTTTATCAATGGTGTCGATATTCAAAACGGTATCTTGACCGACAAAGGTCAAGCCATGTTGGAAGCCTACAACAAAGGAGAGTTTAGATTGATAAGCTTAGATTCGCCTTCTGGCGGCTCAAATAGCCCCAAAGAAATCAACCCTCCTAAAGATTCGGGCTATCGTAGTTTATTAGAATAATATCATAAACGCCTTATCCGATTGTCGGATAAGGCGTTTGTTTTTTTGTAGTATTTGTTTTATTATCAGGCTTTTATTGGTAGGTCATTTATCTTGAAAAGACTATAGGTAGCACCTACCATTCACGTAATAATTCAAGAACATAGTTTGAGTTTATGATTATATAGCCTAATTTTGTTATCCTTAATGCCCTTAGGGGCTTGAGATATGCTAAATTAACAATTTTCATGACGAATAATCACTTATCCAAATCACTCTCTACACTGTCAGATACTAGCCCAAGTGTGCCTAAAAAACAACTTTATTTCCCAAATTTGAATGGTGTCCGTTTTATTGCGGCCTTTAGCGTACTGTTTCATCATATTGAGCAGGCCAAAAATGTATTTGGTATCGATAATATTTATACCAATCACATTATCAAGCAAATGGGAAAACAAGGAGTAGGCTTGTTTTTTGTATTGAGTGGTTTTTTGATAACATATTTACTTTTACATGAAAAAGGCAAAAACCAAGGTATCAATATCAAGAACTTCTATATCAGACGAGTTCTTCGTATTTGGCCTATTTATTTTATTATTGTTATTGCTGCCACACTGATATTTCCGAATATCCCTATCATGTACGAGTTTAGTGGAAATACCAAGTACAATGATCCTTATTTTTACCCTCGTTTATCGTTATTACTGATTGTATTACCCAACCTCAGTTTTGTGTTTTACGAATTGCCTTATATGTGTTCGCAAACTTGGTCGATTGGTGTCGAAGAACAGTTTTATTACCTTTGGCCGTGGCTAATTCGTGCCAATACATGGAAAAAACGGTTGGGCATTATTGCTATTTTTATTGCCGGAACAGCTGCGATATTTGCTTTTTATTTCCATTTTTTCACAGATTACACTACTGCCGATTTGCCTAAATTGCTCAACTTTTTTATGAGTCAATTTCGTATATTAATGATGGTAATGGGTGGGCTAGGTGCGTACTTAGTATTTACCAAACATGCTATACTAAAGGTATTATTCCTAAAAAAAGTACAATATATTGTTTATGCCATCTTGCTAACTATTATCATATTAGGGATTCAATTTAAGGGACTAAACCTAGAGGTTTATAGTATTTTCTTTTGTTATTTCATTGTAAACGTAGCGGCTAATCCCGACACTATTATCAACCTAGAGTATTCGGTGATTTCGTATCTTGGCAAAATATCGTATGGGATTTATATTTATCATATTGCTGTCAATATATTTGTCATTAATTTATTGAAGCCTTATCAAAATATTTGGACAAATTTACACTATAATATCGTCATGTATACGTTTACAGTAGGTCTAACTATCTTGATTGCTAGCCTATCTTATCATTTCCTTGAACAAAAATTATTAGCCTTCAAAGAACGATTTAGTCATTGATTCTGAGCTAACCAGAAGTGATAAAAAAGTACTACTCAGTTTTTAACTTTGATATATTCATTATGCCAGTACTGTATGTTTTTTTAGTGAAGTTATTCTTAACAGTCATGGCCTGTATTGCTGAGTATGTTCTTTGGAAAAGATATGATATTTGGCAAAAGGTTTTTGAAACACATAAACCATTAATAATTAGCACCATAGTGTTTATAACAAGAATTATTCCCTTCATTGTGGTGTTTGTGCTTGTTAAAGAATTACCTCGGGGCGATATTCCTTTCTTTTATTATAAAGCCAGTCACGCACTTCAGTTAGATATGGTTTATAAAGACTTCTGGTCTTTTCATGCCCCATTATTCTCTTACTTTTTGGCATTACCTTTATTGATAGTGCATCATCCTAGCTCTATTGTAGCGTTGATGTTGGTTGGCGAAGTATTTTGTGCTATTTATACTTATCAATATTATCAAAAAATAGATTCTTCGGCTTTTCGCAAGCTAGTACATTATTTGATAATGCCCGCCCCCATGATTATCTGTTTGTTTGGGGGTCAAGAAGATATTTGGCTTTGGGGTTTTGCCCTTTGGGGACTAAATGTGTTGATTAAAACCCAAAACGAGTGGAAATTTGGTTTGGTAATTGCTTTGGCATTGCTTTCACTCAAAGTAACTTTTGCATTCTTCCTTTTCCCGCTTTTCTTTTTACTCAAAAACAAAACGAAATTTATTGGAGCTTTGTGTGCTGTTGGCATTCCTAGCCTCATGATCTTATATAACTTGGTAGGCTGGGATTTTTTGATGCTCATCAAGCATACCGAAGACCCCTACTCGCCCAATTTATTCTCGGTTTTACGCCCATTGTTTGGTCATAGCGTAGACATCACCAAAATGAACTGGATTGGGTTAGCTTTGTTTTTGTCTTTGGCTACGTGGATTGGCTACCAAGCCCGTAACAAAGACCTTCAACAAGCATTTCCTCTTTTGTTTGTTATTACCTTTGGCCTTATGCAGCTTTTTTTGCCTAGTGCTATGGCCTATTATATGTTTATTTACTTTATTGTACTGGTATTTGACCAATGGCAAACCCAAGACATTCGTTATTTGGTATTGCTATTGGGGTTCAATTTACTGTTGGTAGTGCAGCCATTTGTTTATGTGTATTTAAAAAATCCTGTATTTGCCAGCTTTACCGCATTAAGTTCGCCCATGTTGCTATTAGAATACTTACTAGAACTGGCCTTTGTTGTATTATTAACCTATACAATTTGGAAAACCTATCACAAATTGCAGAAAATATAGGTGTATTCGGCAGCTTTTCCAGAAAACAGCCATGAGATAAATGCCTCAAAATCATATCTCTAACATTAATACTGGGCATTGGCCTTTCTTTTCTGTAACTTTGCAGAAAAGAAATAAAGGTTTTGTCTTCCAAAACCAACTGGTTTTTTGACAAAGCATGATGCAGAGAATATGACATTTGAGGATTTTCAATTAAATCGACAACTACTCAACGCCATCACCGATTTAGGTTATGACGTTCCTTCGCCCATACAAGAACAAGCCATTCCATTAGTAATGGGGGGCCACGATGTGCTAGGTATTGCCCAAACAGGTACAGGAAAAACAGCAGCATATTTATTGCCTATTTTGATGAAAGTCAAATATGCCCAAGGAAAAGATATGCGTGTGCTGATTTTGGCACCTACTCGTGAGCTTGTTATGCAAATAGACACCGCTATTACCGAACTGGCCAAATATACCGATATTCGTCACGTTGCCATTTATGGTGGTTTGGGGCCTAAAACCCAAATCGAAACAATCAAAGCTGGCATCGATATTTTGGTAGCTACGCCAGGGCGTTTTATGGATATTTATCTCAAAGGCGAAATTGGTGTAAAAGAACTGAAAACGCTAGTTTTGGACGAAGCCGATAAAATGATGGATATGGGTTTTATGCCCCAAATTCGTAAAATTTTAGAGGTTATTCCTTCCAAAAAACGCCAAAACCTACTATTCTCGGCAACATTTCCTCCACGTGTAGAAGAGCTTTCACATGAATTCTTAGAATTTCCTAAAAAAGTAGAGGTAAGCCCTCAAGCTACTACAGCCGAAATGGTCAACCAGATATTGTATGAAATGCCAAACTTCAAAACAAAAATCAACCTAATCGGAATGTTGATGAAGGATATTGAGCGTTTCAAACGAGTAATTATTTTTTGTAGAAGTAAAGAAGTAGCCGATAACATTTTTAAATTTTTAGCTCGCAAAATCGTTCCCGAAAACAAGATAAAGGTAATTCATGCCAACAAGGGGCAAAATACCCGTATCAATTCTATGGAGGCTTTTCGAGAAGGCAATGTACAAGTACTTGTAGCTACCGATGTGGCCGCTCGTGGTATCGACATTCAAATGGTGAGCCACGTAGTAAATTTTGATGTACCTATCATTTATGAAGATTATGTACACCGAATCGGCCGCACAGGACGTGCCAACCACACGGGCGAAGCCATTACTTTTATGACCGAAGCCGAAGAATATCATATCAAAAAAATCGAAAAGATTATCAAGATGGAAATTCCTCGCCAGCCACTACCCGATGAATTGGTGATTGAAGAAACACCTTTTATCGAAAAACAGGAAATGCTGCGTGAAATAGATGCTCAGAAGAAAAAAGAAGACCCTAATTTTAAAGGAGCATTTCATGAGAAAAAAGACCGCCGTGTGAAATCGAAGGAAAAGCAAGAAAAACAGAAAAAACAAATGATTTCGAGCGGTAGAGCCCCCCAAAATACCTCATACCGTGGCAAGAGCAATGGCGGTTCTAGCAGAAGAAATACCAACAAAAAGTAATAATAATATTGAACTAGCGTTAAAATAAGGAAAAGCAACTAGCGGTTTTTCCTTATTTTTTGTAAATTGGGGTAAAATCTCTTAAAAAAACTAACCCTTGTTTTTTATAAGGCATAAAAATAAAAGCGTTAAAAAAAACATTTTCAAGTTATTGGAGTGTGTTTACCACCACTTATGAGACAGTTATTATATTTCTTCATTATTACTTCGGGTTTTAGCACGATAGCTCAAACCGACGCTGTTCCACTAGCGAGTAATAGGCCACTTTCTAAAAAGGAAACGGCCCATCTCGATAGTCAGGATGTTCGATATCTCCCGTTATTTGGTAGTAAAAAAATATTACAGGAGCAACTCGTTAAAAACGCAGATTTTATCTCGCAGTGCGAAACAAACTTTACGACAAAAGCAGATGCTAGTAAATTTTTTGCTGAACGGGGTTGGGAATACCTTGGTGAGGGTCTTTTAGACACAGCTACTTATCGTTTTAATTTAGCGTATTTATTAGATACCGAAAATATGGATGTTTTTTGGGGGCTAGGTTCTATTAGTTACCAAAAAAATAACTTTGAACAATCAGCGGCTTTGCTCAGAAAAGGTTTACAATTGTCGCCCGACAATGTGGCTTTGATGGTAGATGTGGCTACAGTACAGATTGCTTGCTTTAAAGAAAAAAGAGATTGTAACGATATAGACGACGCATTGAGTTTGTTGGAAAAGTCTGTAAAAATGGATTCAACCAATGCCAATGCTTGGCTGAAATATTCTATTGCAGAATTTCAGTTAGAGCATTTCGATAAAGCCTGGGAATACCTCCACAGATGCCGAGCCTTAGATCTGAGCTTTGTAGACTTAAATTTTGTACAAGAGCTAATCGCCAAAAAAGAAGACCCAATGGGAATGTTTAAGTAGGCTCACGGCCAAAACTCCCTAAAAAATATTCAGAAGTCTGTTCATTCAATTGGGCAGACTTTTTTGTTGGCTATTAATTCACCAAAGTATCATTGTGAGTATAATTTAATATGATTATTTTGCGATATAATTTAAATATATCAATCAACTAAACCCAACTATGCAATACATCGGCTCGATTGACCAAGGTACAACAAGTACACGTTTTATTATTTTTGACAAACAGGGTAACATGGTTTCGGTAGGGCAAAAAGAACACGCCCAGATTTATCCACAAGCTGGCTGGGTAGAACACGATGCCGACGAAATCTGGCAAAATACCCAAGAGGTAATAGGCTTGGCACTTGGCAAAGCCAATCTTTCTTCGATTGATTTGGCGGCCGTTGGCATTACTAATCAACGAGAAACCACTGTTATCTGGAACAGGCATACAGGTGTACCTTATTATAATGCCTTGGTTTGGCAAGATACTCGTGTGGGAAATATGGTACTCGACCTTCAGAAAGAAGGGGGTGCCGACCGCTTCCGTGAAAAAACGGGTTTGCCATTGGCTACCTATTTTAGTGGCTTAAAAATAAAATGGCTTCTCGAAAATGTAGAGGGGGTTCGTGAGGATGCCGAAAAGGGAGATGCTATTTTTGGCAATATGGATACTTTTGTGATTTGGCATTTGACGGGTGGAGCAGACGGCGGTATTCATGTAACCGACGTAACCAACGCTAGCCGAACCCAACTGATGAACTTACACACCTTGACTTGGGACACCGAAATACTGGAGGTGCTTGATATTCCGATACAGATGTTACCGCAAATTCGCTCTAGTAGCGAAGTATATGGCGAAGCCAGAGGTGTACTTACGGGTGTTCCTGTAGCTGGCGACCTAGGCGACCAGCAGGCAGCCTTAGTTGGTCAAACGTGTTTTGCCGCAGGCGAGGCCAAAAATACGTATGGTACAGGCTGTTTTATGTTATTGAATACAGGTACAAAACCTACACCTTCTTCGCATGGCTTGCTCACAACGGTTGCTTATCAGTTTGGCAACGAGCCTGTGCATTATGCCTTAGAGGGCTCTGTAGCTATTACGGGGGCGTTGGTTCAGTGGCTTCGTGATAACCTAGGATTGATTGAAAAAAGCTCGGATATAGAAACACTAGCCAATTCGGTAGAAGACAATGGTGGCTGTTATTTTGTACCTGCATTTTCGGGTCTATATGCTCCTTACTGGAAATCCGATGCCCGTGGTGTAATTGTTGGGCTAACCCGTTATGTCAACAAAGGACACATAGCCCGTTCGGCTTTAGAAGCAACGGCCTTCCAGACACTGGAGGTATTGGAGGCGATGGAAAAAGATGCCAATATAGAAATATCATCGCTACGGGTAGACGGTGGAATGGTCGTAAACGAAACCTTGATGCAGTTTCAGTCAGATATGGTAGATGTGCCAGTGGTTTGTCCTGCTATGATAGAAACTACAGCTCTTGGGGCTGCTTATGCAGCAGGTTTGGCTGTAGGCTATTGGAAAGACTTGGACGACCTCAAACAAAATTGGGGTATTGCCAATACTTGGCAACCAAATATTGCTCCAGAACAACGAGAAAAATTATACCATTTTTGGAAAAAAGCCGTTCAACGAAGCTTCGATTGGGAAGAATAAACCTACCATAACAGCAACACGACAGGCAATTCTATTACCTGTCGTGTTGAATGAATTATAGCTACTAGATACTTTCTACAAAATATCCTATTTATTCAGGTTTGAGCAGTTGTGTACCCGTTTTTACTTGTTCAACATCTGCTTTTCTATTCAATTCTCTTCTAAATGTACCATTGACAAACATTTTTGCTTGGTCTTGATAATGCTTACTCATAAAATAACCCGATTGTCCAGTGGGGTTGACACTAATAGCTTCGTAAGGTTTTGAAAAATCCAATATCCGACGAAGAGCCGGCCCATAGCTAACTTTATATAACCCCGTAGAGTCCAATGGAAAATCAAGATTATTGATTACCTCTTTACCAGCATTGACAGGAAAAGGCCCTACATTAAAGATTTTGTTCATAGGTTTTTGCCGACCTACAGGATGCAAATGCTCAATAGTGTGTACTTTTTTCCATTGCCAATCGCTGATATTATTGCCAAATTGCTTCGACAGGTCTTGATAAGCCAACAATAAAGCACTTTTTAGAATACTCCTTCGGGTTTCGATGGCTTTGGTGTTTGTATTATCCCACCATTTTGATTGGTCATTTACGATAAAGTTGGGCAATGATCGCTTCAATGTTTGTGAATTCAGAAAAGCCTTAAAGCCCTCCTCTCCTAGCTCATCTTTGAAAGTGGCTTCATAAAAGCGATATAAAAACCGATAATAAATAGTAGGTTCGATAGCCTCCAAAGTATGTGAGCCATCCCAAGAAAGCAATTCTTTATGGCCGCTTTCATTAACAATATCGGCAATACTTTTCAGAACCCTAGGAGCAATTACATTTTTAGTATCAGTTATCATTTTTTGTACGTCGTGGGTTGTCCAATCATTTTTAGGTGTATCCAACAATTCTCGAATACGAGTAGCCCGGTCGGGGGCAACATAGTAGCCAGCCACCAAACCCGTACCCATATCTTCGGGCTGATTATTGGCCGAATATACAAATCCACTCGACGGATTTACGGCATGAGGGTTTTGTGAAAAATCTAGCCATCCTTCTATTTCATCTTTGCCACTAGCTCCATCCAAAATGGTAAAAGGTCTTACATGAGCAGGTCGTTTGGGCAATTTGGCTGAAGCCCACCAAGCAATATTTCCTTTAATATCGCCATACATAATATTGAGGCCCGGGAAATGAATCATTGAAGCGGCAGCCGATGCGTCGGTAACATCTTTGGCATGAGCCAAATCATAAAATACTTTAAGTGATTGGTCGGGAAATTGTGT
>VFQP010005725.1_pt1 | contig 10642 bp, 14 predicted proteins | sample 3512351 | NCBI WGS metagenome assembly VFQP01 (sample SAMN10412372, study PRJNA504923) | tailings metagenome | isolation source: Relicate 1 Philex TSF1 revegetated site | place: Philippines: Tuba, Benguet | collected 2017-08-29
TTGGGGTGGGTATGGGGGTTGTGGGGGGTGGGTGGGTATTGGGGGTTGTGTAGTTGCAGGCTGAGTGTAGCAGGGAGTATCCTTCTCTCTGGTGTTGTCATGCACACATACCCTCTCGCATACATGCACACATACCCTCTCGCTCACCCTCACCCTCTCACACCCACCCTCCCACCTCTCACTCACACAGATGCCAGGTGCCAACAGGGACTTGTTGATGTTGGATATTGCACTCGACTCTTGGTTTAGGGTGTGTGTTGAACGTATGGAGAAGTCAAAGCTATCAGGTGATGATCTGATAGAGCTGGTGGCTCTGGTGCTTGATAATGCAAGCATTGCGGTATGTGTGTTGGAGGGGTGTGGTGGGGGGTGTTGTAGTGCGGTATGTGTTTTGTGTATGTTGGTGTGTGTGTGTTGGGGGGTCTGGTAGTGGGGTATGTGTGCTTTTAAAACCACACAATGCACCCCTCACCTCTTCCCCCCACCCACCACCCACCCATCATACACCCACCACCCACACACCATAGTGTGAGAGTGAGGAACTCGATCAATGCCTAGCCCTGTGGTGTCGCCTCAAGGAGGAGCCCCGTTGGGGCCCTGAGTGGGTGCTACAGGCCCTTGCTGCCGCGCAGCGTACTGCCCTGTCCTTGTCAGCACACTGTGACTCCATATTCAACGTGGTGCAGGTAGGTTTTCGTTTTGGGGGTGGGTGGGTGCATGGCACACGAGAAGATACACATAATAATACACACAATAATACACACAATGATACACAATGAAGAAAATAAAGAAACATAGACACAGAAATACACACACAAAAATACACACACAAAAAGAACACACACTCTCATCCCATATCACACCCATCACACACCCACACCCACACCCTCATCCAACACACAGCCTGCTGCAGATATGTTTGAGTCACGATGTAAGATAGACAAGCGCTACATTCTCAACTTTGGGGAAGAAGTTGTACGTGGTCAAAGTGTTTTTGTGCTTGGTCAACTCTTACGTTATCTAGAACCACTCGTTCGAAAAATGGGGGATGTGTCGAGTTGGTTGGTGGTGAGCGGGGCGAGTGCCAAGGGGTATGTGGTGGAGTGTCCTTCATTGGCTGATGTGCAGGGGATGCGGTTTAATAAACCAACGGTGATACTGACCAAGGAGGTGTGTTTGTTTGTTTGGTGTGTTTTTGGTGTGTGTTGATGTATTTCTGTTGTGTTTGTGTGTGTTTTTGTGTGGGTATTTTATTGCATGTGTGTGTTTTTGGTATGTATGTGTTGTTTTTATTGAAGACCAACAACATGGCATCATACACCGTCACATGTACATGCATGGCATCACATACACATGGCATCACATACACATGGCATCACATACACATCATCACACACACATCATCATCATACACACCCCCACACACAAACACACATTCCCACAGGTGGGTGGCAATGAAGACATACCCCTTGGTGTCACCGCTGTGCTGAGTCAATCACCCACTGATGTGCTGAGTCATGTTGCAATACGTGCTCGCTGCCAGGGGGTGTTGTTGGCAGCATGCTTTGATGATGCCGAGTTTCAAATGCTGAGGCAGTTGAGGGTATGGATTTTGTTGGTGATTTGTGTGTGTGTGTGTATGATGCTGTTGATGTTGTTGTTGTTAATCTCTCTCTCTCTCCCTCTGTGTGTGTGTGTATGTGTATATATGTGTATGTGTATATATGCATATGTGTGTATGTGTATATATGCATATGTGTGTGTATGCATATGTAATAATATCGTGCACTCTTAATGTGTACATACCTCTTACTCTACACACACATCACATCACATACTCGCTCCCTCACTCTCCCACACCCCACATCACGCACGCACACACCCCACCCCACCCCACACACCATTCCCCCAATTCAGGAACTGGACGTGTCCCTTCAGGTCTCCTCCACTGGCAACATCACTGCACAACTCATCGATCCCACCGACAGCGTCCTGCTACGTGCATCCAATGCAGCCACCACTGCCGGTGTCAATCCAGAGGGGCGCATTGTGCTGCCACCTGTGCAGTATAGTAATTCATGGGCTGTGCGGGATGTGTTGGCGGAGCCGGGAACTGTGGGGGCCAAGGCGGCAAATTTGGTTGCGCTTGCTGCTGCCCTACCAGAGTGGATTCATGTATGTGGGTGTTTGTGATGTGTATTGTGTGTATGGGGTGTGGTTGTATGATGTATGATGATGATGATGGGGGGTGATGGGGGGGGGGGTATAAAAACAAATATGTGTGATGGGTTGTGGTGTGGTTGTATGATGATGCATATGGTGTGGTGTGGTTGTATGATGATGTTGTCTATGATATATGGTGTGGTTGCGGTATAATGCTGTACGTCACCTATACACTCACCACCTACAACACACACAGGTTCCAGCATCAGTGTGTCTACCCTTTGGCACCTTTGACCATGTGGTCAACCATCCATCTAACAGTCAAACTGCATGGACATTGGAGAAGCTTCTCAAGGAGCTTCAGGAATATTCCACTGATGCTGGCGTACCCCCTACATTGGCTGCTATTAGGGACCTGGTGACTACATTTTTGAAGGTATGGGGCGTATAGGAGGGGAGGTGATAGTGGCGGTGTGCACAGTGTTGGGAGGGAATGATGGTGTGTGTGTGTGTACAGTATTCAGGGGGGATGATGTTTTTTGTGTACAGTTTTCATTTTTGTTCACAGTACGTCAGGAGGGGTGGTGGTGTGTGCATATTCCCACATGCACCATCATCATACATGTATATACATGAAAAACAAACAAAAAACAGCATTGGCATACACACCCAACAATATCACACCCATACACACCCAACAATATCACACACACACACACACACACACAATCCCACACCCACACATACACTCCCCAAACCCACACAGGCGCCCGATGAATTACGAGCAGAATTGATATACACAGCAGCAGCATGTGGGCTGGCGACACAACAGGAGCTTCAACAAGAAGCAACATGGAACAAGTTGTGGAAGGCTGTGTGCAAGGTGTGGTCAAGCAAATGGAATGACAGGGCGTGGTTGAGTCGTCAAGCAAATGGGATCGCTGATGAGGACCTGGTTATGTCATGCCTCATACAACAGGTGTGTTTGTGTGTTTGTGTGTGGGTGTGTGGGTGTGTGTAATTCTTCGTACACTCTCATGTATGTATGTGTGTATATGTATAGTAGAAGTATCGTACAGTCCATCGTGCACATACATTTTCACAGCACATCACACATCACATGACACACATCACACACACTGCTTCCATCCCCACCCCCTCCAAAGGTCGTCCCCGCAGACTATGCATTTGTGCTCCACACAGCCAACCCGGTCACCGGCCAACGCAACGAAGTCTTTGGGGAAATGGTCGTCGGCTTGGGTGAAACCCTCGTCGGCAACCATCCCGGGCGTCCCCTTACGTTTGTCGCCCCAGGGGCCCAGGCCCCCCAAGTGCTGACCTACCCTAGCAAGCGCGTGGGGTTGTTTTCCCCCCCCGCGGGGTCGTTGATCGCCCGCAGCGACAGCAATGGAGAGGATCTCGAGGCCTTTGCTGGTGCAGGGTTGTATGATAGCGTGCTGGTGGAGGCCCCCCTGTCGGGGGTGTTGGATTACTCCCAGGAACCCCTGTTGTGGGAGCCTGAATTTCGAGATGCGCTGCTGGCAGAGACGGCAGCATTGGGTGCGGAGATTGAGGCTGCCTTTGGGGGGGTGCCGCAGGATATTGAGGGGGTGTGGACGGGGGGGCAGTATACGGTGGTGCAGAGCAGGCCGCAGGTGTTGCCCAATACTGGTGCTTGAGGAGTGCAAGGGAGATGGAGGGGATGTTGGATAAAGTTGGATGCAGGAAACGTTGTGGAGCTTCTGAGGGGATATGGAGGGACATGGGGTTGTGTGTGGTGCTTGTGGAGCTTCTGAGGGGATATGAAGTGCTTGTGGTTGAGGGGCATGAAGGGGTTGAGTGTGTACTTGACGGAGGCTTTACTATGTGTGACTTGTTCTGGTGCTGCTTGTTGAATGCAGGTTTGCGAGTACTGTTGAGTTGGTTTTGTGTGTGCATGTGTGCGTGTGTGTGTTTTCGCTTGCTGTTTGTGCTGATCAAACAGTGCGCTCGTTGTTTGTTGGTTTTTACACACCTTTGTAGCATTTCTTGGATATACATGGATTTTTGAAAGTAATCTGGGGACACTTGATGGATTACCACAAGGTTGCATCTCAACATGATGACAGCCAAGGGGGATGTTGGTTGTTGTTTTACAATACGTTTTTTTCTCTCGTCCTTTTCTCTCTCTCTCTCTCTCTCGAGTGCTCTTGCTGATGGAACACAACACGATCACAGCAGGCTTCAGATATACACAGCAGTCACAACAATCATTGACAAAAAAAAACAGGGAAAAAAGCAATACGAGATTCATCTTTTGTCTTCACATACTCATGCTGTCATCATGTCAGTCATGCCCTCTTTGCCCTCAATCCTCAACATACATTTCCCTCAGTCTTTCTTCCACATGCTTCCTCAGCATGCTTCCATTTCTCCTTGTTCATGCTATCATCATCACTGAGTGATAAACCCCACCCTCCATGCTCGAACCCCGTCCCTGACGACAGGGGTCTTGAGTCTACACCTCCCTGAGTCAACCCCCCCCGCCAACACCTCCCGCCAACACCCTCTACATTTTCCCCGCAGCCCGCATGAGCAGGTGTCTGTGTCTGCGTAGCTTCTTCGCCAGATGCTCATACTCTGCCAAATCCACATCCCCACTTAGTTTCTGCAGTTCCCGTTTAAACAGTCTGTCATGCAGGCGTTCCCATGTGAATTCCTGCCGGGTGAGGAGGAAGTAGAGGTAGGAGCAAAGGCCAAAGGAGTAGAATGCGAAGAAGGTCATGGGCTCCACAATGTCCCTGTGGGAGTGGTGGTGGTGGTGGTGATGGTGTATGGTGTATGGTGTGGATGATGATGATGTAGGGGGTGGTTGGTGATGTGGATGATGTGGATGATGATGGCGTATGGTGTGTGTACGATGTACACAATTTGTGTGATGTACATGATGTGTTATGTGTGTTGTATACAACACGTTTTGTGTGCAATGACTGTGCATGGTGCAACAGGTACATATCCATTGCAGTGCAAACAGAAAAAAGAAGAAGTACAAGCAGTAAATAATCAGTACACAAATAGTACACAAATAGTACACACAGTACACAAGCAGTACACACTGTACAAGCAGTACACACCACATCCACTATACATCCACTGCAGTACCAGCCGCACATACCATCCATACTCCTCCTCCAGCACAAATGTTAGGTAGAAAAACACGCTGAACTGGGTCACCATTGCACCTGCCAGCCCCCACAACCACCATGATGCACGTCTGCGTGTGATTGTACAGCGTTAGGTGGGGGAGGGAATGTAGGTGGGGGAGGGAATGTAGGTGGGGGAGGGAATGTAGGTGTCTATATAATGTATCGATACAACACACAACAATATTCACACAACACACAACAATATTCACACAGCACACAGCAATATCAATACAACACACACCGTTGTGCTTGTGTGACAACAACGTCCTTCTTCTCCTCCAATTCCTGTAGCTGTTGTGCCAATCGATGTACACTGCTGTCACCTGCTGCTGGGAAATCTGCCCTCAGTGCCTTTGTGTAGGTGGTGGTGGTGGTGGTGTGTTGTGGTGGTGTGTTGTGGTGGTGTGCTGTGGTGGTGTGTTGGTATTGGTGTACACAGGTATTGTTGGTGTTGTATTTGAATGGTTTAGAAACACTTTGGTATTGTGTACACAACACAACGACGCATGCACCACACACCCATACAAGTTCATCAACACATCCACCAACCCACACGCAAACACACACCGAAAGTATAGTCTCTGCAATCTCCTTGGGCTGTAAATACACACGATTTTGGAAATGCAACACCACCCCTGCATCTGAAAACGACCTGAGTGTGGATGCCACCTCCTCATCGCTGTGTGCCACCCCCGCATTGCGACAAAACGTTGCCCATTCTTCATAGGACAAGTCGGTGTGATTCTCTGCTTCTGCCTTGATCATGTTGTGAAACTCGGTGTTGGACAATGTCTATGTTTTGACGAGGGTGTGATGTGGGAATGTTTTTTATGTGTGAATGTTTTTCAGTGCTTATGGTAGGATGTTGCGGAAGCTGTGAAAGAGTCAACAACGCCACCATACCCGCAAGATGCGCTGCGCCTCGGCAGCTGCAGATGTGGATGACTCTGGGTGAAACATAGTGCGAGTGGTGTGCAGTGTTCTGGCAATGATGGCAGTGGCGCTGAACATGGTTGGAGGATGGTGCAGACGTGTTGCACTTGCAAGACTTATGCTGCTCATAGGTGCTTCTGATGCAGTGGCAATGGTACGCACGCATGGTGATGATGCGGAAATAGCTCTGCAAACGCTTTGCAACGCGTGTGCAAGAGTTTTGCGCATCATCGTTGGCAGATGACAACGAGTATATAGTACTGCGACGGGTGAAAATGACAATGACTGCTGCTATGGTCAATACTGTATGTCTATATACTGCTGGTTGCTGCCTGCTGCAATATCAAAGATGGCCAATGCAGTTATATGTCTTCAGCTGCAAGTATATGTCTTCAGCTGCAAGATAGGTTGTGATTGAATGGTGGTTGTATTGCTGCACTAGTCACTGTGTATCGTGTGCTATGTTTATGATCATACGCAGGAGTGCAAAATTATATTTCCACACCTGTTCCATACTTGCCATATCTGCAACACCAGCTCCAAAACACATCAAAACTTCAAACCAGATCAACAGACAAGTTGTTGCGCAAGTCCCAGCAGAAAAAGCCACACACTTTTACTCGAGTGTTGGCGGCATCGACATCTCCGTTGACCAACGACCGCCCCCAACGATACAGCATTGCAAACCGACGTGCATTGTACGCCACCATGGCTCTGTGTAGCTCATGGTTGAAAAGGCCATTGCAGCCCTCGCTCGTTGCACCACTGTGGACCCTGCCTAAACCCCCATGTGCTGCAGCCGCGACAAGCACCCGCTTGGTAACCTTTTGCAGCGCCACAGACAACAGGTGGGGGTGTTGACTGGATTGTGTGGTATCTTGGATCCACTGGTGACGCTTTTGACATAGCTCTTTATTGAGGACGCATGTTTTTATGCGGCCTCACCCTTGACAATGCACCATAAGGGATACATACACACACAGCGCTCCCCCTGCTGCTGATGATGCCAAGACCAACACCAAGGCTGCTTCCAATGGCAAAAACACCAAGAATGGTCAAAAGTCAAACAAACAAGGTGGTCAACAAAAGGGAGGAGGCAGTCAAAGGGGGGGAGGAAGCACTTCTAGTGATGAAGATATTCGTAAACTCAGATTGGAAAAGGTGGTGGGGGTTGTTTGTGGGTGTGGGTGTGCACAACATGGGTGCGTGCATGTTTGGATACACACATACACACACGCACATGCATACACACAAGCACATCCACACAGGTGCAAGAGTTGCGTGCCAATGGTCGTGACCCCTATGCGTATGGATGGCCCCGTACACACAGCACAGCACAGTTGCAGCAGTTGTATGCAGACTTGTCAGCGGGGGAGCAGCTTGATGATGTGGAGGTGTGTTGTGGGAATGTTGGTGGTGTGTTGTTGAGGTGGTGGTGTGTTGTTGGGAGGTGTTGGTGGCACACACATGCACACAATGCACAGCACCATGTGTTACTCACATATTTTACATATTTTACATATTTTACACACATTTTACAAACACGCTCTGGGCACATACACACATACACACCGTAATTGAGCATATCAGGTCGTAATACATACACATACACACACACACACATATATGTTTGACACACACGTAGGTGAGCATATCAGGTCGTATTGCATACACACAAATACACACATACACCCCCCTCAGGTGAGCATATCAGGTCGTATTCTGGCACGTCGGGTCATGGGGAAGCTTGCCTTCCTCAAGCTACGTGATGCTGAGGGTGAATGTCAGGTGTGTGTCAGCCTGACGTTACAGGATGTGAATATGTGTTTGTATCCCTGTGTGTGTGTGCAAGCCATGGGCTGTACAGCATGTGTGTGCATGCATAAAACTGTACAGGACTTGTGTACATGAATGTGACTACAAGCACATATGCATACAGACCTGTTCACCCATCCCCCAAACCCAACCTAACCCAAGACACACACACACAACATCTCCAACACACCCCCATCACAACACAGCTCTACTTTGACAAGGCTGCCCTTGAAGCAGCCCTCCCTGGGGGATTCACCGAGTTAAAAAACCTGGTGGATATTGGTGATATTGTGGGCGCAACAGGTGGGGTGAAACGAACCGACAAGGGCGAGCTGTCTGTGGTGGTGCGCCAGTTTCAGGTACTTACCAAGGCATTGTTACCCCTGCCAGACAAGTGGCATGGGTTGACTGACATAGAGAAACGATACCGACAGCGGTGCGTGTTTTTGGTTTGTCAGCATGGGTGGTTGGGTTGTGTGTTTGGGTTGTGTATATGGTTGGTGGTGTGGTGGTGCGCATGCTTGTCTTGTGTGTTTATTGCTGTTTGTGTACATGGCACGCTTGCTTGTGTGTGTAATGCATGACATATAGCTTGTGCAACACCCATACTACCTTGTTGCACGGTGAACACCATAATCACCACATCCTCCACCACACCCACCTCCTAACGCACCCACCACTGTAGGTATGTTGATATGATTATGTCACCTGATGTGGTGGACACATTCAAGGCACGAGCACGGATGACATCAGCCATGCGGAGGCTTCTGGATGCCCAGGGCTTTTTGGAGGTAGGTGTGGGAATGACATTGGAGTTGGGAATGCATGGCAATGCATGGGAATGCATGGGAATGCATGGGAATGCATGGGAATGGTATGCACATGGTAGCAACAGACAGAGAGAGAGAGAGACATTATACAGACAGAGAATGTACAAACAGTTGTTGGAGAATGTGCGGAGCTATACATCGTATTCCCCCCCCCCCCTCTCTCTCTCTCATACATACACACACACACACACACAAACACCACAACTATAGGTGGAGACACCAGTGCTGGAGTCCCATGCAGGAGGTGCTGAAGCCCGTCCCTTTGTAACCTACCACAACACACTGCAGCGTTCCTTTACACTGCGCATTGCCACTGAACTGCACCTCAAACGACTGGTTGTGGGGGGGATGGAACGGGTATGAGTGTGGGGGGTATTGTTGTGTATGTGTAGCCAGGGAAATATTGTTGTGTATGAGTCAGGGGGACATTGTTGTTTGCCAAGTGTTTACTGTGTGCCATACACGTAGATTGTCATACATCTTGTAGCATCTATGCTACACAATAGCAGGCTGTGATTGCTTTTTACACACACACAGACAAATAAACATCCACCCTTGTCACTCACTGGTCACTCACTTGTATACCACCACCAACCCCAGGTGTATGAGATTGGGCGTATTTTCCGTAATGAGGGTGTCAGCAGCCGGCACAACCCTGAATTCACATCCATAGAATTGTACCAGGCATATGCTGACTATGAAGACATGATGAACCTCACTGAAGCCATTATACGGTATGATATGGGAATGTACGCACCTTTGTAAAATTCCATTAATTTCTCACAATGGGAATGTGTAGGGCGTATCCATGCATGTGTAGGGCATTTGTATACATCATGGTTGACTCTTGACATAGCAGCACACACATTCGTCACCCTCCCCTTGCAAAAAAAACAAACAGGACGTGTGCACAAGAGGTGTGTGGCACAACGGCGGTAGAGTATCAGGGCACCACGCTGGACTTTGGGCCCCCCTTTCGCCGTGTGACCATGCATGCGCTAGTACAGGATGCCACAGGCACAGACTTTACAACATTTACCACCTCGGACACTGTGGAGCAAGCACGTGCTGCAGCACTGGCTGCACTAGACACTGCAGGTGCGGCACGTTCCTCGGCAGCTGCCGCTGTGAAAAACGCGCCCAGTGTGGGTGTGATTGTCAATGAACTGTTTGAGGAGCTGTGTGAGGCAGCCCTGCAACAGCCCACGTTTGTGCTCGACCATCCCATCGAGATTTCTCCATTGGCAAAGCCCCACCGGAGCAAGCAGGGTGTGGTGGAGAGGTTTGAGCTGTTTGTGGCTGGTATGTTCATTGGTGACGGGGGGGGGATGTACATTGATGGTGGTGGGGGATGTGCATGATAATGGTGGGGGATGTGCACGATAATGGTGGGGGATGTGCATGATATTGATGATGTGAGTGTGTGTGTTTTCTTGTTGTGACACATATGGTACACATGTAAGACCTACAATATCCATGTATGTACAGGTCGGGAGTTGGCCAACAGCTTTACCGAGTTGACAGACCCTGTTGATCAACGGCAGCGATTTGAAGCACAAATGACCTCACATGCAGCCAAGGCAGCAGCGGCCAAGCAGGGAGGGGGAGAAGATGCAGAGGAGTTGCAATACGAGGTGAGTATGTTTGTGGTGTGTGTGTGAGTGTGTGTGTGTGTGTGTGTGTGTGTGTGTGTGTGTGTGTGTGTGTGTGTGTGTG
>VFQP010005726.1_pt1 | contig 10642 bp, 10 predicted proteins | sample 3512351 | NCBI WGS metagenome assembly VFQP01 (sample SAMN10412372, study PRJNA504923) | tailings metagenome | isolation source: Relicate 1 Philex TSF1 revegetated site | place: Philippines: Tuba, Benguet | collected 2017-08-29
AACTGCAGCATGTCCCAGGTCTCCTCGGGCCGGCGCCATTTCGCCAGCTCGTCACACCAGGCCGCATCGAACTGCGGTCCGCGGAGGCTGTCGGGATCTTCGGCCGAGAACATCTGCGCGATCGTCCCGTTCGGCCAGACCAGTTGCGATTTCGAAACTTCCAGCTCCGGGCGCCCGTCGGCCGCGTGAACCGCGAGCAGGCCGGATACCCCTTCGATCATCACGCGGCGGACATCGGCGAGCGTTTCGCCGACGAGCGCTATGCGTGTCGCGCGCTCACGACCGAGCGGCGGAGTGCCGAGCGCCTTCGCACGCACCCACTCCGCCCCCGCGCGCGTCTTGCCCGCGCCGCGTCCGCCAAGGATCAGCCAGACGCGCCACTCCGCTCCGCTTGCAGTCGCCTGGGGCGGAAGCTGATCGTCGCGCGCCCAGACCTGCCAGTCGGACAGAATGAAATCGAGCGTGTCAGGATCGAGACTTGCGAGATCGGCCTGCAGCCGGCCCGCTGCCGCCGAGGCGCTCAAGACGCTCCGCAATCTCGCGGCGCATGCGCTCCGCATCGGCACTGGCGCGGCGGCCGGTGCGTTGGGTGTCCCTGTCCTTGCCGAGTTCAGCGACGGCCTCCGTGACCTTCTCGAAGTTGTTGATCAGCGTGGCAAGGGCACGGCTTTCGCGCTCCTCGTCCTGGGCCGAACGGGCTTTACCGCTCGCCATTCTCTTCTCCATGTGCTCGAGCTTCAGACTGATGGCGCAGTAAAGGCGCGCGATGAGGGCTCGCTGCGCACGTCGGGTCGGCAGCAGCGCACGCGCTAGTTCCTTCGCTGGTTGGGGCAACGCCTCTTGCGGCTGCGCCGGAGCACCACCGCGAACCCAACCCTCTTTCTTCGCCCTGGCGGCGACGCGTTGGCGGGTCAGGCCGTAAGCCGTTCCGATCTCCGTGATCGAAATTACGCTTTGCTCGTAGGCTTGGCGGACAGCGGCCCACGTTTCATCGTCGACCTGCATGCTGCAGCCGTGCCGCTCGGTTCATATTGTCTGGGGTGGCGCCGTCTCGGAGCACCGTCAAGGTGGCCGATCCCGGCTGAGCCGAAGTGTTCGCGTCGCGCCAGCGCGTCGGACACTTTCTCGATCATGCGTAATTACTACATTATGACCGACACGGTGTCAATAATAAAACTTTGCTTGGTGTTATTTTGAACATCTATACTGTTCTATACTTGTACGTATTCAAAACCGTCGAGAATATCCGCATCCTAGCCAGCGGGGATATCTTGGATGCCTCCTTCGTGCGCGACTTTGATTTCGCTCCAAAAAGTTTGCCCACAACGCGTGCTCCGGCTTCCGGCAAGCGCCGAAATAACCATAATGCCGTGGTGATTTGAGTCCGCGACCGCGGGCCGGGTTCGCGTGCCTGTTGGCGTGCGCTCGCGCATTCGCGTCTCCATGCGCAATCAAGCGGGATTGTCACGTTGAGCGACTGGTTCTTCAAACGCGGGCGGCGCGAGGGCATCGACTGGATGGGCCTCGACTCGAAGCTCGACTCTTCGGTGTCCGAGTTCTGGTCGCGCTGCAAAGACATCTGGGACGCAGGCTCCAGCTTTTTCGCGCGCTTCAAGTTGACTGGGTGGCGCCGGCTTCTGAATGAAGGCGCTTCCGAGGGCTTTTCGCTCGCGACCGGCGGTCTTCTTGTGCTTTACGCCCTTGCTCTCCCCGCCTTCATCGATTTCGACGAAGGGCGCTTCCTCACCGGCCGCTACAGCGTCAAGTTCCTGGACGCGGCCGGGAACGAGATCGGACAACGCGGCATCCTGCACAACGACGCGGTTCCGCTCGAAGAAATTCCCGATGCGGTGATCAAGGCAACGCTTGCCACGGAAGACCGCCGGTTCTTCGAGCACTTCGGCATCGACATCCTCGGCACGGCGCGCGCGCTGGTCGAGAACATGCGCGCTAACGACGTGGTGCAGGGCGGCTCGTCGCTCACGCAGCAGCTTGCGAAAAATCTCTTTCTGTCGTCCGAGCGCTCGATCGACCGCAAGATTAAGGAAGCCTTCCTCGCAATGCTGCTCGAGGCTCGCTTCACGAAGAAGGAAATCCTGAAGCTCTATCTCGACCGCGCCTACCTTGGCGGCGGTGCATTCGGTGTCGAGGCCGCGGCGCAGTTCTATTTCGGCAAATCCGTGCGGGAGGTGAATCTCGCTGAGGCCGCGATGATGGCGGGCCTCTACAAAGCGCCGACCAAGTATGCGCCGCACGTCAACCTGCCCGCATCCCGCGCACGAACGAACGAGGTGTTGCAGAACCTCGTGGAAGCCGGGTTCTACACGCCGGCGCAGGTGCATGAAGCCCGCCTGCACCCGGCACAGTTCGTCGAGACGCGCGCGACGACCAGCCCCGACTGGTTCCTAGACTATGCGTTCGAGGAAGTGCAGCGCCTGGCTGAAGGCAAGAACCAATACGTGCTGACAGCCCGCACAACTGTCGACCTCACGATGCAGAAGCAGGCCGACGAAGCGCTCGTCAGCTTCCTCAAGCAGCGCGGCCGCGGCCTCCGGATCAACTCCGGTGCCATCGTGGCTTTGGAGACGGACGGCGCTGTTCGCGCGCTCGTCGGCGGCCCCGATTACGGTGAGAGCCAGTTCAATCGCGCCACGCACGCACGGCGCCAGCCGGGTTCGTCATTCAAGATCTATGTCTATGCCGCCGCGCTGGAGAACGGCTACAAGCCGAACACGATCGTGCGCGACGCCTCGCGTTCGTGCGGACGCTGGCATCCGCAGAACTATGGCGGCAGCCACGGCGGCGGTGGGCGCATGCCGCTCTGGAATGCGCTTGCCAAATCCTTGAATACGGTCGCGGCCGAGCTTTCGTTCGCAGTCGGACGCGAGAAGGTGATCGAGCTGACGCAGCGGCTTGGCATTACCGGCATTCGCAAGACCTGCTCCATGGCGCTCGGCGACTACGGCATCACGCCGCTCGAACACGTCGGCGGCATGGCAACCTTCGCCAACGGCGGCAAGAGCGCGAGGCCTTACGCCATCCTCGACATGACCAACTCGCGCGGCGAACTGATCTACAGCCGCGAACGCGACGAGCCCGAGCCCGCGCAGGTCATTTCCCGGCAGGTCGCCGAGGGCATGAACCAGATGATGCAGAAAGTCGTGACGGACGGCACGGCACAGCAAGCCGCCCTCGACTTCACCAACGTGATCGGCAAGACCGGCACGAGCACCGGTCCCAAAGACGTCTGGTTCGTGGGTGCGACGGGCAAATATGTCGGCGCGGTCTGGCTCGGCAACGACGACAACCGCCCGATGGCATCCGGCAACACCGGCGGCCACATGGCTGCGCCGCTGTGGCATTCCTTCATGTCGGTCGCGCACCGGGACATGAACATTCCGACGCTGCCCGGACTCGAGCCGCATCCGGTGCAAGTCGCCGAGATGCAGCGTATCGCCGAACTCAAGAGAACGAACCCGGCTGCCGCGGCCGCCGAGCTTGGAGACGCCAAAGCCGCCTCGCCTTCGATGACGGGCCAGGCGCGCGACGCGTTGAAGCGCATCACCTCTGCACTCCGGAAGGCCGCCGGCGTAGCTGAGCCCCCACCTGTAACCCCAGGTGCGCCGCCCGCTCCTACGCCAATCGACGGCCGTCCGGCCGTCACCGATCCGCGTGGAAATCGCGCGGATGCCGGATCCAGAGGCGCTCCCGGCTCGACTCAGTCTAATGCTGCCGTCACCGCATTGGATGGGCGTGCCCCATCGTCTCACGCCGTGCCCTAACCCATGACAGCTTCCAGCGCTTTTCGCTCGCTCACCTCGCTGAACTTCATGAGCTTCACGCTGCACCGGCTCAAGAAGCGGTTCGCGGCGTTCGTGGCTTACACCACCGACTGGGCGCTCTTCATCGGCGTCGTGCTGATCCTCGGTCTCGGATCAAGCTGGTACATGATCGAAAAGGGATCGCCCCTTACGACCCTGACCGCCGGGCCGTGGGTCTCTTGGATCGCAGCTGGACGCCCCGATGCCGATCCCTACACGCGCGCGCACGAAGCGCGGCTCGGTATCCTTCCGCAAAGCACGGATGTCGCGCAGACCTTTGTCGCGCGCACCGATAGCGAGGGCCGTGCACTGCACTCGTCCTGCGATTATACGATCGAAGGCCACGAGCTTCCGAATTTCTGGTGGAGCCTCACCGTCTATGATGCGGACGGACGCCTCATTCCCAACGCGCTCGGCAGGTCAGTCTTCACGAGCGATACGATGGCAATCAAGCCGAACGGCACCTTCGCTGCCATTCTTTCGCGCGATGCAAACCCCGGAAACTGGCTGCCGATCGGCGGTGCCGGCCGTCTCGCGCTCGCGTTCACCGTTCTCGATCTCGGCACGCGCCAAGTCGCGCAGGACGGCGAGATCGAGCGCCTCCTTCCGACCATAACGCGATCAGGGTGCTAGGCCATGCTGAAGCGCCTTTGGCAGCGTGTGACATCCATCAATGTGCCGCTGGTGGCCGCCGCCCTCTTCGCCAGCGCGATCCTCCACATCCTCGCGACGCTCGCCACTCCGGCCCTCACGCCCAGCTCGGGCTATAGCCGCATCGCGCGCGACCTGCCGACGAACGCCATGCAGATCCTGCCGGCAGTGACGCCAGATGCGCAGCCAATTCCGTTTTTCTCACCGGATGCGCGCTATGCGGTCTGCCGCTTCGACACGCGCAACGGCGCGGTTAGCCTGACGGCCATCCTGCCCGATCCCGGTTGGGTGCTTTCGCTCTATTCGCCCGACGGCGACAACTTCTTCACCTCGGTCGCAGGGCCGGATCGCCGCCCCAACGTCGCCATCCTGCTCGTGCCCGGCGAAGAGACTTGGCGTTCGAGCGGCGGCGCGACACCGAATGTCGCCGTCACCCAGGATGCTACGTTGACGATCCCCGCGCACAAGGGAATCGCCATCATCCGCGCACCGGATCGCGGCGAAGCCTATCGCACACAAGTGCTGGCGGAGCTCAAACAGGCCCGCTGCCAGTATCGGAAAACACGCCCGCTTTAGAGACGATCAATCGTCGAGATCGAGATGATCCCGGCGGCGACGCCGCTTGCGTGACTTCGACGTCGCGGCATCTTCTTGGGCGCGCTCGTAGCGAACGCCCGGAAACAATACGATATCGGCTGAAATGTGCCGTTCCCCCGTCAGCGTCCTGACCTGGACTGCCGACCTCCTGAACTCCAGAATGCTAGCCATAGCTGCGGCTCCCTCACGCCGTGCATCTCCGTCAGTCCCCCCACGCCAGTCGCAACCAGCGCGCGCACGCGAACTTATTGCGAGTCCCCTCAGTTGGCTGCTGCTTTGGTTAATGGAAAGTTAATACGCGATCTCTTCGAGGCATCCCGATCACACAGCGTGACATCGCGGGCACGCAATGGGCAACTCAGGACTCGGAAAGCCAGCCTTCGAGTCCGTGCTCTCCGTCGCGCGCTTCGACTTCCACGATCCAGAGGTCGGGATCGGTGCGCGCTTCGCGCTCGAGATAGAGATCGACTTCCGAATCGGGACGCGCTGCGCCTTTGAAGTGGGCGACCCAGCGGCGATCCGTTTCCAGGCCGGCTAAGCTCGCAGGGGCCGGGCCGAACAACGACGACGTTCCATCCAGCCGGTTGATGCGAATGTAAATCGCCCCGGCGTCATCGTCGCCGTGGCGCACGATATAGGCCTGCCGCGCACCGACCGATAGACGGCGCACGTAGGCTTTGACCCAGATTTCGGATTTGAGCCGCATCGCTCCGGCCTGATGTTGAAGGGTGCGGACGAGCGGGCTGTTCCGGCGCGCTACTGCTGGGCCGTGCGCAAGGCGTCGCCTGCAGCACTCGCCAGCTTCGCGAGCAATTCGCCCGATATGCGTCCCGTCTCTTTGAGCTTTCGGTCCAATTCGAACTTCCGGATCGCACGTCTGGTCGCTTCGTTCAAGCGCCCGTCGGGAAGAGTCGAAATGTAGCCCAGCTGGCGGAACGCGCGTTGAACGGCACGAATAACGGCTTCGGCTTCGGGACCCGGCGGCGTGCGGGCATCCTCGGACCCCTGGCTTTGGGCCGAGCCCAACACGAGATGTTGCAGCAGCGCCTGCCTCGGCTCTCCCGTCAGGGGCAGGCCGACATCGCTCTCGTAGGCCATGATAGCGCCGCGCGTCACGAGGCCGGGCACGCCATCGACGGCGCCGGTCTCATAACCCTTCGCCTTGAGTTCACGCTGGATGGCACGTGTCAAATCCGAGCGGTCGGCCGTCTCGGGCAGCGGCTTAACGGCACCGGTTTCGAGGGGCTGGACGAGCACGCTTCTGTCGAGGCGCGGCGTCGCGGACGATGGATTTTCACTCGACCAGCCACCGCCAGCCGTCGCACCGAGCCGCGTCGAATCCGTGCCTGCGAGCTGCCGTCCCGGAGGTTGTAGTACAAAGATGTTGGTGGCCATCGCGCCGGAAAGCACCACGAAAACGACGAACGCGAATCTCGCTGCGAACGGCGTCATCTTGAGAGCGGGCCCCGTTTCCTATGGTTTCGGCAGGATCGGAGGATTATCGCGGAGCGGCTGTTAAGATCGCCTTAAGACCTGTTTCACGGGTTCGTCTTTGGTGATTAGCGGAGCTAGAGGCCGAAGGGATATGTGTCAGGGAGGCCCTCCAGCTCGGTCGTAGCGAAAGGCTTGAGCGCACTCGTCCTGTCGATCCAGATGTACTCATCGAACTGGTGGGGCAGCACGGCCTCGAAGTAATGGCTGGCAAGCTCGCTTTCCGGGCGGTAAACGACCCCAATTGCGCGCTCGAGCCGCGGCTTGATCAGCCGCTCACAAAGGTCCTCCCGTTCTTTCGTCTGACGCAACGGAACAAGAAGGCCCGGGACGTTCGTGAGGTGGAACATCCGCTCGTAGCTTTGCGGATGCGCCGGCCGCACCGCCATAACCTGCATTGGGGCATCCCAGTTCGACGCCGCCGCGACTGTTCCATCATTGGTGCCGAATCCAATGTGATAAGACTTTGCGCCGAAATGTGCGCGACAGAGCTGTCCGATGTTGTGCTCGCCCCGGCGCGCCATCTCCGTCGCAGAAGCGTCTCCGATATGCGAGTTGTGGGCCCACACGACCGCCTTCGACGACGGACCGTAGTGATCGAGGAGATGTATCAGGGTCTCGAACATGTGGCTGTCGCGCAGGTTCCAAGACGAGCGCGAACCGTAATACATCGTCCGGTAATAGCGCTCCGCGTTGGCGATAAGGCGCGCGTTCTGGGCAGCATCGAAGAACCGCTCGCCATCCGCCGGGACATAGGCCCGCTCTTTCTCAAGCAACTCGACCAGCACGTGCGCCACATCCTGCTCGCACGCGCGAAAACTATCGGACAGGACGGCCCGCCCATAGGCGCCTGGATCGGCTTCCCACGGGCTGAGGCAGCCGTAGCGCTGGCGGGCGACAGTAGCGAGATCGGGATCGATGCTTTCGAGATAGTCTGTGACTACTCGGATGGAGGTATAGAGGCTGTAGAGATCGAGCCCATGGAAACCCACCCGCTTGCTGTGGGAGAGCGGAAGGTTGCGTGTGTGCAGCCAGTCCACGAACTGCCGGGTTTCCTCGTTGCGCCACATCCAGGCCGGAAAGCGCGCAAACGCGGTCCATTCCGCTGGCGGGACGTCGCGGTGGCGCACGTAGTGATCGATGCGCGTGGCGTCCGGCCAATCCGCTTCTGCGGCAACGAAGGTGAACCCCTTCTCCTCGATCAGCCTCTGCGTTATGCGAGCCCGCATGCGGTAGAATTCGGAAGTCCCGTGGGTGGCCTCGCCGATGAGCACGACACGGGCATCACCAATTCGCTTCAGGAGCGGATCGAGATCGGCCTTTTCCAGCTTGACGAAACTCTCGCCATTTCGCGCGATGAGGCCTGGGGTCGAAACGCTGACGGCCGGCCGTGTCTGTATCACCCGAGGCGGCTTCGTCTCCCAATCGGTGTCCTTGCTTTCCCATCCCTCTTTACCGATGAGGGGAACAAACCGCACGTCGGCGATGTCCTCGCGCTCGTACTCGTCCTCGGCCACGCGTGTCACCCGAATGAGCTCTTGCGCACGCGGGTCGCTGCCAATCGGAATGACCATATGCCCGCCAATCCGGAGCTGGCGCATCAGTGACTTGGGGATATCAGGCCCCCCGGCCGACACCAGAATGGCGTCGAAGGGCGCCTGATCGGCCCAGCCTTCCGTGCCGTCGGCATGGCGCACGTGAACGTTGGTATAGCCGGCGTCTGCGAGATTTATTGCGGCGCGCTCGGCCAACTGCCCTATCCGCTCGACCGTGAAGACCTCACCCGCGATCTCGGCCAGAACTGCCGCGGCGTAGCCCGATCCTGCACCGATCTCAAGCACCCGTTCGCCTCCCTGAAGGGCCAGGGCTTCGATCATGAACGCAACGATGTACGGCTGCGAGATCGTCTGGCCTCCGCCGATGGGCAGCGGGGTGTCGGCATAAGCCTCTTCCCTCAACTGCTCGGGAACGAAGCGCTCGCGTCGCACCTTGCGCATTGCGGTGAGCACATTGGGATCATGGACGCCGCGCGCGGCGATCTGCTCTCGCACGAACCGTTCGCGACGCTTGTCCTCGGTCTTCGCCATATCGTGCCACCTTGTCGCGTCAGATCCGCAGCCGGTAGGTCTGCGCGCTTTGCGGCCAAAGCTTTTTGATCTCTCCGGGAAGCTGGTCGATAACTTGGGAGATCTCGCCGGGATCACAGTGGTGGGCAACCAGCGAGAACACGTCCTGCACGGCACGCTCCGCTCCAGCCCGCCGCGGCAAAAGCTTCATTGTGATCTCATCAAGGAAGGCCTGCTTTGATCGGATACGCTCCGGCGTTCTCGAGGGGCGCCAGGATTCGTAGTAGATTCCACGAATGAGAGTTGGAAGCTGGGCGCCTAGTTCCACCGCCTCTTCGGGAGTCAGACGGTCCCGCAACTGATGAAGAACGACGCGAAGGACACCGAGCGCCTCATCTTCGTCGTCGAAACCGGCGTTGTCGCGCAGCTCCTTGAGCCACCCTTGCGTTTGCTGAACCGTGTGTGCGATCGACGCGGGAAGTGTCATCGTGGGTCTCCCTTTGTGGCCTGGCTCGCGCGGCACCTCGGGCGTTGTCACGCAGCTTTCTTACTCCGTCGCCCTTGACCTCGATCTTCTGGGCCTCTTCTGGGCCTCTTCCGGGCCTCTAGCGGCATAGGAGGTGGCCACACCAATTCTGACTAGCCGTGGTGAGCTGTCACCGCGGCCATGACTTCGCCGGTGAGCGATCGAGATCCTGCGTGTGAAATGTCGCCAAGGCTCAACATACCGACCATGCGTTTGTCATCGTTGAGAACGGGAAGGCGGCGGATCTGCTTCTGCTCCATTACACGCACTGCGTCGGCGAGGTCCTCACCGTCGCGACAGTAAACAACGCCCTTTGTCATGACGTCGCGAGCCGTGAGCTTCGAAGGGTCTTTGGACGTTGCTACTCCTCGGCATGCAATGTCGCGATCGGTGACCATTCCAATCAGGCGGTCGTTTTCTCCGACCGGAATGGCACCCACATCATGCTTTTCCATCATCGCAGCGATTTTCGAGATCGGGGTGCTGGGCTCGACCCACTCAACGCCTTTATGCATTGCATCTTTGACTTTCATGACTTTAGCTCCTTCGGGAATGGTCAACATACGCTGACCTCTCGTCACACGATGCGATACCACGAGCTTGACACCTAAAGGCTCGCTCCCGAGCAGCGTTGATGCAGATCAAGGGAACGGCATTAACTTAATCTGGCTCAACCGATTCCGCGTAATGCGAGCCACTCGAACGGACGATATCCGACCCTGTGCTGCTCCAATCCGGCCGCTGACATCGCAAATGCGCCAAACGAGTTTTGGGAGGTTCAGCGGCGCGGGCTCCGACCTTTGATATTTTCGCAGTGCCACACGTCCTGCGCGTAGGTGACGACAGACCGGTCGGCCGAGAAGCCGCCCATATGCGAGATGTTCAGCAATGCCCTCCTGGACCACTCCTTTTGATCGGACCAGACGGCATCGACCTCCCGCTGCGCCCGCCAGTAGTCGGCGAAGTCGGCGAGCACCATGAAGCGATCGCCCTCATGGAGAAGCGCGTTCACGATCGGCTCGAAGCGATGCGGGTCGTCGGGCGAGAAATCTCCGCGCGCGATTTGCTCGAGAACCGTCCTTATGCGTGCATCGCCGTTGCAAACCTCGATCGGCACATAACCGTCACGCTTGAGACGCTGCACCTCGTCAACATCGAGACCGAACGAGAACACCAGATCCTCGCCGACAGCTTCTGCGATCTCGATGTTGGCACCATCTCGCGTGCCGAGCGTGAGGGCACCGTTGAGCGCCAACTTCATGTTTCCAGTTCCGGACGCTTCCGTGCCGGCAAGCGATATCTGTTGCGATAGATCCGCCGCGGGGATGATGCATTCGGCGAGAGAGACGTTGTAGTTCGGCAGAAAAACGAGTTTGAGACGATCCGCCGTATCCGGGTCCGAATTGATCCGCCGCGCCACATCGTGCGCGAGCTTAATGATGAGCTTGGCGAGCCAATAGCTCGAAGCCGCCTTGCCGGCGAGCACAACG
>VFQP010005727.1_pt1 | contig 10641 bp, 8 predicted proteins | sample 3512351 | NCBI WGS metagenome assembly VFQP01 (sample SAMN10412372, study PRJNA504923) | tailings metagenome | isolation source: Relicate 1 Philex TSF1 revegetated site | place: Philippines: Tuba, Benguet | collected 2017-08-29
CACATCCGCCAGCAGCTGGCGGCCCTGCCCCGCCTGACCTCCCTGGTCGCAGACAACGAGGAATGGATGCCGGAGCCAGCCCTGGTGAGCGCCACCGTCACGTCGCTGGCCGTGGGGTCCTGGGACGGCGCGCAGCCGTCGCCCCACCTGGCGGCGCAGTTCCCCAACCTGCGGGAGCTGGACGCCGGGAGCCTCGTCCTGGACGACGCTTGGCTGGAGGCGCTGCTCCGCCTGCCGCACCTGGAGCGGCTCACCGTGGAGGGGCTCCACCTCCACCACAGCCACACCCACCGCACCTGGGCAGTGAGGCACCTCAGCGTGAGGCAGCTGGACGTGGCGGCGTTCGCCCGCCTGCCGCTGGACGGTGTCCAGGCGTGCACTGTGCAAGAGGGCGGGCAGCCGGTTGCGCCCACTGACGACGCGCAGGCGGTGGCGCGCGTGGCGGAGGCGGTGAGGCGTTGGGGAGAGCTGGCCAGGGAGGGCGTGAAGGTGAATGCCGAGGACAGCGCGGCCCTGCTCACCACGCTGGGCCCCCTGCTGGCGGCGCTGCCAGCGGCGCAGCGGAGGGAGGTCTGGATCTGCACAGCAAAGGATGCCACACCCGCCACGCTGCGAGCGCTGGGCCAGCAGCTGCCTGACGGCGTCGCCACGCTGCAGCTGTGGTGCTGCACCCTCCAGCTGGATGCGTGGCCCGCGCTGCTGCCCAGCCTGCCCGCGAGCGTCACAGAGCTGCGGGTTTCCTTTAGCCTGCTCTCAACCGTGCCCGCTGAGGAGCAGCTGGTGGCCCTGTGCGGCGCGGCGGTGCGGCCCATCAGGCTGGCTGTTCGGGACGTGCCAGCCCACACCTAAAGGCGTGTCAAGGAGCGCCTGGCGGAGCTGGGCAAGGAGCAGCTGGTGACGTTTGGGCCGTAGAGCAGCATGGTGCTGCCACCAGAGGGCGCGCACGTGCGTTGCTTCTCATTGCCGCCGGTGTGGCGCGCGTGGACCTCATTTCCACGCCCCGCGACGCCGAGGTTTGTGCTTTGTGCGCGGTGGCGGTGCAGCCGTGGGGCCCTGCTGCGTGCCCACTGGCTCCCAGGACGCGCCACGCTGCGTTGCAACGCTCTGGTCTCAGCGTGCAAACTCCAGGAGAGGGAGAAGAGCCTGGTGGCAGGCAAGAAAGGAAGGGGCGGTCGAGGAAGCCGGGGGGCATCAGACCCAAGGTGTGCGTCTAAGTCTGGCCTGTCAAGACTCGAACCGACTGCTGCAGCCTGTCGATGAAGGAGGGTGTGCGCCTGATCTTCTTCTCACGTGTGCGGGGCGGCATGCACGGCGCCGACTGCGCAGCAGCCAGCATTCTGAGCGCCGTGCCCACCGCCGAAAAAAAAGAGCCCCGCCCGCCACCTCCCGCCCACGATGATGCACACTGCACGGTCCAGTGCAGACAGCAAACTTCTCGCGCCGCCGACACACGCACACACGCACGATGACAACGCGTCAGCCTGCTCTCGCGCCCAACGGTGTGCATGGATGGAATGCAGTGTTTTGGCGAGGCTCTGCACAGGCCCTGGGCGGCAAGTGGAGCCAGGAGTCGTTGCCCGTGCCCCCCTCGCCATCACGCCCCCACGCACGGCAAGCAAACATGCCACACAGCAGCCAGGTGCGGACTGACGTGTACGATGACGCCCGCATCACTGATAAAGCGCCCGCGACCTGTCAGCATGCGGCTCCGGGGCACGCTGACTGTTCAGGCATGCGCCAACACGCTGGCGGGCGGAGGCGCCACCCGCTCCTGCCCCCCGCCCGCCGCCGCCGCGCCGCCGCCACCGCTCGCCGCCGCGCCGCCGCCGCTCCCAGCAGCACCCCCTGCCGCTGGCGCCGCCGCCGCCGCCGCGCCCGGCGCCGCCGGCTGCAGCACCAGCAACTGCAGAGCAGCCTGCGCCTGCTGCGCCAGCGCCGGCGGCACCGGCGCCTGTGCCGCCCCCGCAGCACCACCACCACCGCTCCCTTGCCCGGCCGCCGGTGCCGCCGCCGTTGTCCCCCCGAGGCTCAGCGCCAGCGGCGGCTGCGCCGCCGCCGCCGCCGCCTCGCCCGACGGGCCCGCCAGCGACAGCACCGCCGCCGGCGCCGACGCCCCCGCCCCCGCCGCCGCGCCGCCCAGCACCAACGCCGCCGGCCCCCCCGACCCCGCCCGCCCGCCCAGCTGCAGCGCCAGCGCCCCCGCCGCGCCCTCCGCCTGCGCCGCGCCCATCACCACCACGCCCGCCGCGCCCGCTGCCGCCCCGCCGCCGCCGCCGCCGTCCAGGTTGAGCACCGGCGCGTCCAGCTTGAGGACGGGCGCGCCGACCGCCGAGAAGCGCCCCGGCGCCTCGCCGCCTGCCGGGATCACCTGCAGCGTCAATGTTGTCGTTGTTGTGTTGGCATGCCGTTAGCCACGAGTGATCGCTCAGAGTGATCCCTCTGCACGACGCCAGCGAACAAGCGCACAAACACCTCACCTGCAGCGTGGGGCCGCCCTTGCCGCCCTTGCCCGCCGCGCCGCCCTGCCCGCCCACCGGCAGCACCACCGTGACTGGCGGCGGCGCCGGCGGCAGCACGCCCGACCCCGCCGCCGGCGCCAGCCCCGGCAGCGTGCCCGACAGCGCGCCGCCCAGCGACCCCGGCGGCGGCGCCAGCGAGATCTGCGCCAGCGGCAGGTCGTTGGCCGCCGCCGCCTGCTGCGCCGCCTGGATGAGCGCGTCGAAGTGCGCCGCGCCGCGCCAGGGCGCGTGCAGGTCGGCGGCGGCCTCGGCGGCCAGCGCGGCGGCGTGGCGCAGCGCGGCCAGCGCGCGGGCGGCAGCGGGCGCGCCGAGCGGCTTGGCTAAGGAGTGGTAGGCGCGGGCGAGGGCCAGCCAGGCCTTGGCGGTGATGGGGTTGCAGCGGCCGAGGCGCTGCTCCAGGCGCTGCACCACGAGCTGCAGGCCCTCGGCGTCCTGCGGGGGCGGAGAGGGAGGAGGCAACGGCGGGTGTAGAGCGTGCACGGTCAGCAGGAGGGCAGCAAGAGGTGCGGAAATCAAGTGCTCGCAAGAGGGCGCGGCGTCCCAGTCGCACCTGGAAGCGCTCCTCGGGCGTGGCGTCCGGCCCCGGCCCACCTGCGCGCGGCGTGGAACAGGGCGCGACGCAGTGTCAGCGGCACGCACCGAGGAGCAAAACAGCGCCTTCCCCAGTCCCCCTCGCGTGCGCGGGCGTGCGCGCCAGGGCGGGTGCCAAGCAACGCGCGCGCGGAGGCACGCACCGTATGCGCCAGGGCCTGGCAGGCAGGGCGCCAGCAGGCCCGACTGCGGGTGCGCGCCGCCGTACCCGCCGTGCCCCTCGGACAGCTTGAACGGGTTGCGGTCGCCCTGCGCTCGCCACGAAACCCACCCGCACGTCGCAAAGTGCCCGCTGCAGGTTTGAGGCAACCGCACCACACGGCGCGGCTGTGGAGCCCCCACCCCCGCGCGGCATTCCCGCGCCCAGCACGCAGAGCGCGCACGCACCTGCAGGCCGTCCCCCGAGGTTCCGCCGATGCGCGGCGTGGCGTGCTGCAGGTGCTGCAGCACCGTGGGGCTGAAGAGCAGCCCGCCCGGCGGCCCGTCGCCCGTGGCGCTCGGCAGCACGTCGGGCAGGATGCCCAGCAGGCCCGGGTCGAGCAAGCCGCCGCCGGGGCCGCCGCCGGCGGGCGACGGCAGCGGGTGGATGTACTGCACGCCGCCGCGGCGCCCCCGGCTGCCGGCGCTGAGCATCGGAGACGTCTGCGGGCGCGACGCAAGAAGGCGCAGGGCGGCGGCCGACGTCGGGGACGCTTGCTCCGCGCCGTGCCCGCCTGATTGCCTGGGCGGCGGTGAGCGCGTGCCTCCCGTCCCAAATGCAAGCTCCACACACCCCCGCCGAGGTGTCCAAACAGATGCAACATCCCCCCCCCCCCCAACACACACACACGCAAGTGCAAAGAGGGCGCAGCGCTCACCAGGTTGAGCCCCTGCAGGAAGAGGTCCCCGTGCCCGCCGCCGCTGCCCTGCAAGCCCGCCGCCGCCGCGCCCGGCGGCAGCAGCGGCAGCCCGTCCAGGCTCTGCGGGTCGCCGCCCACGCTCAGCTTGAGCCGCTTGCGCACGTCGCCGCCGCCGCCCATGTCCAACGCGCCCGCCGGGTGCAGCGCCAGCGGGTGCTGCGGATGCGACCCGTGGTGCATGTTCTGGTGGTGGTGGTGGTGCGCGGCGGCGGCGGCGGCAGACTGGTTGGCCGCCGTCGCGATCTCGTGCAGCGCCGCCAGGCTGTCGTCAAGCGGAGAGCGCGGGCCGTCGGAGGACATGGCCGTGCGCTCCATCACCTGCGAGGACCGCCCGACACGCGGCGTGGGGAGAGCGCGATGAGAAAGAGGCGTGGGCGGGCGCGCCTGGGGTGGCGCCGGCCGTCGCCGCGAAGGAGGGAGAGAATTCACGCACCTGGATGCCCGACGGGCGCTTGCCGCCGCCTCTCCGCCCGCTGCCGCCGCTGAGGCTGGGCCCCGGCTCCCGGTCCCACACCTTTTCCCCACCGCCGCCGCCCCGCCCGCCGCCTCTCCCGCCCCCGCCGCCGCCCGCCTCCTCCTTTTCCTGCAGAGCCACGTCTCCCAGCACGTGCAGCGGCGACTCGAGGTCGTCAAAGTCGTCGGCGGGCAGCTCGCCCAGGTTGCGCATTGCGCCGTTGCTGCTGCCGTGCTGCTGCTGCTGCTGCTGCTGCTGCTGCTGCGGAGGCTGCTGCGGCGGCTGAGACCCGTCGCGCGACTCGCGGCGCAGCGTCATGGTGAAGGGGGTGCCGGCGGCGGCGCCGGCGTCCGAGCGGCGGGTACGGCGGCCGCTGGGCGTGCCAGAGGGGCCCTGCACGGCGGTGGCGCAAGGCGACAAGGCACGATCTGCTGGTGAGCGCGCCTGACAAGTGGCGAGCGAGAGAGAGAGCGACCGGTGGCCCCGGCACACGCTGGAGAGAGCCGGTGCCTGCCGCGCACCGGGCTGGCTCGCGCCGGCGGCTCCTCCTCCTCCTGCTTGGCCATCTGCAGCAGCCCGGCGCCGCCCGCCGCCGGCTCTGCGCCGCCGCCCGCCGCCACCGCCAGCGGCACGCCCACGCCCACCACCTCGAGCTCCAGCACCCGCTGGCCCCCGCTCGTGGTGGCGGCGGCCGGCGCTGCCGCCGCCGGAGGCGCCGGCGCGGGCAGGGCGGCCGCCGCGTCCGCCTGCGCCCCCGCCGCCCCGCTGGGCCCGGCTGCCGCCGGCTCGGCGGCCGGCGCCGCTGGCGCCGCTGTCGCCGCGTCCGCCATTTCGGCGTCACCGTCGGCGTCGGCGTCGGCGGGGGCGGGCGCCGCCTCCTCTGCTCCCGCGTCGTGCTCCTCCTCGTCGAGGTCCTCGTCCATGTCCTCGCCCTCGTCGCCATGCTCAAAGCCCTCGTCGCCGTTGGCGTCGCTGCCGGGCTCCTCGCTGTCCTCGCCCACGCTGCTGTTGCGCCGCCACGCCTGGTTGGCGCGCCGCTTGCTGGCACGGCCGGGGCGCCCCGAGCCTGCGGCCATGCCGGCCGACCCGCCGCCACTGCCGCTGCCCGCCGCCGCCGCCGCGTGGCCGGGCTGCGGCGTCTGCTGCGCCGCCTGCGGAAAAGCACGCGGGGTGTCATGCTCGTGATGCGCATGGCAAAGCGCCCTGGCTCGCTGCTTGCGCTGTGCTCCCGCACTCGCCTTGTTGGCGCCTCGCCGCTTGAAGGGCGCCACGCCTTCGCCGTCGGTGGGGCCCGTCCACCCCTCGGGAAAGAAACCCTCGGCGATCCACTCGCGCAGGCCGAACAAGCCTTCTTGCGGCCTGCGCGACACACGCCGATCGTCGGGCGCACGGTTTGCTGCTTGTGCACGCTGGCGCGGGCGGGGACGGGCACGCACACACACACGCACGAGCGCATCACCCGGTGCCCCTGCGGCTCTGCCACCGGGTGAGGCGGAGCTCACCGCGTGAAGACGCTCTTGTTGTGCTTGCGCTTGACGTCGGTGTAGAGCGCCGACGCCATGGTGGCCTCGGGCGTCTTGCCTTGGCAGTTGATGAGCCCGCGCTCCAGCGCCACCCTGCGCACCCGGCACCGGGCAAGGTGAAGAGGTGGGAGCACCAACAGCGGCAGCTTAGCGGCACTGCGCTCTCCTCCACGCATCGCGTCCTGTGTGGGAGCCAATCTCACGAATGGCCCGGTGCCGCACTCCCGCGTGCGGAGAAGAGCCTCTCGGCTCAGCCGAGCAGCGCGTGCGCGCGCCGCGTCGAAACGGCAAGGCGCCGCACCTGGTGATGTCCCCGGTGGTCATGAGCTTGCGTTCCTGCTTGAGCACGGCGACCGCCGCGCTCTTGAAGATCCCTCCCCCCCCCGAGAGCGGCTGCACGCCGGCCCCCAGGCTCGTCTTGCCCCCGTTGGCATCCTGCGTCGATAAACCAGGCACGCGCGGCGAGCCACAGGGCCGCTCAGGCTCTCTCCTGCAGGGTGCCGGGCCGCTCGCCCCCACCCTGTGGAGTCGCAGAACACACTTCTCGGCATGCGGGAGCGCTAAGGATGGCCCACAGTGCGCTCCTGCGGGCCGTGCGGCAGGCCAGCAGCCATCCCGCCATCCCGCCTGACGCTGCGGGGCGCGTTCGGGCCCCTGTGCGCGCGGGCCTCGTGCGTCTGCACGGCTGGCAGCTACTGCGGTGGGCCCGCTCACGCGCGCGCCTCCATCGCTGCACGCCGGTGAGCCAGGCTCCTGTGCTGCGCTGCGTCGGTGCGCGCCATCGGGCCTGCGCGCGCCCGTTGGGCTCCTCCTCCTGCCGCGCTGCGTGCCGGGCACCCGAATCGGCCCCTCGAGAGAAGAAGCACGCAAGAGCCGCCGCGCCGTCGCGTCGAGAGGAGATTACGAGCAATCACGCTGCTGCTCCCGCATCTGCATAGCTCCTCTGGGTCGCGCACCTCCTGGGCGCTCCTCCTCAGCTTGCTCCTCGTTGCTGGCGTCCCAGACGTGGAGCCTGCTGCCGTCATTGCTGACACGCGCCCAGCAGCATCACTCGCCTGGCCAGGTGCGCCCGGCGAGCGAGTGAAATGTCGTGCATGGAGTGTCCGGGCTTTGCGCTGTGGAACTCGAAGACACGCTGTGGCGTGCGTGCACCACTTCGACTCTGATGAGCTTTGCCAGCTACGCCAACGAAGAGGAGTGCGCCACGCTGCTGGACCCAGGGTCCTACTTGGCGGTCCTGCACAAGTGCGTGCTCTGGCCAGGGCCGCCCCTGAGCGCCGACAGGGCGCGCCGATGCCACTCGACACCCGTTGCGATGCGTGCCGCTCCCGTATGGGGGCCTCTCTGCGTGAACATGACATCGATCCCAGTCGCGGCCCGATCGTGCTCGCCCTGCACGCACAGGGCTTCGCCGTGGTGGAAGCGCATCTCTGGGAGTGGCTCTCCAGGCGGCAAGGCGATCGAGGAGACCCTTGACCCGCTGCTGCACAGGTGCGCCCCGCGCGCGCGCACAGCGTGCACGTGCTCCGTAGCTCGGCAGCTGCTGCTTTGGCAGCGTCACGATCAGCGCGGCAATCACACGCCGTGCCGCGCTCCTCGCACGCGGTGCCCGCAGCTATGCGGCGACCCTGGCGGCAGAGGCGGCGGGCAGCACGCCCACCACCCCGCAGCAGCGGCAGCAGCAGCCCCACGTGACGCCGGCGCCCAGCGCGCCCCTGGCAGCGCTGCCGCCCTCGGCCGCCGCCGCGCTGCTGCAGCCGGCCAAGTTCGTCTTCCCCGCCGCCGGCGTGGCCGTGCGCCCGGCCGCCACGCCCATCGAGGGCGCGCTGGTGCACGTGGCGCCGCTGGTGATGCAGGACGCCGCCACGCAGCGCATCATCGTCTTCTCCGGCCACCTCGCCAACCTCGCCGACCTCGCCGGCAGCGACGCCGAGCAATCCGACGACGACGGAGACGACGACGGCGGCGACGACGATGACGACGCGCACCACGGGCTCTACCACGAGCACGTGCTCAACTCGCACCCCGACGAGGACGAGTCAGGCCTGGCCGACGCCCGCGGCAGCCCCGCCTCGGCCCGCCGGCCGCCCAGCCACCCGCAGCACCTCAGCGTGTCTCCCTCGGCCGGCGGCGCACCGACGGCAGCGGCCGCGCGGATAAGCAGCGGCGGCGCGGGCGTGGGCGTGGGCGGCAGCGTGGGCGTGCGCGGGTCTGGCGACAAGGTGGCGCGCCTGACGACGGGCACGCTGCTGCAGCTGTACGACAAGCTGGGCGCCGGCAAGGAGCTGCTCATGCTGTCAGAGCTGCAGGGCGAGTTTGCCTTTGTCATCCTCGACGCCAACAAAAAGGCGAGCTGCCGTGCGCGGGGTGGCGCGTGCGGGAGCGCGCGTGCATGTGTGGGAGGAGCCATTTACCGCAGACGCGTTGCTGCTGCCGTCACGCTCGGCCGCGTGCGCCATGCGCAGGTGTCGTTCGCCGCCCGCGACCCCTCGGGTGAGAACCGCCGGCCAGGCGCCGCGGTCTTCCCTGTTCGCTCGCCTTCCCTTCCGCCTGCGCACCCGCAATATGCAGCAGTCAAGCGCGTGCCTGCGGTGCGCGCGCGCAGGCGAGGAGGAGCTGTACTTCTGCCTGGCCGAGGACGGCGCGCTCATGTACACCAACAGCCTGGCCGAGCTGACGCCCGACCTGGCCAGGCTGCCCTGGCAGCCCGTGCCGCCGGGGCACTTTGTCGCCGGCAAGGAGCCCGCGCTCACGCAGGTGCGCCTCGCCCGCGCCACGCCAGAACAGGCGCCACGCGGCGCCGCAAACCTCGAACCGTGCGCGCCGTGCCATCAGCGTTACTCCTGTGCGCGTGCGTGCCGCTGCGCGCCTGCTGCCGCAGTACGCGCTGACGCACGAGCAGCTGGAGCAGCAGCGCGAGCGGCACCAGTCGCTCGAGGCGCTGGACGACGAGCTGGACGCCTGCGTGCTCAGCTCCTCGGTGGGCACGGGCACGGCGGCGGGCGCGCCGCTGGGCCACGCCTCCTCGCTGGACCGGGGGCACAGCGCGGGGCAGCACAGCGCAGGCAGCGACGCGCTGCAAGAGGTGAGGGAGGCCCGGCGCTCGTGCGCCTAGCCCAGCAGCCGCTGGCTGGTGGCGCGCCTTGCGCCTTTTGCTGCTCCAAGGTGAGGAAGCGCGACTGCCTAACAGGCGCTGAGCGGCGTGCGGCGCTGCCGTGCTGGCCTGTGCGTACAGGAGAGGAGCAGCCCTGCCGCCACCTTTTTCAAGCGCATCAGCCGGCCCTTCCTGTGACGCGCCCGCAAGTCCGCCGGCCCGCGGCGCCGTTGTACCCATGTCCCGCGCTGAGCGAGCAGATGGGCGGCCATCGGGGCGCCCTGGGCCGCTGCCGTTGGCGAGGGGCACCGCCGTGTGTACAGTAGGCGGGGGCTGCGCCGGTACAGCAGACGGCGCAGCGCGGGGCTGGGGGGTGGGGTGGGAATGGGTGGGGTCAGCAGTCAGGCTGTTGGGTTGCCGAGGGGGCGAGGAGGCGTGTCGAGAAGGTCTCTGCGGTTGGTGGTGCTTGGGCGCGAGGCGCGGGTGCGGGGTTTCCGCTGTTTTGAAGGGACTGGGCTGCGGAAGCTGAGCCTGAGTCGCCTCTTTGGCAAAACGCTCTTCATCTTCTCTTTCTGCGTGGGCTCTTCATCCGACTCCCCGTGTGTTGCGTGTGTTGTGTGTGTGTCAGGCGATGGCCGACATGTTTGACATTGTGGGGCGCGCCCTCCCTGCGCCGCCACCGGGTTTTGTTTTGGAACGGGTGCGGCACAGCAATGATGCTGCCGAGCGCGGGAAGCCAGGGCGATGCTGTGGCTGAGCACCAGGCAGTGCATCCACTCGACGCCTGTGTTTGTAGCACGTCCCTCTCCCCAGCACCGCGGGACGCGGCGCGGGTATGCGTGTTTTGCCGCTGGCCGCGTTGCGCAGGAACGTCTTTTCGTGTGGGCGCTTGCAGCGCTGTGAAAGGCGCCGCATACACAGCAGGGGCCGCACACCTGACCCTTTCTGCCCTCGGCTTGTTGTGCTATTGTTTTTGCGGTTGTTTTCCCGTTGCCGCGGCCTCTGCTGAACTTGCGTCACCGTGGGCGCGCGTGGCGCGGGAGTTCCAGGAGGGTGCACGTCGTCGAAGGCTCGTGGTGGCGTGTGCGTTGGGAGGAAGGTGGGCGGCTGTTGCTTGCAGGCTGCCAAGGCAGGGACTCGTCAGTGCGCTGGGTGTTGAGGCGTGCCGGCTGGTGTGCGCGTTGTAGTGGCGCCTCTGCCGCTGTGCTGAAGTGCGCACTGTCTTGATGTGTGCGTGCACTGCAACGAGAGCCAGGCAATTGCTCACGCGGCAGCGCTCGTGCGGTCATTTGTCCGCGCACGCTGGTGACAGCGAACGCGCGTCCTCGGGCTCGGCAGCTGCGCCCCACAGCCCGCGCTACCCTAGGCCACGCTGGCGGAGCCGCAACTGAGCGATGCCGTTCCGCCCACGCTCCGTGATCTTGTGCACATCAGGGTGGCCCAGGCGTGCGCAGGCCTGCGTGCCCCGCCGCGCCGCAAGCCTCCGCGCGTCCGCCATGCGCGCCTCCACATCCGCAGCAGGAGCCACCGCACACACGCTGCGGCAAGCACACACGCTTCT
>VFQP010005728.1_pt1 | contig 10641 bp, 13 predicted proteins | sample 3512351 | NCBI WGS metagenome assembly VFQP01 (sample SAMN10412372, study PRJNA504923) | tailings metagenome | isolation source: Relicate 1 Philex TSF1 revegetated site | place: Philippines: Tuba, Benguet | collected 2017-08-29
CGCATGCGAGGGGGGAAGAGGCGCGGGCGCAAGCGCGCGCGCACACACCTGCTGAGGGCCTTGGCGGCCGAGTCGGGCACCATGGAGGAGAAGAGGTTCTCCGCCGTTCCCTCGAGCGAGGCGGGCGCGCTCGATTTGACCAGCAGCGCGCCCTGCACCGCCACGCCCGCCTCGGCAAAGGTGGGCACCTTTTGCAGGTAGATGCTGTTGTTGTCCTGCGGGCAGGCGCGACAGGAGCGAGGGAGGGTGTAGGGCGGGGCGGCGCGTGCTAAGGGCGGCGGCTCGGGGGCGTGGTGCGGCGTCATGGCGGGTGGCGGGTGGAGAGGGCAGGGGTGAAGGGGCGAGCGGAGATGGGGGGCGCGCGCCTTTTCGGCCTTGGCCAGCGCCGTGGTGATGGCCTCCTGCGCCCGGTTGACGCTCTCCACCATGTCGTTGCTCACGGCCTTGGCGAGCTGCGTGCACGTGCAGCACGCCGGCCAAGGGCAAATGCGGCGCACGCTGGCTGCGGAGCGCCGTGGCGCGGGCATGGCGTGAGGGGGAAGCGGGCGCAGCGTGCCTTTTGCGCAGCGCGCCCGCACACCTTTTTGCTGTTTTGCACGCGCTGGAAGGCCTCGCGCAGCACCGCCACCTCGACGTTGATCTTGTCGTCGTTGTGCAGGCCCTTGGCAGCCTGACAGGCACAGCGACACAGTCCAGGCAGAGGGCGCGGGGAGCAAGCACACACTCGGTCCGCGCCACGCGCGTGCCCACCTCCTCCCCCACCCTCTCAACACCCAACGGTGCTCAGGGCACGGACGGCGGTCCCCAAAACCATCGATGCCCGGCCACGGCAAGAGGCCCAAGGGCCCTCGCCTGTGCGCCCTACCCCTGGCCCAGGCGCCCAGAGCGGAGGGCAGGTGCCAGGCGCACACCTGCGCCAGCGCCTCGACGTCGTAGATGGAGGCCTTGAGCGCCGTGTGCGCCGCCCAGCCCTTGTCAAAGTACGTGACGAGCGCCGGGGAGCCGAACGACCGGTCCACGTCCTCGTACATGATGGCCGTCTGCACACACACACACACACACACACACACACAGACACACCACACCATCGCGTGGCGCGCTCACCCAAGGTTCCCCGCCCACCAGTGCTTGGTGTCTGGCACCTGGTGGTGTGAGCTCGCCGGGCGGAAGCGAGGCGAGCGGCGCGCGTTCGTCCGCGCAGCGTCGCACCTGCTTGGCCAGGCGGGCCACGGTGGTGGGCGCCTTCTGGTCCAAGACCGCCTTGAGGTAGACACACTCCTGGGCCTGCGCTCATGATCGTGTGGGGTGCAGGCGGCACCAGCATGGCGTCAACGGGTCGCACGCTGTGGGCTGCACCCGCCGCGCAAACGCCCAGTGGTGCTGTGCCCATGCGCGTCTGCGTGGCTGTTCATTGGCCCCCCTCCCACCTGGGCGAGCATGAGCTTCTCCATGGTGGTGATGGCCTCGGGGCTGAGGTCCATGGGCCGCGGCGTGTCCACCTTGGAGGCCTCGCCCTCGCGCATGAAGGCAAACATGCCCGCCGCCTCCTGCGCGCATATGCCATCCATGTGCCCCCATGCAGCACGCGTCGCTGGATGCCTGCAGTTTTGGCCAGCTTTGACCAGGCGGGCTGCTGCCTGGCAGCTGCTGTGCTCGGCGGAGGAGAGGCGTGCCTGGAAGAGCTTGCAGGCGGCCTGCAGGCCGTCGGGCGCCGTGCGGTCGCAGTTGAGGCCCGACTGGTTGAGCACCGCCGCCAGGTTGAACAGCACGGCCGCCTTTTCAAAGTGCACGTTGGGCTGCGTGGCCTTGTTCTTGGGGCGGAAGGCGTCGTACCAGGAGAAGAAGATCTGCGCATGGCCCTTCTCCTTGCTGATGGGGAAGCGGTTCTCGATGGAAGTCAGCACGCGGTAGTACCTGTAGTTTGGGGCCCCAGGCAGAGAGATGGCGGAGGTGGTTGCCGCCACCGGGCGTGCGCGTGGCCGCTGATCCCCGCCACAATCCTCAGCTGTGCAGAGGCCCCACTGGTCATCGCTGGAGAACTGAGTGTCCTGACTCAGTGTGCGGCTGGAGCGCACGGAGGCGTCGCGTGGTGCACCGTGCGGGATCTTCCACGCGGTGCCCCGCCCGAAACCCATCGCTGCGCGATGCGCAGCGACTCAGCGCGTCCCCTGGGACGATGGAGCAATCATCAGAGCCGGCTCACACGGTCCTGGGCCCCCACCAGGAGCGCGCGCACTCGCCGCGAAGCTGCCTCCCCCCCCCGGGCGAGGAGCCCCAGAAACACCTGCCTGGTGAGCGTCTCGCGCATCCCGGGCGTGGTCGCGTTGGCGCTGGCGAGCGCGACCTCGGCGCGCAGCGCCTGCACCGTGTTGAGGTCGTCCGTGGCCTCCTCGGCCTCTCGGTCCGAGTAGGTCGACTTGATGTAGGCCAGCAGCGGGCCCTTGACGTCCACCGTGTCCGTGCGCTTGCAGTGCGTCGCCAGCATGATGCCGAACGCCGAAGCCGGCATGGTGCCTGCCTGCTCCTCGTGCGCCTCTTGCTGTTCACTCAACGATCCGGGCCGCACGCCCTGCTGGTTCTGCTGCTGTGGTGGTGGTGTTCTCACGCGCTGCGACTTGAGCGCGCGGCTCAAGAGTCTGCGGCGCTGGAGGGAAGGCGACAATCGTTGATCAATCTCGCGTTTGACTTGAACCCGCCACGCGCGACAGCTTTGTGATCGAAGCACGACAGCACCTGGATGGTAACCAGTCATGCGCTGAGTGACGCGGAACAGAGGGGGAGACGGTCGCCAGCCAAATGGGGCGGCGCGGGCGTGTCCACCCGTCAGTCACACCCTCCAGATGTGCGCCCGGCCAGAGTTGGTCGCTGCCGCCAGCACGGGCGCGTGCGGGTGCGCGGCCAAGCGCGACGGGATGGCCGTCATCAGCTCGGACTGCAGCGACGCCATCTGCAGCACACGTGAACCGCTCCGCACCTGCAGGCCGGTGCTGGCGTCAAAGATGTCGATGCCCCGCTTCATCGAGCCAATGGTGAAGAAGCTGGCGTCAGCGCCCCAGATGGCGCGGAACGGGAGCACCCACCTGCGCGAACCAAAAACGCAAACCCTGGAGCAAGTCAGTCCCCGACCACGCTCACGAGGCCTCCGCCCACGCGGCCTGCGCGCAAGCGCTCACCGCCCGGTCTGGTTGTCGTGCTTGATGGACCTCGCCGGCTGCAGCTTGAACTTGAGCGGCGACGGCGGTGCGCCCCCTGGGCTGCTAGCCGCCGCGTCGCCGGCGTCGCCCCGAGCGGCCTGGGTGCCGGCGGCGGGCGCCCACACGCGCACCGTGTCGTCGTACCCCTGGCTCAGCACGCGCTGCGGGCGGCGGCAAGTTGCAGAAGAACAACACGCACCGCACGGGTGCCCTCAGTTTGTTGGAGTGGGCTTCTGCCTGAGGGTCGCGCACGGACAGCGGCCAGGCTGCGTGTGCGTGGGCCCGCACCTGCGACCCGTCGGGCGCCCACACGGCCGAGTGGCAGCTCCTGACCTGGTCCACCACGCACTGCGGCTTGGGGGCCTTGCCTGCACACGCGCACACTCGACGTCCAGCACAACATGGCACAGAGGTTCGCCCACGGCGATGGCAGCGGCACTGTCCGTCGTGGCCCACCACACAGTGGCATTGGCACGGGCCGGCGCCGCTCACCTGAGGTGGCCAGCGGCCGGCCCAGCAGGCGCACGTCCCACACCTTGACCTGCGTGTCGGTGCTGGCGCTGCAGAGCAGCCGCCGCGTGAACGGCTCCAGGTGCAGGCAGTTGGTGCGCCTGCGCGCGCCGCGCAGTGGCAGCCAAGCACGCCGTGGAGTTCTTCGCGAGAAAACCGACCACGCGCCACCAGGCGGCAGGCGCTCGCCCCAGGTCGAGCCACGCACAGGTCGTGCAGCTGCAGCCGCTCGCTGAGGATGGCCTTGCCCGAGCGCACGTCCACCATCTCCAGGCCGCCGCCCGTGTCGGCCACGTACGCCACGCCGCCGACGGCGTCCAGGTCCGCCGCCGAGATCTCCTGCGCACCACCACCGGTCAACGACGAGCGGAGGTGGAGGTTTTCCTCCAAGCCACACGCAAGGCTGAAGGTCGCGAGCGCAGCGGCCGCACCGTGTCGTCCTTCAGGCCCTTGGACAGGTCCAGGAATTCGCCCTGCGCGTACGCCAAGCAGCGTCCACCACACACGCTGCCCTGCGGGACGAGGCGCGCCTCAAGTACCCCAAAGCAGGCTGCACGCGCAAGTCAACCCGTGCATGGGGAATCCCTGCGGGCCGCACACCTTGACCACGTCCATGAGCCGCAGCGACCCGTCGTAGCTGGCCGTCATGAGCTGCGTGACGCCGGTGCCGCCGCCGCCGCCCTGCGGCGCCACCCACGCCAGCGCCGACACGTACTGGCGGTGCACGCCCAGCAGGCGCGCCACGCCGTCGAACGCCTCGTGCTCCTCCTCCTTCTGCTCCTGCTGCTTCTGCCCCGCCGCCTCGCCCCCCTCGCGCCCGTCGTCCTCCTGCTCCTTGCCGGCCTCCGCGCTCTCATAGTCCACCTGCGTCGTGCGACCAGGAAACGCACGCACAATGCGGCCCCTGTGCTGGCCTCGCCGAGGAGGCGGGAGACCAGCGGCAAGCAACGCAGCGACGAGGGGCGTGCTGAAAGGTCGTCTGGGCGAGAAGGGCGGGGGGCGCATGCACACCTGCCACAGCGCCAGCTCTCCCGTCTTGTCGCCGGCCGCCAGCAGCAGCTCGCCAGCCGAGGGGTGGAAGGCCATGTGTGTGATGGCCTCCTTGGTGAGCTTGGCCACGTCGGCGCCGCTGCGCAGCTTGAGCCGCGGCGCGCTGCGCACCGTCACGCACTTGCCTGCGCCGCCGCTACCGCCGGCGCCGCTGGGCCCCTTGGCCGGCGAGCGGGCGCTGGCGCTGCCATGCGCCGCCGCGTCGCCGGCAGCCGCGGTGCGCTGCCGGAGCCACTGGAGGAACTCGGTGTTGGTGCGCTCGCTCACGTCGTCTACCTGGAAGGGAACCGGGCCTGCGCTTTGGCGGGCGGGCGGGCGGGCGGGGGGCGGTGGCGTGGGTGCCGAGCAAGGCACCTCGTGTGCGCCCCGTCGCCAGTCTCGCAATCCCGACCTCGCCCACACCTGGCTGGTACCGCCGGTCGTGCTTGTCCGGGCGCCCTTCTTGCTTGTCAGCGCCGGCTGCGGGCGGCGCCGCGTTGCTGGCCGCGTTCCAGATGCTCACGCGTCCTGGGCAGCAGGCCGGCGGCGAGGTTCGAAGACACGAAACCGGGAGGGTGAGAAGGGCTGCGCTTGCGGGCGGTGCTGCACGTCTTGGAGTCGCGGAGCAACGCCCGCGTACCTGACTGCGCAGCGAGGACCACCTGGCCCTTGCGGTCCTCCTCCAGGCCGGCGGCAAGCACCGGGTCGGCGGCGACGTTCCTCTGCCGCAAGGACACGCGCCGTGGCTGCGGCTCCACCGGCGTCGCCGGCTTGGCCCTGCACACGCACGCCGCGGTTGCAGCATGGGGGCGTCTCGAAGCTGCAACGGTGCGTGGGACCACAAGACCGGTGGGGAAGGGAGAAGGGCTTTGAGCCTCCACGGGTCGCACCGCTTTGTGCCGGCGCCCTTCTCGGCCCTGCGCTGCTGCTTGCTGCCCTTGACGTGCTGCTCCAGCGCGCTGGCGGCGGCGGCGATGCCCAGTTCCTCTAGCTTGGCGCGGTTCTTGGCCAGCTGCTCGAGGCGCCTGCCAGCGTGTGGCGCAGCCATTTGGAGGGCACCCATGTTGGGACCTGCACACGGGCCTCGCGTCGTCCGCGGCGCATGCTGGCCACGCACCTGCGCTCGTACGCCTCTCCCTCGTCCTCCTCCTCCTCGTCCTCCTGATGCTGCTCCTCATGCTGCTGCTCCGGCTCCACCTTGACTGAGCCCTGGAGCAGGTGCACCGCGCACTCTGCTGCGTGTGGCGCGTGCCGCTCCACCTGCTCGTCTTTGACCTCCGCCTTGACCTGCCCAAGGGCGTGCTGTGACGTCGCTGCCGGCTCCTGCTCCATGGGCTCCTGCTTCACCGCCAGCGCTGCTCGCTTTGCGCGGGGCATTCCTGCGATGCTCGGCGCCACACAAGTTCGAACTCTGCCGCAGCGCTCGGCACGTCGAGCTGGTGCGCTCAGTGCGCGCGAGTGTCGCCAAGGCGCGAGCGCTCTTCTGCCGCTGCTGCAGCGTGTGCGCCCGTGCACCGCTCGACGCGGGACCTGCGCACGGACACCGAGCACAGAAACGGGCGGTTCAGGGGAGGAGAAGGACCAGGCCCCTTGTTTGTGAGGTGGTGGCTGTGGCAGCAGCAGCACTCTCAGCTGGGAGGCTTGGGTGCATCTGCAGATCGGCGTGCAGCAGCCCAGAGGAGCTCAGCGATGGAGGAGGGCGGCGGAGCCGACGGGCTGGTGCCCCCGCCCGCGGGCCCGCAAGTCACCTCGGTGATGCAGGTGCTGCAGACCATCCGCGGCGTGCTCGACCTGGACCCCGGCGTGCGGGCGTCGTGCGAGACGCTCCTTCGCACCTGGGAGGCCGATGCCGTGCCTGGGTTCCTGGCGAGCCTGATGCAAATCGTCGAGCAGGTTGGCGCTGTGGAAGAGGTGCGCGCGGGCGCGCACGGCGCCCCTAGGGGCAGCGAGCGCGATGCTGCGTGCTGCGCTGCAGGGGGCGGCAGCACACCATTCGCGCGTGCAGCAAGCAGCAGAAGCGCAGGCGCGCGTGCCGATTGATTGCTCTGGCCACGATGCGCACAGCCCATCCGGCTGCTGGCGGCCGTGGTGGCCAAGAACGCCGTGGGCAGCTCCTGGCGCAAGACGCTGGGCACGCGCGAGTGGAGCCGCGTGCCGGCAGAGGAGCAGCAGGCCGTGCGCACCAGCGCCCTCAACATGCTCCTATCAGGTGCGTCAGGTGCACAGCCTGGAAGGTTTCGCCGTGCACTGCGCCCCGGCGCGCGCACGTGCGAGCCGCTCCGGTGGGCGCTTCTGGACCGATCCGGTGGGGCCCAGCGCAGCAGCACACGGGGCAGCAAGCGCAACGCCCTGCCACGGTGCGTGTGTGGGCCGTGTGAGCCACGCAGACGCCAGCGAGCGGGTGGCGGTGCAGCTCAGCCTGCTGCTGGCCAACGTGGCGCGGTTCGACTTCCCCTCGCGCGCGCCAAACCTGCTGGAGCACCTGCTGGCGGCGGCGCAGTGGCACAACCCCACCGACCCGCCCTCGCCCGCGGTGTGTTCGCGCCGCCGCAGCGCCGCGTCGTTTGCGTCTGGCAGCGAGCAGGGAGTCCAGCAGAGGTCGTGGAGGCGACGTGCCGTGTGCCTCCTGCTGTCGTGCTGCTTCCTGCCTGTTGTGTGCAGCACCTGAGGGCGCTAAAGGCGCTCAAGCACGTGCTGGCGGGGCTCAGCACCAAGCGATTCGTGGTGGACGCGCCGCGGCCCCAGCCGCAGCAGCAGCAGCAGGCGCCCATGGGCCTGGCTGGGCTGCCGCTCATGCACATGGGTGCGTGGGCGCCGGGGCGAGGGGGAGGACACAGGGACGTCGCAGCAAGCAGGCCGCTCTCTCGCACGGCACTGTGGCGGCCCTTGAGCGCGTGGGGCACAGCTGCTGCGGCTCCTAGACTAGGGGCGCCAGCGGGGCTTTGCGTGCAGAGTGTGGCGAGCGTGGCTTTGAGTGTGTGTGCGCGGCCGCCTGGCCGCAGACCTGCGCGCGGCGGCGGCGGCCATCGCCCAGGAGCGCCAGCTCTACGGCACCAAGCTCTCTCAGGCGGCCGCGCCCCTCACGCAGCTCTTCCTGGGCCACTGCCAGGTGCGCGCGCTCTCGTTGCGCCTGGCGCGCGTGCTGAACACCACAGTGCCAAGAGGCAGGGCCACTGCGCGCTGCTCAACGCGTCGCCACGCCCTCCTCGCCATGCCCACGCTGCTGCGCCGCGACCGCCTGCGCTGCAGCTGTTCCTGTCGCTGGCGGCGCAATGGGCGCACCACGCCGCGGCGGCCAAGGCCGCGGCCACGTGCCTAGCCGAGCTGCTGCAGGTGGCACCGCAAGGTGAGCCAGCCAGGGTGTTTGTTCCCGGAAGCGTGTGGCCCCGTCGCAGCGCCATCCGGCAACCCCTCGGCAGCCGCCAGCACTTCCGGCACCATCCGTGGAGGTCAAGGCGTGGTGTGGCCAACGCTGTGTGCCTGCCGGAAGCAGGGGAGAAGCTGCCGGACCGGGCGGAGGAGCTGCTCCGCGCCTGCCACAGCGCCTGCGCCGCCATCATGGCCGGCCCGCCCCAAGGTACGCAGCGGGTGTGCCCCTCCTTCCTGCAGCCACGTGTGCGTGCAAGCCGCACGGCAAAGACAGGCGCAGAGAAGAAGCGATCAGCCCTGGCAGCTTGACCCACAGCGCTGCTAGTCGCGGCGCCCCGCGCGTGCTGATGGGTGCGACTGCGCGGCTGCGCGCCTCATCGTCGCGCGCAGGGCTGGCGGCGGACGCGGCGGCGGCGGCGCTGTGGCAGGACCTGTCTGGCAAGCTGTACGAGCGCATGTGCCGCGTCGTCATCGGGCACATGGACACGCACCCCATCGCCTTTGCCGAGTTCGTGGCGCCCTTCCTCCAAGTGCGACGCCCACAGAGCCCGCCTACGTCTGCTTGATTGATGCACCGCGCCGCCTCGCACGCTCTCATTTGCAGCGTTGCGTTCCCGCTGCGCGCACACTCACGCGCGCGCCGCCGCCGCCGCGTTCTTGCGATTCCTGCCTGCGCAGCTGTTTGTGGGCGGCGCGCTTCTGTCGGCCGACGCCGCCACCATCCACCGCATGCGGCCCAAGCGGCGCGTGCTGCTGGTGCGCTTCATCGCCAAGGCGCTGCTCTCGCCCTTTTACCGGCCCGAGTGGACCGCCGCGCCCATCCCGCCGGGCCTCGCCTCGCACCAAACCGCCCAGGTGCGCGCCCGCCTGCTGACAGCTCGCGCTCCCCCGCCCGCTCGCCCGCCCAGGCGACCGCTCCCGAACACAAACCACCCACCTCGCGCCTGAACGCGGCGCGAGACTCAACACGTGCCGTGCCGTTTGCGAAACGCACGGCGTGTGCGCGTGCGTGCGCGCAGCTGCTGTCCAACCGGAGCAAGGCGCTGGTGGCGCAGGCGGCGCTGCAGGCGCTGCTAGGCGCCGAGCCTGAGCCGGGCCAGGCCGCCAGCAGCACCAGCAGCGCGCAGCCGCCAGAGCAGTGCACGCTGCTCACCGAGGCCGTCATCGCCAAGTGAGCCGCAGGAGCAAGCCGCCGCTGGCCCTTCTCGTTCCTGCAGCCGGGTGTTATGGGGCCGTCCAGTTTGGGGCGGCTTGGTGTGGCGACCACACCTGCCGTGTGGTTGCTCGCCTGTGCGGTGCAAATGCGTTGTGGCGTAGGTACATTGCACTCACGCCGGAGGAGCTGCAGGAGTGGCAGGACGACCCCGAGAGCTATGCCAGGTGTGTGCTGCGCTCCTCCCACCCACCCCCATCCACCCGCATCCACGGCACCACCACCACCACGACCTGTGCAGCTACAGTCCTTGGCCAGGCCCCGCAGCACACGCACACGCCGGGCACGGCGGCTCTGACCTGCCTGCCCAGGGGCTGTGTGCGCGTCCGCCCAGTCCCACGACGAGCCTGCGTGGACCATGTCCAGTATGCGGGCTCGCGCGCATGCGTGCGCGGCGTGCAGGAGCATGGAGGTGGAGAGCGGGCCCGACGCCGAGACGCCGCGGCCCATCGGCGTGGGGCTGCTGCTGTGCATGCTGGAGCGCGGCGGCGAGCCCGTCGCAAAGGTGCGGCGCACCCGCCTGCAGGGCCGGCGTGAGGGGCCGTTTCACTGACGGCCTGGCGGCGCGAGCTGACGGAGCACGAGCGCTTGCTTCGCGTTGCCGCGGCGGTGGTGGTGGTGGCGCGCAGGCGCTGCTTGGCCTGGCGGCGCGGCTGCAGTCCACGCCGGGGCCCGACGCCGCGCTGCTGCGCGAAGCCACCTACCGCTGCATCGGCGAGGGCTTCAGCCACGTGTCGCCGCACGTCACCTTCTCCGCCTGGTGAGAGCTCTGCGCTCCGGCACACGCCGCACCTCTCCCGCAATCGCGCCCCGTCCTGCCCGTGCTGCGCGGCCATCCCCCACGTCAGCGCACCGGCCAGGCGCGCGTGTGAGTGTGTGTGTGAGCGGCGTGGGTGTCGGCTGACACCACGTTGCGGCGGGTGTGCTGCACTGCAACAGGTACCGGGCCGAGCTGGAGCCCATGCTGGCCAGCCGGTTAGCCGAGTTCCAGGCGGGCAACCCGCCGGACGGCGTCATCGCAGCCGTGCTGCAGGTGAGGCTTGCGCTCCCTCCGGCCCCCGCCCCTGCAGCGCACGGCGTGTTCGCCCCTGCCCGCCCTCGGACCGTGTGCGGGCGGGCGGTCCGAGCGGCGTGGTGCCTGCGTGCGGGTGCTTGGTCATGTCGCAGTCGCGGGCGCTGTGGCTGGTGGGCGTGTGCGGCGTGGAGCTGCAGCCCGAGGAGTGGGGCTCGGCGTTCCGCCTGGCGGCCGGGCACATGGCCGCCGTCGACCTCGTGGTGAGTCCAGCGGGCGCACGCGCTCCCCTGCTGTAGCGCCTTCCGCCCTCC
>VFQP010005729.1_pt1 | contig 10639 bp, 7 predicted proteins | sample 3512351 | NCBI WGS metagenome assembly VFQP01 (sample SAMN10412372, study PRJNA504923) | tailings metagenome | isolation source: Relicate 1 Philex TSF1 revegetated site | place: Philippines: Tuba, Benguet | collected 2017-08-29
TGCTGCCGTCGTCGACGGTCCTGTCTGGCAAGGACGATCTTGCCGTTACGATCGACGCAGCGGCCTCGAACGATCTCTTCTACTTCGATCACCGCCCGCTTCCGCTCGACAACTTGGTGGTAACCGCGCCCGACGGTAGCAAAGTCACGCCTGAGAACACGAGCACGGGCAAGTATCGCAGCAGCTTCGACGTGTCGTTGAAGGCACCAGGCACCTATCGCGTCGCCATGGTCTCCGACAACGTATCCGCGCGCTACAAGGAGAACGGCGAGGAGAAGCGCTGGCGCGGAAAGCCGGAGAACATTGCGAAGGAAATCCCCGCCACCGCGACGGATGTCGTCGTGACGCACGCACAGCGCCGCCTCGAGACCTTCGTGACCGCCGGCAAGCCCGACGAAGCGGCATTAAAGCCTGTCGGTTCCGGCCTCGAGATGGAGCCGATCACGCATCCCAACGATCTTGTCGAAGGCGACGAGGCAGAGTTCAAGCTGCTTCTCGACGGCAAGCCCGCTGCAGGCCTGAAAGTGGAAATCGTGCGCGGCGGCATCCGCTATCGCAACAAGCTCGAGGACACGACCGTCACCACCGATGACAAGGGCGTCTTCAAGTTCAAGTGGCCCGAGCCCGGAATGTACTGGATGGAAGCCGCCGTGACCGACGACAAGTCGGCCATCAAGGAAGCGAAGGAGCGTCGCGCCAGCTACGCCGTGACCCTCGAAGTCCTGCCGCAGTGATCGCGAAACCCGCTTCGGTTGCGAAGGACGACGGGCGGCGCGTGCTGATTCCCGTGAGGGTCGCACTGCCGCGGTCGTTCGCCGCACTGCGGGCGTTGCGCGTCGAAACGCTTGGCGGGGAGACCATGGGAACCACATGGTCTGCCAAGATTGCGGTGCCGGCCAATACGGACCTCGCGTCAATCAGGCAAAGCATTGAACGCGTGTTGGCGCAGGTCATCGACGAGATGAGCCCGTGGGAGCCATCGTCCCACATCACGCGCTTCAATAGCGCTGTTGCTGGGACCTGGCATCGATTGCCAGACGGCTTCTTCAAAGTGCTGTCCGCCGCTCTCCATTGGGCAGAGCTTAGCGAAGGCGCTTACGATCCGACGCTTGGCGCGTCAGTCAATCTATGGGGCTTCGGTCCCGGGGAACGGCGCACGGACGCGCCGGATGCAGCCGTGCTCGACCGCGAACACACACGCGGTGGATGGCATCGCGTCCGGCTCGACAAGCAAACCGGAAGCGCATTCCAGCCCGGCGGGCTTCATCTCGATCTTTCGTCGATCGCAAAAGGCTTCGCCGTCGACGACGTGGTGCGCGTCTTGCGACGGCAAGGCATCGCGAACATGCTCGTCGAGATCGGCGGCGAACTCCGCGGCGAGGGTCTGAAGCCTGATGGTTCGCCCTGGTGGATAGAACTCGAACGGCCGCGCGAAACACGTGAGCTTCCCGATACGGTCCTCGCTCTCAGCGGGATCGCGGTCGCGACCTCCGGCGACGAGCGGCGTTATTTCGACGTCGAGGACCGGCGATATTCACACACGCTCGATGCGCGCACGGGGGCTCCGGTCACACACGATCTCGTGTCGGTGACGGTCGTCGCGGAGGACTGCATGACAGCGGATGCCCTTGCAACCGTGCTCGCCGTTCTCGGGCCCGAACAAGGAGCCAGCTTTGCGTCCGAAAACGGCATCGCCGCGCGCTTGGTGCGGTCTGACGGGGCGAACAAGGCGCCAGCTTTGCGTCCGAAAACGGCATCGCCGCGCGCTTGGTGCGGTTCGACGGGGCGAATATGAGGGAGACCCTGAGCCCCGAAATGGCCGCGATGCTTGATTGACCATCATCGAAACGCCACATCCCTCTGCGACGATGAAGTCAGACCCAGCCCTTGACCGGCACCGAATCTTTGGTTTTCCTAACGATATGCATCTTTCGGCCCGTCACATCCTCCGAGTTGCCCTGGTTGCCGTGGCCATCTGTGCCAGCAGCCTGAGCGGCTACATGGGTGTGCTGGCCGCGTTCGATGTGCATTCTCACGGGCATCATGGCGCCCATAGCCACCTCCCCGCGCATCAGCACGATGCGGACACTTTCGTCGCCCAGCCGGACGACGAGCGCTCGAATGCCGATGAATCGGGTTCAGTGAACCACGTCTGTGCGCATATGCACGTCCACTGCTGCGGCTCGTTCGCAGTTCCCACCGCCGACTGCGGCCTGAAAGTCACCGTCCAGGTTGAAGCGGCCGCTCCGGCGATTCGCGTGGCAATCCCGCTCGGACAGTTGACCTCTCCCCTTTTCCGCCCTCCCCGCGCAGCAGCTTGATCCGGCCACGCGTCCGCATGTTGCGGGCGCTGCGCCAGACCGTGAGCATCGCGGACGTGAAACGTCCGCCACTTCGCTCGCCGGTCCTCAAGGCTCGATCCGCAACCGATAGGTTTAAAGCGCGCCGTGTCTGCTGCCGCTCCCTTGCGTGAGCTGCGAGCTGCACCCCCGTGCCTGCTCCCGTCGCGTTGCTCGAAATTCCTCGCCGAGGCGCCAAGCATGACTCGTTTTATTTCGTTCTTTCTCGCCGCTCTGGTCTTCGTGCCTGTGGCCTTCGCAGGTCCCGGACACGACCACGGCCCGGAGCCGGCCGCGAAAGCGGCCCCCGCGGTCCCGCGGCTCGTCGCCCAAGGTTCGGATCTTGAGCTGGTGGCGACGGCCAAGGATCACACGCTCACGATCTATCTCGACAGGATCGCGACTAACGAACCGGTCGATGGCGCCAAGATTGAAGTGATGGGCGACGGCATCGCCCCCGTGGTGGCCAAGGCGATCGGCGACGGCACGTACGAGATCGAAGGCGAATGGATCGACGAGCCCGGCAGCAAGGCGCTGACATTCGTGGTCACCGCGAACGAGTCCGCGGATCTTCTCGCAGGTGTGCTCGTCATCGCATCCACTCAAGCAGAGGAGCACGGTGCCGCCGCGTTTGCCCTGAACTGGCCGGTGCTCCTGGTCGCCGCCGGGTTGATGGCGCTGGCCGGCTTCTTTGTCGCCTTCGCATTCCGTCCCGTGCGCTTGCCAGCCGATGACGCGGCGCCGAGCGAGGAGCACGAAGTGCGCCGGTTCCCGCCCGCCCGGATGGTTCGCAATGCCCGCAACACGGCGGAAATCCTGCTGGTCGCCGGCATCCTAGCAACCGCATGGCCCGGTCAGCCCTTCGCCCATGAAGGGCACGACCACGGCGACGAAGGCGCGGCCGCGCAGCCGGTTGGCACTGCGCCCGCAAAGTTGCCCACTGGCGAGGTGTTCCTGCCCAAGACCTCGCAACGGCTTCTCAACGTTCGAACGGTTCCGGCAGCGGTGGAAAAGGCCCAACGCGGCACGGAGCTGGTCGGCACCGTCATCGCGGATCCCGCTTTCGAAGGCCGCGTGCAGGCGCCGATGGATGGCCAGATCGAATTGGCGGGCGGCGATGTGTCGTTTGTCGGCAAGACGGTGACGGCCGGAGACGTGCTGGCCCTGCTTGCTCCGGCCATGCCGGTCTATGAGCGCGGAACGTTGCAGCAGGTGACGGCGGATGTCGAAGGCAAGCTTCGCATCGCCGAGCAGAAACTTGCGCGCCTCACACGCATTTCCGGCGATTACATCCCCCAGCGTGAAATCGACGACACCCGAACTGAAATCGAATCCCTGCGCGAACAGAAGCGCGTGCTTGAACCGAAGGCCGCCGAGCGCATGCAGCTCAAGGCTCCGGTTTCGGGCATAATCTCCGTCGCCACGGTGCGCGCCGGACAGGTGGTTAGCGCTCGCGACACGCTGTTTGAGATCGTCGATCCGAAGCGCATCTGGATAGAGGCCATCGGCATAACCGGCAGGGATGACGACGGCGCGGTTTCGTCCGCTACGGCCGTCGACGCGGAAGGCCACAAAATTCCCCTGACGTACATCGGACGCGCTCCCGCCCTGCGGCAGCAGGCGCTGCCCATGTTGTTCAAGGTCGATGAGCCGCACGCGTCCCTCGGTATCGGTGGCACGGTGAAGGTCCTCATCCAGCACGGCGAGCCTGCGGAAGGCATCATCGTGCCCGCCGCATCTGTCGTGCGCGCCGGCAACGGGCTATCGCAGGTGTGGATCAAAGTTGCACCCGAGCGGTTCGCTCCGAAACCGGTCCGCACCACGCCGCTCGACGGAGACCGCGTGGTCGTCACGCATGGCCTGGCCGCCGGCGACCGCGTCGTCGTCGAGGCATCCGAGCTCATCAATCAGGTGCGCTAGGAGAGGCCGAGCCAATGTTCAACGCCATCGTCCGCGGCAGTCTCGCAAACCGGTTGCTGGTTTTCGTCGCCGCAATTGCCATGAGCATTTACGGATTGACGACGCTCTCTCGACTGCCAGTCGACGTATTCCCCGATCTCAATCGTCCAACTGTCACGCTCATGACCGAGGTCGAAGGGCTTGCCCCGGAAGAGGTCGAGCAGCTCGTAACCTTCCCCATCGAAACCGCCATGAACGGCATGGCCGGCGTGTCCCGCGTGCGATCGGTTTCGGGCGTAGGCCTCTCGATCGTCTACGTCGAGTTCGACTGGTCTGCGGAGATCTACCTTGCACGCCAGCAGGTGGCGGAGCGCCTGCAGCTCGTGCGCGAGCAGCTTCCGCCGCGTGTCACGGCGCAGATGGGTCCGATCTCCTCCGTGATGGGCGAGATCATGCTGATCGCCATGTCGAGTGACAAGGCGGATCCGATGACGCTGCGCGAGATCGCGGACTTCACCGTGCGCCCGCAGCTTCTGACGGTCCCTGGCGTTTCCCAGGTCATTCCGATCGGCGGCGAGGTACGTCAGTTCCGTGTCATCCCCGATCCGCGGCGCATGACCGGTCTCGACATCGGTTTCGATGCGATCGAGCAAGCGATCAAGTCGTTCGGCGTCAACACGGGCGGCGGTTTCGTCGACCAGAAGACGCGGGAATTCCTGATCCGCAACATCGGCCGCTCATCGAGCATTGACGATCTCCGAAACCTCGTGGTCGCCTATCGCGAAGGCCAGGCCGTGACGCTCAGCCAGGTCGCGAACGTAGATTTCGCGGCGCGCACGAAGCGCGGCGATGCTGGCTTCAACGGCAAGCCTGCCGTCATCCTCGGTGTGCAGAAACAGCCGAACGCCGACACCGTGACGATTACGCAAGAGATCGAGCGCGTGCTTCCGGAGTTGCAGCGGGTGATGCCGGAAGGCGTGCGCGTCACAGACATCCAATTCCGCCAGGCAACGTTCATCGAAACGTCGATCGCCAATCTGAAGAAAGTGCTGATCGAGGCCCTGGTGGTTGTGGCCGTCGTTCTGTTCGCCTTCCTGCTGAATTGGCAGACGACGCTGATATCCCTGCTCGCAATTCCGCTATCCGTACTCACATCGGTGATTGTCTTCGAGTTGATGGGGTTGTCGATCAACACCATGACACTTGGCGGCCTCGCCATCGCGATCGGTGCGCTGGTCGACGATGCCGTCGTGGACGTCGAGAATATCTATCGAAGGCTCGGACTTCACCGCGCTGCTGGCAACCGCGACAAACGATCGACGGAGGAAGTCGTCGCTTCGGCGTCGATCGAGGTGAGAACGGGCATCCTTTACGCGACCGCGATCATCGTTCTCGTCTTCCTGCCCTTGTTCGCCCTGTCGGGTATCGAAGGCCGCCTCTTTGCGCCGCTCGGCATTGCATTCATCGTCTCGATCCTCGCCAGCCTTGTGGTCTCGATGACGGTCACGCCTGTGTTGGCGTACTGGCTTCTGCCGCGCATGAAGAACCTGGCCGAGCACGAGAGCCCTATTGTGCGCGTGTTGAAGCGCTGGCAGCTCAAAGGCTTGGAGTGGTGCTTTGAGCGCCCGACGTTCGTCATCGGCCTTCCCGTGGTCGCTGTTGCGGCAGCGGTAGCTTCGGCAGCTTTTCTCCCGCGAGCGTTCCTTCCCTCCTTCAATGAAGGCACCGTGCTCGTTAGTGTGTCCTTGCAGCCGGGTATCAGCCTCGCCGAATCCGATCGCATCGGCCGCCTCGCTGAAACGCTGATCGCCAAGGTGCCGGAAGTGCATTCCGTCGGCCGCCGCACGGGCCGCGCCGAGCTGGACGAGCACGCTGAGGGCGTTCACACGAGCGAGCTCGACGTGGACCTCAAGCGTTCGGACCGAAGCCGCGAGACCGTGCTCGCGGATATCCGGTCGCGCCTCTCCGTACTTCCGGCGTCGATCACCGTCGGGCAGCCCATCGCGCATCGTCTTGACCATATGCTTTCTGGCGTGCGCGCCCAGATCGCCCTCAAGATCTACGGCGACGACTACGACACGCTGCGTAGCCTCGCGGCCGATATCGAAACGCGTCTGAAGCGGATTCCCGGCATCGTCGATCTGCAGACCGAAAAGCAGGTGCGCATCCCCGAGCTGCAGGTGCGCGTCGACTACGAGAAGGCCAAACGCTACGGCCTCAACCCGAGTGCGATCACGGAAAAGCTGGAGACGCTGTCGAACGGCCGCGTCGTGTCCGAGGTCATCGATCAGAACAAGCGCTTCGACGTGGTGCTTCGTCTCTCCGACGCGGACCGAACGACGCGAGCCCTTGGCGAAATGCTGATCGAAAGCCCTGCAGGCCGCATTCCGCTCAAGAACGTCGCCGACGTCATCGAGACGGATGGCCCGAACCAGATCCTGCGCGAAAACAGCCGCCGCCGGATTGCGGTGCTGGCCAACACCGACGGCTCGGACATGGCCAGGATCATCGAGGCGGCCCGCGCCGAGATTTCCGCTGCGCCGCTTCCGCAGGGCTACTTCACGCGGCTGGAAGGACAGTTCCAGGCGCAGGAAGAAGCATCGCAATTGATCGCGCTGCTCTCCGTCGTCTCGCTCCTGCTGATCTTCGTCGTGCTCTACACGCGCTACCGCTCGACGGCGCTCGCGCTGATCATCATGGGCAACGTGCCTCTCGCTCTCATTGGAAGCATTGCTGCGCTTTGGATCACTGGTCAGCCGTTCTCGGTCGCGAGCGCGATCGGTTTCATCACGCTCACCGGCATCGCAACACGCAACGGCATCCTGAAGATCAGCCACTACATCAATCTCGTCCTGTTCGAGGGCGAGCGCTTCGGGCGTGAAATGGTGATCCGCGGCACGTTGGAGCGGCTCACGCCCGTATTGATGACGGCGCTCGCCGCAGGCATCGCGCTCGTCCCGCTCATGATCGGTGCGGACGAGCCGGGCAAGGAACTGCTCAGCCCCGTCGCCATCACCATCTTTGGGGGCCTCGTCACGGCCACCGTGCTCGATGCCTTCCTCACTCCGGTCCTGTTCCTGCTCTTCGGCCGCAAGCCGCTGGAGCGCCTCGCTGTCGAAAAGGAGCAAGCCGTTCACGCCGAAGCATTCTGACAACCTCAAACACGGAGCTACCAATGTTGAAACGACTCTTGCTCGCTCTCGCGGCCGTCGCCATGGGCACCAGCCTCGCCCTCGCGGACGAGACACACGATCACGCAAGCGATGCGGCCCATAACCACGACGCCAAGCATGGCGGCGTCGTCGTGCACAGCGGCCATCATCACCTCGAGCTAGTCGCGAAAGGCGGCACGATCGAGCTCTACATCACCGCCGAGGACGGAGACGCCGAAGATCTCAGCGCGGCCAAGGCGTCCGCGACGGTGCTCGCCGATGGCAAGACCGAGATGGTCGCGCTCGCGCCGGCCGGCGCGAATGTCCTCAAGGGTTCGGGCGGCTTCAACGCAGGAAAGGGCACGACGGTCGTCGTGTCGCTAACTCTGCCGGGGCACGAGCCGGAACAAGCGCGGTTCAAGATCGACTAGGCGAGCGGAGATAAAAATGAGAAATCGGAAGGCGATATCGGCGGCCCTCCTCGCTCTCGCGACGGCCTTCGCGGGTGCCGTCCACGCCCACGAGGTGAGGTGGACCAAGCACGAGCCCCGGCAAGCAAGTTTCGGTAAATGCGCAAAGGGCGCGTGCGCTAAGCGCGTTGTGTGGGGCAGCAGCAAACCGCATCATCATGTCGGTAACAAAGTCGTGTTCGATATCTCGCGCAGCGATCACGATTGGCCGGGCTGAACGCTGCTCACTCAGAGTGCATGACGCGCAGGAAAAGCGCATAGCTTATGCACTTTTTGATCCTATCGAACCTTCATGAGCGATTGCGCCGCGTGTGGAAACTTATCCACCGCGGCGCAGTGTTATGGAAACGTCACTGGGCTGACAATCTAGAAATTTGGGTATGAAGGTTTATGCATCTGAAGATGTGAATTTTTTTGCAGATGTGCCGCCTAATTGCGCACGGATGATGTATTGCGCACCCTCTTTGCCTTCAGTAAGTAGGGTGTGGCTTGTCGATCAGGCGGAGCTCGGCAAGCGCGTCGGGACACTATTCTCACGTTTAGAATTTCATGTGCGGGACAGCGGCCTCATGATCGGCAAAGCTGACAAGCGTCGCCCGTTCGCCGTCGCGATTGCATTGATCGCTGCAATAGGCGCTGCGCTGATCGCGCCTGTCGTTATCGGCGCGCGCCGAGGCGAGCCGATACCGGGAACGACCGTGCGCGCCGACTCTCGCGAGAGCGTCACCATCGGGGCGCCGCTGACGCTATTTGCCTCTCCTGCCGTCACCCTGGAGCACGGAACAGTCGCGCTCGTCGGCCCCGCCAGCGACGAAAGCCGTGTCGGCGCTTTGTTTCGCACGTTGATTTCTGGCGGCGGCGCAGACTTGGTCCTTGATGGCGCGACGATCACCATCGATCGCACAAGTTCGTCGAACTCGGTCGCCCCTCGATCTGTGAACGATGCTCCGTCCGAGCTTGGGCCGGTGGTTTCGGCGCTGTCAGGCTTCAAGTTCAAGAGTCTGACACTGCTGAACGTTGACATTGTCATCAAGACTGCGGCGGACGACGTAGAGATCTCGGTCGCCAGCGCGGAAGTCACTTCGGACCGCGGCGTCGTGAGCGCCAAGGGCAAACTCGAATACCTCAGTAAGCCGTTCGATTTCGATGTCGCATTCGCGGTTCCATCCGGCGCGTCCGACGCTCCTGTCAAGGTCCGTGCGGCACTCAAGGGGGACATCGCATCCGTCTCCTTCAACGGCCGGCTTTCGCCGGGAGATCATGGCCAGATCGTCGCCGAGAACGCCGAGCTTTCAATTGCGAGCGTACGCAAGCTTGCGAGCTGGCTCGGCGCTTCCTGGCCGTCCGGGACCGGGCTCGGGGCGTTCACCGCCAAAGGTTTATTGAGGCTCGACGATCGCGCCATCACGTTCGAGCACGCCCAGTTTGCTCTCGACGGCAACACCGCCAATGGAACATTGATGGTGAAGCTCGGCCCCAGGCGTCCTTCAATCGAAGGCACGCTCGCCTTTGCCACGTTTGATGTTGCGCCCTACGCCACGCCCTCGCGCCCCTACGCACTTTCTCTCGTGGCCGATTGGCTTTCGGCGATCCGTATTCCCGGCCTCGCCTCTCCGTCCTTCCTGCGCGATATGGATGCCGATGTTCGCCTGTCCGCCAGCAATGTGGTGAGCGGATCGGACCGGCTCGGCCGCGGGGCCGCAAGTCTGTCGATCAAGGACGGTAAGCTCTACGGCGAGATCGCCGAAGTCGACCTGGAGCAGGGTGGCACCGGCGAAGGCCAGTTCACGGTCGACACGACGGCCGCTGAGCCGCGTTACACGATCCGGGCAGAGCTCAACGACATCGACCTCGAAACCGTGGTGGCACCTCGCCTCGGCCCCGCAACTCTGGACGGCAGCGGCGACATTCGGATGGACCTCACAGCCTCCGGCGCGACCGAGGGAGATCTCCGCAAATCGCTCTCCGGTATGCTGTCGCTGGATATGAGCGAGGGCGGGCGTTTAGGCCTGAACCTCGATGCGCTTCCCGGCGCGGCGGCGTCGGCCTCGCAAGCGGAAGGTTGGACAGCCGCGACAACGGGTTCGACGACGGTAGGCCGTTTGACCGCACGATTTACGGCTTCCGGCGGTATTCTCACCACCGATGCCGTCGAGGCCGAGGCGGGCAACCGGAACGTGCGGGCGGCCGGCACGCTCGATATCGACAAGAGCGCCGTTGACCTCGTAATCTCCGTTACTGGAAACGAAAGTCCGGCGGAAACATCCAAACCCGCCGTGGGTGCGTTCAAGATCCATGGACCCTGGTCCGCCCCGACGGTAACGCGGGCCGAGCCTGGAAAGGCCGCGCGCAATACGGCGTCAACGCTCAACCCGGGCTGATGCCACAAGCTCCTGCGGATCTGCATTGCTGCCGCAGATCGCCCGGCAGCAACAATGCGGAGCCACGATGGCCCTCACCCCCGAAGAGATCCAGCGCTACAAGCGCCACCTCGTTTTGCACGATATCGGCGGCCAGGGGCAGGCAAAGCTCAAGGCCGCGCGCGTGCTGGTGGTCGGCGCAGGCGGCCTCGGCAGTCCGGTCCTGCTCTACCTGGCAGCGGCTGGCGTCGGCACGCTCGGGATCATCGACGACGATAAGGTGTCGCTCGATAACCTGCAGCGTCAGGTCCTCCACACCACGGCTGCCGTCGGAACGTCAAAGGTGGAGAGCGCACGCCAGACCATTGGGCGCCTCAATCCCAATGTGTCGGTCGAGACGTTCAACGCGCGCCTCGACG
>VFQP010005730.1_pt1 | contig 10636 bp, 8 predicted proteins | sample 3512351 | NCBI WGS metagenome assembly VFQP01 (sample SAMN10412372, study PRJNA504923) | tailings metagenome | isolation source: Relicate 1 Philex TSF1 revegetated site | place: Philippines: Tuba, Benguet | collected 2017-08-29
ACCGGCAGCAGATGGAGTTGAAGCTCACCGCCAAGCTCTTCCTGCAGACCGACAACGAAAAGCTGAGCGGGCTCCTGGCCGGGGGCATCGACCTCTTCGTCGCGGCCGGTCTTCTGGCCTTCGAGCGCGGCGTTCCGACCATTGGCGAGATCTACCGCATCACCGCCTCGGGCGGCGACAAACAGAAGGAATATCTCAAGCGCGCGCATGAGGTGAAGAACAGGTCGGCCAAGCTGATCTTCGAGCGCATGGCTTCGACCAATAACGACACCCTGACCTCGTACCTGTCGCTCCTGATGACCTCGGGGCTCGACACCTGGGACAACCGCGCGATCGACGCGGCCACCGCGACCTCGGACTTCTCCTTCCGGGATATTCGACGCCGCCCCCACGCAATATATCTTGTGGTCGAGTCCGAGATGATCCGCCCGCTGGCCCCGCTGATCCGGCTCTTCTTCTCCGACCTGATCGCCTCGCTGCAGGCGCAGGAGCCGGGGGACGACGAGCCTTGGCCCGTGATGATCATGCTCGATGAATTCGACCGGCTCGGGAAAATGCCGATCGTCGCCGAAAGCATCAAGACGCTGCGATCCTTCGGCGGAAACCTCGCCATCGTCACCCAGACCATCCCGGCGCTGGATGAGATCTATGGCGAAAACACCCGTCGATCGTTGCAGGGCGGCGCAGGTGTGAAGCTGTACCTCACCCCGTCCGAGCAGAAGACGATCGAGGAACTGAGCCAGGCTGTTGGCAAGACCACAAAGCGCGTGGTGACCCGGTCGCGTGCCGTCGGGCGCAACCCCTTCGAGGGGCGCAGCGTGTCCGAGCGGACCGAAGACACGCCGCTCCTCACTGAGGACCAAGCCCGGCGGATGGACCTGGACGAAGTGATCCTCGTCATCGACGCGCAGATGCCGATCCGGGCGCGGCGGATCAAGTATTTCGAAGACCCGGCGCTGAAGGTGCTTCACGCGGGTCAGGCGGGGAGTTTCCCGTACCCTGACGAGGACGGGCTTAGGCGGGACAGGCAGATGACCGAGACGCGCGAGACGGTGGAGAAGCTGAAGCAGGAACTACAGGAAGTACGGGCGGCTGCGGGGGCGCAGGGGTCTGAGGCAAATGCGCTGCCCAAAGCGACTCAATCTCCCACGCTCGAGCCGCTTGACCCCAAGCCTGCGCCGTCGGGGCGGGCGCGAGGGAGGGCTGCACGGGCAGCTGCGGGTGGTGGTGGTTCGGGTAAACTGTCGTTCGATGTAGCAGCGCTGGGGTTGATGGAGGCAGACATGACCGAGCTGGCGACAGCGGTTCAGACGACCAGAGCCATTATCGCCGAGTATACCTGACCCGAACCTTCTCTCCACTCAGTTCTGGCTGACGCTATTCAACGGTGCCTCCCGAAGTTGCCGGTCAGACATGGTGCGGCGAAATCCCTGTTTCGACATACCGTACCAACTGATCACTTCCGTTACCTAGCCTTGTGGTCAGACATGTGCAAATCGGTGAGGGTAAGGAGCAGTCTTTAGACTCGAATTCGTGCTTGCGTAGTAATGTCCGCTAACCGCAAACCGCGTCTAAGGACCTCAGATCGAACTTCGTCGTAAACAGGAGCAACCCCCTTTGGGTCGCTGATGGTCATTAACAACGCGAAACCGATGCCTTCATCCGGAATAACAGCACCGGCCCGAGTCAAGGCGCTCAGGGACAAACGCCAGTCGCTTCGATTTCCGACGCCACGCATTTCCCTGAAGTAGCGCTTGATCGGCGTCCATTTGAGGCCGCTCTCAAGTAGATACTTCTCCGTGTAATCCAGATTCTGTGGCAGCTCATTATCATAATGTTTCAGCTGCGATGTATGATTAGGAATGATCTCGCCTTCGTCAGTAATTGTCTCGTTGAGCTGATGCAGAGTAGCCGCCAACTGTATACGCTGACATTCTGCATCGAACGCAGCGTCGACCACTGGTGAGTAGGCAAGGGTGATGTCGACAGCACCGCGGCACTTTCCATCTGGCCCTGTTAGGGACGACGGCCAAGTGAAGACGAACGAAAGTTCTCGCTTTGCTGGAAGGACATCCGTGAAGACCAGCGTAATGCAATGTGGGTCATCAGCAAGGCAAGCCTCAGAGTCTCCGGGTACGCCGAAGCCTACAAATTCCCGGGCAATCGGGCGCAATGGCTTCTTCATCATCGCCGGATGGCGCGTCGAGCGATGCACCGGAAGCGCCATGAGCAGTTCCCGTGACACCTGCCCCCCGAGCCGGTGGTCGAGGGCCGCCACCGTTGCTGCTACCAAGGGGGCCGCAAAGCTGGTGCCGGATTTTCTGACAACCGATCCATCGGCATCGAGCGAAGCAAGGCCCGTGTCATTCCCAGTGCGCTGTGCGGCACCGCCGTAGTGAACCAGTTCGGGTTTGCGCGCCCCGCCCGCGCCAGGACCACGTCTTGTGTAGGCCGTGGGTAAACCATCCACCGCCGCCGTCAATCCCGGTGGGTTCACGGCGCCCACCGACAGCCCAAACATGTGCTCGGCCGGTGCCGTGATGCCATCATTGCGCGCGCCCCGTTGCGCCAGCATTTCCAAAGCCTTGTCGGTTTCCGCCGGCCATTCGGGCCGCCGCTCGGCCCCATCAAGGTTGCCGGCAGAGACAACAAAGATAACGTCGTGCAGCCGCGCGATTTCATCCAGCCGGGCGGCAAAAGTTGAATAGCTGTGACGGGTGCGTGCGTTTGGGGATCCAAGGCTGAAATTGAAGATCCGCGTTCCGGCCTCGACCTTGGCATGTGTCACTAGCTCCTCCAGCTGGTCGAAGAACTCATCTGGCGTCCCGTAATATTGCCCCAGCAGAGACTTCCTCGGCATGATCGCGAGGTCGAAATACCGGCACGGCTCGCGTTCCAGGCGATCTGCGAAGCCTGGGTTGAGCGCAGAACCTGCCGCCACAAGCCCCGCTATGAACGTGCCATGCTCGTGATCGCTGTCCCCGGGCAGCAGCGGGCCGGCTACCCCGGCGCACCAGGGATCGAGCGCGTCCAGCGCGGAAACACCGCCATCAATCACGCCCACCACAGGATAATCCCGGTCCGCCCGCGGAGCCGGCAGGTCGATGGCTACGCCCGGTTCGGAAGCGCCCGCGGGGGCCGGCTCGATTTCCATCGGCAAGGCGATTCGCCGCACCAGCGGCTCTTCGGCCAATTGCTCCAGTAAGAGCTGATGGCGCCTTATAGACCGGTCGCGCGGGGCTGAGGCGACGGCTCGTCCGGCTGGCCGCTCCGTTGCTTCGGTCGACCCATCTGGCGCAAGCAGCACGATGTCGTTCGGGGTGCCGGCTGACAGAAGGTCAATGCTAAGCGCAAGACCGGTCGGCCGCCGCTCCCTCAGACCGGCCACAGGCCGCACGAACAGGCTGCCGACACTCGCCAGCCGATTTTTCAGGGCTTCCATCTGCGCGCGGACAGCATCGCCGGAGATCGCGGGATCGGGGCGGAACAGCTCGACCTGATAGCCGCCGATGGCCCCCTCCTTCTCAAGGGCTTCGACAGCCTCGGACGCTGAAAAATCTAGCCGATCCGGTGCCTCAAGCAGGCCAATGCTAGCAATGGCACCAAGCTCGCTGCGATATCCGGAAACACGCTCCTCGAACTCTCCGGTGCGTGGGTTTTCCCGTTCCTGTGGCACGTCCTCGGCCCGCTCGGCAATCAGCGTGTCGAGCGCGTCCAGAGCGTCTGGCGTTGCCTGAAAGAACATCTCTCCTATCCCGCGACCGCCAACGAGCGCGAACCGGTTCCGCTCGCAGAAGAGCTTGTCGATTGGACGATAGCTCTTCGCCAGGGCGTCCTCTCGCATCTGCACCAACACAAAGCCGAGGGCCGAGTGCTGTTCCCGCAGCCTCAGGCTGCTGGCGCGGAGCTGCTCTCGCATCTTTGCCTTGTGGCGACGGAAGCCCTCGTTATCACCATGAAAGAAATCCCTGCTGGGGCCGCGCGTTCCAGGCGCCGGCGGGTGAATGAAGCGCCGGGTGTCGAGGAAAACTTGGACCGGGCGCTGGATACTGTCCCGTTCAGCCATCGCTCACCGCCTCTGTCCCCGATGATGTCACTCGTGCTGACTGGCTGCGCTCCCGCAGGCGGCGCGATACCGTCGACTGGGATACACCGACGATGGCGCCCGCTGCATTCTGGGTCAGCCCGGCCTGCTCAACGAAGGCAGCAGCAAGATCCTCCTCGGGTCCAAGCAGCAGTGCCTTGCGAATGCCCCCGAACAGATGGCCGTTTAGGGTTGCCTGCCGTCGAAGCCCCGCCAGCATGGACTGGCCGCGACCGGCGCGGCTACTGCTTCCCTTCGGCAGATGCAGTACTAGGAAGCGTTTCCCCCCGGCGACAAGCGTTTCCAGATCGGCGCCGCTCATGCCTTCAGTGAGCCAGACCAGCATGTCGATTTCTTCGCGGGTCAGTTCGATCGGACGCACAAACCGCTCAAGCAGAACCCGGCGCGCGGTTTCATCCGGCAGCGCGATCTCGATGCGCCCGTCGAACCGGCGCCAAACAGCGGGGTCCAGAAGATGCTCATGATTGGTGGCTGCCAGGGTGAAGCCCCTGTCTCCCCGTGCATCGAGGCTTTGCAGGAGCGTATTCACCACCCGCTTGATCTCGCCCACTTCCTGGGCGTCATCGCGAGCCTTGGCGACGGCATCGAATTCGTCGAGGAATAGAATGCAGCGATAGCGATTTGCGAAATCGAATAGCGCACCGATGTTGCGCGCCGTAGTTCCGAGGAAGGACGAGACAAGGCCATCCAGTCGAGCTTCGACAAGGGGAAGGCCGAGTTGTGCTCCGATGTAACGGGCGAGCATGGTCTTGCCGACACCCGGTGCACCATAGAGCAAGCAACGCAAATTCGGTTGCACGCCGAGCGCTGCCAGCTCCTTTACGCGGGACCATTCCTCGATCAGATCGGTGACGGCGGACTTGAGCGCCTCATTGAACACCGGCTCCGCGTCGGCGGCTTCGTCGGGCTGCACGACGCGCACCAGCGGTGTCCCCGTTTCCTTGTCATGTGGCAGCGGCGTATTCCGGCTCAGCACTTCGCCGGGCAAGGCCTGCGCCGACCCGGCACGCATGCGCTCCAAAGACATCGGCGCGAACGACTGTTTGCGGACCTCGCGCGACAGCAGCCGGCTCAGCTTCTCGGCCTGCCGTGGTTCCGACTCCCGCAGCGAGTCCCGCAGCCGCTCGATCTGGTAACGGGCGCGGTTGCTGTCGCCGCTTGCGGCAGCTCGTGACAGGGAAAGTATGATCTCAAAGTGGTCCATATCCGAGATGCGCCCGCAGTATTCATGGTTTGGGACGCATGATGCGATTTTTGCCTCAGTTATGCAACGATCTTCGACATGATGCTGACGATCGGTTCCCGTGTTACCAGTCAGCACGCCGACGTCGCGCTGCGCAACGTCCGCGCCCCTCTGACTTCCAAGGATATCGTGATGATTTCGAGAAGACATAAAGGTACAATCAGACGGTACCGTGCGGGGTGTCAGCATGCTAGGCCTCTGGCCGGTCTCGGGTCGATAGCCCGTTGATGTTCGATCCCGGGTGACCGCTGTCGCGACACCATTCGACCCGGCCCGCCTTGATCCAGAAGTGGCAGCGGCAGCCATTGGTCTGGCGGATCGACGGCGAGATGCTGGGGCGGCCGAACCAGTCGACGGCGATCGACCATCGCGGCCTGCGCTGCTGGCTGAGCGATAGCTGCAACTTCTCGCCGCAGCCGCCCGGGCAGCGGAAACAGCCCCATTTGTCCAGACTGCCACTTCGCACAATGACCAGGCGCCCGGAGGTGAGACGCTCCGGGTCTGGATGCGCCTCCTGAACCGAGGCGATCAGGTGGCTTCTGGGAAGCCACCCGATCCGCTCCAGAATAACGCGGCAAAGTCCCCTGAGGCACTTCATCAGCTGATCCGATCGAGAAACGGCTCGACATCGGCACGGCCCCAGTAGTGCGTATCGACGCAGATCGGGCAGTCAGACCGCTGCTTTGCCCCCTGACGGCGCTCCTCGCCCCGGTCCAGCCGACGGACCCGCTGCCAGGCCCACCGGCCCTCACCCCGATAGTCTACCAGGCCCTGCAGAAGCTCGTTGACCGCGATGCTGGCCGTTTCCGTGGTGAACGTCACCACGGCCGGCGCCGGATTGCCGCCACCCCGGACATACGCTTCACGCTTCTGCCGCTCGTACTCGGCGGGTGCATTCCGACGCAGCGCCTCCTCGCCGGCGGCCTGGGCGTCCACGACACCCCGGCACATCAGGCACGGTGCGCCAGGCGTCAGGACTGTCACACGGGCGCTCATATCGCGCAGGCCGCCCTCAGGACTGGGTTCGATTGCCAGGCCCATATCGATCACCGGCACAAGATAGAAGTGCGCGAACCGGTTCAGGAACAGGCGGCCACCGTGATCGTCGGTGCAGCCGAAGATCACATCACAGGCTTTGAGCGCATCGCGTACGGACGGGTCCTCAACCCAGCGCTGATAGGCGCGTACCCGTACCCCAAGTCCCAGTTCGCTGATTTCCCGCGCCACGACTTCGACTTTCGGTCGCATGGCATCGGCATCCGCCCGCCGTGCGCCATGCAGCCGATTCAGGTTGGTCACCTCAACGATGTCTTCGTCGAATAGCGCGATCTGGCCGACACCCAGCCGCGCCAGCAACATCGCCGTCGCGCTACCCGTGCCGCCGCAGCCGACGACGCCGACCCGAAGTCCTCGCAGGATACTGTTCAGCCCGGCGCCGAACGCGCGAGCCTGCCGGTCGAAAGCGGCCTCCGGGGTCGCCGCACCGACCGTCGTATAGATGAGCCGGGTGCCAACGGAGCGGATCGTTCCGATCTCAATGGGAGTCTTTTCATCGACCCAGAGCCGGGCCCGGAGCCGATCCTTCCCGATCAGCAGCAAGCTCAGCAGCCGGGCTTCATCGCCATTCCGGTTCCGGGCCAGCCTGAACAGCTCCCGTTCGTTCTGGTCGTCCTGCGTGGAAAAATCCGGGAAGCCGCCCGGGTGACTGTGAACGATGCCGGGCAGCAAACCCTCCTCAGCCGCGCGGCGGCAGAGGCTGACGTAAGAGACTGTACGCCAGGTGATATGGCGCTCGCTGGCCGAGACCGCGTCATCAGGGGGTATCGAGATGATCTCGAAAGAGGTTAACCGAAGCCGCCCCTGCCTTGACCAGGGATCGACGCCGATCTGGTTCACGCCATACAACACATAGGCAGCCGCCTCCGTACCATCCTCCCGATGGAGCAGGCGCTTCAGTTCGGCCTGATGGGCCTCCTGGAGCGTCAGTTCGACATCCATCACGCAGCCTCCTCCAATGCCTGTTCGACCCGCTTCAGCATGGTGCTGAGACCGTCGACACCGGGGCGCCAGCTCGTATTGTGGCGTGACCAGCGCTGCCACCGCTGGCCCTCGAACTGCACGGGCTGATCCGCCGCTTTCGGATAACGCTGGTCAGGGACCAACTGGAGCCACGGCAGCGCGTAAAACATGTCCGGCGCCACGTCCGGATAGCCGCTCGGCAACAGGATCAGGATGCTGGCTGCATCCACCTGGTACTTCGCCGACGGCAATCTGAAACCGGTGAGGATGACGCCCCGCTGGGCGCCATCCGTCACCTCCCGATACGCGAGACCACGCCCCGCGAGATACCGACGATCGGCGGAAGGCAGCAGGCTCATGCCGCCCCCTCCGTCGTCTGCGTGATCCCCGTGAAGAAGCGCTCCAGCCCCTTCTCGTCCAGCCGCACCAGCTCGCTGTCGCCGACCGGCTGATCTTCGCCGCCCCTGACCTCGAGCCAGACGCCGTAGGTGGCGGGGTCGACCCCGGCCAGCCGCTTCAGGACCCTGCCGCTGATCGCGCAGGCGCCCCACTCGAACACCTTGCGGTCGAGTTCGATGCGATAGGATTCCGCACTGGCGAAAATCAGGAACCGCTCGACGCTCCCGCCCCGCAGATCGGTGGTCTCATCCAGACGCAACTCCTCGAGCTCGCCATTGCTGAGGACCAGGAACAGAAGATGCTCCTCGACCTGCCGGATACCCGCCGCGTCGAGAATCTGGCGGCCCGTCGGAACCGGATCGTCGATCCGAACCGGCCGGAAGGCGAGCTCTGAATCGCCGACCTCCATCCGGTACGGACCGTGCGCACGGGGTTTGCTGCCTGCGGCAAGGGAGGCCGCAACGTCTTCGATGTCTGTCGTTCCAGTCGTCATGGCGACCTCCTATGGGTTTGCGGCCTCTCAGTCCTTGCCAATGTCGCCTTCGACATGGCATCAATGTCGGAAATATATGGTCATCCGAAAAACACGTCAACCCCACCATGTCGAAAGCGCCATGACAACCACCTCCGACAATCCATCTGACATCTTCAAGGAACGCCTCCGGACCGCACGGGAGGAACTCCGCAAGCTGAGTCAGGCCGAACTCGCGCGCGAGACCGGCCTGCCCCCGAGTTCCGTTGCTCATTTCGAAGCGGGCACGCGGAAACCCTCCTTCGACAACCTCCGCAAGCTCGCCAACGCCCTCAACGTCACGACCGACTACCTGCTGGGGCGGTCAGAGGATCCGGCAGGCGCCGCAGAAGCTGACCCGATCTATCGCGACGTGCACAAGCTGACCGACAAGAACCGCAAGATGGCGGCTGACTTCATGAGGTTCCTAGCCCAGCAGGACGAGAAGGAGCGCGGGGAGGACGAATGATCCGCAATCCCGATCTGCAGCAACGGAAACTGGTCCGGCTCGCCGAACATGTCCTGCGTGACAAGGGCCTGCTTCACCTGCCGGTCAATCTGGAGGCCCTGGCTTCGGCCTGCAGAATCCCGCTACAGGCGATGGATGCCGACGAAGAGGGCGTATCTGGCATGCTGCTGCGGGTCGGAAACGCTTTCGGCATCCGATATGCGACCCATATCCCGAGCGTGGGCTTCCAGCGCTTCAGCATCGCCCACGAGTTCGGCCATTACTTTGCCGAAGGCCATCTCGACCACATCCAGTTCGAGGCCGGCATCCATAGCTCTCGGGCGGGGTTCGTCTCGCCCGACCCGTACGAGCGCGAAGCCGACTACTTCGCGTCGGGACTGCTTATGCCCTCATCGCTTGTCCGCACCCTCTTGAAGCGGGCTCCCGAAGGCCTGCAGAGCATCGAGATGCTCGGGCGCGCGGCCGAGGCCTCTACCGTGGCGGCCGCCATCCGCTACATAAGCGAGACTGAAGACGCAGCCGCCATCATCGTCAGCCGCAACGGCCATGTCGACTACTGCTTCAAGTCAGAAGCCCTCAAGCAGCTCAAAGGACAGACCTGGCTCCGCAAGGGCGCGGCCCTGCCGGAGGGTACGCTTACAGCCGCTATCGCCCGGCAGCCTGCTGCAGAGCGGCGGCGGCTCCGAGACGAAGCCGACAGCGACATACTCGACTGGTTCGGCGGCGCCCGCGCCGTCCCAGCTACCGAACAGGTTGTTGACCTCGGCCGCTACGAACGTGTGCTGACCGTGCTGTCCTGTGCCCAGCTGGTCGACGACACCTACCGGGATGAGGAAGAGCTCGACGAGTCGGACGAGGCTATGGAGGAGCGCTGGACCCCGCGCTTTCGACGACGTTGAGCAGACCTAACTGTTCGACGGATTCTTGCCGCTTTGGCGAATGGACGGCGCTGCGGGTCACGCTCTGCTGCGGGAACTGCATCACTATCGAGGTTTTCGGCGCGCCAGACACCGCTTAGGAGACGTGTCGACTACAAGAAATCAAATCATTCCATTCCATGCGACTTCAATAACGACGAACGGTAGCAAAGTGGCGTTGGACATCAACTCCCCAACCGTTTCGCCCGCTCAGCCATCCTCACCACCTGCGCGCTCGCCGTCACCGCTGCACTCCTCACGGCAGTGGGTGCCTGCACAGCCCCCCGCCCGATCGCCTCGCCCGTGGTCAGCGCACCGATCCGCGCCCTGCCCTTGACGCCGTCCGTATTGAAGACTCCCCGCATGATCCCGGCCGAGCCAGAGACCACAGCGGGCGCCGCAGCCACCATCAGGTTTCCAGAGATCCCCCGCACGACGAGGGGCGTTGCCGCAACGAAGCCCTTCGCCAGGAACACCATGACGAAGAACGGCACCAGTGAGCCGATGTTGGTCGCGGAGTTCGGATCGCCGAGCTGGGCAAGGAGCGAATTCGCCATGCCGACGACAGTCGAGAACATGGCGGCGATGACGATGGGGTAGAAGGCGTAGCTGATGGTGGTCGAGACCCATCTGTGGAAGAAATCCTTGGTCGCATCGAAGAGCGACAGCGCGATCATGATCGGCGCGAGGCCGAGCATGAGTGTCAGCATCATCTTGGCAAAGATCAGGACGATGCCAGTCATGAAGCCGAGCAGGCTCAACATGACAAGGCCGATCCCGCCCAGGATCGCGCCGGTCATCCAGTTCAGGTTGTTGCCGATCGCGTTCAGATATTGGCTGAACTCGGTGATCAGCCGGTCGAATTCGCCCGCGAAGTAGGTGGCCCCTGCCCCGCCGCCGCCAACCGAGGAGATCAGTGCCCCGGCGACGTAGTCGAGCCCGCCGATCACGGCATTGGCGACCGCGTTGAAGT
>VFQP010005731.1_pt1 | contig 10635 bp, 16 predicted proteins | sample 3512351 | NCBI WGS metagenome assembly VFQP01 (sample SAMN10412372, study PRJNA504923) | tailings metagenome | isolation source: Relicate 1 Philex TSF1 revegetated site | place: Philippines: Tuba, Benguet | collected 2017-08-29
GGGGGGGGGGGGGGGGGGGGGGGGGGGGGGGGGGGGGGGGGGGGGGGGGGGTTGATGGATATGGATGATGAAGATGAAGATGACCACCACCACCACAACAACAACAACAACAACAACAATAGGTGCATGTGCAGGGTTTCAATGGTCTGGTCAGCCCACAGCCCTTGTTATGTGTGCTACATGTTGGGTTGCAGGGTTGGCAACACTAGTGGAGAAAAAGTCACGTAGGATGGAATTGGCGCTATACTGCCTGTCTCGCGTATGTGGAGTGTGTGTGGTGTGCGTGTGTGTATTGTGTGTGTGTATGTTGTGTATTGTGTGTCATATTATGTGATATGTGTTATGTGGTGTATTGTCTACACTGCCTATCATCAGTGTGTATTATTCACACACCATACATATACAGTCAATAACACACCACATACACAGTCACTCTCTCACACACACCACACACAGTCACACACACTCTCACACACACACACACTCACACACACACACACCTACACACACAGTCACTGGAGTCATTCGCCCTGTCTGCTCTTGAATTAGGTTGGATCAAACCCCATCATGTACCCCCCCGTATGGATGTGTTGATGTTTAGCCTTGGTGTTGCTGCCATCATGCATACGTACAGTGATGGTAATGGCAACAGAAGGGCATGTTTTCACAGTAAATACCTCAACGTGTTGGACTTTATTTTTGGGAATACAGGTGGGGGTGTTTGTTTGTTTGTTTGTTTTTGTTTGTTGTTGTGATTGATGATATTGGAGTTGTGGATGTGTGGTGGGGTGCATGTGGATATGTGGGGATATGTGGGGGGGCCTGGGGATGTGTGGGAATGTGTGGGGGTGCATGTGGATGTGTGTGGATGATGATGTTTTGTGGTGGTCATGTTTCACAACGGTACATACACCACCTACATACACACACACCCCATACACACACGCCACACCAACCCCCACACACATCACACAGGCATGGAACAAGGTCAAATATACCACAACCCCAGCACAAATCAGCTTCTCACCCGCATGGTCTCCTCCCCCTCATTACAAAAGCTTCATTCCCTGGCTTCCACCCTTGCTCTCACTGGTCGTATGCACAGCACAGACTCCAGTAGTATAGGACAAGCATCGACACCCAGCACAAGCAGCAGCCCCAACCACAACAACAACCAACCACAACAGCAATTCACAGGGGCACATGAGGAGGATGTTGGTGGGGTGGGATATGGTGGGTATGCTACAAAGGATGGGGTGTATAATGAAGAGGGGGTGTACAGTGCGCAGCATGGGGTGTATAGTGAACATGGGGATGTGAGCGCGATGATTCAGGGGGAAGGTGGGTGGTCGGCAGATGGTGTGTATAGGGGGGGGCGGGCAGCTGAGGAGGCACCTGGAGTGGGGGGACCACACAGTGAAGAAACACCTAGAGTGTGGGCACCAGGTGCATGGGAAACGCAACAGGGCACGATGCAACGGGGTACTCGTGTCGGTGGTGGTGTCAAGTCATTACACAGCAGTCCGGAAGATACACTCAGGGCATGGGGGGGAGGAGAATTTGGTGGGGGTGGGGGTGGGGTGGGGCGGCGTGTGGCGAGGAATGAGGTGTCCTTTGCTGAGTGGAGAACGAATGTGTCATTGAGGGAAATGGAGGGAGATGATTACGTGGGGGGGAAACAGCAAGGGAAACAGGAGGATCAAGTGTTGGGGAAACAGGAAGATGATGAGAGTGGTGGTGGTGGTGGAGGGGATGCAGCACATTGATGATGGTGGGACATGATGGTGGTGGTGATGATGGTGATGATGTACATGGTGGTGGGACATGATGATGGTCGTGTTTTGCGTTGACTACACCGTGTGCATGCACCACACACGTGCTTGTTCTTTTTTCATGATGTTGCGCTTTGTTTGACCAATATTCATGCATTACAAAAATGAAAATGTGATGTGTATACAAGAGAGTACCACATGTTGACTGCTGCTGTTGTACATCACATGATGTCACACACAGGCACACACATTGAGTGCTGCTGTTGTACATCACATGATATCACATACAGGCACACACATTGAGTGCTGCTGTTGTGCACCACACATGCACCATACACTCCATAGACAATGTTGATTGTACAGTAAACACACATTCCATACACTCTTGGCTACAACAAAGTAACACACACACACACACCACCAGACCAATGCCATGCTCTCCTTCGCCAAGCACACCACCTCCCAACACCCTCTTGTTCTCACAACACCCTCTTGCTCATGCGCCCCTCCTGGCTGCCTCGTTATTGTTGACTGAACCTCTCAACTGTTGACTGAGGCTCGTATACCACGTGGCCAATCGCAGCTTGCGTGTGTAGTCATCACCCATGGTCAACACACCATGCATGGCGTTGACTAGGGCAATGGCGGCACCCCGAGGCACCTCATGAAGTACTGTGGCTTGCACTAGTTCCAATGCTGCATACCACATCTGTGGGTTTTTACATGTGTGGTTTTTGTGTGTGTTGTTTCTGGGTGGTTTTTGTGTATGTTTTTTGCGTGTATTTTTGTGTATTTTTGTGTTTGGGGGTTGTGTGGGGAAGAGAGAACTGGCATCCTGGATGGAAATGGCATCACACATGCTATATCACACATGCTATATCACACATGCTACATCACACATGCTTTATCACACACTCCATGCACCCCCCCCCAACGCACCTGGTAATCGATCACGAGCACACACACACCAACAAGCCGCCCCATCACACCCGTCACATTCACCCATGCTTGCCCATTACCACCACTACTACCATTACCACCACCACCACCACTCAGCAGCACCACTGCATGGTCCAACACCAGCTGTACACATCGCATACTCGCCATACTCCCACTAGGTAGCAACTTGAAGCAGGTTTCAATACCCATTCGGGCACGTGCCTCTTGTCCCTGAAGCGCCTCCTCTAGCTGTACTATTCCATTTTGTTGTTGCTCCATGCGACCCCGTTCACCACCCCACCCCACCCCAATCCCCTCCAACAGCCGCCCCACCACAGCAGGCACGTATTCTTCCCTCACACCCTCATCCACACACTGCAGTGCCGCACAGCACGTATCCAATGCAGCATCGCAACATGGTGGGTGAGTGTGCTCCAGGTAGAGCTGAGCGATGGGGAGTATGGTGGTGAGGAGGGTGGTGTGTGGGAGGAGGGGGCACAAGGGGGGTGTGCAGGCAAGGAGCAACTGCATGCGAGCTGTGAGGACTGCATCATGCTGCCATAGGGGGCCGGTTCCTGTGGGTGTGGGTGTTGGTGTGGGCGTGTGTGGGTGTGTGCTGTGCATGTGCTAGAAATACACATTAATATACATACGAATGGGTGTTACTCCTTCTCACACACACATACACATCACCCCCCCCTTCTCCCCCCCACATACATACCAAGCACTGCTGGTGCTGGTTGCAGCAGCTCCTCCATACTTGGCCATGTCTCTATTACAGACATAGGAGCCCACTGCTGTGCAGGTGTTGTACGCCCCAACACCTGCAGGCTGTGTTTGAGGAGGTGTGCATATTGAGGTGCACCTGCTGCTGGGCGACCCATCACCACACAACTCAACGCCACAACAGTGTCTGCTGCACATGCACACTGCGCTTGTGATATACGGGGGGGCATGATGCTGCTGGTGTGTGCTGTGGGTGGTGCTGGTGCTGGTGGATTGTTGCCACCACCAGTGGCATCCATGTGTGGTGGTGGTATTGGAGAGCCTTGTATGTGTGGTGGTAATACAGGAGAACCTTCCACGTGTGGTGGTAATACAGGAGAACGTTCTAGTTGCACGTGCCCCTGGAGCAGCACCTCGGCTACAGAACCTTCTCTCTGCTGGGCAAGTGTGAGTGTATCCAGTGGGTAAACAGGTGTGGGGGGGGGATGGTGTGGGGTGTGTGTGATGCGGGTGTCCCATGCGCCCTGCCATGCCTGGTGGTGGTGGGTGTGTATGGCATGTGATAGATACTGGTGGGTGGGATATGTGGCAAGATATTGGTGGGATATGTGAGAAGAACCTCCCACCCACCATCACGACATGTACTCTAATATCACACCCACACACACCTGTAGTTCACCGTCCTCTCCTCTCCCCCTCCTCCTCTCACCCCCATCCACCACCATCATCAATGCATGCAACACCCCCACCGTCACATCAAACGCCTGGCGACAGAGGGCCCCCAGGGGCCCCGCCAACTCTACAAGGGCCCCTCTGTTTTCTACAGTCAACACCACCTGTCGGTAGCTGTCAAACAGCTTGAGGGCCCCAGTGCGAATAACTGTATGCAGCATGGTGTGTGCATGATGCGTGGCTGGGTCGTGGGGAGGGAGGGATGCTAGTTGTAGTTGCAGCAAGGCACAGAGGGGTGGGGCGGGTGGGTGTGGGTTGGCGGGACCCACAAGGGGGGCGTGGAGGAGTGCGAGGAGGGTGGCTGGGTTGGGGGAGGGGGTGCGCCATGCTGTGTGTATGGGGGGGTGTAGGTAGGGTGGATAACAGAGCCTACAAAGCAATTCATGCATTGTCGTATACAATAATAGCAAATAGAAGACAGAAGCTGTGTGTATACTGCATTGAAAAACACAAACATTGAAAAAACAAATTGGAAAACACACACATTGGAAGTCACACATGCGTTACCCCCCCCCCCCAACCACCACCAATAAATTGAATAAACAGCACACCTGGCACAACAAGCGCATGCTCAAACAGCACATGCGCCACCACATGCACCGCATCCCGCCCCGCCAGTGCCTGCGGCAGCACCACCAGGGCTCTTCCCTGCCCAACACATGCTGCATTATGTGCTGTATATAGAGCACACCCACCAAGCGCAAGTGACCAGTACCACGCAGTTGAGAGCATGGCAGTTGGGTGCGCAACTGGCATGACGGCAAGTAGGCCTGAGCATGAGGCGATGATGCTTGCAGAGGCACTGGTGAAGCTCTGGGCTACCTGTAGTGGAGGGAGAGAGGGGAGGAGGTGGGGTATGCTGGGGATGTGTATGGAGTGTCGTGTGTGTGTTGCTCGTACATGTACATTGTACCCTTGTGGAAACCACCATCAACAACCATAAGAACAACAACCCCAGCAGCATACCATGCATGATAGGGCAAATTGATTTTTCAATGTGTCCAAATTGTCCAACGTACCACCACTAACCAAGCAACCCATAGCAATTACCGTCGCGGCGGCATGTTGGGGCATCTGGGCGGTGTTGGCGGCTGCCTGCAACACGGGAATGACATCGCCCACCCATGCAGCCCAGCCTATGCGACGCAGCTGATCCAGGCTGACAAGTGCAGGGAGCATCTCAGGGGTACCAGGGGGGGGGGGTGAGGGTGGGATGGTGTATGCGGCATCAAGCGCACGGATGGTGCACGCGAGCAGCCAGACGGCATTGTTGGGGTTGGTGCTGGTCACCAGGTGGGCTATGCAGTCGAGTGCTGGAGTGGGCAGTATGTCGTGGAGTTGTGGGGGGGAGGCGCAGGTCAAGACGGTGCACACGAGTGCAACGGTGGCATCATCATCGTGGTGGTTGTTGCTGAGGACACTTGTGTGATCAATATATTGTACAATGCGTCGGGGTGCATCTGGTTGAGCGGATACAAGGGATGGGCACACTGCAACGAGGTGGTGCAGGGATCGTTTTACGATGGGCTTGACGGTTTCTGCTTGCACTGCTTGCACATGTAATCGTGGCAGTTGGATTACGTCACCAAGCGCACGGTATACTGTGTTCAAGTGGGTTTGCTGCTCCTGGGGGGTGTGGTGTATTGCTGCATGCAGTGATACATCAAGGTTGTGCAGCAGCTCTACCGTATGGGATTGCTGCATTTTACTGCTGCATTGAGATGTCCCAAAGATGTTTGTGTTGCAATTTGTTTCGGGATAGATTAACGCACATATGTTGACAATGGCACAGCGTGCACGACACACCAACTCTCACTTGGCCATCACCAGCGTCAACTCACACTCGCACACCAAATCCTCCCCAACATATGCCTTGGCATCCATCTTGGCAATGCCAAATCGCTTGTTAAACTTGGTCAGGTCCACTCGCATCATCTGTATGGTGGTGGGGGGTTCACATGGGTGGGCATGCCCATGCAACACACCTCAATGCCATTCACAACACACACCCACGTGTACACAAAGCATTCACACATACCAATGTGTCGCCTGGCACCACAGGCTTGCGAAAGCGGCATCCCTCGATGCCACCAAAGAAAAAGTTGTTGCGGGCAGCTTCATCATTGGGATCCAACATAACCAAGCCACCCAGCTGTGCCAATGCCTCCACCTGCAACACTCCTGGTATTTACAAGGGTGTGAAATAAGTGTGTGGGAGACTATGTGTGTTGATGACTATGTGTGTTGATGTACATCATGATGATGCACATCGTGTTGATGTACGTGTGTGAACAAGCGCATGGGAGCAGCACAACACTCAAAAAGACAGCACCCTCACCTGGCATGATGGCACGCTCGGGAAAGTGTCCATTGAAGAATTGATCATTCGAGGTGATGTTCTTGTATCCCACTGCATACTTTTGTGTTTCCAGCTCCACCACACGGTCGACCAACAAAAAGGGGTACCTGATGATGTGTTGTGTTGCGCGTGTGCCGAGCATATACTGAGCATGTGCTGAGTATGTGTGACAGTTGAGGCTCTAGAGCAAGGTGTGTCGATACTGCACATGTGCTCTGGTACACATCACCACCGTCAACCAATTGTCTTGCATCCCTCTTTGTTCAATCCCCTCAACAAACACACCAACCCTATACCTGTGTGGCAAAATGGCCTTGATTGCTTCGATATCCATGACGGCCTTGAAGTTTGACCCACTCTTTTCGGTTGGCAATGCGCTTGCCTCGGTGTCCACAGACACCGCTGCACATGTCACCATGCGCTGCTTTTGTACTGCAGGGAGGCTGCGGAGGTGCTGCTGGGGTACACGGGGGGATTGTGCGGCACTAGCCGTGTGTTGACCGGCTGTGCATCGCTGAGTAGATCGGTGCAAAGACAGCTGCATGATGTTGACGTGGATGTTGATGTGGTTGATGATGATTGATTGATGTGGAATAATGCGGCAAATGTAAGACAATACGTGTACTTTTATTGCTGTATCTCAGTACTCAGTCAGGAACCTTAGGATTGCCTTGTTATGCTGTTGTACACTGTGAACACATGCTCGACAACATGCACAACATGTTTCAAAGAGCACGCAGCAGTTTGCAACTCTTGATGGTCACATGATTATGTTGATCAACCTAGTATCAGCCAGACACACCTTAGCACGCTGTGAAAATGCAAGGATACGATAATCAAGCCGTTACTCAACTGAATACCTGCAGAAATGGCGTGTTTGGTATGTGGGGGTGATACTTTTCACCATGACCATCACCTTGACCATGACCATCACCTCAACGCACCTGCAACCCCCCCACTCAGATTGTACGTGCGTGCAGATGGGCCCTGCATGCACCCCAAGCTCTACCATGTACAACTATGCCACCATGTGTGCGCCATACAATGGTGATTTCCCCCCTCCAAGGTCCTACACAGGCGTCATGGTTACTGGGGTATGTCACTGTTGTGTACACCCTCTTTTGTGCTCACTGCTATTCACTGTATATTTGTATACAGTGCAATTGCATTTGCTTCTGGAACATGAATCGATGTAGTTTTGCAGCTCTGTGTGTGTGTATGTATCTACACTCATGCATGTCTTCATACATGCACGTATTTCAACATCTCAACCTCTCGACAAACATACACCCATACCACCCCCCTCAACCCACCCTTCCCCCCACACAGATGGTGTTTGGGTGTCTATATGCAGTTGGTCTGGGTGGCAATGATGCAGCCAATGCACTGGCCACCAGTGTAGCCAGTGGTGCCATTGGACCCGGTGTTGCTCTTGTAGTGGGGGCGCTGGCTGAGTGGGTGGGTGCTGTTGTACTGGGGAGCCTTGTCACCACACGATTACGACAGGTTGTGTGGTGGAGTAGTGTAGGTGGGTGGGGTAGTGTTGGGTGGAGGAAGGTGCATGTGGGTTTGCACGCACATTAGTGACCAACCATGTGCAACCATGCAGACACAGAAACCACATGTATGTATTTCTGCATGTACGCACGCATACACACACCACAACAACAAACACAACAGAAACAAAATTACAACCAACACATCACCCCCTGTCACACAGGGTATTTCTCAGCTACACAACCCCGACTGCTGGGCATGCGGTTATTGCAACAGCCACATGTCACTCTACATGATCTCCTCCCTTGTTGCCCTCCTCACAGCCTCCCTCGTCCTCCTCACGGCCACGCTCCTGGGTATGCCGGTGTCGGCTACACAAACCGTGGTGTCTGCTGCAACAGGCTCCATGGCAGTACTGGTGGGCGTGTCTTGCCTCAACTGGTCTTTCACAGATGGGTTGGGGGGAATACTCATCACATGGGTGCTGTCGCCGCTGTTTGCAGGGGTGTGTGCGGTGGTGGCACATGCGTGCATGCAGATACTGGTGATGCAGAGGCGGAGGCCGGTGAGGGCGGCGTTGGCGGTGCTGCCATGCTGTGCGGGGTTGTCGAGTGCTGTGAGTGTGTTGGTGGTGGCCCGGAAGGTTCTCTGGGGGCATGGCATGGTATGTGTTGGGTGGGTGGTGAATGCGGAATGTGTGAAGGGTATGTGGGGAAAGTAGGGGGTGCGAGTGGGTAATGTGTGCATGGTGAGTGGGGAGTGTAGGGGGTGTATGGGGAATGTGTGAATGGTATTTGGTGGTGGGGGGTGAATGGTGAATGTGTGGGGAGTGTGCATGTAAGCATTTTCACATACAATACACATGTATGCTTTGAGTGTATGCTGTATATACTGTATGCACACATCCATCGCCTGCACACACAGTGGATGGCAGTGTGTATAGCTCTTGCTGCAGGCCTTGCTGTGTTTCTGCTTGTATGGTATGTACATGTGTGTGTTTTTGCTTGTATGGTATGTATATGTGTGTGTTTCTGCTCATATATTTTACATAACCATTTGATATACATATACACTGGTATCAACACCACCACAAATAGGCTACTTGGTGTGCCACTCCTCCGTCGCAACCTTCCTTCTCGCCAGCAACACAAGCCCGTCTACACAGCGGCACCCCTATCCACTGTGCATGAAGATGAATCCTGGGGTCAACATGAATATGAACATGGTCAACAGGAACAAGGAGAATATGTACAGACAGGTGCACAGGAAGAAACCCCACTGCATGAGAAAGAATCCGTGGATGGAGGCATAGCACGGTCAACACCACGGTCAACGCCCATGTTTGACTTTGGCGCGATACCCTCACCTGTACGCAGTGCCAGTCGGTCAATGCCATCAAAATTGACACTGCATGAAATATTGAGCATGCAACAGCAAGAGGGGCAAGCATCAACCAGCACCCACAGTACTGCCCTGCATCATGGTCAACACGATGGTCAACATGATGGTCAACCCCATGCGACTCCACAACGGGGTTCCATTGATGCACGAGGACACACCTCTGCCAGTGATGATGGGCACCCTAGTAGCAGTGGTGGTGATGGTGGTATTACAAGGAGCAGTGGTGGTGGTATTACCAGGAGCAGTGGTGGTGATATTACAAATAGCAGTGGTAATAGTAGTTTGCGACACAAATCCCTTGCACAGCTGCACAGCCTGTGGAAGGCATACAGTCAACTGCAATACAGTCAGCTTCAGTCAAGAGAACAAGCCGAGCAAGGGGTAGGCAGCATGGATGAAGAGTATACCAATGATGATGATAATGACGAAAATGATGAAATTAAGGGGGAGGAGGGAACTGGTGTGCATGGGGGTGGGGCGTGGAGTGGGGGGGGATCGGTGTTAGAGGGGGATGCGCAACAAACATCGACGAGTACATCGGTATGATTGGAAACGAGAGGGGAGTGTATTGGTCTCAGGGGAGTGTGTATGCAATATGTATGCATGTTTTTCTGTTGTTCGTATGTTGTTTGTATGTACACAGGTGTATTTACTTCGACAGCATGCGCAGCAGCTCAGCAGTGCACAACGTGATGCATCATGGGTGTTTAAGTATTTACTCGTGTTTCAGGTGCGTATATGATGCTGTACAGGATGTTGTATTGGACATGTAAATATGCACAGTACTTCATGTATATACAATACACACATGTATATAAAACACACACACACACGTACTCATGTATGTACAATAATACACACACTCATGTATATGCAAAACACACACATGTATATACAATACACATACACTCACATACACTTATGCAACCCCCCCTTTTACTATATAGGCCATCATGGAAGCATTTGCACATGGTGGTAATGATGTAGCTAATTCAACAGGACCCATGTCTGCCATATGGTTGACTTGGAACCAAGGTAGGGGGGTTCCTACAGGAAGTGCCTGTAGGGTGTTTTCAGGGTGTTGTATGTTGGTGAGAGTAGGGTCACAAGAGTGTGAGAGAACATGTGTCTCTTTGTATGCTCATGCACCCACACACCCACACACCCACACACCCACACACCCACACACCCACACACCCACACACCCAC
>VFQP010005732.1_pt1 | contig 10634 bp, 9 predicted proteins | sample 3512351 | NCBI WGS metagenome assembly VFQP01 (sample SAMN10412372, study PRJNA504923) | tailings metagenome | isolation source: Relicate 1 Philex TSF1 revegetated site | place: Philippines: Tuba, Benguet | collected 2017-08-29
GAGTTTGCCGGTTTGCGCGTAGATATGGCCCGGCATGTGAAGGGCGTGCGGGATATTGGGCACCAGGCGCGGATAGATTTCGCAACTGGGCCAGGCGTCGGCCGCGAAGCTGGAGCCTTCAAAGGCATGAATGATGTAGTGGTGGAGGCCGGGATGCTGGGGCGCGAAGGGCAAGAGGCCGCGCAAGATTTCGTTGGCTTCTTCGGTGCCTTGGCGCGGACGTTTGTCCGGCTGCGAGTAGCCGCGCATGAGAGCCAGAGAAAGGAAGAGTTTGGCTTCGACTTCCTCGGGGTACTTGTCGAGGATGCGGCGCAGACCTTCGATGTAGGCGGCGTCCGGGTTGGGCGTCGCGGGGTTGCATTTGGCCTGGATGGAATCAATGTAGAGTCGCTCGATGGGTTGCAGGTTTGTGTTGGTCTTGGCCAGCTTCGCGGCATGTTGAGCGGCCTCCCAGGCGCGCGTGGTGGTGCGGGGTTGCGGGCCGAAGACTTCGTCAAGATGCTCTTGTTGGAACTTGGGGCGGAAGTCCCCGGCGGCCGCCATCGCCACGCCCCACCAGGGCATAGGCGAAGTGGGATCGTATTGCGCTGCCATGCGGAAGCTGCGTTCGGCCTCACGCGCCCAGAAGGAGTGCAATTGCGCCACGCCTTGCTCGAAGAACTTTTGCCCAGCGTGGACGCCGATGGTGATGGGGAAATTTACTTGACCCATGCCACCCAGGAACTTCGCGGGGAGCGAAGGAGCACCAGCGGAGGGCGGCGGAGTGCAGCCGTGGCCCACGTGTTCCTTTTCTTCTTTTTGCGTTGCTTGCTGAGCGAATAGCGGGGACGCCAGAAGGCCAAACAGTGTACGGCGCTGCATAGCTTTATGGTGCCAAATTCGGAAGGGGTGCGCCGGGGGCGACGAGACCGGCTTCCCGGAGAGAGGTCCAAAGCGCTGGCGGGATGGGATGTGACAGGAACTGCGTCGCTTGGATGGCTTGAGAGGGGTTGAGGAATCCAGGGATGACGCTCAGTACCGCCGGGTGAGCGAGCACGAACTGCAAGGCCGCGGCGGGGAGAGGAACATTGTGTTCGGCGCAGATGGCTTCGAGCGCGGCAGCTTTGTCGAGTACCGCTTGCTGGGCGGGGGCGTAGTCGTACGTCGCGGGCTTTTTGGCGCCGCTGGCGAGAAGGCCGCTCGCGAAGGGCGCGCCGATGATAACTCGGACGCCGCAGCGTTGGCACTCATTGAGTTCATCGAGGCCTTCCTGGTTGAGCAGCGTGTAGGGCATGGCGACGATGAAGTAGTCCATGGGGAAGCGCTTCAGGAATTCCGGGATCAGGCCGGTGCGGTTGATGCCGGCGCCGATGTATTGCGTGTCGCCGTTGCGTTTTAATTCCTCCAAGGCGGCGAAGCCGTCGCGTTCCAGTTCGGCGAAGCGGGCTTGCATGGCTTCCGGGGTGTGGTGGTAAAGGAGGTCCAGGTCGTGGATGGCGAGGGCTTCGACTTTCGGGACGCTCAAGCGCTGGAGGCTGTCTTCGAAACTACGCATGACGCCGGCGCGGGTGTAATCGAAGTGGACCTCGAAGGGCAGGCCGCCTTTCCAGGTGGCTGCCGCCTTGAGGTCGGGTCCCCGGCGAAGCACGCGGCCGACTTTGGTGAGAATCTTTCGGTCGGGTTTGTCGCGCAAGCCTGCGCCGAGGCGGACTTCGCTCTTGCCCGTGCCGTACCAGGGCGCGGTGTCGTAGAGGCGAATGCCAGCGCCGTAGGCGGCGTCAATGGTGTCGAGGGACTCGCGTTCGGAGATGGTGATGAAGAGGTCGCCAAGGGGGGCGCAGCCCATGCCTAGCTTCGGGAGATTCATGATGGCTCCGCTAATTTTTCCACGTTTGGGATGGCAATGAGCAGGATGACAAGTCCGATGGGATAAAGGATGCCGCAGACGAGGAAGACGGGGGTGAAGGAAACGGCGTCAACGATGTGGCCGACGGCGAGGTTGGCGAGGAAGCCCCCGAGGCCACCGGCGGTGCCCGAGAGGCCTACGACGGTGGCGACGGTGGAGGTGGGGAAGAGGTCGGCGATGAGAGTCATGTAGTTGGTCATCCAAAAGCCATGAGCGAACATCAGAACGCCGAGCAAGAGGACGGCGGCGCGCGCGTCGGGTGCATATAGGGCGAGGATGCTGACGGGAGTGATCGTCGCGGCGGCGCTGAGGATAGTCTTTCGCGTGCGGCCAATAGGCCAGCCGCGGCGGATGAGCGAGTCGGAAAGATAACCGCCGAGCAGGGAAGAGACGCCGAGGCAGAGGAATGGGATCCAAGAGAGGGCGCCGATTTCCGCGAGCGAGGCGCCGCGTTCCTTGCTCAAATATTGCGGGATCCAGAACATGTAGACGTAGAAGACCGGGTCCAAGAGGAAGCGTGTAAGAACCAAGCCCCAGACTTCCTGGCGGGCGAGGATGCTTTTCAGGGGCCATGGTTTGGCGGATGATTCTTGCACGGGGGCTTGGGCGGGAAGGCGGAAGAGAGTGAACCAAGCGAGCAGCCAGAGGATGCCAATGGCGCCTGTGGCGAGAAAGGCGCCGCGCCAGCCGAAGCTCGCTTCGGCCATAACGATGAGAGGCGGGGCGAGAACCGCGCCGAAGGCAGAGCCGCCCGTGGTGGCGATGCCCATGGCGAGCGCGCGTTCGCTTTTCCCAAACCATTCGAGGACCCCTCGGCCTGCGCCGGGGAAGCAGCCGCCTTCGCCGGCGCCCAGCAGGAGGCGGAAGGCCGTAAGTTGTGTGGCGTTCTGCGTGACGGCGTGCAGGAGGCTGGCGATGGTCCAAAAAAGAACGCTCAGGCCCAAGCCGAGCTTGGTGCCCCAATGATCGATGAGGCGCCCGCCGAGGGTGAACATCACGCTGTAGGCGAGAGTAAAGGCGGCGACGGCCTGTGCGTAGTCCGTATTGCTGAGTCTCAATTCCGCGAGGATCTTGGGCGCGAGCACGCTCAAGACTTGGCGGTCGAAGAAGCTAAGCGCCGAGGCCAGGAAGAGCAACGCCGCGATGAGCCAGCGGTAGTGGTTAGACATTTACGCGGTGGGTACGATGACGTTCTCTATGTTGAGCGCTTCGGCGATTTTCTGGATGGTTTCCGCGCGGTGGCCGATGCCGAGGGCGAAGTGGTGCGTGGGGCCTTCAGCGACCCAGCGCTTCAAGAACTTGCGAATGTCCTGGCCGAAGTAGCCGCGCGTGTTCGTGTTGCCCGTGGCGGGGATCAAGCCTTTGCGTGATTCGCCTTCGGCGAGGATGAACTTGAACTTGCCTCCATAGGTGACGCCGACGCTGAGCATGGTGATGGGGCCGGCTTTGATGTGGAATTCAACGCTGGCGCCGGAACCGGGCTTGCCGTGGTACTTCAAGAGGCTGCGCAGGACGGGTTGGCCTTCGGCAATGTTGATGTGGTGCGGGCCATCGTGGCCGACGAGTACGAAGTTCTCTTGGAAGTCGACGGGATGGAATTCCGCGAAGCTGCCTCCGATTTCGAGGCGGTCTTCGATGAGCATCGCAATGCAGGTTTTAAGGTCCGACTCGCCGCACATGGGGAAGCCTGCGGCGGTGAGCAGGGAGTTGCCGACGATCAGGTTCGTCACGACTTGCCGTAACGGGCTGTCGGGGAGGCCTTCGTAGTAGTAGGCGAGGCCGTCGAGTTCGTACTCTTCGACGAAACGGTCGAGGGCGACCGAGGCGCGAGCGGCGGTATCGAGATCGGCGTTGGTGAGTTTGACGGTGAGTGGATCGGAGACGGGATCTGGAGTGTGGAAGAGGCGGAGGATGTCCTTCTTTTTCGCTTCGATGTCGCGCTCGCTCGCCTTGTTCCACTGGCGGAGCAGGGCGTCGGCTTCGGTTTGCACGATGTGGCATCCGAAGGCGGCGGTAAGAGCGGTTTGGTCGGTTTGCATGTCGAGCATGTGCTCGATGGGGTGGCCGAAGTGGCCGATGCGGGCGGACTTTAAGTCGTGCAGCACGCGCGCGATCTGGCACCATTCGGCGAGTTCGGCATCCGCCTGGGCGTCGCCCTCCCGAATGCCGAGGATCACGGGGGGAGGCTTCTTGCCCATGCGGATCGCCACACCGGTGAACTCGGGAACGCTGCAGAAATCGTCGTTGCAGAGTTGCATGTAGGTGTTGGCCTTGGCGTAGTCCATGGCGGCCAAAGGCTGCAGCGCGACTAGGACGATGGGGATGTCGAGGTCGCGGATCAGGATGCCGAAGGTCGCCGAGGTGGCGTAGGTGACCATGTCGCAGAAGATGAGATCGAGGTTCGCGGCTTTGAGCTGATTGCGGAGAGCATAGGCGGATTTGGCGGTATCCACCATGCCGAAGCTGATGACGTTAACGCCGTTGGCCTTCACTTTGGCTTCGAGTTGCGCGAGCTTGCGGTGCATCTCGTCCAGGAGGCCGTCGAACTGATTCCAGTAAGTGTAGTGACCGACGCCGAAGATGCCCACGTTAGCGTTGAGTGCCTTGCGGCGAGGGATAACGGGTGTGACGGCCATAGGCCATTCAGCATATCTTGAAGAGGATTCGGCCATGATCCTCGACGCGCATATCCATCTCTTCGACCCCACTCGATCGCAAGGCGTGCCGTGGCCGGGGAAGACGGCGTTGCCTGCGACGTCGGCGAAACTGCGCGAAGTGGCCGAGCCGCATGGTGTGGTGGGCGCGATTCACGTTGAGGCGAGCCCGTGGCTCGAAGACAACGATTGGGTACTGAAGACGATTGAGGACGACGCCTTTATGGTGGGCATGGTGGGGAACCTGGACCCGCTGGATGCACAGTTTGGGAAGCGGCTCGAGCGATATGCCCGGCACAAGAAGTTTCTTGGTATTCGATATGGAAACTTGTGGGGCAAGGACTTGGCCAAAGACGTGGAGAAGCCTCGCTTCCTGGACGCGATGTTGGAGGTAGCTCGTGCTGGCTTGACGCTCGATTCCGCGAACCCGACGAATGAGCTGCTAGCCGGACTCTTGCGCTTAAGCGATGCTGTGCCGGACTTGCGTATCGTTATCGATCATTTGCCGAGTTTGGCCGCGCCGGATTTGCAGGTCTTACGCGCGCTGGCCAAGCGGACGGTGTTTGTGAAGGTTTCGATGTTTCCGAAGGGGACGGAGTCTTTGGCGGCGGAACGAATGGCGTTGGCGCTTGAAGTCTTTGGGCCGGAGCGAGTGATCTTCGGAAGCGACTGGCCGAATAGCGCCGGCAACTGGCGAACTTATGCACAGGCAGTGCAGTTGGTGCAGCCGTTCTTTACGGCAAAAGCGCCGGGATACTTTGCGGCAAATGCGCGGGCGGCGTACCGTTTAGGCTCACGAGTTTGAGTTGGCCGCAGGCGGCCGAAATGTCTTCGCCTCGGGTCTTGCGTTCATAGCAAGGCATGGCGCGGGCGACGATTTCGTGAAAGGCGTGGACACGGGCCGGAGGGGGCTTCGCGAAATCGAGGCCGGGGGCGGCGTTCCACGGGAGCAGGTTCACCACGGCGGGGATGCCCTTCAAGAGTTCGACTACGCGGTGAGCATCGGCGTTGGAGTCATTGACGCCGTCCAAGAGAACGTACTCGAAGAGGATGCGTTCGGCGCGCTTGACGGGGAAGTCGCGGCAGACGCGGATCAGTTCGTCGAGGCGGTACTTGCGCGTGATGGGCATCAGCCTTTCGCGTTGTTCCTGATGCGAGGCGTTGAGGCTGACGGCGAGGCGAGGGCGTTGGGCGTGCTGGCCGAGTTCGATCATTTTGGGCAGGATGCCTGATGTGGAAAGGCTAATGCGGCGCGGCGCCAAAGACAGGCCGCGTTGGTTGGTCATGATCCGGTGGGCTTGGAGGACCGCATCGAGATTCAAGAGTGGCTCGCCTTGGCCCATCAGTACAACGTTTACTGGGCGTGATTTGACGTCGATGTTCTTCTCGTGGACGAAGAAGGCCGCTTGGCTGGCGATCTCTTGGGCGCTCAGGTTGCGCTCCAGGCCCATCTTGGCGGTGAGGCAAAACTGGCAATCGACGGCGCAGCCGACCTGGCTGGAGATGCAGATGGTGTCACGCGCTTTCTCGGGCAGGAAGACACTCTCCACGCTCTTGCCATCGGCAAGCGTGAAGAGGACGCGTTCGGTGCCATCCGAACTCCGGTAGCGGGTAGCGGGCGTCAGTGGAAGGCCGTGCACTTCTACTATCTTCGCTTGATAGGATGACCGCATGATGATGCTGACTCTTGCAGTGGCCACATTGGTGGCGCAGGCCGTTCCCAGTTCCTACGCGGTGCCGACCCAGTTTGAGCGGGTGGTGATTGTGCGTTGCAAGAACGGGACCGACCTTCTTGAGGAGTTGCGTAAGCAAGCCAAGGAGCAGAAGATTGAGAACGCGGTGATCCTGGGAGGCTTTGGGAGCGTTACGGCCAGCCATTATCACGTGGTGGCGAACGCTACGATTCCGGCGAAGGACGACTTCATTAAGGACTCAAAAAAGCCAGCCGACATTCTCAACATGCAGGGCGCGATCTTGAACGGCAAGGTGCATGCGCACATGACGTTGGCAGGTAGCGGCCCGGCATATGGTGGCCATCTGGAGCCGGAGACGAAAGTGTTTACCTTTGCGATTGTGACGCTAGGGGTGTTGCCGTCGAAGCTGGATCTCCGGAAGCTGGATGACCAGCATCATCGCTAAACATTCGGCAGCATTGCCGTAATCAGCTTGATGAAGCGGTCGCGGACTTCGCGTCCGGTTTCGAGGACCTCTTCGTGGTTGATCTTCTCGTTGGTGATGCCGGCGGCCATGTTGGTGACGCAACTGATGCCTAGAACTTCGGCACCCATGTGATTGAGCGCGATGCATTCGGGGACGGTAGACATGCCGACCAGATCCGCGCCGATGATGCGGAGGTAGCGGATCTCGGCGGGGGTCTCGTAGGTGGGTCCGCTGAGGCAGGCGTAGACGCCTTGGTCCAAATGAAGGCTTAGCTTTTTGGCGGTGTCGAGGGCGAGCTGGCGGAGCCGGGGCGAGTAGGCGAAGGTCATGTCGGGGAAGCGGGGCCCGAGAGTATCGTCGTTGGGGCCCAGCAAGGGGTTCGTGCCTTGGAGGTTGATGTGGTCCGTGATGAGGACCAGCGCGCCGCGGGCGTAGGTCAGCTTGATGCCGCCAGCGGCGTTGGTGAGGATGACTTTCCTTGCGCCCAGTTTGGCGAGGACGCGGACTCCGAGGACGCACTTGTCGATGGAGTGGCCTTCGTAGTAGTGTGCGCGGCCGCTCATGACGGCGACGCGGCGGCCGTTGATCGTGCCGAAGACGAGTTTGCCGGCGTGGCCGACTGCAGTGGAGCGAGGCCAGCCGGGGATGTCTTCGTAGGGGATGACGGTGGGGTTCTCGACGGCGTCGGCGAAGGGTCCGAGTCCGGAGCCTAGGACGATGGCGATCTCGGGTTTCTCGGGCAGCTTGGCGCTGAGGTAGTTGAGTTGTTCGTTCATTGTCTTTCTAGAGAAGCATTCCCGCTATGCAGGCGGACATGAAGTTGGCCAGCGTTCCGGCCGCGACAGCCTTCAGGCCGAGGCGGGCGATGTCGGACTTGCGGGTGGGCGCCAAGGCGCCGATGCCGCCTACTTGGATGGCGATGGAACTGAGATTGGCGAAACCGCAGAGTGCGAAGGTTGCAATCGTGAACGAGCGCGGATCGAGGCCGGCTTTCGCTTGGCCGAGTTCGATGAAGGCTACGAATTCGTTCAGCACGAGCCGCGTACCGAGGAATTGACCGATGGTGCGGCAATCGTTCCAGGCGACGCCCAAGAGCCAAGCGATTGGCGCGAACGCGTAGCCAAGGATTTGTTGCAGAGTAGGAAGTCCAATGCCGGAGAGGATGCCGTTGAGCAGCGCGATCAGGCCCAGGAAGGCAATGAGCATGGCGCCAATGTTGAGGGCGAGTTGGAGACCGTCGCCGGCGCCGCGGGCGGCGGCGTCGATGACGTTGATGCCGGGCTTCTCGACTTCGAGTTTGACGTTGCCTTCGGTTTCTGGGACGCCAGTTTCGGGCACCAGCATCTTGGCCAGCATGATGGTGGCGGGGGCGGTCATGATTACGGCCGTGAGCAGATGCTCGATGGAGACGCCGGCGAACTTGACGTAGGCGGCCATCACCGCGCCGGAGACGTGCGCCATGCCACTGGTCATGATGGTGAAGAGTTCGCTTTCGGTGAGCTTGGGCAAGAAGGGCTTGATGGTGAGCGGGGCTTCCGTTTGGCCCATGAAGATGCTGGCGGCGACGTTGGTGGATTCCGCGCCGGAGCCGCCCATGGTGCGGCGCATGACTTGGGCCATGGCGCGGATGACGATCTGCATGACGCCGAAGTAGTAGAGGACGCTGAAGACGCTGGCGATGAAGATCACGATGGGCAGGACTTGGAAGGCGAAGATGACGCCAAACTGCCCGCTGCCTTTGCCGAGTTCGTTACCGAACATGAAGGCGGCGCCTTCTTCGGAGTAGTGGAGGAGCGCGTTGACGGCGGCGGAGGCGGCTTGGAAGACTTTGCCGAAGGGGGTTTTCAGGACCAGGAGCGCGAAGCCGAACTGGAGGCCGAGGCCCCAGAAGAGGAGGCGCGGTTTGATTTTGTGCCGGGCGGAGGAGAACAAGTAGCAGCCGCCGACGATGGCAATCAGGCCTAATAGTCCAACGAAGCGATCCATAGGAAACCTTGCTAGCTTAACGCAGGGGGGGACGTGGTGTCCCCCCTTGCTGTGTTGGCAGGGGCCGGGCGTGGGTATTCGATTTTCAGAGAGCTGGGGCGCTTGGACTGCTGGGCGCCTTATTGGTTGGGGCGTCGTTTTTAAGGGACACACGCCTGGCCCTTCACGGGCCAGGGCTCGTATGTCCCCGGGGTGGGTGGCGGGTGGGTTGTTCTGCTTGGCTCCTTCCTCTGCGTACTTCCCTCTGCGTACGTCACTAGGCGGCTAGTTCATCGGGGCCTTCGTGGAGCCATTGCCAGAAGTTGTCTTCGTCGAGTTTGGTCCATTCGAAAAAGGCGCGGCGGCGGTAGTCGCTGCGGTCCGAGGTGTCCATGACTAGTTCTTTGGTGAATGGCTTCAATCCTGGCCAGACGGCCCAGAAGTCGGCTTTGGTCAGAATCGGTTTGGGTTTCCAGGGGGCCATGGGGTCAGGTTTTGAATCTTCTGTTTTTGCCGTAGTTTCGCTTTTTTGCATTGGCAATGGCTCTTGGGGGGCTGCTGCTTCCGGGTTGGGGATGTCACTGGTGGGCAGGTCGGGCCAGTCGATGGCTTCGTGGCGGAGCTTGATGGTTTCGTAGAGGCGGCGGATGACGCGCTGAATTTTCGTGGGCAGGCGATCGAGCTCGCGAGAGAAGAGGTTGAAGGCGGGTTCTTTCGCCAAGGCGACGAAGGCGCGGGCTTCAATGGTGCGTTCCGTGGGGTCAGCGCCTGAGGGGTCGGCGTAGGCGGTCTTGCATTGGCGGAGGACTTCTTCGCGCATGGCTTCGGCGTAGAGACTTTGCACCTTTTGGAAGCGGAATTGGAGGGAGGCTAGTTGCTGGACGAGACCGCATTCGGTGGGGCCGACGGGGCGATATTCCTCGAGGAAATCGTGGAGAATATTGACGTATAAATCCTGTTCGGAGGGGGTGTTGTAGGCGAGGTCTTTGGAATAGAGCCCGTGTTTGAAGTTGTTGGAGGCGCGGCGAAGCTTGGGAGCGCGGTCGGGCTGGGGTTGGTTCCAGGGGGCGTCGGCGTATTGGTCGGGAATATTGTTGGACATATGCCTTGGCATTAGTTTGGCATTACTTGGGAATTATTTTCAATAAAATTCACGAAAATTTTAAAATTATTTTTGCTTTGTTTGGAATGGGTTGCGCGTTGCACGGAGGGATGGTGGGTGGGGCGTTAATAGGGTTGGGTCATGCAAAGTATTGCCCTGGATGGAATTGTGAACGCAGTTGAGCTGGCTCAGACGGCTATGAAATTCGTGCCGGATGGGAAGCAAATGGAAGTTTTGAGCTCGCGGAGCCGGCGGCTCTTGTTGAATTGTTCGCGGCAGTGGGGGAAGTCGACGACGGCGGCGTGGAAGGCGGCGCATCGGGCGGTGTTGGAGGCGGGGTCGCTGGTAGTGTTGGTGAGCCCGACGGAGCGGCAGACGGGGGAGTTGTTTCGCAAGACGGGGCAGGCGCTGGAGGAGATGGGGTTCGAGCGGAAGAGCGACGGCACGCATAGCTTGAGCTGGGTGTTGCCGAATGGGAGCCGCATTTTGGGCGTGCCGGGGACGGAGGCGACGGTGCGCGGGTACTCGGCGGCGAGCCTGGTGATCGTGGATGAGGCGGCGCGCGTGGAGGATGAGTTGTATCGCAGCTTGCGGCCGATGCTGGCGGTGAGTAACGGCGATTTGATTTTGTTGAGTACGCCGTTTGGCGAGCGCGGATTTTTCTGGCGCGAGTGGGTGGAGGGCGGCGATAGCTGGACGCGGTTGAGCGTGTCGGCGCAGGATTGTCCGCGGATCTCGCGGGAGTTTTTGGATGGAGAGTGGAAGTCGATGGGCGATCAATGGTTCCGGCAAGAGTATTTGTGCGCGTTCATTGGGATGGAGAATCAGGCGTTCCGCCGGGAGTGGATGGAGCGCGCCAAGGAAGAAG
>VFQP010005733.1_pt1 | contig 10632 bp, 7 predicted proteins | sample 3512351 | NCBI WGS metagenome assembly VFQP01 (sample SAMN10412372, study PRJNA504923) | tailings metagenome | isolation source: Relicate 1 Philex TSF1 revegetated site | place: Philippines: Tuba, Benguet | collected 2017-08-29
CCAACGCGGCTCCTCCGCCGGATGCCACCTTCGTCAACAAGATTCATTACACGGCGCAGGCAACCTACAACGGCAAGACCGAAAACCTCACGACGACAGACGCCACGAGTGCCGGATTCACGACCACCGGTGCAGTGACCACGGGCGGCGCCCAGACCAACTCGCCGCTTGAGCTAGCCGTCGACATAGCCGCCACGCCGGCCAACAAGTTCCTTGTCAATGGCGGCTACACCGACACCATAACGGTGACACTCACGCCATCGCCTTGAAAATGCCCATGTGGCGCGGTCCTCTCCAATTTGGTGAGAGGACCGCGGGGGTTAAGTGCGGCGGCCGGTTAGGCCGCCCATCTCAGTTTGGGCAGATCGGTTCACCCGGACTTGATCCGGGAAGCTCGTAAAACTACGACGCTTGCCTCTGCTGGGCGATCTCACAATCCGAAAGCACGACGGATGCTGGCCTTGGCGGAAGGCCTCGTCCGGTCGGGGCTAGTTCTTGCGTAGTGTGTTGGGGGCGCGTTGGATGCGTGAAGTGCGTAAAGTTGGCTATCTCATTCCTATCGCTGTTCTCGCGGCCTTGGCTACTGCCGCGCCAGTCACAGCCGCCTCAGTGAGCCCGATTCAACTCGAAATGAAATCCGCCGGGCCGGCGAGCCGTACCCAGGTTACCGTCACTAACCCCAGCGAGGGGCCGCTCCCGCTCGAGGCGACTATCAAGCGCATCGAACTCAGCGAGAATGGCGAGCAGCAGCTCTCGAAGGGCGACGACTCGTTCCTGGTCTTTCCACCGCAGGCGATGGTGCCGCCTGGCGGCACACAGGTTTTCCGGGTGCAATGGGTCGGCGAGCCTCAGCTGCAGGCAAGCCAGAGTTTCATGCTGTCGCTCTCGCAGGTCCCGGTCAAGCTGCCCAAGGGACAGGCTGCCGTGCAAGTGGTCATGAGCTTCGGCGTACTCATCAATGTGGCCCCACCGCAGGGGCTGTCCCAGCTAAATCTCGTCGGCACCGGCATCGCTGTCGAGGCGCCCGGCAAACACCACCCAACCATCACCGTCGAGAACCCGACGGCCGTGCATGCGCTGTTGCAGCAGGCCACCATCAAGCTCAAGGGCGGCGCCTGGTCACAGACGCTGACACCCTCCGAGATCGGCCGAAATATCGGCACCGGCCTAGTGCAGCCCGGCAAGCGGCGCACGTTCACCCTTCCCGTCGACCTGCCGGCTGGCGTCAGCGACGTGCAGGCGAGCATCGACTATCGCCCGAAATAACCGGGGCTGAAAGGCAGGCGAAATCACACAAACGGGCGCGTGATGCGTGCACAGGCCAGGAGCGAGGCTGCCAACGGGGCGCTGCGGCTCTCTGTTGCCTTGCTCATAGTGCTTGCCGGCGTCGGAGGCTTGATTGTGCCGGTCTCGCCCGCCCACGCCGTGAGAACCGAGGAGGCGGGGCCCGAGCCTTCTATGTCCCGCGCGCTGCGCACGGGTCGCGGAACCAACCGCAATGTGGCGGTGCTCTTCGACAGCACTCTGCTCGGCGAGATCATGCTGCGCATCGAGGCCGACGGTTCGGCGCGGGTGGCAAAGGCGGCGCTGATCGACATGCTGCTGCCCGCGATCGGTAAGGACAAAGCCGCCCTGTCGCGGCTCGAGCTCATGCCGGAGACGAAGGGGTTAGTCAGCCTGTCTGCACTTCAGACCGCTGGCTTCTCGATCGGCTTCGACAATAAGCAGTTGCGGCTCGAGCGGGCCCCGGCTGCCGAGCCAAAACAATCGCGGAAGCCGGACCCCACCCCAGCCAAGCGTGTGTCGCTGCTCGATATGGGGCTGTCGAGCGGCGGCAAGCAGCTCGGTAACATCGCGGTGCAAGTGCACGGCTCGCGGACCATCATGCTGCCCAAGGCGGCGCTCATCGATATGCTGACGCCCGTGTTCGACCAGAGCGCCTTGGCGCAATTGGAGTCCATGCCGGAGGCGGACGGCCACGTCGCCTTGACTGACCTCAAGGCAGCGGGATTTGGGGTCAAGGAAGGGAGTAAAGGGTTCGACATTACGCGCGCGACCACTGGCACGCCGTCGGCTCCCACAATACCTCCCGAGGATCCCGCACCTTCTTCTGCCACCACTGTGCAGCAGGCCGAGGCCCCGCTTCCTATCGGTCCCGAAGGCCGCCCCGTACGCCTGAGGCACGGCGGCGAGACGCTGGGCGAGATCACGCTCCGCTCCGGCAGCGGAAATGCGGTTCTGCTACCCAAGGCCGCGCTCGTCGACATGCTGACGCCGGCCCTGGAGAAGGATAAGGAGACGCTCACCAAGCTTGAAGGGGCGCCCGACAGCGACGGTCAGGTCACGCTCGAGTCTCTCGTCAAAGCGGGCATCGAGGTGCGCCTCGTGCGCGACCGCATCGAGTTCGGCAAGCCGGTCGCTGCCGCCGATCTCGAGGCCAAGGGCTACGCCAAGCCCGTGTCCTCGCGGCTCAATCCAACCGATCGCACGATCGCCATGAATGTGCCGCTCAAGGACGGCGACTCGCAGCTCGCCGAGATCGCCGTGCGCATCGAGCCCGATGGCACCATACTGGTGCCGAAGGCTATGCTCATCCAGGGGCTCGCGCCTGTGCTCGACAAGGCGGCGCTGGCGAGCCTCGAGAAGGTGCCGGACAACAACGGGCTAATTGCATTGGGCGATCTGGGCGGGGCGAGATTCCAGCTGGCCTACGATCCGAACCAACTGGAGCTGGCCTTCAGCCCGACGGTCGCGCAGCGCGCGCAGAGTGATCTCAGCCTGGCGCGCCCGCGCGCGAGCACGAGCGCCCAAGTGGAAAAGCCGGCGATCGTATCGGGCTATCTCAACTTAATCGGCGGGGCCGATTACAATTGGGAAGGAGCGGGACCGACCAGCCTCCACTTCGGTCAGGCGGCAGCGGCCAGTCTCTATTTCGACCTGCAGTCGGCAGTGCGCGTGGGCAGCGTTGTGCTCGAGAACGACGGCAGCGTCGAAGGCGACGTCGACCCGCAGAGCTGCCCCTCAGGCGCCGCCTGCACCTATGTTCACGAGGCGGGTTTCAAGCGGCGCAACTCGCGCCTCGTGTGGGACGATCCAGAGAACTTGTTACGGGTTCAGGTTGGCGACGTGGTGCAGCCATCGGCGACCTTCCAGCGCAACAACGATGTGCTCGGCGTTTCAATCGAGAAATCGCCGCAGAAGCTCGCGCCGGGCGAGAGAACCGGTCCGATGGGGCGCGGCTCGTTCTCGATCGAGCGACCCTCCAACGTGGAGATCCTGATCAATGGGGCAGTCACGCAACGACTGAGCTTGAAGCCCGGCAACTACAATATCAGGGACCTGCCGCTGAATGCCGGTGCCAACGAGATCGAGCTGGTCATCATCGACGATCGCAGCGAGCGCCGCACGCTTAACTTCAATATCTTTTCCGATGGCAACATGCTCGCCGCCGGCACGTCCGAATGGGGCCTGAGCGGCGGCGTCGGCTCCTATTTCGTCGACGGGGAGCGCGCCTATCGGCCGGGCGATTATCTCGCAAGTAGTTTTTACCGCTATGGCGCCAACGACGAATTGACACTCGAGGCCCAGGCGAAAGGCGACATGCAAGTTTTCGAGGGCGGCATGGGCATGCTCGCGGCGACACCCTGGGGCACCTGGGGTCTCTACGGTGCCGCGAGCTCGAGCGAGACGGGCGTAGGGTTAGCCGCGAACCTAAACTGGGATCTGGTTAACTTTCGTGGCTTGCTCAGCAATTGGCGCGCGGAGCGAGAGTCTTTGCGGCTCGCCATCGAGTATCGCACCACAGAATTCCGCACTCCGGGCGAATACGTTACCACAGCGAGCGGCATCCTCTACCCGCAGCTGCCTTACTCACTCCGGCTGAGCGGCTCCTACTCAGTGCCGATCGCCTGGGGCGCCACCGCCAATTTGGCTGCCCGATATGAGTTTGCCGACTCAGAGCAGATCGCGCTCTCTCCGCTCGTCGTGCAAGGCGACCGTTACGGCGCCGACGCGACGTTGTCGAGCCCGCTCGGTTCGTCGCTGAGCGGCAGTATCACTGCCGGCATCTCCAACGAGACCTATCGCTTGTCCCCGACGGCATTAGCGCAGGAGGAGAGCCCCGATCTGCGGGTCATGGTGCGCCTTTTCGCTCGGCCGGGCGACAAGACTCGTTTGAGCGCCAGCTACGATTCGCTCAACAAGGCGAGCTATGTGTCGGGCCAGACCGTTGTGGGCGCCGGTCTGGGGCGTTGGGAGGGGGAGATGAACATGCAGAACGACGGCACCGCACAGAGGGCCATGGCCAATGGCTCGCTGGCCTACTCGGGCAACCGCGGCTACGCGCGCCTTGCTCATACCGGAAGTTTCGATGAGGTCGATTGGGAGCAGGCGAACCCCACGTCGCAAGAGCAGCGCACCTCGCTCCGCTTCGGCACCGCACTTGCTTTCGCGGACAGCCACTTCGCCGTTGGCCAGCCGGTCCGCGGCGGCGCTTTCGCCATCGTGCACCCGCACGAGAGCCTCGCCGACAAGGAGATAACCGTCGGCGCCCAAGGCGATGTCCGCGCGCGCGCCGACGGATGGGGCCCGGCCCTGGTGTCGGACGTTCCGGCCTACAGCCGCAATACCATCCCAGTGGATGTGGCTGACCTGCCTGTTGGCTACAGCCTCGGCACCGGAAACTTCGAGCTCCTTGCTCCATACCGGGCCGGCTACGCGCTCGAGGTCGGCTCGGCAAGCGCGGTCTCGGCCTACGGCACGCTGCTGCTTGCTGACTCTTCGCCCGCCGCGCTCATCACAGGAATCGCCCACCCGATCGACAACCCGCTCAAGAAGGTGTCGGTCTTCACCAACAAGGTCGGCCGCTTCAGCGCCGAGGGCCTCTCCCCGGGCAAGTGGGTGATCGAGATGGCGACCGATGGCGAGCCGACCCGGTACGAGATCGAGGTGCCGCAGGGGACGGACGGCTTGTTCGTCGCTGGCGTCTTGCGGCCTTTGGGGACGGAGACCCGATGAACTTTAAGCTCATTGCACTGGCCGCTCTTCTGGTCGCGAGCTCAATTTCCGAGCCGGCCGAGGCCGCTTGCTCACCCGGCGATATCACGGGCATCAGCTTCGCTCCGAGCGCCACGCTCGCTCCTTACAATCCCTTCGCGAACTTTTCGCCCAAGTTGGTCACGGTGAGCGTGTCTGCCTCCGTCAGCTGCACCATCGAGCTCGCCTTTTTATCCCCCACGCTGCCGGCGCGAATGACGGGCCCGGCGCAGCTCAACTACGATGTCGGGCTGGCGGGCAGTGCCACTTCGCTCGTGTTCGCCGGCGGCAGTCCGCCGGTCACAGTGCCGATCGTGATCGCTGGACCGGGCAATCCCGGCACGACGACCGTCCAGATCAATTTGCCGGCCGGGCAGGTTGTGGCCGACGGCGCCTACGGCGACGGGAACCTAATGGCCCAGGTGTTCGACAAGACCGGCTCGGCCTTCACGCTATTGCAGTCTCAAAGCATGCCGGTTAGCGGGTCGGTCGCCAAGGTCTGCCAGTTCACCGCCCCCACCAGTCCCACCCTCAGTTTCACCTCAGCCATCGCCAACGGTTTGCCGAACCCGGGTTACCAGCCCTCTGTCACGTTTAACGGCGTGAGCTGCACGGCGCCGACACTCGTGCGTCTGTCGGGCGCCGCTCTGCAGCTGCAGCCGGAGGCCAGCGCGCCGGGTTTCGATAACTTCATTCATTATCGCGCCAGCGCCAGCTTCAATGCCGCGAATGCGGTGCTGGACACCAGTGTGGCCAGCGAGGCTTCGTCGGTCACGCGTAACACCATGGCGGGGGCCACGGTCAACGGCTCCATCGTTGTCGACGTCAACCTGCTGGCTGGCAAGCCGCTCCTGGCCGGGACGTATGCCGCTATCCTGACCGTCTCGGTCGATCCCAACCCGTGAACAGGGCGGGCGCTGGCCGAGCGATGGCAGCCGTGTTCCTTCTGGCCGTTGCGCGCCTCACGGGTGATGAAACCGCAAGGGCATCTCATGCGCAAAAGCACACCGGGCCGGAATTGACCACGGCCTCGCCAACCAGCGCGGCATCAACCGGGGCCAACGTGAGCGGCGCGCCGACGAAGGCGATGCGGACTGAGGCAAACAGGCATGAACACTTGGCCCTTCGTCTCCGCCTGCTACTGAAGGAAGGTCTGTGGCAAGTGGCTGATGACGACGCAGATCGCCGTCATCTTCTGTGACACGTCCAATCCGACATAGCAGGTCATCGAGCAGCCTCCGACGTGCAAAGAGCCGAGCAATGGCGCTCGGACCGCGGCACTATGGAGGATCACGCTCCGCCGCGATTACCCGATGTCCACACATGGCCCTTGGCGTCACCAGCACAATGTCTGCTTTGCAAGGGCGTGCCGTCGTGCTGGCGGGTTCGCATTCGAAGCGGTGAGGAGGTCGGCCCCATGACGGCTTTCTCGGCGAAGCTGACATAATGCCCTGACCGCTTAGTCCCAAAAGCGGAAGTTGGCGCCCAATGATCGGAGAGGCCAATGGCGTCGCCGATCACGTCTGCTGATTGGGTATTGCGTCAGATGTCGGCCTTCTCCCCGATCCATTCACCTCGATACCTAGGTAGCGAACAGCTCTCTCGATCTTCGAATGACCGATCAGCCCGCCTCGCCTGTTCGAATGCGCTCCTATTCGCCGGCAGGTAGCCGGACAGAGGCCACGAGGCCTCCCAGAGCGGATGGTCCGAGATTGATCGTGCCGCCGTAGAGTGTGACCAGATCGCGTGCAATAGCGAGCCCAAGTCCTGACCCTACGCCTTGGGTATCCCAACGTTCTCCGACATTGAAAACGACCTCGTGAGCCTCCGGCGGCAAACCCGGACCGTCATCCGAGACGGAAATATCGATCAAGCCGTTTTCCAGCGTGGTGGCTGAAACGCGCACCTGCGTCTGCGCGTACTTGCCGGCGTTATCTAGCAAATTTCCGAGAATTTCCTGGAGGTCTTGGGCTTCGCAGGCAACGCGAAGCGAAACAGGAACCTCCACGTCGAACCGAAGCTCCCGGGGCACGTAGATGCGGGAAATCGCAGCGACAACGTCAGTCACGACATCACGAACATCAGCGGACGCCCCAGGTGAGAGGCGGCCCGCCACGATGCGCGCCCGTGTCGTCTGGTAGTCAATCTGAGTCCGCATCTTGTGGCACTGCTCCAAGATCGTCTCTGCGCTATTGCCGCAGCCACCTTCTTTGAGCCGATAGGCTTCGTCCGTGAGGATCGCGAGTGGTGTCTTGAGCCCATGCGCGATGTTTCCGGCCTGGGTTCGCGCCCTCTGCACCAACTCGGTCGTTGATGCAAACATCGAGTTCAGATTGTCGACAAGCGGCTGCACTTCCGACGGATAACTGCCCGGCAAGCTCTTCAGACGGCCCGAGCGCACCTCCTGCAGCGCCACACTGAGTTGCCCCAGAGGGCGCATCGCGTAGAGAATAAGGAGCGCCGCGGCCGCGACCATCGACAACCCTAACGCGGTCAAAGACCACGACAGCGTGTTGTTGAAACTGTTCACCACAGTGTCGAGGTGGCGCTTGTCCGTCCCAATGATGAACTGGACAGGCGGTTTGCCGGGATTCTTCCACTCGAGGCTTTCCGCAACGAGTAATTCTCCTGTCGGGCCTGCAATGCGGTGCGTATGGACACCCACGTCCGAACGCCCGTCGGGTGGGGTGACCAGCGGAGCTGCCTTCATGGATGGAGAGCGCGCGAGAACATCCCCTTGCTGCTGGATCTCCCAATAGTACCCAGAATTCTCGACATCATAGCGTGGGTCGCTCAATGCAGCGCGCAGCACGGCTTGGCCATTCTCGATACGTGTCAGACGCTTGAGCTCTGCGAGGTGCACAAACAGCTCATCGTCGAATTGGCGAGTGACATGAGACCGGAAAACGGTGGAGAGGATCAGCCACGCAAGCAGCATCCCGAACGCGATCCACGCAGCCGCGGCAGCGATGAGGCGGTTTCTGAGGCTGGCAGGTTCTTTCATCGCCTAGTCCATCCGGTATCCGAGGCCGCGGATCGTCTTGATCAGGTCGGCCCCGAACTTTCGGCGCAGGCGGCTGATGTAGACTTCGATGGTGTTCGACTCCCGGCTCTCATCTAGGCTGTAGAGGTGCTCAGTCAGCTCAGCTTGGGAAATGACCCGACCAATGCGGTGCATGAAATAGTTCAGCATGCGCAGCTCCTTGGCCGTGAGTTCGATCGGCTGTCCATCGAGTAGAGCCATTCCGGCGCCCGTATCGAGCGTGATTCCCTTGTGCGTAAGCGTAGCACTCGCCAGACCCGCGGAACGCCTTATGAGAGCATTGAGACGCGCCGCGACCTCGGGGATGTGGAACGGTTTCGTGATGTAGTCGTCGGCGCCGGCATTGAGGCCATCAACTTTCTCAGGCCAGGAGCCGCGAGCCGTCAAGACGAGCACCGGCATCTTGTGGCCGCCGGCGCGCCATTTGCGCAGAACATCGAGCCCCGACATCTGCGGAAGTCCGAGATCCAAAACAACGGCATCATAAGTCTCTTCCGTTCCCATGACGTAGCCGTCGGCGCCGTTGTCGGCTCGTTCGACGGCAAAGCCCGCCGCATCCAGCCCTTCAGCAAGACGCTTGGCCAATTCGGGGTCGTCCTCGATGAGGAGAATGCGAATGGCGCACCTCTTTGGCGATATCTGTCGCGGGTTGATATCACAGCCCTCCTGAATTGGGGCTTAAAAGCCGGCATGTTCAGCCCGACTGCAGGTTCAGTTCAGATCTAATTCAGCTTCGCGCCGCACATCGCCACTCCAGGACCAAATGTTGTGTCGGAGGCGAACATGGACGGCATGGAATCGGCGGCAGCGGCTGTCTTACTGGGAGTGGTATGCCTCGGGACCGTCGTGCCTCTGCGGGCTGAAGCTCGCGATATTTCAGTTTCGCCGACGCAAATCGAACGAATGGAGATCCTCGTCGTGTCGGCTCAACCGACCGACGAGACTGTCGTGGCGCTATTGCCGGGAACGGTCGTGCCGGCGCTCAACGCGCGCATTGTTGCTGCCGCCCCATTCGGGGGCACGGTCACGCAGGTCAAGGTTCTGCCGGGCGAGCGCGTCAGTAGAGGGCAGGATCTGGCTGTAGTGTCGAGCCGCGAGTTGCTGGAAGCGGCGTCGAGCCTCGCTCAGGCGGAAGCTGAACTTCAGGCTGCAGATGCCGTCGCTCGCCGCCGGCGCGATCTTGCCGACAAGAACATTCAGAGCCCGACTATGGCCGAGGAGGCCGAAGCACAAGTTAGCAAGATCAAGGCGGTCATAGACCAGTACCGACGCACACTTGTCATTGGCGGCATTAGCAGCACGAGTCCGGGTCATTACACCGTCAAGGCGCCCGAAGCTGGACGCGTCGTCGAGGCAAGTGTCATGCCCGGCGACAAGATCGAAGCCATGGCTCCTGCCGTCACCATCGATACCAGCGATGAACTCTGGATCGAGGCGCAGTTGCCTGCCCATCTCGTCAGCCGCATCGCGCCGGGCGACCGTATCAAGGTCATCGACGGACCGGAAGGTAAGGTCGTGTCGGTGGGCGGCTCGCTCGACAAGCTGACGCGCTCCGCCAAGCTGATCGCGAGCGTTCCCGCCGAAAGTGGGCTTCTGCCAGGGCAGATGGTGACACTCAGCGTCGTCCAGAAAGCCGTGACGGGCGCGCGCTCGGTTCCCTCAAGCGCGGTGGCTCGCATCAATGGGATCGAAGGGGTGTTCGTCCGCAGCGAGACGGGTTTCATCCTGACACCGGTCAAGGTTGAAGGGCGTTCGCCCTTGGCGGCCACCGTGATCGGCAACATACCCGAGAGCGCCGCGGTTGCAGCGAGCGGCCTGCCGCAACTCGAGCAGATGCTGGACGCGGAATAGCTCATGCTCGACCGCCTCATCAGCTTTTCGTTGACGCAACGTGTCTTTACCTTGCTTCTGGCAGGTGCCGCAGCGGTTGCCGGCGCATGGGCCTTTCGCACGATTCCGATCGATGCCTTCCCGAATATCTCGCCTGTCCAGGTGAAGATGATCCTGAAGGCACCCGGCATGACGCCGGAAGAGGTCGAGACGCGCGTAATTAATCCCATCGAGATGGAGTTGCTCGGTATTCCGAGCCAGACCATCCTTCGCTCGGCCGCCAAATATGCTATCGCAGACATCACCCTCGACTTCGAGGACGGCACCGACATCTATTGGGCGCGCCAGCAGGTCGCCGAACGCCTCAATGGCGTGAGGGATCAGTTGCCAGCGAACATTTCGGGCGGCTTAGCCCCCGTATCGACGCCGCTCTCCGACGTCTTCATGTTCACCATCGATGGCGGCACCCTCTCGCTTGAAGATCGGCGCAGCCTGCTCGACTGGACGATCCGCCCCGCCCTACGCACCATCCCCGGCGTCGCCGATGTGAATGCGCTCGGGGGCATGGTCCGCACGTTCGAGGTTGTCCCGGATGCGAAAGCGATCGCCGGCGCCCGGCTAGGCGTCGAAGACATTCTCAAAGCGATCGACGAGGCCAACCGCAACGACGGCGCGGGGCGTCTGAGCGAGGGTGAAAAAGCACTCGTCGTGCGTGCGGCCGGTGC
>VFQP010005734.1_pt1 | contig 10631 bp, 12 predicted proteins | sample 3512351 | NCBI WGS metagenome assembly VFQP01 (sample SAMN10412372, study PRJNA504923) | tailings metagenome | isolation source: Relicate 1 Philex TSF1 revegetated site | place: Philippines: Tuba, Benguet | collected 2017-08-29
GCTTACACACGGGGGGGGGGGGGGCACCACGCACACGCACAGAGCGGTCGGCGCCACCACGCAGGACCCTCCAGTGATGGTGCGCTCTCTCGACACACAGCCACGGCGACGACGGCGCATACCCACAGAGTGCACGCGGACACAACGCGGTGCACGGGCTGAGCACTTGAGCGGGCGCTGTGTGGTGGTGCATGCAGTGGTGGCGGCTCCCTCCCGTCCCACGCACCTGCAGCGCGCCCAGCAGCGTGAGGGCGTCCTGGGCGGACGAGGCCACCGCCATGACCTTGGCCTTGTCCGACGCCTGGCCCAGCGCCACCAGGTTCTCGGCAGGGATCACCTGCACATCCACCAAGTCCAAGGGTGAGGATTCCGCCGTGCCGCGCCCAACGCACCTCCACATCAGCTCGACAATCAATTGGCGTGCCGCCTCCACCCCACCTCGTCACCACACCCCACACACACACCTTCCAGTCGGTGGCGTCCATGATGAGCGTGGCGGCCTCCTCGCCCTCGGCAGCGCCCCGCACCAGGGCCTCCATGCGGCGCAGGTCGGCCGCGCTCTCCACCCGGCACACGCGCGCCACCTGACGACGGCCAGGCGCAGGCAGCAGGAGGAGCTGTCACGTGGTGGGGGAGCCTGGCCGACACTGCCCTCAGGAAAGAGGCAAGCGCACCTCTTCGCCCGACGTGGCGTTGATCATGACGCGCTGCCCGGGAGGGGCGCCTGGCGGGCCGTGCTGCAGCAGCTGCGTGTAGGTGGCCAGCGGCCTGCATGCACAGTGTGCACACGCCAGCAGCGGAGCAGGGTCAGCCCCGCAGACGACGCACGCACGTGTTGGCCCGGTGGGTGGCGTGCACCGCACCGCCGCTCCTCACCGGCACGCCTCTGCGAGCTCCGCGTCCTCGAACACCGCGGTGCGGACTCCGCCCTCCAGCGCGGCGAGCAGCGTGGCCTGCGAGGGGCGCGTGCGTCAGCGCGCGAAGCTGAGCGCCGCCTTGTACCCACCCATGGACCTGCGTTGAGAGCCAGAAGCGCTCAGTGGCAGGCCCCGCCACGCTACCTTGTCGCACGTCTTGATCCAGAGGTCCTTGGTCGTCGCTTGCGCGGGGACGGGCAGCGGCCGGCGGTGCGGCCGGCGGCGCATCTGTGGGGCCGCCGCATCCGGCAGGCTGCGGGAAACCTCCCGTCCGTGAGTGATTGTGCTCGTGCAGTGCATCTCCTCGCGTGTGGCTGTGGTTCTGGCTGCGCAAATCCTTCGTGTCGTCGATCTCAACTCCCAAAACCGCTCTCCGGCTCGCCACACGCAACGCAACTGGGTCGAGCGCAGGGCCACCGCTGCAGCAGACACCGTCGCATGTCCTCTCACTGCGGGAGTCCTCTTCGCCTCGCAGGAGCTCCTCTTCGCTCGCCGGAAAGATTTAGATTTTGGTGGGCGGCAAGCGGAGCAGCAGGATGGAGCAACTTCACCATTTAGTAGGGTGATGGGTCAATAGGAATGACGCTTACGCGTGCACGCTCCTCTCCGCGGGCATTTCGGATCGCGGCGGCGCGAGCCCACCGTCGTTGATCCTCACAACGCATCAAGGCGGCCCCGGTGCAGTCCTGCGCCGGGGCCGCCTTGACGGCCTTCCTCCTCATCTTCAGAACGCGTACTGCACCGGGGCCGCCTTGATGGCCTTGCGCCTCAGGTAGCCGTGGGCGTGCTGCGTGAAGACCAGCTCCCTGCTGCGGTCGACCTCAAAATCCTCGGAGAACTGGCGCACGTATGCCGTGGCCGCCTCTAGCGGGCCGCCGTGCGCATAGCGCGACAGCCTGCGCATGGCGCACGGCACAGCAAAGGGCGGCGTGTGAGCGCGCCGCCTGAGGCCACGACAACGAGGTGCCTGACAGCACGCGGCAGCCTCACTTGGTGTCCTCCAGGATGCAGTAAGACCCAGGCGTGACGAACGGGCAGTAGAGCTTGGCCTCCGCCTGCAGGTGAGCCGCCAGGACAGGACGTGCAAAGCGCAGGGATGGGCATCGCAAAGGACGGCGCACCAGGCATGTGAGCCCACCACCCCGCACGTGCTTGCCGCCCCGTGCCCCCGCAAGCGCTCACCAGCACGTGCGCCTCGGCGTGGTGGCTGTCGAGCAGCACCAGCACCGACTTGGCCAGCGACGCGGCGGTGCGCACCTGAAGGAAACAAAGGACGAAAGGGGACGCTGACACGCGTGTCTTCAAGGCTGGGCCGTGCCACTCCCTCCGCTCCGGCAAGTCAGGTGCGGGCTGCACACCCCAGGTCGCAGTGGGTGCGCACCTGCTCCCACACCGACTGGTCCATGGTGCTGCCCTGAAGGCACACACGAACAGGCGGTGGCGGACTCCATGGCTCGGCGGGCGGGCGCCTGCGGCGGACTCTGATGCGCAACGCGACACGCTGCAGTGGCACCAGCAAACCGCGCACCTGGATGAAGGTCACGTGCTTGGCCCACAGGGGGTTCTTGGTGGCGTCCGCCTTGGGCCGGCCGCCCCTGTCGGCACGTCACGGCAGGTGCGGCAATGCAGGCGTGGCTCAGCGTCGGGGCGGGTGGGGCTGCCACGGCGCACGGGCGCAGGCCAAGCAATGCGCCTTTTGTTGCGGCGCTCGATGAGGGGCCAGCATCGATGAGGGGCCAGCTTCTCACCAGCTGGTGGCGTTGACCTCCCAGGAGGGCGCGTTGAGGTCCAGCGTGATGACGCGCCCGTTGTCGATGCTGTTGAGGTGCAGCATGCTGGCCCACAGCAGCGCGCTGCCGCCGTTGGCCGTGCCTGCTCTCACGAGCCGCCAACCAAGCAAACGGCACAGGCAATGTGGCGCGTCCTGCAACACTGTGCGTGCCACCTCTCCTGCAGGTGACATGTCCCGCTGGCGATGAACTCACCCGTCTCAATGATGAGGTCGGGGCGCACGTTCCAGATGATGTCGGAAATGGACAGCATGTCATACCTGCCGCACCACACGCAAAGTGCAGGATTGCCAGGGTCAGCGCCTGGCGGCGTCAGCCTCTCCTGGCCACTCCGCATGCACCGCAGGCAAGGCCAACCACAGCACCGCCCAGCATACTCACGGGTGCTGCATCATGACGCTTCCCAGGAAGTACTGCTTCTTGAACACGCCCAGGTGCTCGTACCTGCGCGTCAAGGCAGTCAAGAGCCCATAGCAGACATCACGCCGGGCGGCTGCGTGCGGAACGACGGCCTCTGTGGCAGGCCGACGTGCAGAGCCTCAACGCTGCAGCGGCAGGGCTCGTCACAACTTTGTCCAGCGGTGCTCATGTGAGGGTGAGAAAGGGAGAGTGTGCTTTGCGCGCAGGTGGCGGGTGAGGCGCCCACCGACGGGGCACTCACAGCACGTCGTAGAGGAAGACGACCGCGTCCTGGTCCAAGTTCTCCACGTTGAACGTCTTCCACGCGTCGTTGAACATGCGTTGCTGCGCGCCAACAAGCACAAGGGGCATCAGGGTAGAAGCAGGTCCCTGCACAGCTCTGCGTGGTGGGCTCGCCTGCTCGCTTGGGGCTGGTCCCACGGCCACCACTCCTTAGTCCCCCTCAACCGCAAGCCCACAGGAGGTGAGCTCACCTCGACCAGCCACTGGCCAAAGGCGCCGCGCATCTGGGGCGCCTTGGTGCACGAGCCTGTGCGCAGGTGGTCCTCCGTCAGCCCAGAGATGCTCACCAGAGGGTACGCGTGGTAGCCAATCTGCGCACCATTCGCGCGCCGCGCGCGCACGCACACAGTCACGAGCTTGTGAAAAAGGAGTCCCAAAAGCGCGTGCGTGCGCGTGAACGTGGCCCAGGGACGCCAGAGCCCGCACCAAACTGCTGCAGGAGACGCACCTGCTCGACGATCTGGTCCAGGGTGAGGTCCGGGCACAAGTCGCGGCCCAGGTCCTCCCACTTGGCGTCTGCAGGCAGGCGCACGGACCCCCACCCACGGTGAGCTCATCATCAGCACCGCCCACCGCAGCACCGGCGGCGCGGCGCCCGGGTGCAACACGCGTTTCCCGCGCGGCGGCGGCACGCACTTCCTTGGGCGGGCGCGGTGGCGCAGCGCAGCAGCGTTGAGACGGTGGTCTTGCCGTCGGGCCCCACGGACGCCTCCACCATGAAGCGCGCCATGACCTGGGTGAGGCGGCGCCGCCACACCTCGTTGAGCGGGTGCGTGGTGGCCGTCTCCATGGCGTCGGCCAGGGTCTGGTCGGGGCCCCGGATCAGCTGCAGGAAGGACGTGTCGGGGTCGGTCACCGCCTGCGCACCCACGAGCGCACCCAGGCGTGGAGTTGGCGTGCCGCGGGCAGCTGGACCACTGGCGCAGCGCAACGTGGGGGGCTTGGGAAGGCGCCGCTGTGGGAGAAGATGAGCGGTGGGGGAAGTGTGCGTGGGGACAACCGCCCGCCGCCGATGCATCACCCTCACCACGCCCATGACCTCGGAGAAGGCCTGCAGCAGCTGCTGCTGGTACTTCAGCGTGAGCTCGTGCAGCTGCTGGGGCGTGTGGTCGGGGAAGGCGCGCGGCATCGAGTGCCCGCAGCGGAACGCGTCAAAGGAGATGCCGCCGTAGTAGTTGACCGTGTCCAGGAGCTTGTGCAGGTTGATTGCCACCTGGTTCGCCTGCGCCCGCGTGTGCCGGCCAGCCATGGACGCGTCAGCCTGGAGGTCAGGCGCTGCGTCTGGCGCCGCCATCGCCGGCAGAGCGATGTTGCCTTGTGCGGCCGTGCGTCTGGGGTGAAAGGGAACCCCCCTCAAAGAGCTCTCTAAGCAGCTCCACAAGGAGCTCCTCAAGGAGCCCCTCAAATAGGAGCTCGAGGAGCTTGACCTCACCTTGACTTGGGGTCGGGCGGCGGGCTGCGCGAGGGCCTCGGGCACCAGCACGTGCACCTGCTGCTGCTGCTGCTGCTGCTGCTGCGCGCCAGAAGCGCTCCTGGGCAGCTGCAGGCTGTTGATGCGCGCCGCCAGCGCCCCCGTCTGCGCGCTGTTGACGCTCACGGGCATGGCTGCGCTGCTGCTGCCGCCAATGCTGCTGCTGCCGCCGTTGGCCGCGCGGTCCCTCTGGCTGGCGTCCAGCTGGGCCAGCAGCAGGTGCTTGAGCATGCGGACCTCCTCACGAAGCTCCTGCACCTCCGCGCTGCGTGAGAGGCCCGCTCCCTGCGCGTCGCGGGCAGGCGGTACATGCAGACCGCAGATGTGATCACCACGACCCACTCACTGCGAAGAGCAGCGACGGATCCCCCTCTCACCGCGAACGCGCCACTGCGCAGCACCAGCACGACTGAGGTGAGCAGCACCAGGCCCGCTGCGATGGCCAGGATCGTGGCCGGTCGTCCTCGCGGAGTGGACGAGGCTCTGGGGGTGTGCGGGCCGTCGCCCGACGGCTTCGGCAGCAGGGGGTTCATCATTTCCTCTCTGCGCGATGGGACGTGTGTGTGCTTTCAGCGCGATCGGAGTGCGGAAAGCGAGCGGGGAGAGCGGGTGGGCGGCGCCGGCCCACCACACATGCGCGTACAACACTCAGCGCGAAGAGGGGCGATGCTCTGCACGCACGCAAAGATGATCATGAATACAGCGTCCGCGGTTGGGTTCTCGTGCCCCAGCAATGAGCGATCAAGGTCTGCCACGCGTCAAGTCGGGCAGGGGCACCACAGCTCCCGCCGCCGCCGCCGCCGCCGCCCCGGGCGCCCGTTCCCCTGCTGCGGCCCAGGCGTGCGTGGCCACGTCCCACATGAGCCGCCTCTCCCTGTTGGGCAGGTCGCGCAGCGCCTGCCAGAGGGCGCAGGAGCCCGACACGGTGAGCGCCAGCATGCCCAGCAGCGCTCCCGCCTGCAGCAGCACGTCCATCCACCACCCGGCGACCTGGGCCAGCTCCCTTGGGCGCCACAGCGGCGGCCTCGCGTGGGCAAGGCTGCCACTGTCCCCCGCACGTGGCGCGAGTGCGCCGACGGGCGGTGGAGGCGGGCCGTCGCCACTGCCGGCTGCATCGTCCTCAGCGGTGCCGTGGTTGGGGCGCTCGGTGCCGCTGCCCTGGCTTCCTGATGAGGAGGTGCGCTGCGGTGGCGAGCAGTGTGCTTGGCTGTGTGGCTGCGTAGCCGCTGCTTGGCGGTGCTGGTGCTCCTGCTCCTGAGTAGGCTGTGGTGGTGCTGGTGCACTGGGTGCTGCTGCTCTTGGGACCAGCTGCTTTTGGGACTCGACAGCGGCCGGGCGCGCCTCGTCGGACTGTGTGTCCGTCCTGGCTGCGTCCTGGAGCACGGCGCCCTTGTCCACGGCGCTGGCTGCTGCTGCTGCCCCAGCATCACGCTGCGAGTGAGCCGTGGAGGGCGAGGACGCCTCGGGCACGCTGCGCTCCTGCGTGCCCGCCTCCTGCTGCTGCTGCTGCTGCTCCTCCTCCTCGTCCCTTGCGCCTGGCATGGCAAGCTCCACATGCACGCTGGCGCAGAGGAGCTGCTGCTGACGCTTTGCGAGCGGAGCACAGAGTGGAGGCTTTAGGGCCAGACTTGGAGCAGCAGCAAGAGCAGCAGCGTCGTGTTTGTGATCACGACGAGCCAGCAGCAGCAGCAACACCACTAGCAGGAACAGGAGGAGGCCTTCGCGTGCTGCAGCGCTCTCCGTCCAGCCCCTGCAGCAGCCATGAGTCTCGCGTTCGATGAGTTCGGGAGACCGTTCATCATCATCAGGGTGAGGGCCTTGTACTCCCCTTCGTGTGGTGGCCTCAGCTGCAGCAGGAGGATTGCTCGCGCGCGGGGCCGCGCACGCTGCACGATCTGGCATCTTCAAAAGCAGGGGCCCTCGGCGCAGCGAGCAGCAGCGGGATCACGCGCAGCTGTGACGCCACGAGCGCAGTGCTGGCAGTGTGGCGCGCAGTAGCTTGTTCTCTTGGGAGCTCAGCCTTCAGCGCCCGCGGGGTGTGTGCGCGGCCTGGCTCGAGCAAGCGAGCGGCGTGGCGTGCTGCCGCCTGCACACAATTGCAGGAGCAAGCCAACAAGTCGCGCGTCAAGGGGATAGAGGCCGTCAAGGCCAGCATCCAGGCCGCCAAGTCGGTCTCGAGGATTCTGCGTTCGTCCCTGGGTCCCAAAGGCATGGACAAGATGCTGCAGAGCCCGGACGGCGACGTGACGATCAGTGAGCGCGGTGTTGTGGCAGCGGCGACGGGGGCGCAGGCACGCGGGTGGGGAGGGGGCGGCCCCAAGCGGTGGCGCGCTTGGGCACGAACCCTGCCCCTCGGTCCTACATCGCGCGCGCGCTGCGCAGCCAACGACGGCGCGACCATCCTGGAGATGATGGAGGTGGAGAACCAGATCGGCAAGCTGCTGGTGGAGCTGAGCAAGTCGCAGGACCACGAGATTGGGGACGGCACCACGGGCGTCGTGGTGCTGGCGGGGGCGCTGCTCGAGCAGGCAGAGTCCCTGCTCGACATGGGCATCCACCCGCTGCGCATCGCCGAGGGCTACGAGTGGGCCTGCAAGGTGGCCATCGAGCACCTGGACAAAATCAAGAGCAAGTTCGACTTCGACAAGGACAACATCGAGCCGCTCGTCAAGACCTGCAAGACCACGCTCTCCTCCAAAGTGTGAGTGAAAACGCCGCGCCTGCAAGGGGAGTGCGTTCGGAGGCGCGGGGGGTGGGGGCCGCCGCTTGCTCACGCGTGCCGCTGAGCGTGTGTTCCCTCTTTGCTCTGCAGCGTGGGCCGGCTCAAGGACCAGATGGCCGAGATCTGCGTGCGGGCGGTGCTGTCGGTGGCGGACCTGGAGCGCCGGGACGTCAACCTCGACCTCATCAAGGTGCGCCTCGATCTGGTGGTGGGAAGAGGCGCAGCGGGGGGAGCTTCAGCGGCAGCGGCAGGCGCAGGCAGCGGCGGGACGTGCAGCTGAGGCCAGAGGCGGCGGGCGTGGAGCGTCGTCAGCGGGCGCTGGAGCCCGGTGCAGCCGCTGCAGTCGGCCTCGCAGGCTTGCCACACGCTGACACGACGCCGGAGGATGGGAGCAGGCGGCGTGGCAGACGTGCTCTTGCGGAGCCACGCGCAGCGGCGCAGGGCGTCACACTGGCTGGTGGTGGCGCACGCATGCGGGTGGTGCGCAGGTGGAGGGCAAGGTGGGCGGCACCATGGAGGACACGCGGCTGGTGGAGGGCATCATCATCGACAAGGACTTCAGCCACCCACAGGTGAGGCGGCGTGACGTGTCCTGCGGGTGGGCCGCAGTGCACAAGCTGGGCGCAGGCGCAGCGTCCTTGGTGGGTGCGGGCCGACTACATGTCGCCGCGCCGTTCACCAGCCGACCCACGCTCCCGCTCGCTTTGTTCTTCCACATTGCAGATGCCCAAGGAGCTCAAGGACGTCAAGATTGCCATCCTCACGTGCCCGTTTGAGCCGCCCAAGCCCAAGACCAAGCACAAGGTCAGCGCCGGCTCGCAGAACTCGTCGTAGCAGCACCCTCGCGTGCGGGGAGGGGGAGGGGTGGGAGCACGGAAGCGCCTGCGTGGCTTGGCCCGCGTTGCCGTGTGGCGCTTGGGCACACGCACGTCGCTGTGCGTGGGATCCCGGGGCGCGGGCGTCATGCACAGCGCCGTGTCAGCCGTGACCTGCCCAAGCAGCGATCTCACAGGTGTGCGCCGCTGCTGCTCCTGGTGGTGTGTGGCGGCGCAGGTGGAGATTGACACGGTGGAGAAGTTTGAGGAGCTGCGGCGGCTGGAGCAGCAGTTCTTCGTGGACATGGTGCAGAAGTGCAAGGACTCTGGCGCGGGGCTCGTCATCTGCCAGTGGGGCTTTGACGACGAGGCCAACCACCTGCTCATGCACAACGACCTGCCCGCCGTGAGGTGAGCTGCGCGCTCGGCTGGCGGGGGGCGGGAGGGTGTGTGTTGTGGGGCTGAGACAGGGCGGAGACAGGGCTCAGCAGAGTTGGCGCAGCTGTGGTTGCGGCGCTGCGGAGCCGACGGCCAGAGGTGTGGCTGGGGCGGGGCAGGGCGGGGCCACAGTGTGACGCTGGCTGTGCGCGCGTGCGTGCGCGTGCGTGTGCTCGTGTGCTCAGGTGGGTGGGCGGCGTGGAGATTGAGCTGCTGGCCATGGCGACGGGCGCGCGCATCGTGCCGCGCTTCTCCGAGCTGTCGGCCGACAAGTTGGGACACGCCGGCAGCGTGCGCGAGCTCAGCTTTGGCACCACCAAGGACAAGATGCTCGTGGTGGAGGGCTGCCCCAACCTCAAGGCAGTCACCATCTTCGTGCGAGGTGCGCGCGAGGGCCTCCGGTCGTCGCGTCCCCGGCCCCGCGCCACGCTGTTTTCTCCCCACCTGACCCATTCGCTGCGTGCGGAAGCGGTGCGGGGCGCGGTCGCGAGCGCGTGCCTGTGGCCTGGCGGCACCTGTTCTAATCGTACGTGCCGCGTCGACGCCACCGCCGGCTCCCTGTGCCCCCCCTTTCTCCCGCAGGCGGCAACAAGATGGTGCTGGACGAGATCAAGCGGTCGCTGCACGACGCGCTGTGCGTGGCGCGCAACCTGGTGCGCGACAACGCCATCGTGTACGGCGGCGGCGCCGCCGAGATCTCGTGCGGGCTCGCCGTGGAGGAGGCGGCGCACAAGGTGGTCGGCGTGGAGCAGTACGCCATGCGCGCCTTCAGCGACGCGCTGGCGGCCGTGCCCATTGCGCTGGCCGAGAACAGCGGCCTGCCGCCCATTGAGAGCCTGACCATGGTCAAGAAGCGGCAGATTGAGGAGAACAACCCCTACCTGGGCATTGACTGCAACGAGACGGGTGCGCGCGCCTCGTTGCTGCCGCCGCTTGCACGCTGCTTGGGCGCGGCGGGATGCAGCAATCGCGCTGGTTGAGGGAGGGAGTGTGTGCTCATGAGGAGTGGTGGTGCGTGCGTGCGCAGGGACGTGGGACATGCGGGAGCAAAACATCTTTGAGGCGGTGGCGTCCAAGAAGAGCCAGCTCTTCCTGGCCACGCAGGTGAGGCCGACGTGTGGTTGACGCGGGGGCTGGCTGGCGCTCGCGGGGACGGCGCCCGCTCAACTCACCACACGGCGCGCCCGCGTGCGTGCGTGCTCCTGTGCCGGCAGGTCTGCAAGATGATCCTCAAGATCGACGACGTCATCAAGCCGCAGGACGTGCAGTAGCCGCCGCCGCCGTCACTGCCGCGCTGTGCACTCAGCGGACGCGCGATGCGCCCGCGCCGCACCCGAGAGTCATGTCAGTCATGTCAGCCAGGGGCGCGCTCCTGCCGGGACGGTCTCCGTCTCATGGGGGCCGACCTCGGGAGGAGCCCGCCTCAACGCCCCTCGTTGTTGCTGTTGGGGTGTCGGAGTGGTTCCCAAGGCGTGCAGCCGCCTGGGGCAGAGACGCAGGGGTGCCGCGCGCCCGTCCTGCTCCCATTCATTTTCTTGCATTGCCTCCAGCCTGCCTGCTGCGCTGGCGGGCCGCGAGGAGGTGGTGCTTGCTCCTCTCGCTGCCTCTCGTTTGTGCCGGGCCCGTCCTCCCTGGAAGATTGGGGAGCGGATGCGGGCGTTTGGGGGAGGGCGTCCCTGCAGTCTTGAGCGCGCCTGGCTTTGAGGGCGCCTGCTTGCTGCTGCCACGCCGGTGCGTCCATTCATGCGCTCCTCCTCCTCCTCCTTCAAGCTTGCC
>VFQP010005735.1_pt1 | contig 10629 bp, 7 predicted proteins | sample 3512351 | NCBI WGS metagenome assembly VFQP01 (sample SAMN10412372, study PRJNA504923) | tailings metagenome | isolation source: Relicate 1 Philex TSF1 revegetated site | place: Philippines: Tuba, Benguet | collected 2017-08-29
GATTGCAAGGAAGAACACGGCGGTGCCAACGCCGGCGAAATAGGGATAGGCGCGCATGCGGCCGGCCGTGGTGTCGAGTTCCTTCATGATCACGAAGCCGCCCATGCCTCGGCGGAACCAGCCTGTCACGCTGCCCTTCTGATTGATGTGCGGTTTGATCCGCCGCCATCCGGTCCAGAAGTCGCCAAGCGGTCCCAGGAGCGAACGGAAATCGACGTTGATGCGGCCCGAGGGGTCGGCGAACACCGTGTCCTCGCCGAATACGGAGCCTGCATCGACGCGGCCGATCACCTCTCCTTCGAGACGCACGGGGCGGCCGATTACCGGCGAGGCGGCGACATCGCCCATCAGATCGACGACGGTTTCGTTCGCGGGGGCCGACGACGGATAGATGATCGGGATGAAGGCGAGCCAGGCGAAGATGCCGGCTGGCACCGCGAGCAGCGCAAGAGCGGGCGTTTCGCTGGCGAGGCCCCAAAGTCCGACAATGCCGGCGACGATGACGGGAAGCACGAGGACGCCGACCTCGCGCCAGAACTTGGTCCAGAGCGCGGATGGATTGACATTGGCGCGCTTGGCCGCTGCCTCGACGTCGATGTCGGGAAACGTCTGGCGTTTGTGGTTTGCGATCGTTGCCAATGCCTGGATGCGTTTGCCAGTCAGGGGATGGGTGGAACTGAGCTCGATCAGCTTGGCCCAGGGATTGTAGATGTCGAACAGCATGGCATTGGCGGTTGCCTCGGGATGGGTTTTCGACGCTTCGACGACGAGGCCGAGATGGCGTGCGCCCTTGAAGTCGACCGAGCCCATGTGGCGGGTCGAGGCGAGAAGCTCGCGGGACTGCTCGGTGTCGGCGGCTTCGGCGATGCCGTAGGCAATTTTCACCAGCGCATTGGCAAGATGGCGCGCCTCGACACGTTCGGCCGAGAAGCTGTCCGCGAGATATTCGCGGGTGCGGCTGAGGTAGAGCAGGATGTAGGTGCCGAGCAGATACATCACGTAGGCGACGATGCCGACGATAAACAGGTTGTTCTTGCTTTTGGAGTCGCCGCCGCCCGCAGGCCTGCGGGTGAGGCTCGAATAGATCACGTAAAGCATCTGCACGAGCGTGCCGGCGACGGTCATCACGAGGAAGTCGCGGTTGACGATGTGGCCAAGCTCGTGGGCGGTGACGGCGCGGGCTTCTTCCTCGTTGAGGAACTCGAAAATGCCGTCGGTCAGAACGATGCGGGCGTTCGAGCGGAACAGGCCGTAGGTGAAGGCCGTCGGGTTGCGATCCGGGATAATGCCGACGGACGGCGGCTTGAAGCCGTACTCGCGCGCGACGTCGTGGATGATGGCGTGGACGTGCGGGTAGCGGGCCGCAAGCATCTTGTCGTCGATGAAAGCGACCTGGTTCACCCACTTCAGCATCAGGTCGGTGATCCACGGGCTGATGAAGAAGATCAGCGCATTGATCGCCAGCACCATCAGGAGCGCGAAGCCGACGTCGAGGGAGCCCATTGCGACGAGGGCTGCGATCACGACGCCCGCGACCATGGCGGTCAATAGCGAGAGGGTGACGAGGGAAGCGAAATAGAGTTTGGCCATCAGAGCACGTCCATTCCTGCTTCGATCGAAGGCGCCGCCGGTTTGCTGAACTCGCCGGTCGTGCGTCAGTCGTTCCGATTCCCGAGCAATAGTCGAGGTCCGTGTACGGAGTTAGGCGGGATTGGCACGCGGCTGTGGCGCTGCTCAAAAAAAACAACCGCCGGCAAACTGCCAGCGGCTGCTCTCAAATCAAATTGAAGGCGTCAGGCCCGAGGGCCGAGCGCTTAGCGGCTGCCGTAGCCGCCGCCACCACCAGCGCCACCGCCGAAACCGCCACCGCTGCTGCCGCCAGCCGAACGACCAGCGCCGCCGGGGCCGCCACGGCCGGGGCCCTTGGCGCCAGGACCGCCGCGCGTCGCAGCCGGCTTGCCGGGCAGAAGGCCTTCGCGCTGCAGCTTCTTGCGTGCGAGCTTGCGGGCGCGACGAACGGCTTCCGCCTTCTCGCGGGCCTTCTTCTCGGACGGCTTCTCAAAGTAGTTCCGGAGCTTCATCTCACGGAAAATACCCTCGCGCTGCATCTTCTTCTTGAGCGCCTTGAGGGCCTGATCGACGTTGTTGTCGCGGACGAGTACCTGCAAGCGGTGACCTCTGGTTCTGATGTGTTCTATAAAAATACACAGCTCCAAGCCCCGGAAGACTGGTTCCGGCGCTTCGAGCGGAATTGGTTTGGCTGGCTTCTATCAAACGCCGCGGCGCTTGTCCACGGGCTGACCTTAAGGTTTTTGCGGATTTTCCCGGATTATTGGCGCGGTTTGAGCCGGTTTACGTGGCCCATCTTGCGGCCGGGGCGGGCTTCGGGTTTGCCATAGAGATGAACGGCGGTGTCCGGCTCGGCCGCAAAGGCCTGCCAGCGGTCGACATCGGTGCCGATCAGGTTGGTCATGGTGACGTCGGAATGGCGCGCGGTCGGCCCCAGCGGCCAGCCCGCTACGGCCCTGATATGGTTCTCGAATTGCCCCACGAGGCAGGCGTCCATGGTCCAATGGCCGGAATTGTGGACGCGAGGTGCGATCTCGTTGACGACCAGTGGCTCGGCAGCATCCGGCAGATAGAACATCTCGACGCCCAGAACGCCGACGTAATCCAGCGCATTGGCGATGGCGCCGGCGATCTCGGTCGCACGAGCGACGTGAGCGGCCGGCAGCGGCGACGGAACGGTCGACGTGTCGAGGATGCCGTCCTTGTGGGTGTTGAGGGGCAGATCGTAGAATCGCACTTCGCCCGTGACGCCCCTCACAACCAGCACCGACACCTCATAGGCGAACGGCACCAATCCTTCGAGCACGCAGGGCGTGCGCTTCAAGCTTTCGAACGCGGGGGCCAGCTCGGCCGCGCTTCTGATGCGCACCTGGCCTTTGCCGTCGTAGCCGAGACGGCGCGTCTTCAGAATTCCGGCTTCGCCAATAGAAGCAAGCGCGGCCGTCAAGGATGCGTCCGAGTCGACGTTCGCGAACGGGGCGACCGGAATGCCGATGCCGCGGATGAAGCTCTTTTCCTCGAGACGGTCCTGGGCGACGGCGAGGGCCTTGGGGCCAGGCCGGACCGGTGCGACCGCCTGGGCGGCTGCGGCGGCTTCGAGCGGTACGTTCTCGAATTCATAGGTGACGACATCGACAGTCTCGGCGAAGGCGCGGATCTTGTCGGTGTCCTCGAACGGGCCGACTTGCGATTTCGCGGCGACATCGAAGGCGGGGCCGGGTACGTCCGAATAAATATGGCATTTGAGGCCCAGCGGGGCGGCAGCGAGCGCCAGCATACGTCCGAGCTGTCCGCCGCCAAGGATGCCGATCGTCGATCCGGGAGGGAGGGCCGTCATTCGGTTTTGGGTTCCTCGGCGACACTCGCCGTTTGGCGCGCGCGGAAAGCAGCAACGCGGTCAGCCAGCTCGGTGTCGGAGAGGGCCAGGATCTGGGCCGCCAGCAATCCGGCGTTGGTGGCGCCGGCTTCCCCGATCGCGAGGGTGCCGACCGGGATGCCGCCCGGCATCTGGACGATGGAATAGAGGCTGTCGACGCCGTTCAGCGCCTTGCTTTGAATGGGAACGCCGAGGACCGGAAGCGTGGTCATGGCGGCGGTCATGCCCGGCAGATGTGCGGCTCCGCCCGCGCCTGCGACGATCACCTTGAGGCCGCGCTCGGATGCAGAGCGGGCGTAGCTGACGAGGCGGTCCGGGGTGCGGTGGGCGGAGACGATCTTGACCTCGTAAGGCACGGCCAGCTCATCGAGAATGGCGGCGGCTTTGCTCATGGTGGGCCAGTCGGACTGGCTCCCCATGATGATCCCCACATCGGCACGGCGTTTGGTCATTGGCCGGATACTTCCGCATTGAGGCCCGGATGGCCGTTGCCCGCCGGGAAAACGGGCCATTTAGAGGAGCCCGGCCCCGGTTGCAAGGCGGAAGGCGGGATTTGGTGAGCTAACCCACGGGGGAATGATTAATGGGGCGGCTGGCGGCCGGCAACGGGCAGGTAAAGACGAGGCCTGGGACGGTGCGACCCCTACGGGGCCGGATTTTCACGGCGGCGCGAGAATCGCCTAGTGTTCCGATGCCTGTGTTTCGACGCGGGCTCTGTGCGGCGTCGGGCATGAGCATGGCTGAGACATGACATCGACTTCTCCCTCCTGGACCGCCGGCTACGTTGCCGAGCTCGATTACACGCACGGCTATTATCGCGAGATGAGCCCGCTCAACCTGGAGCTGGCGATGCTGTCGCGGCTGCAGGCGCATAGCGTCAAGCGCCCGCTCCGCTATCTGGAGCTCGGTTTCGGGCAGGGGCTCTCGCTCAACATTCATGCAGCGACCACGCAGGGCGAGTTCTGGGGCACGGACTTCAATCCCACGCAGGCGGCGAACGCGCGCGAGATGGCGGCTGCGTCCGGGGCCAATCTCAAGGTGCTCGATCAATCGTTCGAAGAGCTCCGCGATCGCGACGATCTGCCGGAATTCGACGTCATCGTGTTGCACGGCATCTGGAGCTGGATCTCGGATGAGAACCGCCGCGTGATTGCCGATCTCGCGCGTAATCATCTCGCGGTCGGCGGGATTTTCTATGTGAGCTACAATACGACGCCAGGCTGGTCGGCAGCGATGCCGCTGCGCCATCTGATGTCGCTGCATGTGAATCTCGCGACGAGCGAAGCGACGGGACTCGGCTCGCGCATCGATGCGGCGGTGAACTTCGCGGAGCAGGTCGTCGATTCCAACGCGCTCTATTTCCGTGCCAATCCGGCGGTGGCCGAACGGCTCAAGGCCATCAAGGGACACAACCGGAACTACCTCGCGCACGAGTTCTTCAACGCGGATTGGCATCCGATGCCGTTCTCGGAGGCAGCGGAATATCTCGCGCAGGCGAAGCTGTCGTTCGCGGCCTCGTCCAACCTCGTCTCGCATATCGATACGCTGCATCTCACGCCGCAACAGCAGCAGCTGCTTGCGTCCATCTCGCATCCGGTGCTGCGCGAATCCGTCCGCGACTATTGCGAGAACCAGCAGTTCCGCCGTGACGTGTTCGTCAAAGGCCCGCGGGGGCTGACGCCTCAGCGCCAGATCGAGCTGCTGCAAAGCCATCGGTTCGTGCTGCAGGCCGCAGAAGGCGATATCGCTCTCAAGCTCAACGGCCCGGCGGGCGAAGCGCATCTTCAGGCCGAGGTCTATCGTCCGGTTGCGGCAGCGCTGGCGGAGCGGGCGCACACGCCCAAGAGCTTCGCGGAGCTTTCGGCGCATCCGTTGCTCAAGTCCATTTCGGCGAGCCAGCTCGCGCAGGCGCTGTTCGTCCTGACCGGGCTCAACTACGCGAGCGCGGCGCAAGACGACGAGCAGATCGCTGCGGTGCGGGGAACGTCGCAGGCACTCAACCGGTACATCCTCGAACGCGCGGTGTTCTCGAACGAAGTTTCGTTCCTGGCGAGCCCAGTGATGGGTGCGGGCGTGCCGTTGGGGCGCATCCAGCAGTTGTTCCTGCGCGCGATTTCGCGCGGAAAGCGGACGCCGCAGGACTGGGCGCTCGACATCTGGCCGCTGATGGAAGCGCAGGGGCAGCGCTTGATCCGCGATGGAAAGCCGATGCAGACAGCGGCCGAGAACATCAGCGAGCTGTCCACCATGGGCCAGGATTTCGCTCAGAAGCGGTTGCCGATGCTCGAAACGCTCGGCGTGACGGTGCCGCCGGGGCCAGCGCCTTCGGTATTGCCGGGTTTGAGCATTGCGGCGGCGTGAGCACATAACCGCCGTCAACGTGCGCTGGCGGGCGCGGACGCCATAGTTTCGGGCCGGGCAGGGCTCTATTGGTCAGGCAAGACATCGGAGGCGTGCGATGGCTCGCTCTAAATTTCTCGCGATTACGTCGGTGCTGATTTTGGGGATGGCGGGAACGGCTTGGGCGCAGGCCGTGCCGCCAGCTGCTTCTCCGTCGGCGCCTCCGGCGTCGTCCGGGCTTTCGCCGGAAAGTGACGTCGGTTCTCAATCACAGCCAGCTTCCGACGCAAATGCTGCAGAGGCCGCGAAAGATGCGGCGCCAGCCGAGGAAACCGCGGCTCCGGCGGCGAGCGCCGCGGTGGTCGAACCGACGACGCCGGTCGGTGCTGCGCTCAAGGCGCACCTCGCGGCAATTCCCGACGACGGGTCTGACGAGGAGAAGAAGGAGCGCGCGGCGCTCGCCGCGTTCTACGGAGCGCGAGGCTATGCGCCGTTGTGGGTCGAGGCGAAGGGCTTCAACGCGGATGCGCGCGCCATCGAGGACACCTTCAACACCGCGGCGCCCTGGGGGCTCGACAGCGGCGATTTCGCATTTCCGAAGCTGGACACCCCTGCCGAAGGCGCCGAGGTTGCGGCCGAAGCGCAGGCCGTGGCGGAAGCCGAGTTGTCGCGCTCGGTGCTGAAGTACGCCCGTTTCGCGCGGGGGGGCCGCATCATGCGGCCGTCCGAGCAACTCAATTCCAATCTCGATCGCAAGCCGCAGCTTCTCGATCCGGCTGTTGTGCTCGACGGGCTCGCGGCGGCGCCCGACAAAGGCGCTTATCTCGTCGGCACGCATCCGCAGCATCCTCAGTTCCAGCGGCTCAAGGAAAAGTATGCCGAGGCCATCGCCAAGACCGGCGGAAAGCCGAACGCAGCGGCTAAGAAGATCCTCGCCAACATGGAGATGTGGCGCTGGATGTGGGCTGATCTCGGCGATCTCCACCTGATGGCCAATGTTCCGAGCTACATGATCGAAGTGGTCAAGGGAGGCGAGACGATCCACACCGAACGGGTCGTGGTCGGGGAGATCGGCAAGCAAAGCTCAATCTTTACGCGCAGGCTCCGTGACATCACTTTCCGGCCGATGTGGCGCGTACCCGAGAGCATCAAGGTCAACGAGTTGTGGCCGAGCCTGCTGCGCGGCGGCGGATTGATGCGCCAATACGCGCTCGAAGTGGAGACCAAGGACGGGCGGCGGCTCGATTGGCGCACGATGGATTGGCGCACGCTCGACATCCGCGACTACGAGGTGGTGCAGCCGCCGACGCGCAACAGCGCGATGGGCGTCGTGAAGTTCTCGTTTCCAAGCCAGCACACGATCTTCATGCACGACACGCCGGATAAGTGGATGTTCAACTCCAAGCAGCGAACGCTTTCACACGGCTGCCTCCGTCTGCGCAATCCGCAGCGCGTCGCCGAATTGGTGCTGGAACACGACAAGGGCTGGGATGCGGCCAAGGTGCAAGAGCTTGCCAAGAGCGGCCCGCTCAACAACGAGGTGCTGATCGAGAAGCGGATCCCGATGCACATCGCGTATTTTACCGCGTGGGTCGACGACGCCGGCGCGCTCAAGACTTATTCCGACATCTACGGCCACGAGAAGCGCGTCACGCAGGCACTCGAGGGCAAGTGGCAGCAGATCGCCAAGGGCCGTGATCATCTGGCGCCGGTCGTGCCCAACAAGGCGCACCTCGAAGACAAACCGGTGAAGCAGGTTGCGACCGGCGGCAAAAGCGCGAACGACGATTTCCTCGGCTCGTTCTTCGGCGGCGGGTATTAGCCCGTAGCGGCGGCGCGCTGCTCCATCAGGCGCCGGGCGCGTTCGAGCGTGTCGGCCTCCTGGGGCGGCTTGTCCCAGCGGATGCGATGAATGCGCGGGAAGCGCATCGCGAGCCCCGACTTGTGGCGCGACGAAGCGAAGATCGCGTCGAAGGCGACTTCGAGCACCAAGCGCGGCTCGACGGCGCGCACGGGTCCGAATTGCTCGACAGTGTGGTTCCGCACGAAGCGGTCGATTTCAAGTAGTTCGGCATCGGTGAAGCCTGAATAGGCCTTGCCGATCGGAACCAACTCGTGCCCCGGATAGATGTCGCTGCGCGGCGTGCCCTCCGGCGCGGGGGACGCGAGTTCGCGCCAGACGCCAAACGTATAATCGGAATAGTACGACGAGCGTTTGCCTGAGCCGCGCTGGGCATACATCAGGACGCAATCGAGGGTGAGCGCGGCGCGCTTCCACTTGAACCAGTGGCCACGTGGACGACCGGAGAGATAGGGGCTCGACCAGCGCTTCAGCATCAGGCCTTCGATACCGGTTTCGCGCGCGTCTCCCCACAGCGCATCCAACTCCTCCCGGGTCGCGAACGGAACCAGCGGGCTGATGTCGGCAAGCGGCGGGCGCTTGGCCGCGACCCAGGCTTCGAGGCGTTTGCGGCGATCGCGGAAACTCATTTCGCGCAGGTCTTCGGTGCCATCGATCAGGAGATCGTAGAGGCGTACGTGGGCCGGATGGTCCTTCAACATGCGGCCGGTCACAGCCTTCCGGTTGAGCCGCTGTTGCAGATCGTTGAAGGGAGCAACCAAGCCGTCGCGCGCAACCAGCAATTCGCCGTCAAGCAGGACCTCGCGACCCAGGAACGCGGAGACGATCTCGGGAAACGAACGCGAGATGTCGTCGCCGGTGCGCGAGAAAATGCGCACGTGCTCGCCATGGGCCGCGATCTGCACGCGGATGCCGTCCCATTTCCATTCGGCGGCGAAATCTTCCGGCGCAAAACTCGACCAATCCTGGTCCTCTATGGCGTGGGCGAGCATCAGCGGGCGAAACACCGGCTTGCCGCCGGCGTCCGGCCGTTCACCGCTGCCAGTGAGCCAAAGGAAAAGGTCGGTGTAGGGCGGCTCTAGGGAATGCCAGATTTCCTCGATCTCGGACACGGCATGTCCGCTCATCTCGGCGAGCGCGGTCTTGGCGAGGCGCGCCGAAACGCCGACGCGGGGAGCGCCGCCGACGAGCTTCAGCAGCGCCCAGCGTCCGCGGACGTCAAGGCGATCGAGGAGGTCGCCAAGGATGGGCGCCACTTCGGTCGGCTGCGCGTCGGAAAGGCGGGCCACGACCTCTGAAAGAGATGGAAAGCGTCCGCGCTCGGCGGCCTCGTGTGTTGTCGGGGCTGGCCACATCAGCGCGACGGTTTCGGCGGTGTCGCCGACGTAGTCGCGGGAGAGCGCGTAGAGAACAGGGTCGACGCGTGTTTCGAGCAGCGTCGCCAGGCTGCGGCGGAGGGGCAGGCGTGGAAACAATCCGTCGGTCAGCGCGGCGAGGGCAAAGCCACGGTCGGGATCGGGTGCTGAGCGGAAGTAATCGACGAGGAGAGCGAGCTTGCCTTTGCGCGAGGGCGTTGTCGTCAGTGTATCGAGCAGGAGCGCAAAGGCGTGCATGAGCGCTACTCGCCTTCGTCTTCGAAGCCGACGAGCGCGAGCGCGCGCGCCTTGAGGCCGCGGCGCGTCAACTCATAGACGAGCGCATCGTCACGGCCGTGCGTGACCCAGACATCCTCGGCCTCGGTTTCGAGTACGGTGTCGATCAGCTCCGGCCAATCCGCGTGATCGGAGATCACCAGCGGCAGCTCCACTCCGCTCTGACGCACGCGACCTTTGATGCGCATCCATCCCGAGGCGAACGCGGTCACGGGATCTGGGAAGCGTCGCGACCAGCGATCCGAAACCGCCGATGGCGGGCAGATGACAAGAGCGCCCGCGAGTTCTGCCGGTTTCGTATCGGCGACAGCGCGGATTTCGCCGAGCGCGATACCGTGCTGCTGGTAGAGGCTCGTTACGGCCATGTGAGCGCCGTGCAGATAGATCGGCGCGTCGTAGCCCGCATCGCGCGCGAGACGGATCACACGCTGGCATTTGCCGAGGCCGTACGCGCCGACGAGATGCGCGCGATCCGGGTTGCGGCGTAGAGAGGCCAGCAGGCGCGCCACCTCGCTCACCGCGGGTTCGTGGCGAAACACCGGCAGCGCGAACGTCGCTTCCGTCACGAACACATCGCAGAGGATCGGCTCGAAGGGGAGGCAGGTGGGATCAGTGCTGCGCTTGTAGTCTCCGGACACGACGGCACGCTGGCCGTTCCATTCGAGCACGACCTGCGCCGAGCCCAGAATATGGCCCGCCGGCACGAGACGCACAGAGACGCCGCCGATGGGGATCACCGCGCCGAGAGGCGCGGTCTCGAAGCGTCCGGCGGCCTCTTCGCCGAGGCGCACTTTCATGATCGCTACGGTTTCTGCCGTCGCAAGCACGGCGCCATGGCCGGGGCGGGCATGGTCGCTGTGGCCGTGGGTGATGATGGCGCGGTCAACGGCGGACGCGGGATCGATATACGCGTCGGCTGGCTCGCAGTAGAGGCCGCGAGGGGTTGGGTAGAGCCAGCGATCAATTCCGTCCGAGCGCATCTCGCGCAAGTCCTCTCTCCGCCAGGATGTGGGACGCGGCAAAGGCCATCGTCATCATCACGACGCATGAATGCAAATGCGGATCGCAGAGGGCCGGTTTCATCGCCGGACAAGGGCGGGTGAGCGGGATGCTGTTTCGAAGGTCGTGCCGCGCAGCCGCGTTCGCTTACGCGATGATGTCGGGCAAGAGCTGGTCTTCGACTTTCGTGATCTGGTCCTTGAGCGCGAGCTTGCGCTTTTTCAGCCTGCGGATCGTGAGCTGGTCTGAAGCTCCGGCGATCTCGAGAGCCAGGATCTCGTCGTCGAGCAAGCGGTGCTCGGAGCGAAGTTTAACCAACTCCTCCCGAAGCT
>VFQP010005736.1_pt1 | contig 10629 bp, 7 predicted proteins | sample 3512351 | NCBI WGS metagenome assembly VFQP01 (sample SAMN10412372, study PRJNA504923) | tailings metagenome | isolation source: Relicate 1 Philex TSF1 revegetated site | place: Philippines: Tuba, Benguet | collected 2017-08-29
GGTGTAGGTCCCGTTCGTCCATGAATTGACGACGTCGGATGTGACCGTGTCCTCCGTTCCCGTCCATTCGAGAACCGCCCAGCGCACGGTCGCGGCGGACGACGCCCGCACATTGCCGGAGAGGGTGACGCTCCCGCCCCGGTGAATTTTCGAATCCCGCGCTTCGAGGATCGTCGCCGCGCCCATGCGCTGCGCGGTCGCGTGGCTCTGCGTGAGCCGGAACATCGACGGCACACCGTCCGCGACATCCGACAGCGTCGAAACCGCGACCGGGTTGGCTTGCGTCAGCACGTAGTGGCGGTCCCACGCGTAGGTGTCGTCGGCAATACCCGAAGCGGCACCGCGCTGGTTGATGGCGCCGTCTCCATTCGTGATCAGGTTCGGATTGATGCCACCGCTTCCGCCCGCGCTGGCGAGCGCTTGTCCGGATGCCCTCTGATAGGCGAGGCATCGCCAGTTGCCGGAGGCATCGGAGGCGAAGATCGCCGTATCTCCCGCGGCTGTCGTGATGTTGCCCCCTGTCGGCAGCACGAGCGACGTAGCATTGTGGGTAAGGAGAAGAACCCCCGCGAATGTCGCGAACCTGAGCGCGTTGGCTTCGGTACCGAGGCTGGTGATCGTGGTCGTACCCGTGATCCGCACACGCTGCGCGCTTGCTGCGCCGATATCGCACGTACTCGCCGATGCGACGTCGGCCTGCCCGGCCTTCGCGCAAACGGCGCCGCTCGATCTGCTGATGACGAGCGCGTCGTACCATGCGCTGCCGTCGGGGCTCACCTTCACATGGAAGTCGTCGTCGCCCGCGAGGCCAAACTCGGCGCGGCCCGAAAATCCGGTTTGAAAGAGAACGCTCGCCGTGTCGCCCGACGCGGCTTTGTTGATCTTGAGCTGATGGCCGGCGCCTTCGTGGCTGAACAGTGCGGCGGGGCTCGAGACCGACAGCCGGTCGGTCGTGTCCGCAGTCGCATTTACGCCGACGAGCGAGACCGGGTTGACGCTCGCGCCACCACCGCCTCCACCCCCGGAGGCCGCTTCGATCCAGCCTCCACCATTGAATGCGTAGAGGGCGCCCTCGTCCGCCACCCAAGCGACCCAACCTTCGACCGGGGCATAGAACATCCACGCGCCGTCCTGATACGCGGCCACGTGCTGCGCATGCCCGGCCCAGGCGCCCGTCGGGCTGGACCCGACGATGTGCCGCTCACCTTCGGCGGGGGACCCAGGCGCCGTATTGAGGCCGCGATCCTCCACCGCGAGGTGGACCAAGGCATCGAGGGCTTTCAGCGCCTCGTTGTGCGTCACATGCTTCTGCGACTGGGCCGCCAGAATGTAGGGAAGCTTGAGAAGAGGCGTCTGATCCATGGATCGGGAGTCTCGCGTGGGGGACGTTGTCCTCACTATCCGCGAGCGTGCGCGAGCGAGGATAACTGCGCGCTCGCGGAAGAATTCAGCGGACCACTTGAGGGCCACCCTTGCTTTTGCCCGGCGGACCCGTTACACCCGCGAGCAGTAGCAAAATAAAATCCACGATAGATTTCAATAAGTTGAGACGTTCGTGGATGAGATCTCAGCCGCATGCGAGGCCTCGCACCATGACCGCGCCGTCCATTCACCTCCACAAAGGCGATCTTCCCGCCGACGTCGTTTTCAAGGGCAGCGTCGCAATCGACACCGAAACGCGCGGGCTTAATCCGCACCGCGATCGTCTGTGCCTCGTCCAGCTTTCGAGCGGCGACGGCAGCGCCCATCTGGTGCAGGTCGACCCCACCAGCTACAGCGCGCCACGCCTGAAGGCGCTCCTGACGGACCCGTCGATCCTCAAGATCTTCCACTTCGCGCGCTTCGATCTCGCCGTGCTCGAAAAATACCTAAGGGTGACCGTAAGCCCCGTGTACTGCACGAAAATCGTCTCCAAACTCGTGCGCACCTACACGGACCGCCACGGCCTCAAGGATATCACCGCCGAGCTTCTTGGCATCGAGCTATCCAAGCAGCAGCAAAGCTCCGATTGGGCCGCTCCCACGCTCACCCAGCAGCAGCTCGCCTATGCCGCCTCGGACGTCTTGCACCTGCACGCCCTGAAGTCGAAACTCGACGCCATGCTGGAACGGGAAGGCCGCGGCGATTTCGCCAAGGCCGCCTTCGAGTTCCTTCCGACGCGGGCCAAAATGGATCTGGCCGGTTACGGCGAGGATGACATCTTTTCACACTGACGGATTTTAGGGGAGAAACCCCTGAATTTGACGCTGTTTCAGTCCCAATCTCACCCCAATTCGAGGCGATTGTCGGCCGGCCTTCGCACGTGCAACACTCTCATGAGGCACCCGGACCTTTGCACCCGGCAAGCCGACGGCCGAGAGCCGGTTTGTCCGTTGGACGGAAAACCCTCTTCGACAAGCCGATTGGGATTCGAATGTTGCCGATTGTGTCCGAAGGGCGGGGACGCCGATGGTCATGACCATTGACCGACAATCAGAGTCGCTCGGAACACGCCGGACCGGAGACGGCGTCGTCATCGAGGTCGATCGCTCGCGCGAATTCCGGAGAGCCGGACGGCGCACCAAACTCGTGCGCATTCTTCGCGTTGCATGCCCCGTCACGGCCGTGTCCCTGCTCGGACTCTACGGCCTCCTGATTGCGCACACGTCAGGTCTCGTTGCCCCGGACGCACTGCCTGAGTTCGCCGCCCGCAAGGTTCTGCCCGAAGACCTGACCATGAAGAACCCGCGCTATGAGGGCTTCAACAAGGACGGCGGCCGCTACGTGTTCACGGCCAAGACGGCCCAGCAGGATTTGACCACGCCTCACGTCATCAAGCTCAACGGCATCGTCGGCGAGGTCTATCAGGCCGACAAGACCCGCACGGATCTCACGGCTGTGCGGGGCGTGTTCAACAACGAGAAGAACATTCTCGATCTCTACGAGGAGATCAACGTCGACTCACAGAGCGGCCTCAAGGCGCGCCTGACACAGGCCACCGTACTCACCAAGGAGGATCTGCTGACCTCCTCCGAGCCGGTCGTCGTGGAGTTCCCGAACGGCTCCGTGCGTTCAAAGAAGATGACGCTGCGCCAGAAGGCGCGCGAGGCCACCTTCACCGAAGAGGTCGTCGTCGAACTGACGCCGCCGCAAGACGACAAACCGAAGGATCCGGCCACTATGCCGGAGGCGCCTGCAAGCACCGACGGCAGCACCCTCTTCACGCCGTCGAACGGACCGATCAACATCGACGCCAATCGCCTTGACCTGAACGACGGCAGCAAGACCGCGCTCTTCACCGGCAGCGTCCGCGCGCGTCAGGCGGGCTCCAACATGACCACGCCGGAACTCGAAGTTTTCTACGAGGGCGAGGGCATGATGGGCGGCAAGGCCGACACACCACCTGCTGCGACCGGCAAAGCAGCCTCACCGAGCGGCAAGGTCAAACGCATCCTGGCCAAGAAGCCTGTCGTCATGAAGCGCGAAAACGGCGATGTCGTTACCAGCGACACCGCTGATTTCGACGCCCAGAACCAGACCGGCATCCTGCTCGGCGACGTGATTATGACTTCGGGCACCGATCGCCGCGCGGCCGGCCAGCGCGTTGATATCGACGAGGCCAAAGGCACGATCCTGCTCACCGGCGACGTGGTCGTGACCCAAGGAACGAACGAGCTGCGTGGCGGGCGCCTCGCGATCGACCGCACCCGCGGCACGGCACAGCTCACGTCGCCACCCGGCGCTTCGGTCGGCCCCGGCCGCGTCAGCGCGCGCCTCGTCCGCGATCCGGACGGGAAGGCATCGGCGGCAAAACCCGCGAAGAAATCCGACGACGAGCCAGCCAGTGGGATGGCGAGCCTTGCGTCTTTCAAGACCGATCCCAAGTCTCCCGTCGACATCACGGCAGACTCGCTCGATCTCGACGACAAGCGCAAGGTCGCCGTGTTCCGCGGCGACGTCGAGGCAAAGCAGGACACATTCAAGATCAGGTCGGCGGAACTCCACGCCTTCTACAAAGGCGAAGCCGGCTTGACCGACGCTGCCAATCCGGGTGCAGCCAAGACGGGTGACAAACAACCTACGGAACTGACGCGCATCGAGGCGCGCAAGGACGTTTACGTAACCTCCAAGGACGGGCAGACGGCCACCGGCGACTGGGCGGACTATGACGCCAAGACCAACAAGGTGACGATGGGCGGCAACGTGGTCCTGTCGCGCAACAAGAACATGGTGCGAGGCACGCGCCTCCTGATCGATCTCACGAGCGGTGAGAGCAAGATCGATACCGCGCCTCAGAATACCGCTGCCAATCCCGGCGGCGGCGGTTGGGTGACGAAGACGCCCGCCGAACCGGCCACCGAGAGCAAGGGGCGCGCGAGCGCGGTCTTCTTCCCGAGCGACCTGAAGGACGGCGAGAAGTCGTCCTCGGACTCGAAGACCAAGAAAGCGAATCCGGAAAGCCCTGGTAGCGGTGGCGTCGATGGATGGTCTGCGACAGCGTCACCCAACCAGGCAGACGGGTCCGCGAATTGACAGCAATGTGTGAAAACGGCTCGAATGGTCTTCCGGAGGCTGCCGAGCCAGCAACTCCTCCTTTGAACAGCAGATCGTCCGCATGAAGCTATGGCCCATGAGAACAGGTTCTTCGGCGCAAGGCGCTGAAGCCTACGCGGACGAGGGAGACCCCTACGCTGGTCACCAGGGCTGGCTCGTCGCTGAGAATGTTCAGAAAAGCTACAAGAAGCGCATGGTCGTGCGCGGCGTCAGCTTGGCTGTGGGCCGCGGCGAATCCGTCGGCCTCCTTGGCCCGAACGGCGCCGGCAAGACCACCGTTTTCTACATGATCACCGGCCTTGTCCCGTCGGATGCCGGCAGCATTTCCATCGATGGACAGGATGTCACGCGCCTGCCGATGTACCGGCGCGCCAGGCTGGGCATCGGCTACCTCCCTCAGGAAGCCTCGATTTTCCGCGGCCTGACCGTTGAGCAGAACATCATGGCCGTGCTCGAGCTGGTCGAGCCCGACCGGAAAAAGCGCCGCGAGCAGTTGGACAGCCTCCTCGAGGAGTTCCACATTACGCGCCTCAGGAAGTCACCTTCGATGGCGCTTTCGGGCGGCGAGCGCCGCCGCTGCGAAATCGCCCGCGCCCTGGCTTCCCGGCCGTCGTTCATCCTGCTCGACGAGCCGTTTGCGGGCATCGACCCGATCGCGGTGGGAGACATCCAGCAGCTTGTCCGCCATTTGACGGACCGTGGCATCGGCGTCCTCATCACGGACCACAATGTGCGTGAGACACTGAGCCTTATCGATCGCGCTTACATCATCTACGATGGTCAGGTTTTGACACAAGGTAAGCCCGCGGAAATCATAGCCAATGAAGATGTCCGGCGTGTCTACCTGGGGGATATGTTCGTTAACACACGTTGAGCTAGCCTATGCGCCCCAGACCGTTTTGGGACGCAAGTGGATGACCGGCCGGCCAAGGGCCTTGCAGGGTGCAAGGCCGCGATGCATGAACACCTCAGGATGCGGAATGCGCGGTTTCGGCGCCGGGCAGGCATGGGCGCGTGAAAGCTAGACGATGGCGCTGACCGCAAAGCTAGAGCTTCGGCAAGGCCAGCAACTGGTGATGACACCCCAGTTGCAGCAGGCTATCCGCTTGCTCCAGCTTTCGAACCTCGAGCTCAACCAATTCGTCGAGACAGAGCTTGAGCGCAATCCGCTGCTCGAGATGGACGAAGCGCCCGATGCCGTGGCCAAGGAGCGCGAGGCTGAACCCGCGCCGGAACGAACCGAGCAAGCCAGCGATGACGAATGGCTGGATCTCGCCAAGCCGGTTGCTGAGGCGGACGGCGGCCTCGACGGCGACTATGACGGCAACTACCCCGATGGAAGCTCACAATCGGCGGGCTCGGACGGAACGGACTCCGGCTGGGCCAGCCTGCGTCAGCGAACGAGTTCATTCTCGGATGACGAGTTCAACCCCGAGGCCTATGTCTCGAGCGAGCCATCGCTTCGCGATCACTTGACCGAGCAATTGCCGCTCGTGACATCGGACCAGGTGGAGCGTCTGATCGGTCAACATCTGATCGATATGGTCGACGAGGCTGGCTACCTTCAGGCCGATCTGGACCAGCTCTCCGCCAAGCTCGGCGCGCCGTTCGAGCTGGTCGAGAAAGTCCTCACGCTTCTACAGGCCATGGATCCTCCAGGCGTCTTCGCGCGCACCTTGGGAGAATGCCTGGCCCTCCAATTGAAGGACCAGAACCGCTACGACCCCCAGATCGCGGCCCTCCTCGACAATCTGGATTTGCTTGCAGCTCACAACCTGCCGGCTTTGCGCAAGGTGATCGGCGCCGACATGGACGAGATCACCGACATGATCGAAGAGATCAAGCGGCTCAACCCGAAGCCGGGCCTCAAGTTCGGCTCAGTTCAGCTTCAGCCGGTCGTCCCCGATGTGCTGGTGCGCGCCGCCTCGGACGGAAGCTGGATCATCGAGTTGAACAGCGACACGCTCCCCCGCGTGCTCGTCAATCGCGTCTATTACGCTCAGGTCAACAAGACGACGCGCACCGAGAAGGATCGCGGCTATCTGCTCGAGTGCCTTCAGACAGCCAACTGGCTCGTGAAGAGCCTCGATCAGCGCGCGCGCACCATCCTGAAGGTTGCCGAGGAAATCGTGCGCCAGCAGGACGGGTTCTTTACGTATGGCGTCCAGCACCTACGGCCTCTGAACTTGAAGACCGTGGCGGATGCGATCTCGATGCACGAGTCGACGGTCTCCCGCGTGACGTCGAACAAATACATGGCCACGCCGCGCGGCATCTTCGAGTTGAAGTACTTTTTCACCTCCGCCATCCAATCGGCGGGGGAAGGCGAAGCCCATTCCTCCGAGGCCGTCCGCCATCGCATCCGTCAGATGATCGACGGCGAAAACGCTCGATCGATCCTCTCCGACGACAAGCTGGTGGAGAAACTCAAGGCCGAAGGCATCGATATCGCCCGCCGGACCGTGGCCAAATACCGGGAGGCGATGCGCATCCCCTCCTCCGTCCAACGCCGCCGGGAAAAGCGCCTGACGGAGCGCGTGAGTCGCTAGGGCATCGTGCTGCGCCGCAAGATTGACCGCCTCTCACAGCAGCCCTACTGTTGTTCGACGCGCCAGCCGCTCGCACTCAACAGTTTGGAATAATTAAAAGAACTTCCCCTCCCGCGCGCAGGCCGATGGCTGAGGACATCGGGGATGACGCCGAGACGCGGAGGGCGAATGCTGGTAGGTTCGCAAAGCTCAACGCCGCTCCTCAACGTCTATCGTAGGAAACTTGGCGGGACCCCGTTCGTTACTGAATTTGCCATCATTGGCATCTAGGAAGCGCAGGTCGGAACGAACTGAACATCGTTAATTAGCGTGCGGGTGAACGCCCTGCATGTGTCGATGTTCAGCGAAAACGGGGGATGGCCCGGAGCAAGCGGGTCGAAGGCCATTCAAGTGATTTGGTTGTTGCGAGTGCGTCGGGGCGGGTTGTTTTGCAGAAAGCCGTCGGACGGCACGTTTGCTGCATAGTTTTTGAGATTGGACGTCGACGAGATTGAGCGGGGAAACGCTCACACGATCTTGCCCGTGCCGGCGGCACGGGAGCGGGGCAAGCGAAACTGAAAATGATGGATCGGCTGGCTGGATGGCAGTCGACCATAGACCCGATGGGACCGGACACATGGATTTAGGCGACCTTCTGGCACCTGGTGGGATCCTTCCCGCGTTCGAAGCGACGAGCAAGAAGCAGGCGCTTCTCGATCTGTCCGCTCGTGCATCCGAGATTACCAAGATTGATGCACGCATGATTTACGACACGCTCCTGCAAAGGGAACGCCTCGGTTCCACGGGCCTCGGCCGGGGCATTGCCGTGCCGCACGTGAAGTTGAACGGGCTTCCCGGCATCGTGTGCCTGTTCGCCCGTCTCACCAAGCCGATCGACTTCGAAAGCCAGGACGGCGAGCCGGTCGATCTGATCTTCCTCCTACTCGCGCCGGATCACGCAGGCGGCGACCACCTGAAGGCGTTGGCGCGCATCTCGCGGCTCGTACGCGAGCCCGCAGCGCTTGAGCGTCTGCGGTCGGCACCGGATCTCACGGCCCTGAAGCGCGCCTTGACGCTGCCGCTGACGTCCCACGCCGCTTGAGAAATTGCGTAGATCGCAGGCCGGGCAAGTTCAGATTTGCCCGGCAAGAAGGCAGGCCCCTCAGCCGTAAACCATAAGCGCGCCGATCCCAAGCGTGCCGACGGCGATGCGCCACCAAGCGAACGGTGCAAATCCGTGTCGCCCGATGAAGTCCAGGGCGAGCTTCACCACCGCGACCGCCGTGATGAAAGCGACGACGAACCCGACGCCGATGGCCATCGCATCCGATTCTCTTAGAAGATGCCAATTGAGGTAGAGGTCGAGGGCGAAAGCCCCGGCCATCGTCGGCATGGCGAGAAAGAAGGAAAACTCTGCCGCAGTCCTTTTATCAGCACCCAGCAACAATCCGCCGACGATCGTCGACCCCGAGCGGGATACGCCGGGAACGAGCGCCAGGCACTGGAACAGACCGATCCCCAGCGTGTGCGACGGCGGAATGTCGACGACGTCATGATAGCGGGCTGAAAGTGGGAGCCGGTCGACCGCAAGCAAGATGAACCCGCCCAGGATCAGCATGATGCAAATGAGCATCGGCGTCTCGAAGAGCACGTCCTTGATGAAACCGTGCAAGCAGGCCCCAATCACCGCCGCCGGTAGGAACGCGAGGGCGATCGCCACGGCGAACCGCTGGATCCTGGGATCGGTGGGCAGCGCACACGCCATCGAGATAAGCCGGCGGAAGTAGACCACCACGATGGCCAGAATTGCGCCGAGCTGGATCAAGACCTCGAAGGTCTTGCCGGGGCTGTCGAACCCGAGAAAGTGCCCCGCGAGGAGAATGTGCCCCGTAGAAGAAACGGGTAGGAATTCCGTAAGCCCTTCAAGAAATCCAAGCAGAACGGCCTGCCAGATCGCCATTTGGATTGCTCTCCGGTTGTGCTGGGTTGGATTGAAGGGAGGGACGGCACGAAAGACGCGGGGCTCGGTAGCACGTTTGAGCGAACGAGGATACGGTTCCCCCACGGCTGCCGCATGACGGCACGCCAGGACGTCCTCAATTGCCGCAGTTTGCTGACGCGAGCCTTACAAAGTTCGCTGGTCCGATCGGCGGCACGGAAAATGACATGCACACGCTGACGCAATTCAGGCTTTGCCCCAAATCGCGCTCGATCCGCCTCGCGCTGAGTGAGATCGGGATCGAGGTTGCGCTGGCCGATGAGCGTCCATGGGAATGGCGCCCCGAATTTCTGGCCCTCAATCCGGCCGGAGAATTGCCCGTCCTGAAGCTCGAGACTGGCCCGGTGCTGTGCGGCGCCTACGCCATTTCAGAATATTTCGCCGACCTGCTCGCCAAGCGCGAGAAAGAGGGCCGCACCCCACCGCTCTTTCCCGGACGGATCGAGGACCGCGCGGAGCAACGCCGGCTAGTGGACTGGTTCCACGGCAAGCTCGACCGCGAGGTGACGCGCGAGCTTCTATTCGAACGCGTCTACGGCCACCTGATGCCCGACGCCCCACACGCTCCGGATGCCGCCGCACTGCGCGCCATCCGCGCCAACATCCGCCACCACATGGCGTACGTGAACCACTTGGCCCACAATAGGCGCTGGCTTGCAGGCGACGAGATGAGCTTCGCCGACATGGCTGCCGCAGCACATCTCTCGTCCATCGACTACCTGGGCGAGATCCCCTGGGAGGATCACCCGGCCGCAAAATCCTGGTATGCGCGCATGAAGTCGCGCCCGTCCTTCCGCTCGCTCCTGGGAGACCGCATGCCGGGCATCTCTCCGGCTCCGGTCTACGCCGACCTCGATTTCTAATGCACACAGAGCTTTCCGCATCGACCGACCGTCCGCGTTCGCGCGCCGCCATCAAGGCTGCCCTCGGCGAGCAGGCCCGTGCACTCGGCTTCGAGACCATGCGGATCACCCGGCCGGACGCCATACCCGTCGCCGGCGACCGGCTGCTCGAATTCCTGGCCGAGGGCCGCCACGGCACTATGGACTGGATGGAGGCCAATGCAGACCGCCGCCGCGACCCGCGCCAGCTCTGGCCGGAGGCACGTTCGGTCGTCATGCTGGGAATGAGCTACGCTCCGGAAACGGACCCGATGCTGGCGCTCGACCGGCCCCTGGAAGGAATGGTGTCGACGTACGCCAAACGCGCCGACTACCACGACGTCATGAAACGCAAGCTGAAGGAGCTTGCCGGAAATCTGGAGCGCGAAACGGGCGAGCCGGTCAAAGTCTTCGTGGACACGGCCCCGCTCATGGAAAAGCCGTTGGCCCAGGCGTCCGGCATCGGCTGGCAGGGCAAGCACACGAACCTGGTCTCTCGCGATGCCGGCTCCTGGCTGTTCCTCGGCGCGATACTCACGGCGACCGAGTTGGAGCCGGATGCGCCCGAGCAGGACCACTGCGGATCGTGCAGCCGCTGCCTGGATGTCTGCCCGACCAAGGCGTTTCCCGCGCCTTACCAGCTCGATGCGCGCCGATGCATCGCCTACCTCACGATCGAGCACAAAGG
>VFQP010005737.1_pt1 | contig 10627 bp, 9 predicted proteins | sample 3512351 | NCBI WGS metagenome assembly VFQP01 (sample SAMN10412372, study PRJNA504923) | tailings metagenome | isolation source: Relicate 1 Philex TSF1 revegetated site | place: Philippines: Tuba, Benguet | collected 2017-08-29
GGGGCATCGCCGGCGCGGTGGTGCTCCGCATCCTGTTTTCCGGCGTTGCGCAGCAGATGCTGCAAGTTATCGGCCTGACGCTTGCGGGCGGTTTGCTCCTGCTCTTTGTATCCTGGAAAATGTACCGTCAGATCGTCGACGGCGCCGCGCACTCGATCGACGAAGTCGAGAGCAAGCTCGCCTCAAATACCGCCCCCCACGACGAGACGAATTTCTGGTCGGCCCTGTGGACAATCATTCTGGCGGACGTTTCGATGTCGCTCGACAACGTGCTCGCCGTGGCCGGTGCGGCCGGTGAATCGACGCTCGTGCTCGTGATCGGTCTTGCGATCGCAATCATCCTCATGGCCGTCGCCTCGACCTACATCGCCAAGCTGCTCGCGAGCTATCCCTGGATCGCCTGGATCGGCCTCATCATCATCGTCTATGTCGCGCTCGACATGATCTATCGCGACAGCCACAAGATCGTATGTGCTGCCTACGGCGTGGGATGCTCCGAGACCATCTTCCAGGGCATCCTGCACCGGCTGGGATTGAATTGATGGGCGCACGCGTCTTCATCGACGGCGAAGCGGGTACGACCGGTCTCGAAATCCGCGAGCGGCTGGCAGCCGAGCCCGCGATCGAAGTCGTGAGCATCGCACCCGAGGCCCGGAAGGATCCCGAAGCGCGGCGCGCGTTGATGGCGGACGTCGATCTTGTCGTGCTTTGCCTGCCTGATGCCGCTGCCGTCGAGGCCGTAGCGCTTGCCGATGACCTTGGTGCCAAGGCGCCGAAGATCATCGATGCGTCGACGGCGCACCGGGTGGCCGACGGCTGGGTCTATGGCTTTCCGGAACTCGACCGCACCCAAGCGGCGGCCGTCCGCGCGGCGCGGCGCGTCGCCAATCCGGGATGCTATCCGACGGGCGCCATCGCACTTGTCCGGCCCCTGGTGGACGCCGGTATTCTACCCCGAGACTACCCGGTCACCGTGAATGCAGTGTCCGGCTATTCCGGCGGTGGCAAGTCGATGATCGAGGCTTACGAAGTCGGCCGCACGGCGCCGGCGTTCGAACTTTACGGCCTCGGCCTAGAGCACAAGCATGTCCCCGAGTTGCTGCGTTACAGCGGCTTGTCGCGGCGGCCGATCTTCATTCCCTCGGTCGGCAACTTCCGGCAGGGCATGCTGGTGAGCGTGCCGCTTCACCTCGATGCGCTGCCTGGGGCTCCGACGGTCGAGGACTTGCGGAAAACTCTCGCTGCACACTACGAGGGCTCGGAGCTGGTGCATGTCGCATCGCGCGAGATTTGCGACAAGCTCGGCGGGCGGCTGGATGCGCTGACCCTCAACGGCTCGGACAAGCTCGAGCTCTATGTCTTCGGCAACGAGGCGCTTCGTCAGGCCGTACTGGTCGCCAGGCTCGACAACCTCGGCAAGGGCGCGGCCGGCGCGGCTGTCCAAAATATCCGCCTGATGCTCGGCCTTTAGGCCAACTGTTCCCTGCGGAACAGCGGGCGCTTTGCAACGGCGCCATCCTGCGACATTGATCGCAGGAGGCTTCGCCATGATCGTATTGTTCCTGATTGTGCTGATCGGCGGTGCATTCGCAATCGCGGTGCTCGCCTCAGACGCTTCTTCCGCGTTGCCCGGACGCAAGAGGGACAAGCCGCACAACGAAGATCGCGGCTGACCCGCCGCGTTTCAGATGCCGCGCGTCCTAACGTGCAGGTGGCGGACCGCCAAGATCAGCAGGATTGCGGCGCAAGACTGGTGCGCGATCCCGAGACTGAGCGGAACCGCTTCGAGCAACGTCCAGATGCCGAGCGCGGCCTGACCCAGCACGCCTGCCACGAGCAGCGCCGCAGAAACCCGCGCCTTTTCGCCCGCCCCCGATGCAAATGTGCGCCAAGCTTCGATCGCGACCAGCAGCACTACCGTGTAAGCGACGAGCCGATGGTTGAACTGTGCCGTGACGGGATTTTCGAACGGATTGTGATACCAGGGCTGGATCGCCATCAGGTCGTGCGGGAACAGCGTGCCGCCCATAGTTGGCCACGTATTGTAGACGAGGCCGCCCTTGAGGCTCGCGACGAAAGCGCCGAGCACCACCTGCAGGAAGATGGTTCCCACGATCAGCCAAGGCAGCGTCGCGCCTTGCCCTTGTGAGCGGATGCCCTCGGGCTGGCCGAGGTCCAGCGCGAGCCAAACCACCAGAGCCAAGATCAGGAACGCAACCGTCAGGTGAAGCGCAAGCCGGTATTGGCTGACGTCGACACGGTCGACCAGCCCGGATTTCACCATGTACCAGCCGATGGCGCCCTGAAGGCCGCCCAGCGCCAGCACGCCGAGGAACTTGACGCCGTAGCCGGGGCGCAGCGCACCCGCGAACCAGAACACCGCGAGAGGCAGTGCGAACGCGAGACCGATGATGCGACCGAGAAAGCGGTGGCTCCACTCCCACCAATAGATCGCCTTGAAGGCCTCCAGCGACATCCCCTTGTTGACCAGGTGGTACTCGGGGATCTCCTTGTACTTGGCGAAGGCTTCGAGCCAATGCTGCTCCGTCAGAGGCGGAATCGCGCCCAGGAGGGGCTGCCATTCCGTGATGGAGAGCCCCGAATCCGTCAGGCGCGTTGCCCCGCCCACGGTGATCATGGCCAGGATCAATCCGGCAACGACATAGAGCCAGAGGCGCACGGCGCGGTCCCACGCGTCCGAGCGCCGGAAATCTGACGATCGGTCTTTTGCCGTGCTGATGGCCGCCATGCTGTCCGTCCCTGTTTTTTCCCGGGTGTGATAGGACCTTCGGGCGCGGGGATCAATGCGATGATCGGGCGCTGGACGGGACGGCGCTTCTCGGCTCTAAGTCTCCCGGCTACTTTAAGGAATTGTCCTTCGCATGACCGTTCGCACGCGCAAGTTCATAGGCGCCATCGCCCTTCTCGTCTATCTCACGCTTTATGCGCTGGCCGCGATGATGGTCGCCGTCGTGCTGCAGGTCAGCTCGAGCAAGCTGGTCGAACTGATCTATTACCCGGTTGCAGGCTTGCTCTGGCTGCCGGTCGCGATGTGGCTCGTTAAATGGATGCAGCGCCCGGACGCGTGACCGGTGCATCAACCGGCGCCCTCTTCCATCCTGCCTTGAGAATTTTCCTGAGGTTCCGCAAGCCGGCCTTTGCCGTATCGAAGAGCAAGAACGGCAAGCCGGTCATCATCGCCCCGACATAGCGCGGCTTCTGGAAATCGCCGTTGAGGGACACGCGGGGCAATCCCGTCATCCCGTATTTCGAGCGCAAGACATCCTTATGGGTCGTGACCGCTGTTTCCAGGCCGAGGGATTTGGCGATGGCGAAGTCGCGCGGGCCTGCGCTGCCGGCGTCGCCGTATGGGAAGCTGAAGTGGCGGCACGGACGCCCCAGCTCGCGTTCGATCCGCGCCACGCTCTCGGCGATTTCCGCCCGCGCTTCTTCCTCGGACAATTTCGCGATTGCGAAGTGACCGCGCGTGTGTGCGCCGATCGTCACCAGGGGATCGGCGGCGAGCGCCCGTAGCTCGTCCCAATTCATGATCAGGTCGCGGCACAAGGTCGACGGATCGTAGCCGGCGGCCTCCGCGATCTTCTGGACGGCGGCGCGCAACTCGCTCTCGGGGCGATCACGGAGAGGCCAATAGATGTCGTAGAATGTCCGATCCTTGGCTTGGGGCGTGCTCGCGTCGAAGACGCGAGGAGTGCCGTCGAGAACGACTTCCAGACGATCGACCTTGCGGATGGCTTCTTCCAGCACGAACCACCACAGGTCGCCGTCGCCGTCCGCGTAGGCGGTCGGAATGTAAATAGCGAACGGGACGCCGTGCTTCTTGAAGACCGGATAGGCATAGTCGCGATTGTCGCGATAGCCGTCGTCCAGCGTGAAGCAAGCGAAAGGCGTCGTTGCCCCGGCGGACTTCAAGCGGCGGGCGGCTTCGTCCAGCGAGACGATGTCGTAGCCGGCTTGCCGGACGGTCTCAATCGCGGCTTCGAGAAATTGCGGAGTGACCTTCAGAATGCGGTTCGGCTCGAACGCCTGTGCGGGTTCGGGGCGGACGTTGTGCAGCGTGAAGATCACGCCTTTGCCGCGCGTCACGGGCGCAAGAAGCCTGCCTATGCCCGACACATGAAGCGCGGATAGGGCCTTCTGCATCAGATTGGTGGTCGTGGACCCCATCGTCGTCCTTGTGCCGGCAGCCGAAAATATGAGCTAACGGCATGGATCGTTCAGAACCCGTTATCCCGTTCTGTTCCGGCGCAGCCAGGGTTAGGAAGTGATTAATCCCTCCGGATCAACCCGCCCGCGCAACCCTCTGGCGGCCCTGCGGCTGAACCGCTGCCTTCTCGAGCGTCAGCAGAGCGATGCCGTCGACCTCGAAGCCGAGGAACGATCCGCCTTCAGCCAGCACGCGGGACTTTTGCTTTTCGTCCTCGACCAGCGTCACGCCGCAGTCGAAGCGGCCCTGAGTAGCTTCGAACAACGGCTTTGCCGAATCCGTGCGGCTCACGACCACGATGTGCTCGTAAACGTCGTCGAGCGCATCGAGCACGAAGTTTATGCTGTCGCCGTCAAGCGGCTCGCCCGTCTTGGGCAACGAGCGCCCCGACGGGATCATATGGACGTCGCTGTCATGCAGCGAGCGCACGACGTCTTCGAAACGCGCGCCCCCGTCGACAAGCTCGGTGAAACCGGGCCAAGCGGGCTGGCCGAGCGGCTCGGCGATGCCAGCGCCGTTGACGCTCCAATCGACCATGATCACCGTCAGGCCCTTGTCGGCGAGGCGGCGGCACACCGCAGCGGCTTCGTTGGCCAGCGAGAAGATATCCGCCGAGCTGGCGAAAAGCGTGCGCGTCCCGGACAGCCCGTTCTTCTTGCGCAGGTGCTCCAGCTTGTCCGCTAAGGCTTCGGCGCTCTTGAAGTTGGCGGTGGCAGCGGGTTGTTGCTGAGGCGCGCGTGCCGCGGCGGGCGCCGGCGTCAGGGCCGGCGGGGGCGAAACGGGCGTCGACTTTGCTTCGACCCTGGACGAAGGCGCGTGACGTGGCGGCGCTGGAGGCCGCGGCGGCGGCGAAGACGGCGGAGGCCCCCTGTGAGGCGGAGGATCCGGCAGCACCGGAATAGAGTGTTCGCGGACGCGGCGTGCCGGTTCGGAGCGTTGGCGCGGCACGCGAGCACCGCTTAACAGCCCGCGGGTCACGACAAGCGCCAGCCCGATCAAAATGGACGCAATGCCGACGAGCAAAGCAGTCGAAGCTTTCTTCGGAAATACGGGCGTGCCCGACGGCCGCGCGCTCGAGACGATCTTCGCTTCGACGGGAATGGCGCGCGTATCGTCAGCGCGGACGCGGTTCGATTCATATTGCGCGCGCAGGCGGTCAAGCTCGGCGCGCTTCGATCTCGCGTCGGCTTCGAGGCTGCGAAGCTTCGCTTCCTCAGGCCCCGCCGTCACGATGCGCCCCTTAATCTCGCTGACGCTCTTCTGGATTGCCTCCTCCCGGAGTGCGGCAACCTTGGCTTCCTTGCCCATGCCGTCGACGATCTTGGCAACTTCGGCCGCGATCTGAGTCTTCAGGCCCTTGAGATCGGCGTTGAGCTGTCGCATGCGCGGATGACCCGGCAACAGCGTGGCCGATAGCTCGGAGATCTGACGCTCTACGCGCACGCGGCTCTGCACGAGGTTCTGGATCAGCGGCGACTTCTGGACGTCGGCCAGCGTCTCGGCGCTTCCGAGGTCCTGCATCTCGCGGGCCTGCTTTGCGCGCGCTTCCGCTTCGCTGCGCGCGGCCTTCACTTTCGAGAGTTCGGCGTTGAGCTCCGCGAGCTGCTGCTCGTTGAGGCCCGTCGCCTGCTGGCCGCCCTTGAAGATGTTGGCTTCGCCGCGGAATTTTTCCACGTTGGCTTCAGCAGAAGCGGCCTCTTCCGCGAGCTTCTCGATCTTAGGCGCAAGGGCCTTCTGGACCTCGTCGGTCAGCGTCAGGCTCTGGCGCGCGATGTTTTCGCGATAGGTTTCGGCAATGCGATTGGCGACGGCCGCCGCCAGATCCTGATCGATGGAGGTGAAGCGTATGCCGATAAAGCGGCTCTCCTTCGGCGAGTACACCTCGAGCCGCTGGAAGTAGGAAGCAAGCGCACGTTCGTCGTCGGTCTCGGAGGCGCGCGGTGCGCCGATGCCGATCATGCGCAGCAGAGCCGACCACGTATCGGGGGAGCCGCGGGCGCTGTTGAATTCCGGAAGGTCTGCGAGCTTCATGTCGCGAACGATTATCTCGCCGAGGTCGGCCGACATCAGAGCGCGCACGTGCGTGTTGATGGCTTCCTTGTCCATGCGGACGCTGACGCTATCGCCGGAGTCGGTGCGGGTCGGATCCGTGAACGGGTTATTCGAGCTTTTCGATTCGATCGCGAGTTGCGTCTCCGACACGTAGCGCGGGGCCACCATGGCGAGACCGCCATAGGTGAGCGCAGCCATTACAATCGCAATGACGATAAGCCGGGGCAAACTGCCGATTGCTGCTTGCCAGAGCGAGCGCAGGTCGATGTCATCCGGGCGCTGGTAAGTATTCGAAGCCATTTGAAAATCGTCCGCCACGAAGCCGTACTACGACGCATACACGCGAGCGCGTTAGAATTTCCTTAAGTTTCCCAAAAAAGGGCAGGCCCTCAGATTTTGTTAACCGGGCCTCCCTAAGACTTGGCGGACCTTTAGTTCGTAAGCGGTCCATGATGCGCCTCAGCGTTCCAGCAATGCTTCGTCTTGTCTCGTGCGCGGCCGCGCTCGGGCTGGCTGGTTGCGCGCACGATCCGGAAACGGTGATTTCAGCCGCCGTGACGAATATGCAGGGACAGGCGGGCGGCGTCGTCTACGGCACCGCACCGGAGCCTGGCGAAGCCGTTGTCTGGGGCGCTCCCACAGTCGAACGCGCAGGCTATGCGCCCGGCCCGATGATTGCCGAAGGCGAAGGCCCTTACCTTCTCGATACCGGCGACCGGCTGCGCGTTTTCGTTTACGGCCAGCCGAACCTGTCGCGCGCCTATACTGTCGACCAGGAAGGCAAGATCACCGTTCCGCTGATCAACGACGTGGCAGCGCGCGGACGTACCACGCGCCAGGTCGAGGCAACCATTCGCAGCCGGCTGGGTGCCGAGTTCGTGCGCGACCCCCAAGTGACGGTCGATATCCTGCAGAACCGGCCGTTCTTCATCTACGGCGAGGTCAAAACCGGCGGGCAGTACCCCTTCGTCTCCGGCATGACCATCGAGACTGCGATTGCCATCGCGGGTGGCTACACAGAACGCGCCAGCACGCGCCGCTATCGGATCACGCGGCGCATCAACGGCTTCGTCGACCAGATTGAGGCACCCGCCGACTATCCGGTGCTGCCGGGCGATGTGGTCTACGTCAACGAGCGTTTCTTCTAGGGTTGCCGCACAGTGACAGACACGCGCGCCGACGCCCCCCTCCGCATCCTCCATGTCATGCGGGCTCCCGTGGGCGGCTTGTTCCGCCACGTGCTCGATCTTGCGGGCGAGCAAGCCCAGCGCGGCCACTTCGTCGGCATCATCGCAGACCGCAATTCCGCCGATGCGCTGACGGTGCGCCGGCTGTCCGGCATCGAGCCGAAACTTAAGCTCGGCCTGTCGCTTATTCCGATGAGCCGCCGGCCCGGCCTGGGCGACATCGCGGCTTTGCGGTCCGTCGTCAAAATCGCCCGTGCCCTGGATCTCGACGTGTTGCACGGGCACGGCGCCAAAGGCGGTGCCTATGCGCGCTTTGCTAAGGTACGCCTTTCGACGAAGGGCGAGCGCGTGAAGGTCTTCTACACGCCCCACGGCGGCGCGCTGCATTACAAGCCCGGTACGCTCGCCGGCACGGTATTTCTCGTGCTCGAGCGAATCATGGGGCGCATGACCGATGGGCTCATCTTCGAATCCGATTTTGCCCGGCAAGCGTATGCGCGTCTCGCGGGCACTGGTGGGGCGCCACGCCGTGTGATCCCAAACGGGCTGCGGCCGGAAGACTTCGTGGTGCGGCCACCCAATCCTGATGCGGCCAACTTCCTGTTCATCGGCGAGTTGCGTGCGCTGAAGGGCGTCGACATCCTGCTCGAAGCGCTGGCTCGCCTCGTTGCTACTCATCCCGTCCGTGCCGTCATTGTCGGCGGCGGACCGGATGCCGACACGTTCAAGGCTCAAGCACGCGAGCTCAAGCTCGATCTTCACGTGATCTTTCCAGGCGCCATGCCGGCGCCGGATGCCTTTCCGCTGGGGCATTGCCTGGTCGTGCCGTCCCGTGCCGAGAGCTTTCCCTACGTCGTGCTCGAGGCGGGTGCCGCCGGAAAGCCCCTGATCGCAACGAACGTCGGCGGCATTCCCGAAATTGTTGCCGGCACGACAACGGAACTCATCCCGCCCGGCTCGGTCGACGCGTTGACCCGCGCGCTGGAAGCGGCGCTCGCTGACCCGCAGGGGGCCGAGGCGCGCGCGGCCGGATTGCGTAGCGTCGTCGAGAGAAAGTTTACAGTTGCAGCTATGACCGACGCCGTTCTCGATTTCTATCGGTCTGCCCTGGTCGCTGCGACGAAGGCCTGACGCTCAAATCTCCGTTTACGTTTCATTAAGCCTTCCATCCGGCAACGCCGCCGCCCCCGCGCGCTGGCATCCCGGCTGCACCCCCTTGGCTCATCGGCCGGTCCAGCGGCAGACTTTGTCACAATGTGAGCCAAACTCATGCTTTCGCATGTCTCTACCCCCGGCGCAGTGACCCTTTCCGGGTCATCGCTCGGACCTCGGTTCGTCTCCCCTCAGGCTTCGAGCGGACGGGTCTCCCTCCTGTCGCCGGTCGTCCTCGTGGGCCTGGTGCGCTTCGCGGATTTCGTGGTCGCCGTCGTGAGCGGCTTCGCGATGGCTGTGCTCTATCACGGCGCGGCCGACGTCACGACCGACCTGCTCTATGGCGCGATGATCATGCTCGCAGGCCTCAGCACCGTGTTGGCCCTCGATCTCCTGGGTCTCTATTCGTCGCGGCAGCTTTCGGCGTTCCATCTCAACGTCCCTCGCCTCCTTCTCGGCTGGCTTTCGGCGTTTGCGGCGGTGGGCGTCATCGTGTTCTTCCTCAAAGCCGGCGCCGATCTCTCTCGTGGCTGGCTCGCCCTATGGTTCGTCGCGGGCGGCCTCGCGCTCATTGCCGAGCGAGCCGGCGTCAGCCTGCTCCTGCGCTCGCTCGCCAAGAGCGGCAGATTGCAGCGGCGCGCCGTGATCTACGGCACCGGCGCTTTGACCGACGACCTGATCCGGACCTTGGAAGACGATGAAGGGGCCGAGATCCGCATTGTTGGCGTATTCGACGACCGGCGCGACGGTCGCGCGCGCGGCCCCGAGGGCTATCCCCGCCTCGGCACCCTCGACGATCTCGTGGATGTCGCCCGCGCGCTGCGCGTCGACCTTGTCATCGTCGCGCTTCCCGTCGCAGGCGAGGAGCGCGTGCACGACGTTGCAAACCGACTGTCCGTTCTCCCGGCGGACATTCGCCTTCCCGCCCAGGCCACTCAGATCCGTCTTTCGCGGCGGCTTTATTCGCACGTTGGCCAGGTGGCGATGATCGATCTCCATGACCGGCCCATCGCCGATTGGGATCATGTGCTGAAGTCGCTCTTCGACAAAGTCATCGGCACTGCAGCCTTCTTGGCGCTTGCGCCGGTGATGCTCCTTGTCGCACTGGCGATCAAACTCGACTCGCGCGGCCCGGTGCTTTTTCGCCAAAAGCGCTACGGCTTCAACAATGAGCTTATCGAAGTGCTGAAGTTCCGCTCGATGCACGTCGACATGTGCGACGCGAACGCGAGCAAGCTGGTGACGAAGACCGACCCGCGCGTGACCCGCGTTGGGCGGTTCATTCGAAAAACGAGTCTCGACGAACTGCCCCAGCTCATCAACGTGCTCAAGGGTGAACTCTCCCTCGTCGGTCCGCGCCCGCATGCTATCGCCGCCAAGGCGGAGGACCAGCTCTATAACGAAGTCGTCGCCCGCTACTACGCGCGTCATAAGGTGAAACCCGGCATTACCGGCTGGGCACAGATTTCCGGCTGGCGCGGAGAAACGGACACGCGTGAAAAGATCGAGAAGCGCGTCGAGCACGACCTGCACTACATCGAGCATTGGTCGGTATTCTTCGACCTTTACATTCTCGCGGTTACGCCGTTCGCGTTGCTCAAATCGGAGAATGCCTACTAACGACGTGCGGCTTCCACGATCCACTGCGGCTGGTCACGCGTAGCAAGTGTCTCGCGCGTCCAGCCGTAAGCCGTCCGGAACAGCTCCTTGTGACGATGCCAGTCGAGAAAACCCATTCCCGCCGGAATGGGCGGCGTGAGGCTCAGATCTTCGCTATCGAGGTCTCGCAAGAAGTCGCGGCGGTTCGCCATCAGCGCGCGCATCAGCACGGCAACGAGACCCGGCGCTTCCGGCAGGCGCTCGCGGCGCAGCGGGTTCAGCACCAGGCGCATGAGCGCGGCGCGTGACGGCAGTGCCTCGTAGTCGACATCGAAGCGATCGAGCTCCGGCGGCTTGAAGCTGACGACGACATTCGGGCCGGTCTTGAGTTCGCGCATGACACGCACCG
>VFQP010005738.1_pt1 | contig 10627 bp, 9 predicted proteins | sample 3512351 | NCBI WGS metagenome assembly VFQP01 (sample SAMN10412372, study PRJNA504923) | tailings metagenome | isolation source: Relicate 1 Philex TSF1 revegetated site | place: Philippines: Tuba, Benguet | collected 2017-08-29
CGCACAGGGTGGTCCTCGTCAAAGTACCAGAACGACTTGCCGCTGCCTGCGCGCGGCGCGGGAAAGGATGGTGGTGGCGGTGGGGAGGGGGCAGGACGTCAGTCGAGGCGCTCAGCTTCCACGGCACTCTCGCGCAGCGAGCACGCGCGCGCCACAGGTTTACTCTCGCCTTCAATCATGATGGCGCCGTTGCGCTGCGCCTGCTTCTCCTTGAAGAGCTGCTCCGGCGTCTTCTTCTTGCGCCGCTTCTTGGGCTTGGGCTTGCCGGCCGCGTCGCCCGACTGCGGCTGGCCGCTCTGCTGCTTCTGCTTGGGGTCGTCGTCCTCGTCGTCCTCCTCGGTGGCGTCCGTCTCGGCCCGCTTGATGGCGGCTGACTCAAAGAAGAGCGCGTCGCCGGCCTCGCTGCGCCGAGGCACAGGGTCGTCCTCGTCGCCGCCACCGGCGGCAGCCCCCTGCGGGGCCTTCTTGCCCGCCTCGATCCTGACACTGCGCACGCGCGGGAGCCCGCCGCCGCCCACGGCCGCCGCCTTGGCGGGCTCCACGGTGGCCTGGCCGTCCTCGCGCCCGGCCACTTCTGGTGCCGCCGCGCGCGAGTGCTGCCGCGACGGGCTGCGCCCTGCGTCCTGTGTGCCCTGCCGGCTGACGCCCTCGCTGGCGCCGGCGTTCTTGTTGCCCGCCACGCTCGACCCGCGCTCCGAGGCCGCCTCCCCGCCCCCGACCGCCTCCTCCTCCTCGTGCGTCAGGCGCGTGTGCTGCTGCACGTTGCCGAGCGTCAGCGGCGCGGCGGGCGCCAGCGGCGCGCCCGCCTCGGCCGGCGTCGCGGGAGGCGGCGGCGCCTTGGGCGCGCGGAAGCTGCGGCTAATGTTCAGGGCCTCGTTCAGGTTGCCGGACGAGGGGTTGGCGTACTCCTCAAAGTCCGCCGCCACGATGCAGCCCAGCTCGACAAAGCCCTTGTTGCCGTCGTCGGGCGGCGGCGCGGGCACGGTGGGCAGCGCCTCGAGCCAGCGGTCGATGGAGCGGCGGCGCACCGAGCCGCCGACCGCGCCCTGGCCCTGCTGGAGGCTCCGCCCGGTGAGTGCGGCGTCGGGCGGCTCAGGGCCCGAGGCCTGGCCAGCGGTGGTGCCTGCGCCCGGAGCCTGCAGCGTGGTCGGCGTCGTGGTGGCGGGGCTGCTGCCCGTGATGACGAGCGCGCTCGTCTCCATGAGCGCGCTGTCCCTGGCCTGGACGGACGCACGCCGCGGCGTTGAGCCGCTCATCGGGCGCCCTCCGAAGCGGCCGATGCCGCCGGTGGAGGGCTGAGCAGGCAGACCTGATGCGGGTGGGTGCGGGGAGAAGGGCCCCAAGGCGGGCTCTGGCGTGAGCACCGTGACAGACTGCACGCCGCTGGGCGAGACGCTGGTGTAGCCGGGGTGCGGCGAGCCCGCCTGCTGCTGGACGTGGCCGTTGATGTTGAAGTCGGTGGGGATGGAGGTGATGCTGTCGTGGGCGATCGAAGACCGCCGCGCCGCTGACGTCGTGCCGCCAAGCAGCATGTCAGGCGGGGACATGTGCGGGTCCGGGCCCATGAGCTCTGGCGCTGGTGGCCGGGGGCTGCTGGACGAGGCTGTGGCGGCGTGCAGCGCAGGAGCACCCGCAGTAGGGGGCGAGGGCGAGAGGCTAGCTGAAGGCGCCGCGCCGTCCAGCAAATGGTCAGCTGCGTCGTCCTCCAGGCCCTCGCCCACGGGGCCTGCCGCAGGCGTTTGTGCCTTGGCTGCTTCCGCATGGCTGGTGGCGGCGCCGCCGTGCCACGCCTTGGCCGAGTCGGTCATCACGTAGTGCCTCTGGCCGTTTGCTGCTGCGGCCGCGCCTTGGGAGGCGGGGCTGGGCGCGGCGTCCTGCTGATCGGCTGCGAAGGGCGACACGGGCGTGGGCACGTCGGCCTCGGGCGGCGGCGGCGATGGCGCGGAAGCGAGGGCGGAGCCGGCGGGCGGCTTGCGTGGCGAGGCGAAGCCATGGGCGGGTGCGGAGGAGGAGGGCGGGAACGGCGTGACGGGTGTCGCGACGACGGCGCTGGTGATGAGGCTCCCCTCGCGCACGTCGTCGACGAGGTCCTGCGCCGCCTTGGTTGCGAAGGCGCCGGCGGGGCCGCTCTTGGGTACAGGCGAGTCGCTCAGCTTGCCCTGCTGTGGGCCACGGGTGACCGGCAGCGACTCGACGCGCTCCAGCGACCCGCTCTCGCGCCTCGAGCTGGCCACCGAGTTGGCCAGGCTGCTGAGCTTGGACCGCAGCCCGCTGAGCATGCCGCTCGCGCGGCTGCCCATGCCGCCGGCGCCGAGGCCGCTGGGGTCGTACTTGGCCTCGAACGCCTCGAGCATCACGGCCAGGAAGAGCGCAAGGAGCGTGTACTTGCCGATGACGATCCAGAAGATGTAGTAGGCCGAGCTGCCCCAGTTGGTCGCGTCGATCACGGCGTACATTTGCTGGTTCCAGTTCTCCAGGTTGAGGATGTTGAACGTGGACAGCATCGCGTTGATGAAGGTGTTGAAGTTGGGGTAGTTGCGCCCCACGGGCAGGTCGATGCCGCCAAACACGTGCAGGCCCATGATGGTGAAGACCAGCCAGAACAGGCCCTGCGAGAGCAGGCGTGGCGGCGCCCGCATGAAAACAACAGCGACGGCCGCACGGCAGCCCTGCAGCGCGCCGCCGTGGCCGACTCACTCACCAGCAGGATGACGATGGCGAAGAAGGAGGAGAAGCTGTTGATGAGCACCTCGCCGATCCTGCGCAGGCTGCTGATGTACTTGAACACCTTGAGCAGGCGCAGCACCCTCAGCGCGCGCAGGATGCGCAGCGCCCGCATGGACCTGCAGGCGCCAACAAAGCCACGCACTCAGCGCGCGTCAAGGCTCCTGTGCCACACCCACACGCAGCGCCCGCCCGCCACCCAGCCGGCTCGTGGCAAGGCGCGACGCACCTGAGCGCGCCCAGCCCGACGATGGCGGCCAGGATGATTTCCGTCAGCGCGACGCAGACGATGAGGAAGTCAAACACGTTGAAGCCGTCGGTAAAGTACTCGAAAAAGCCCAGCGCCCACAGCTTCATCACCACCTCGAGCACAAAGAATGACGTGAGCACGATGTTGGCGTCCCACAGCGCCAGCATGTACCCGTCCGACATGCCTGCACGGCCAAGCGTGCAGGCGAGGCGGCGCGCAGTGAGTGCGTGGGTCACGCTGCCTCTGGCACAAGCCACAGCGTCCTCCTGAGGCAGCCGAGGCTACTCCTTCCATCCAGGGGCAGGCGGGAGGTGACCGCTCACCGTCGTACTCCATGGCCAGCAGCACGGTGCTGACGAGGATGAGCAGCAGGAAGATGTTGTCGAAGAGCTGGTGCTCCACCACCTTGCGCAGGCGGAAACGGATGCGCATGTTGGTGCGCTTGCCCCATGGCTGGCCCGCCACAATCTCGTCAAACTCCTGCACGGGCCAAGTGTTGGGGCGCACCGCAACGCGAACTCGGGTCAAGTGCGGGCACGGCAAAGCATGAGGGTACGCAAGCGCCTGCCCACGCGCACCTGGACGCTGAGCATCGCCACGGCCATGGCGTCCGGCGCAATGGGCACCGCCTGCCCGTTGGTCGGCATCCACCGCTCAAAGCCAGTCTTGTCGGCGTCCTCCGCCGACCCATCGCCATTCTTGCCGTGCCCCGACCCCGCCTGCTTCGGGGGCTGCCACGCTGCCATGGGCGGGTGCGGCGCGCCGTCCGCCGACGAGCGCCGGGTGCCCGGCTCCTGCGGCGAGCGCTTGCCGCCCGCCTTGGCCATCCTGGGGCTGCCGGGCGCTGCGCCGGCCGTGCCCGACGGCTGGCTCGGCAGCACGGGCGGCGCGTAGTCGTCGTCGTCGCTGCCACCCACGGCGTCGCCGGCAAACTTGACGCCGCCCAGGCGCTTCTTCTTCTTCGGCTTGCCCATGGCCGGCTCCGCCGCCTCCGCCACCGGGCCAGGCGCTGCTGCCGCCGCCGCTGGCCTGGGCCAGTGGTCGGGCGGCCTGGGCTCCAAGGACTCGGCCACGGGCCTGGGCTGTGCGCTGCCCTTGTTCGCCACCGCCGTCGCGGAGTGCTCGCGCGAGGTGGAGCCGACGCTCCCTCGGCTGGAGCGGCTGCTGTTCCTGGACAGCTGGCTGCCAATCAGCGAGAGCTGCTTGCTCATGTTGTCGTTGGACGACATGCGCGACGCCGCCTGCGCGCGCGCGCCGCCGACGCGCACGTGCGCGTGGCGGAAGCGGGGTGCATGCCTGCGATGCGGCGTTGCGGTGCTCGGCTGCCTGCCGCCTCACCTCGGAGATCTTGGACCTGGCCTTGGAGAACATGGCGGCGATGGTGTTCTGCTTGCTCTTCTTGGGGTTCTGCAGCGCCTTGATCTGGAACACCGTCTGCGCCTTTGCGAACTTGACCTTGAGCACCGCCAGGAACAGGTGCACCTGCGCACTCACACGTCGCGCCACACACGCGAGAGGCGTGTCCCTCACCTCCAGGTTGCGGCCCTGCGCCCTGTCTACGCGCCACCCAGGGGGCCACACGGCGGCGGCGCGGCAGCATGAGCCCACGCACCACGAAGTAGGCCCCAAAGATGATGAGCGTGATGAAGTAGATGGAGGAGAAGGGCGAGGTGTTGTCCATGGTGCGGTACATGATGTAGCCCCAGCTGGTGAGCGTGAGGCACTGGAAGTCCGTCATCATGGACAGGCCCACGTTGTCAAAGCCGGCCGTGTTGATGGCCGTCGACGCGCTCGTTGTCTGCGCAAAGGCGGGTGGCGCGGGGCACGTGCGCGGCGGCAGGTCACGTGAGGTGGCGTGCACACGCAAACGGCATGTGGCGGCGCGGTGGTCAGGCGCACGAGGCACGTACGATGCACGTCATGTTGGTGGGGCACTGGCGCAGCGACCTCCAGAAGCGCTCGGGCGAGGGGTTGAGCTCCCCGCTGCACCCAAACATGTCGAGGTCGTCCACCTTGCCGCGGATCTCCACCTCGTTCACCATCTGCGTGGCGTAAAGAGGACAACGCGGCGCGCGGCAAGGCTGGCTGGCGCCAATCGTTCCGCCGCACCAGGGCCTCTGTCACGTGGTGCTGCGAGAGGCGTGTCGTGCGCGCGTGCACACGACGGAGCGCTCACGATGTGGGCGTCGTACGGGTCGGGGCCCATGCAGACGTTGTGGTAGACGGCGGTGAACATCTGGACCGCTGCCACGGCGTACATGAAGAGGAACGTGAGCAGCACCACGGCCACGGCCATGAGCAGCGGCACCGCCTGTGGCACACACCAGGGGGCGGGCGCGGTTCGCGTGAGTGGCCCGCTCGCCCCACACAACTCCGATGCTGCGCCGGACCAGCGGCCAGTGTGAGCGCTCGCGCCTCACCTCCATGAAGCAGACCACCACGGAGCGCAGCGACTCGAAGCGCGTGATGGTGCGCAGCGGCCTCAGCGCGCGCAGCGCCCTCAGCGCGCGCAGCCCGTTGGTGTTGCCGTCCACCAGCTCGGGCGGGATGAAGGCCGTGTAGCCCACCGCCACCATGAAGGCGTCAAAGCAGTTCCAGGGCCGCCGCAGGTACGTCACCACGTAGGGCGGGCCCAGCGCCACGATGCGCAGCACCATCTCAATCGTGTAGACCGTGTTGAGCGCCACGTCTGCACACACGCGCAAACGGCCCACCACCCCACCAACGCCTTGCACGCGACGCCGGCGAGCTGGCCGCCCCTGCACCGTCACGCGGCATGCTGCCCAACTCCCCCAGCCGTGCGCCGTTCCACCCTCAGCGGCACAGTTAGCGCGCACCTGCCCACCAGAGTTGCCTGTTCCAGGTGGACGTCTCGGGCTCCATTGGGTTGTACAGCGACAGCGTGACGCAGTTGGTCAGGATGGTGAGCATGATGATGAGTTCAAAGTCGGCGTTGGTGGTGATGCGGATGCACAGCCGGCGGAACGGCCCATACTGCGACAAGTCCCCGTACGCGTCAATGTCGTTGTCGTCCATGGCCGCCTGCTGCTGCAGCTTGAGCTGCTGCGACGGGCGCAGCGGCAGCGCGCCGGCCTCGCTGCCCGACTTGCTGCCGCCCGGGCTAGGGCCCGCCGACCCAGCCTTGCCAGCGGGCGCGGGCGGCTCGCCGTCCCCCTGCTTGGCGGGCCCGTCAGGCACCCCTGGCTGCTGTTGCTGCTGCTCATGATGCTGATGCGGATGCGGATGCCCCGCCCCGTCGTCGGCTGCGCCGATGTAAAGCTTGCCGTCGACGTCCACGGGCGGCAGCACCAAGGTGTTGAGGCCCGAGCTGCCCGTGTGGGTGGTGGTGAGGCCCGTCGTGCCAGAGGACAGGAGCAGCCCGGCGGCCGACTTGCCGTGCGCGGCGTGCGCGGCGCGGCCGTCGAGGCGGTCCTCCGTGTCGAGCAGCAGCATGGTGTCCACGGGGGCGTCCCTGCCGCCGTGCGCCCCCTTGCCGGGCGCCTGCGGCGGCGGCGCCTGCGCCCCGCCGCTGCTGCCATTGGTGTTGCCGCCAGTGCCAAACAAGGGCGCCTTGCCCAGTGCCTCCAGCTCCTCCTCCAGGCCGGCGTCAGGCATCTCTGCCACGGCCGAGAGCTGCCTGCGCTTGGGGGCGGCTGCGGCGCCGCCGACGCCCGCCTTGCCGTTGGAGGAGGAGCGCGCGGCAGAGGGACGGTCTGGCGCGCCGCCCGCGCCGTCCTCCCCAGAGATCCTCAGGCTGCCGCTGCCGCTGATGCGCTGCCGCGCGCCGTCGGCCAGCCGGCGGAGCATGCTCTCGGACTTTGGCAGCCCGTGCGGGTCAACCGCTGCGCGCACCACCACAGGAGCCAGCAGCACGCACGCATGTACGCATGGTGCCCAGAGGCGACAGCTTGTGCGTGCCGTGGCCGATGCTTGCAGCGTGGGCGCACAACTGGGTGCCAGGATGGCGCCCCATGCCCTCTCACCGGCCCGCTTCTCCAGCCTGGTGAGCAGCTCCTTCTCCTTGTGCTGCTGCCAGCTGAGCTTCTGCGCGGCCGTGTAGTCCACGCTGAGCAGCTCTCGCTCGTCCAGGCCTGCGGGCTTCATGAGCTGGAAGAGCTCCGAGCCGCCGGACGCCCGGTCCATCGACGTGCGGCGCCGCAGCGACCCCGTCTTGCTCCAGGATGCCCCGTCCCTGCGCGCGTTCGCGCCGTGAGGGCCGGGTCAACATGCACTCGATCCGCACGGACCGTACGATTTCCCCCCTCAGCGCTCAGAAGGCTCCTCAGGCGCACGGCAAGCGTGCAAGTCACGAAGCACAGGCCACGCTGACTCCGCCAGCGGTGAGCAGGTGGGGTCGTGCACCGGGGATTGCGCGGTCTGGACGCCGCAGAGGCCAGCTCACACCCGACGATTCCACTGCCCCCACTGCCCGCGCGCCCATTGCTCACCCGCTCATCTTTCAGCGAGGTCCAAGCGCCAATGCTCTCATGTCGCCATGGCTGCTGGCGCTGCACTGCGGGCCGCCTCCACCGCGGAGGAGGCGCGCCTCTTTTCTCCTCAGGGGCTGCACTAGAGTTGTGGTCTCACGCGCGCTCGAACTCTGCGTGTCGTGTGGTTGGAGAGAGACGTGCAGCTCTCTCCTTTCCTCGCAAAGTTTGCCGGGTGATCCTCAAGTCAAACTTGGTCCTCGACAGATGCTCCATCACCGCCGCGGGGACTCGTGGGACAGGTCACCGAAGGCGAGAGGGTTGGTGTAGACCATGGTCGGCGGTGCAGCTGCCTGGCTGGCAGTGGGGCCCCGCGGCGGCGGCGTGTGCGCCGTGTCGCGACGCAACGCGCCCGACCACGTGGTGGTGCCGAGGCGGGGCGGCTGCATGTGCGGGGGCACCCGCAGCCAGGAGCGGTACGTCTCCGTCATGTCCCGCCTGCGCGCAGGCGCCGGTCGAGCACGAACAATCGGCGTCATCACACGTTCTCGAGTGCTGCGGTGCGTGCGCACGTGCCGGAGAGCCACGCACCGCGGCGGAGATGCCGTGACGTGCGCGCCAGACTCCTGCTGCTGGTGATGGTGATGCTGCTGGTGCGGCGAAGGGGCACCCGACAGCAATGCCGTCCCCGACAGCCGCCGAGCCACACCAACTCCCTCACCCACCACCCCGTCGCCTGGCGACACGCGGGTCCTGGGCCCTCCCTCCAGCACCACTTGGCCAGGGTCTGTCTCGCCCCGCGGCAACGCCTGCCCGACCGCGGTGGCGAGCGACTCCCTGAGGCTGCCCTCCCGCCGCCCTTCCGCTTGCTGGTGCTGCCGACGCTGAAGGGCTGCAGCGCCCTCGTCAAAGGCAGGCGGCCGACAGGACAAATGCGCTTTGTACGCCGTGGGCAGAGCCACGGAAGCAGCGCCGCCGGCGTGGTGCAGGGCTGGTGAGGGCTGAGCGCTGCCCGGGGCCCCGCCACCCGCATTGCGCACGCCGCTGAGGGACGCCAGCGCATCGACGTCGGCATGCCCGTGGCGGCCCAGGGCACTCTTGCGCCAGGCGCGGGAGGGCCAGGTCGACCACCTTGCCCACTTGCTGCCGCCGTGCTTGCCGCCGCCTTCGCTGGGCCGGCGGCGCGGCGGCGGCAGCGCGCCTGGGCCGCCGCCGCCACCGCCGCGCTTGCAGGCGACCAGCATGCCGCCGGCGCACAGGCCCACCACGGCGATTGCCGCCACGCAAATGACCACCACCCAGACCGTCTCCAGCTTGATGGAGGCGGCCTGCATGGCGCCAGAGGTCCCGTCCGCAGGCGGCGGGGAGGAGGGTTGGGAGCCGAGGGGGCGCGGTGGGGCAGGGGGTGCTTGGCTGGAGGGAGGCGAAGGAGCGACGTTGACGGTCCAGTCGGTGGGCAGGGGTGAACCGTCCAGGGACGCGCGCACTCGGTACGTGCCGCTCAGTGTGGCGCTGCGGACGGTGAGGGAGGCAGGTGGATGCAAGCACCTTTGGCGGTGTGAGGGCACGGTGTGAGGGCAAGGCGGCGCTGCATTGTCCAACCTGCCGCTGCGCCTCTCCCGAGCGCACTGCGCACCTGAAGAGCACGCCGGCGGCCGCCGCCGCAGACGTCCCCTGGCTGCCAGGCGCCGCCACACGGGCCATCCAGCCGGTCAGGCCGGCAGGCGAGGGCGTGACGGTGACCTCCGTGACGCTGGCGGTGAGGTTGGCGGGCGTCACGGTGTTGTTGAAGGCGTCTCTCGCCACCAGGAGCAGCACGACGGGCGCGGGGCTGCCCGACCAGGTGGTGACTGGTGCGCCTGCGCTCCAAGTCAGCAAGCCGCGTCACAATTGTGTGGGAGTGCCGCCAGCGGCAGCGCAATCATGCGATGTGCGATGAAGCCTGTGGCGCACCTGGGAACGTGAGGGTATTGGCGGGCGCCACAGGGCCGGGCTGCACCTGGAGCACCTGAGTCCCGCTGAGCGACTGGCGCAGCAAGTAGGCCTGGGCGCTGTACTGCCTGGCGTCCGTGACGGCGACCTGGAAGCTGCGGCGACCGCGGGAGCAGCGCAGCGGAAGCAGCGCGCGGCGCGTTGGCACCAGCGCGCGCAGGCTGAGGCTTCAAAGCTTCAGCCGAAGCACGCGGACCTGAAGTTGCCGGCGCCCAGCATGCGCGCTGTGCCGGCGTCGATGGGCGGCTGGTCCAGAGCGTACTGGCCGTCTCGGAGCGGGTACAGCAGCAGCGTGAGCTCGCCAGACACGTCGTCGGTCACGGCGTTCCCATAATGGTCGACGGCGTCGATGCTCGCGAAGATCGGCACGCCTGCGCGGCGTGTGTGACCCAGCGCGTGTGTTGGGCTCGCGCGCCTCGGGTGAGGTGCGAGGCACGACGCACGACAAGACCTCATCCGCGCGCACCTGCACGGTGGTTAGTGCTGTCGACCTGGAGCCGCGAGCAGCTCTCGCACATGGACGAGGAGGTCACGGAGACGAGGCCGGTGTAGACCAGCACCTCGCCAGCCGCGAGGGCCGCGACGCGGCCGGCGGCGGCTGCGGAAGCGACCGTCGCGTTGCTGGCGCCCGGCAGAACGACCGTCACGTTGTACGCGCCAGCGCGGGTGATGGCGTAGGTGATGATGGTGCGCCCGTCGCCTGGCTGGCTCACGTTGACCGAGCTGCACTGCGCGACGAAGTCTGCGCGCATCGGTAGCGGCGAAGCCACACGGTCGCCTGCCGTGCAAACGCGCCAGGCCGCTCCCCTTGCGCGTGCCAGCACGCTCACCTGCGCTGAGCGCAAAGCCGGGCGTGGTGTCCGTCTGTGCGTTGCCCCACGCGTCGTAGCCCTGAGCCAGCACGCGGTACGGCGTGCCTGCAGGCGTCGGCGCTCGTCACGTCGCGTCAGCACTGCAGCGCAAGCCCCGCAGGCCGGCAGAGCATGCCTAGCTCGGTGGCCGCCCTCACCTGCACGCAGGACCAAAGGCAGCTGAGCCCCGCCACCATCCTCCACCGGCACGCCCGCCCCGTAACCCGTCACCACGCTGAGCGCCGGGCTCGGCACGGGGCCGGGCACCACGCGCAGCTGCGGCGCGCCCCCCGCGCCGCCGGCGCTGATGGACGTGCCGTTGCGGTGCGCGACAGAGATGGAGTAGGCGCCGGCGGTGGTGGGCGCCGTGCACGTCAGCGTGT